>Ga0102591_1001520_pt1 | contig 31179 bp, 24 predicted proteins | sample AraplaCol_mCL_r2_2_FD_76860 | JGI IMG/M metagenome (GOLD analysis project Ga0102591, IMG submission 76860) | Arabidopsis root microbial communities from North Carolina, USA - plate scrape MF_Col_mCL_r2 (SPADES assembly) (version 2) | ecosystem: Host-associated > Plants > Roots > Endosphere...
GATCACGAAGTTCTCGGCCTGGTTGTTGATGTCGTCCAGGTACACCGGATCGAACACATGTTCGATGAAGCCCGGGGCGCCCACGAACGCCTGGCGGCCGCGCTGCGAGGTCCGCACCGCCTTGCCATCGGCAAAGAACTCGCCGGCGTGATGGCCGAGCAGAATGCTGTCGGTGTCATGGAGGGTCAGGAAGGTGCCGATGGACAGTTCGCCCGGGGTGAACCCGGCATCGAAGGCGGCATCGCCGAACAGCTCGCGGAGCGTGGCCAGCTGCGCCACCTGCCGGCCGACCCCGCATTCGCTGCGCACCCGGCCATCGTAGAAGGTCTGCAGGGCCGCGCTGTTGGATCCGTGCGGCTGGTAACCGCGGCCGAAGCTGCGAAAGCCCTCCCAGCCCTGCGCCCGGGCACCGCCGGGGCCGAAGCCGATCCAGCCCAGCTGCAGCGCCGAGAACCGGTAACCGGGGTTGTGCTGCAGGCGCGTGGTGGCACGACGGGTGGCCTTGCCCAGCTCGAAGGCGTAGGCGCACACGGTCGCCGGATCGTCCAGCAGCGTCTGCAGGAAGCGCTCGCGCTGCGGGGCGGTCCAGGCACGGGGCAGCTGCACGCGCAGATCGCCGGCAGCGTGCGCCTGGGACAGGTCGGCCCGTTCGCAGACGGGGCCACCGTGCACGCGCGGCGCGACGATGTCGGCGTCCTTGAGCTGCCAGCCGAGTCGTTCGATCAGCCGTTGCACGCAGGCGCCCGGGTCGGTGCGACCTTCCGCCGCCGGAAGCAGGCCCATCACCGCGGTCAGCAGAACGCCCACTGCGCGCAGCCTGCGCGAGGGATGACGACCCCTGCCCGGCATGCTTCGCGCCCGCTCAGTGCGCGTGGTCTGGCGTATCGCTGGCGGGAACCGGGGGCGGCGCTGGCGTCGGCGCGGCAGGTGGTGCGGGGACCGATGCAGGAACCGGCGCCTGCGCAGGCTCGGGAACCGGCGTCACCGGCGGCGCCGGGGCCGGCGGAACCGGCGCGGCTGCCGGCTCCGGGGTGCTGGCCTTGGCCGCCGGCAGGTACTGCTGCAGGCGGGTGAAGAAGCGGCGGTAGAAGTCGCCGTCCTGCACGGTGCTGCTGGCCACCTTCACCAGCGAATCGTCGTTGCTGCCGAACGGCAGCGACACCGAGCCCAGCGCGCCCACGCCCACACTGGCCGAGGTGGGGCTCTTCTTCAGCGCGTAGCGGTCCTGCACGGCACTGACGAACACCAGTGCGTCGTCGCCCCGCGCGGCGCAGGAAATGCGCAGCACCAGCTGCTCGTGCGAGTCCTCGGTCGGCTGGAAGTTCTTGTTCGCTTCCACCGCGTCGGCGTCGGCACGGGCGATCGCATAGCCCTGGCTGAGCAGGGTACGCCGCGCGGCTTCGCAGGCCTGCGCCGGCGTGCCGGGAACGGTGCGCGAGTAGGTGTCGCCCGAATCGAAGGATTCGCGCAGCAGCGTGCTGTCGGCGGCCTTGCCGCCGCAGGCGGACAGGCCAAGGGCCAGCAGGCCGGCCGGGAGTGCATGGGACAGCCGCATGGGCGCTCCTGCAGGAGGATGATTACGCAAGCATAGGCCCGGCGGCGTATGCGTGGGGTCTAAAAGCAAAGGGCCGGCGTTTCCGCCGGCCCCTCGTTTTCACTTGATTCACCCGATCAATCGGCCCAGCGGCCTGCCGCGGTCGACTGCGGCAGCACCTGTGCCGACAGCGGGCGGTCTTCGGCCAGCAGGTTCACCGCGTCGGCCAGGATCGCCGCCGACTCGCGCAGCAGCGGATCCGGGCGCTTCTCGGCGGCCTTCTCGCGGGCAGCATCCTTGACGATGTCGCGCTCGTTGCCGGTCAGGCCATCATCGTTGCTGTCATCGGCCAGCGGGTCCAGGTCCAGGCCCAGTTCCTTGCGGGTGGCCTGGCGCTGCTTGCGCTGGGTTTCCTGGCGCTCACGCTCGGTGCGGCGCTCGGCCTCGTTGAGCGAGATGTACTTCTTGGCCGCTTCGGTGCGGAACTGCTCCACGTCCTCGTTCCACCACTGGAATTCCTTGTCGGAGGCAATGCGCGAGGCATGCAGGGTTTCCAGCTTGGGCAGCAGCGGGCCGAAGTTGCCGTACTGGGTGTGCGGGACGGCGGCGATGCGGGTCCACGGCAAGGCGTTGTCGTAGGTGCTTTCGCCGTACTCGCTGGCATCCACGCTGGCCGGGAAGGCCAGGTCCGGCACCACGCCCTTATGCTGGGTGCTGCTGCCGCTGACGCGGAAGAACTGCGCGATGGTCAGCTTCACCTGGCCGAAGCGCTGGGCTTCGCCACTGGGCCAGCGGTCCAGGTCCACGATGTTCTGCACGGTGCCCTTGCCGAAGGTGGTTTCACCAATGACCAGCCCACGGCCGTAATCCTGGATGGCACCGGCGAAAATTTCCGAGGCCGAGGCCGAACCGCGGTTGATCAGCACGGCCAGCGGGCCGTCCCACGCCACCGCTTCGCTGCGGTCGTTGTTGACCGTTACGCGGCCACCGGATTCACGCACCTGCACCACCGGGCCCTGTTCGATGAACAGGCCGGTGAGCTCGATGGCTTCATCCAGCGAACCACCACCGTTGTTGCGCAGGTCCAGCACCACGCCATCGAGCTTGTCGTTCTTGAAGCCGGCCAGCAGCTTGGCCACATCGCGCGTGGCCGAGGCGTAATCGGTCGCGTTGCGGCGGCGGCCTTCGAAGTCCTGGTAGAACGTGGGCAGCTTGATCACGCCCACCTTGCGCGCCGGTGCCCCATCCTTGGCCGGGATGGTCAGCGTTTCACCCTTGGCGGCCTGTTCGGCCAGGCGCACCTTCTGCCGGGTCAGCACCAGCATGTGCGGCTTGCCGTCCACGCCCTCTTCGGCCGGAATGAATTCCAGCCGCACCTGGGTGTCCTTCTTGCCGCGGATCTTGGCCACCACGTCGTCAATGCGCCAGCCGATCACATCCTCGACCGGACCGGACTTGCCCTGTCCCACGCCCACGATGCGGTCACCCGGCTTGAGCGTGCCGTTCACCGACGCCGGCCCACCGGCGATGATCTCGCGGATCACCACCATGTCGTCCTGGCGCTGCAGCTGCGCGCCGATGCCTTCCAGCGACAGCGACATGGCCTGGTTGAAGTTCTCGGCCGTGCGCGGGGTGAAGTAATCGGTGTGCGGATCAACGGCGCTGGTATAGGAATTGAGGAAGAACTGGAACACGTCCTCGCCCTTCAGCTCATTGACCGACTTCTCCAGCTGCGCATAGCGCTTGTCCAGCGTCTTGCGGATGTCGGCCGGCTGCTTGCCGGCCAGCTTCAGGCGCAGCCAGTCATTCTTCACCGACTTGCGCCACAGGTCATCGAGTTCGGCGCTGCTGGCGGCCCACGGCACGTCCTTGCGGTCGTACTCGAAGCGCTCATCGCTGCTGAAATCGAAATCCTGCTTGAGCAGCTTGCGCGCGTAACCCACGCGCTCGCCCACCCGCTGTTTGTAGACCGCAAACACCTGGAACGCCGGCTCCAGCTCGCCGCCGCGGATGGCCGACGAAATATTCGACTCGAACGGCGCGAATTTGGTGATGTCCGCCTGGGTGAAGAACTGCTTGCTGCCGTCGAGCGATTCCAGGTAACGCTTGAACACGTCCTTGGAGGTCGCCGCATCCAGCGCGCGCGGCCGGTACGCATAGCGGCTGTCCGACAGCAGCCCGTACACCAGCTTGGAGGTCGTCACCTGGTCGGCGGTGGCCGCCGACGGCAGGGCCGGCGAATCGGCATAGGCAGCCAGCGCCAGCGGCGCGGTCAGCGCCAGGGCCATCAGGAATGCGGGGGCTTTGAATTTCATCGACTTGCTCATGGCACCTTGCCAACGGGGAGACTGCGTGCGGATCAGACCACACGACAGTGCCGAAAGTTGCGGGGTTTGTCATCCACCGCGTCAGAACGCGGATTTCCAGCCTAAACGCGGGGCTGTATCAAATTGTGAATGACGCGGAATTGCTGCTGGGAACGGGGTTTACGCGCGAAACCGAGCGGCGGCCTGGCCCTTTCGGCGGTCGGCAGGCATTCAGGCCGGAGCAGCTTCACGGTCTTCGATCAGGTCCATCGCGAGCGTTGAGGGCCCCGCCGCGGCCGGCAGGCCCCTGTGCAAATGTCCCCCGGCGGTCGCCCTGCGGCGACGGCCTCCTCCTTTACTTTGCCAGGAGCCTGGCCGGCCGCGACGGGGCTCGGCTTGCGGTTCGCACTGGAACAGCAGGAGCCAGGGGGCCAACGCCGGTGGGTCGAGTGCCGGGTCGCCATGCCCTTGGAGGCGAATTAAAGGAGGAGGTGTCGGCCGCAGGCCGACGCCGGGGGACATTCGCCGGAAAGGGCATGGCGGCCCGGCGCTCGATTCACCGGCAGCCGCGTCTGATCGGAGCGCGCGCTCCAATCAGACGGGAGAAGAACCAGGGCTCAGGCGACGCCAGCGCCCTTTGCCTGCACATCGGCGTGGTACGAAGACCGCACCATCGGGCCGGAGGCCACGTGGCTGAAGCCCAGCTCGTAGCCGTAGACTTCCAGTTCCTTGTATTCCTCGGGCGTCCAGTAACGCAGCACCGGGTGGTGGTGTGCGGTCGGCTGCAGGTACTGGCCGATGGTGATCATGTCCACGTCGTGCGCGCGCAGGTCGCGCATGGTTGCCCGCACCTGGTCCATGTCCTCGCCCAGGCCCAGCATGATGCCGGACTTGGTCGCGATCGACGGGTGCTGCGCCTTGAAGTTCTTGAGAAGCGTCAGCGACCACTGGTAATCCGCACCCGGGCGTACGTTGCGGTACAGGTCCGGCACGGTTTCGATGTTGTGGTTGAACACATCCGGCGGGTTGGTCGCCAGGATGTCCAGCGCCCGCTCCATGCGGCCCTTGCCGCGGAAGTCCGGCGTGAGCACTTCGATGCGGGTGTTCGGCGACTTGGCCCGGATTGCCCCGATGCAGTCGGCGAAGTGCTGGGCACCGCCGTCGCGCAGGTCATCGCGGTCCACGCTGGTCACCACTACGTACTTCAGGCCCATGTCGGCCACGGTCTGGGCCAGGCTGGCCGGCTCACCCGCGTCCGGCGGCTTCGGCCGGCCGTGGGCCACGTCGCAGAACGAGCAGCGCCGCGTGCAGACCTCGCCCAGGATCATGAACGTTGCCGTGCCGTGGCTGAAGCACTCATGGATGTTCGGGCAGCTGGCTTCCTCGCAGACCGTCACCAGGCGGTTCTCGCGCAGCTTGGCCTTCAGCGTCTGCACCGCGTTGCCCGACGGAATCCGGACCCGGATCCACGACGGCTTGCGCAGCACCGGTGCGTCGGCGAACTGCACCGGCGAGCGGCCGATCTTGTCACCGCCCAGCTGTTTGACCCCGGCCTGCAACGGCGCGGCGGACGGCGTGTCGCCCTGCACGACCTGCAGGGGAATGATGCGAGCGGTGGTTTCAGTCATGGCCTTGGTCGGCGGCGCTCAGGCCGCGTCAGTCAGATCGGGCAGGTCCGTGGCAGGCTGGAGGTCCAACCCGAACTGGCGGGCCAGATGGCCCAGCAGTACCGGCTTGACGGCCGCCATGCCGGACGGTCCCCCCAAGTCTACCATCGAGGTGACCTGCAGCCCTTGGTAGCCGCAGGGGTTGATGCGGTGGAACGGCTCCAGGTCCATCGCCACGTTGAAGGCCAGCCCGTGGAAGGTGCAGCCGCGGCGGACCCGGATGCCCAGCGCGGCCACCTTGGCCCCGCCCACGTAGACCCCCGGCGCGCCGTCCAGCCGTTCAGCCCCGATATTCCATTCGTCCAGCGTATCGATGATCGCCTGCTCGATCCGGCACACGTAATCGCGCACCCCGATCCCCAGCCGGCGCAGCTGCAGCAGCGGGTAGACCACGATCTGGCCCGGCCCGTGGTAGGTCACCTGGCCGCCGCGGTCCACGTGCAGCACCGGGATATCGCCCGGGGCCAGCACGTGTTCGTCCTTGCCGGCCTGGCCCAGGGTGAACACCGGATCGTGCTCGACCACCCACAGCTCGTCCGGGGTGTCGTCGTTGCGCGCATCGGTGAAACGCTGCATTGCATGCCAGACCGGCGCATAGGGCTGGCGGCCCAGGTCGCGCACGATCGCCGGCTGCGCCGGGCGCTGGCCCGGTGCAGCGGTGGTTTCGCAGCTGGTTACAGCGTCCACTTCACTTCCGGGTGGTCGCGCAGCGCGGTGTGGGCAAGGTCCAGCTGCTCGCGGCTTTCGGCCATGAAGACCAGCTTCACGGACACGTATTTGCCGTTGGACGAGGTCTTCCAGGTGATGCGCTCTTTGAGCACCTGGATGCCGGCCAGATGCAGCAGCTGTGGAAGTTCGTGCTCCAGACCGATGTTCGCGGCGCCCATGGCGCTGAGCTCGAATTGACCGGGGAACTGGAAGCCGTGTTCGGGATTGTCAGACTTGATTTCCATGACCGCGATTATGGGGACGGAAGCGTCTGAACCCAAGACCTGCATGATCGTGCGCACAGCTGCGCCGAACGATACGTGAAGATCGGCCTTCACGAACAAGACGCACCAGTGCGTGCGCGGTGCTGGTCACGGCATCACGCCGTGAATACCCTGCTCCCGCTTAAAAATGAATAAACCATCCGCGGGAATCTTATGCTTCTGAAGCGATTCGCGTTACCGGCCGCACTTGCCGGTGTTCTTGCAGCAGCCGCGCCTGCGGTACAGGCAGCCGAACAATGCGGGCCCGACGCCATGCGCGAGCACCCGCCGCAGGTCAACTTCCGCGTTGACAACGATCTGTTCGGCGGCGCGGACCAGGACCAGGGCTACACCAACGGGGCGCAGATCACCTTCGTCTCGCCCAACCTGCTCGATTACACCGACGATCCGTGCCTGCCGAAGCTTGCCCGCTGGGTCAACCGCCACCTCGAACGGCTGGCCCCCGGCGAGTTCGAGCAGCAGAACATGATCTTCAGCTTCGCCCAGCAGATCTACACCCCCAAGGACTTCACCCGCCGCGACGTGATCGAGGACGATCGGCCGTATGCCGGCGTGCTGATCGGCAGCTTCGGCTACAACGCACGGCGCGGCGACCGCCTGCAGACCACCCAGCTCGCGCTCGGCGTAGTCGGCCCGTGGGCGCTGGGCAAGGAAGTGCAGGACGCCGTGCATGACGCGCTGGGCGATGAGAAATTCCAGGGCTGGGACAACCAGCTGCACAACGAACCGGTGTTCATGCTCACCCACGAGCGCATGCACCGCTGGGGCGATGCCGAGGACAACCTGGCCGGCTGGGGCTGGGATGCGATCAGCCACTACGGCGGCGCGGTCGGCAACCTCGCCACCCACCTCAATGCCGGCGGCGAAGTCCGCTTCGGCTGGAAGCTGCCGGACGATTTCGGCAGCACCCCGCTGCGCCCGGCCGGCGAAAACACCGCGCCGACCCGCGGCGGTAAGCCCACCGGGTGGTCGTTCCATCTGTTCGCCACCAGCGATGCGGCCTGGGTGATCCGGGACATCACCCTGGACGGCAACACCTTCCGCAACAGCCACAGCGTGGACAAGCGCAACTGGGTGGCCCAGGGCGGCTACGGCCTGGCGGTGATGTACAACCGCTGGAAGTTCGCCCTCGCCCGCTACCACAGCACCCGCGAGTTCGACCTGCAGGACCAGTCGCCGATCTACGGGTCGTTCACGATCAGCAGATCGCTATAGCGATCTGCGGGTAGGTGCCCACCGTTGGTGGGCACACCGAAAAGAAAAAAGACCGGCGCGAGCCGGTCTTTTTTTTGCATTTCCAGGACGAACCAAGGAACCGTTTATTCCGATTCCCACCACATCCAGAAGCTGTCCCACAGGCGCTTGAAGAAGCCGGCTTCTTCCACCGCGGCCACCGCCACCAGCGGAGCCTGCGCCACCACCTTGCCGTCCAGGGTCACCTTCAGCGTACCCACTGCCTGGCCCGCGGTGAACGGGGCTTCCAGGGTCTTGGGCACGTCGATGCTCGGCTTGAGGTCGTTGTAGCGGCCGCGCGGCACGCTCACCAGCAGCGGCTGGGCCACGCCCAGCTGCAGCGTATCGGCCTTGCCCTTCCACACCTTGTGTTCGGCCACGGCCTTGCCCGGCTCGTACATGCGGTGCGTTTCGAAGAAGCGGAAGCCCCAGTTGAGCAGCGCCAGGCTGTCATCGGCGCGCTGCTTCTCCGAAGCACCGCCCAGCACCACCGCGATCAGGCGCTGGTCGCCCCGCTGGGCCGAGCTCATCAGGCAGTAGCCCGCTTCGGAGGTGTGGCCGGTCTTGATGCCGTCCACGCTCTGGTCGCGCCACAGCAGCAGGTTGCGGTTGGGCTGGGTGATGTTGCCCACGGTGAATTCCTTCACCTTGTTGTAAGCGTAGGTTTCCGGGTAGTCGCGCACGAACGCACGGCCCAGCAGCGCCAGGTCGTAGGCGGTGGTGCGATGGCCTTCGGCGCTCAGACCATGGGCGTTGACGAAGTGCGAGTCCTTCATGCCGATCTTGGCGGCGTAGCTGTTCATCAGCGAGGCGAAGGCTTCTTCGCTGCCGGCCACATGTTCGGCCAGCGCGATGGCGGCGTCATTGCCCGACTGGATCGCCATGCCCTTTTCCATGTCTTCCAGGCGCGCGGTCTGGTTGACCGGGAAGCCGCTGTAGCTGCCGTCGGTGCCGGCGCCACCTTCGCGCCAGGCGCGCTCGCTCATCATCACCTGGTCGTCGGTACGGACCTTGCCGTTCTTCACTTCGGCGGCAACCACGTACGAGGTCATCACCTTGGTGATGCTGGCCGGCGCCAGCTGTTCATGGATGTTCTCGCCGGCCAGCACCTGGCCGGTGGCGTAATCCATCAGCACCCAGGCCTTGGCCACGCTGGGCTTGGGCGCCGGCGGGGTGGCCACGGTAACGGGGGCGGCGGCGGCAGGAGCGGGTGCCGGGGCCGGGGTCGGCAAGGGGGTCTGGGCGGAGACCATGCCCACGAACAGGGTCGTGGCCATGGCAGCAGCGGCAAAGCGGAATTTCATCGGACAGCAAGCTCCAGGAGGGCGCCAAGGGAATTACAGGGGACGGTCATTGTAGGTCGTTTACTCTTTCACGATCTGCGGCGACCCGAATCCCAGACCGACAATGCGGCCGGCAAGTTCCGAGGCGCTGGCATGGTCGGCCGCCGGCACCCGCAGGCGCCACAGGGTGCGGCCGCCGCTGACGATGTCGCTGATGCTGGCGCCGACGATGCCGGCCGAGGACAGCTGGCCCAAGGCCTTGGTGGCGTTCTCGCGGCTGGCGAAGCTGGCCACCTGCAGCAGCACGTTGCCGACCTGCTGCTGCAACGAGGGGCTGGGTGTGGCGGCCGGGACGGGCGCAGGCAGGGGGCGGGCAGCGGCAGCCACCGGCGCAGCCGCCGGCAGCGCGCTCACCGTGACCGGGCCCGTCTCCAGCGTTGCCGCCTGGGTCGCGGCCGGCTGGGCCGGGCCGGCCGGACGCGGGGCAGGCGCCGGCAATGCGCCGACCAGCTTGTCCATGTCGCTGGCGCGGCGCGCCGTGGCCGGCGGCGTTGCAGCCGCCACGGTCGCGGCCGCTTCCGCCGCGCGGCGCTCACGGCGCGAGGGTTTGTCGGCCAGCAGGTTGTCCTCGCCCGGGGTCAGCGCGCGTACTTCCACGTTGCCGGTGCCGCGCTGGGTGATGCCCAGGCGCACGGCGGCGGCGTAGCTGAGATCGATCACCCGGCCGTCGTGGAACGGGCCGCGGTCATTGACCCGCACGATCACCGATTCGCCGTTGTCCAGGTTGGTGACCCGCGCAAAGCTCGGCAGCGGCAGGGTCTTGTGCGCGGCGGTGAAGGCGTACATGTCGTACACCTCACGGTTGGAGGTAAGCCGGCCATGGAACTTGGCACCGTAGTAGGACGCCGTGCCCTTTTCGGCATAGCCCTTGGGCCGGTCCAGTACCTGGTAACTCTTGCCCAGCACCACGTAAGGCGATTTGTTGCCGATCGCCGAGCGTGGCAGGTCCACCACGTCCGGTTCGGGAATGCAGGCCACGTTGGGAATGTAGGTCGGCGTGCTGTCGTTGACGCCCGGCTTGTACAGCCCGCCCGCGCGGTAATCGCCGCGCGTGCTGGGATCCTCCGACGCGGCCTTGTACGGCGAGCCTTCAGGGCAATGCGCAGGGCGGCTGCCCTTGCCCTTGCCCTTGCCCTGCCCCTGCACCAGCGCGCCCGACGGTTTGCCGGTAGTGCCGCTCGCGCTGGGCGGCTTTTTTGGCGCACTGCTGCAGGCGGCCAGCGCCAGGATCAGCAGGCCGGGAACCGCCCATCTGCAGCGCGCGCGTGCGTTCATGCCGGCGGCAGCTCCTGGCCGGCGATGGCCTGCGACAACTGGTACACGGCCATCGCGTACATCTTGGACAGGTTGTAACGGGTGATGGCGTAGTAGTTCTGGAAGCCCAGCCAGTACTGCTTGCCGGTGCTGCCTTCGAGCGTGATCGGGGTGGCGGTCAGGCCGGCGGCGACCGGTACGCTGGGCTGGTAGCCGCGCTGGGCCAGGTCGGACAGCGTCCAGGTCGGGGTCCAGTCAGTGGGGTCGAACGGCGCGCGGCCGGGCGCCAAGGTGGCCGGCACCGCAACCGGGCCGCCGCGCACCCACCCGCCCTTCTTGACGAAGTAATTGGCGATGGAAGAGAACACGTCGTCGTAGCTGGTGAACAGATCGCGGCGACCATCACCGTTGCCGTCCACGGCGAAGTCGAGGTAGCTGGACGGCATGAACTGGCCCATGCCCATCGCGCCGGCATAGCTGCCCTTGATGGACAGGATGTCCAGCTTCTCGTCGCGGCTCAGCGCGAACAGGCGCGCCAGCTCATCGCGGAAGAACAGTTCGCGCCGCACTTCGCGTTCGAGCTTGGCCGGGTCGCCGCTGCGCGGGTAATTGAAGGCCAGCGTGTACAGCGCATCGAGTACGCGGTAGCTGCCGGTGTTGGCGCCGTAACTGGTTTCCACGCCGATGATCGCCACGATCACTTCGGCCGGCACCCCGGTACGTTCCTGCACGCGCATCAGCTCATCGCGGTGCTGGGCCAGGAACTTCCTGCCGCCGTCGATCCGCGCCTGGCTGATGAACATCGGCCGATACTCGTTCCACGGCTTGACCCGCTCGGCCGGGCGCGACATGGCGGCAATGATCGGAGCGCGCACCTGCGCCTGGGCGAGCGTGGCCTCGATCTGCGCAGCAGGAATGCCGTAGCGGGCGGCGGTCTCACGCACGAAGTTGGCGCGCGCCACTTCGAACGGCACCGGGGTCAGGTCAACCGGCGGCGCGGTGGCTGCGGCCCCTTCCGGCGCGGCTTCGGCAGGCCCCTTGTGGGCAACTCCCGGCTTGTTGGGCGCACCTGACGCCTGCGGCGGCGGTGACGGGGAGTGCGGCTGGGTCGCGCAGGCAACCAAACCGAGCGTAAGCATGCAAGCCAAAGTGCGTCGAATCATCGCCGCAGGTTAGCAGGTCAAAGATGAAATAAAACCCCTAACACCATGAATCCCAACGATTTGCCCGAAGTTTCGGGGGTTCGTTAAGAGCGTGTGTAAAGGTACTCCGGCTGCGCCCCCATCCCCATGGGCGCAACCGGGCTACCGACCCGGTCGATACTGGTGCGACGCGCTACTCCCCAGCGCAACGCCGCACCCCCTGTACCCGTTGGGTCAACTACGTCCCGCAGCGCCTTGCGCGTCGCTTGGCTCGATGCGCAGCTGCTTGCGGGCCGCCATTGTGCAGGCCGTTTACGACAAGTCCATTGATCCTGATCAAGCGCATTCATATTTGTGCGCTACATCTCACTTTCCTGTCAGCGCGTTGACGCCTTCTACACCGGCAATGCCGGATTCGGCACATTCGCTACGATCCAAACCCGAATCTGCGCAAAACCGGCCGAATTCCCGCCGATCTTTTGACTAGACATAAGCTGCGATCATGGGTGCGGCGACATGCCGTCGCCGCCGGACAGGACGTGCGACGGTCAGCTGTAGCCGCCGTGTACCGGGTTGTGGCTGCGCGCGGCCATCACCAGCCCGAACCCGGCCAGCAGCGATACCGCCGAGGTGCCGCCGTAGCTGATCAGCGGCATCGGCACGCCCACCACCGGCAGCAAGCCGGAGATCATGCCGCCGTTGACCAGCACGTAGACGAAGAACGCCAGGCCGGTGGCGCCGGCCAGCAGGCGGGAATAGGAATCGCGCGACTGCGAGGCGATCCACAGGCAGCGCCCGATCACCACCAGGTACAGGAACAACACCAGCGCGACGCCGATCCAGCCGAACTCCTCGCTGAGCACGGAGAAGGCGAAGTCGGTGGTCTGCTCGGGAATGAAGTTCAGGTGCGACTGCGAGCCCTGGCCCCAGCCCTTGCCATCGAAACCGCCCGAACCAATGGCGATCTTGGACTGGATGATGTTCCACCCGGCGCCCAGCGCATCCATCTCCGGGTCCAGGAACATCATGATGCGGTCTTTCTGGTAGGGCCGCAGCAGCCAGATCCAGGCGACGGGTGCGGCGGCGGCGACGCCACCCACGGCCACGCCCACCCACCACCACGGCAGGCCGGCCAGCAGCAGCACGAACGCACCGCTGGCGGCGATCAGCACGCCGGTACCGAAGTCCGGCTGCAGCATCACCAGCCCGGTCGGCACCCCGATGATCACCGCGCTGACCATCACCGTGGAAAAGCGCGGCGGCAGCGGCATGCGGTGCAGGTACCAGGCCACCATCATCGGCAGGCTGACCTTGAGCAGCTCGGCCGGCTGCAGGTAGAACAGCTTCAGGTCCAGCCACTGGCGGCCGTACTTGCCGGTGCCGAGCACGAACACGGCCAGCAGCGGGATCATCGACACCGCGTAGATCAGCGGGGTGGCCGAGCGGATGCGCAGGATCGGCATGCGCGAAATCGCCCACATCGCGCCCAGCCCGACCACGAAGCGCGCGCCCTGGGCGAACACCAGCGAATCGCCGCCGGCGCTCTTGAGCACGGCAAGGCCGATCAGCATCAACGCGCCAAGCGCCAGGCACAGCACCCAGTCCAGGGTGCTGCTGAAGCGCACGACCATGTCGCTGGCCCAGCGCAGGAAATCCTTCATCGGCTGCGCTCCGGCGGGGCGGGAGGTTGGGCCGCCGGCGCCAGTGGCCCGCCAGGTACGGGGGCAGGCGCGGGAACCGGTTCCGGCAGGCCGACCAGCACCGGCAGCGATTCCAGCACGGCGGCAGCGGCATCGCCGGCTTCGCGCGCGGCACTGTCGCCTTCGAATGCGGTGATGCCGATCGCGGTGGTGCCGCGCAGGCTGTCCAGCGGCTCCATGCCCTCGGGCATCTTGCCCAGCAGCCAGGCATCGAACAGCTTGCGCGCGATCGGCGCCGCCGCCGAGCCGCCGTAGCCGCCGCCTTCGACCGCAATGGCCAGCACGATCACCGGGTTTTCGGCCGGCGCAAAGCCCACGAACAGCGACCGGTGGCGCAGGTGCATGGGCAGGCTCTTGGGGTTCACCGCCGCGGTGCCGCGGCGGCTGATCACCTGCGCGGTGCCGGTCTTGCCGGCGATGGTGTACGGCGCGCCGGCCGCCGCGCGCGCGCCGCTGCCGCCCGGGCGCATGGTGCCCATCATGCCTTCGCGCACGGCCTGCAGGTTCCCCGGGCTCGGGCTGACCGGCTTGCTCGTGCCGGCCGGCGTGGGCACCCAGTCCGAATCGAAGCTTTCGCGCTGCTGCATCACCAGGTGCGGGGTGCGCAGCTGGCCGTCGGCAATGCCGCCCACTCCGTGCACCAGCTGCAGCGGGGTGACCTTCCAATCGCCCTGGCCGATGCTGACGTTGACCGTATCGCCGGGATACCAGCGTTCCTTGCGGGATTTGTACTTGTTCTGCGGCGAAGGCAGGATGCCGCCGATCTCGCCGGTGAGGTCGATACCGGTAGGCTCGCCGAAGCCGTAATAGCCCATGTAGTGGTCGAACCGCTCGATGCCCAGGTCCAGCGCCAGCTTGTAGTAATAGGTGTTGACCGACTGGGTGATCGACTTGCGCAGGTCGGTCCAGCCGTGGCCGCCACGGTTGGCATCGCCCCAGCCACGCGAGGTGCCCGGAAGGTAGAACATGCCGGTGGAGAGGATCTTGTCTTCGGGCTTGCGCACCCCGCTGTCCAACCCGGCCAGGCCGATCAGCGGCTTGATGGTCGAACCCGGTGCCACGCCACCAAGCACCAGGCGGTTGAACTGCGGGCGCGAGGGGTTGTCGTTGAGTGCCTTGAAATCGGCGTGCGAGATGCCGTTGACGAACAGGTTGGGGTCGTACGACGGCAGGCTCACCATGGCCAGGATTTCGCCGGTGCGCGGATCCATCGCCACGCCGGCGCCGTCGAAATCGCCGAAGGCCGCCACCATGGCGCGCTGCAGGTCGGCATCGATGGACAGGCGCAGGTCGTTGCCCGACTGCGCCGCGACCCGGCCGATGGTGCGGATGGCGCGGCCCTGCACGTTGGTTTCAACCTGCTCGTAGCCGACCTTGCCGCGCAGCTGCTGCTCGTAATAGCGCTCCAGGCCGGACTTGCCGATATGGGTCAGCGCGGCATTACCTTCGCCCAGCGTTTCCAGGTCCTTGTCATCGACCCGGCCGACGTAACCGATGATGTGTGCGAACAGATCGCCGTAGGGATAGCGGCGGGTCAGGTAGGGTTCCAGCTCCACGCCGGGATAGCGCCAGCGGTCGACCGCGAAGCGCGCCATTTCCTCGTCGGTGACCCGCAGCTTCAGCGTCACCGGCAGGAAGCTGCGACGCGCCTTGCGTGACTTGTTGAACGTTTCCAGGTCTTCCGGCGTGATCGTCAGGATCTTTGCCAACCCGGCCAGGGTGGCGTCCATGTCCTTGACCTTGTCCGGGGTGATGTCCAGTCGGAACGCGGGCACGTTTTCGGCCAGCAGCCGCCCGTTGCGGTCATAGATCATGCCGCGCCCGGGCACTACCGGCCGCGGCTTGATGCGGTTGGCTTCCGAACGCGTGGCGTAGGTGTCGTGGTCCAACACCTGCAGCTTGAAGTACCACCCACCCAGCCCGACCAGGCACACCAGCACGCCGAGGAAGCCCAGCGCGGCGCGGCGCCGGAACTGCTCGGCTTCGGCGCGCGGATTCTTGGCCTGGCGGCGCACGTACATGTCAGCGCCCGCGACGCCCGAAGCGCACGGCGTCGAGCAGCACGAACACCAGCGGCCACAGCCCCATGCCCAGCAGCGGCGCCCACCAGTACGACCACGGCAGGGTCGGTTCGCCCACGGCGATGTGGACCACGGCGCTGACGATGCGGTCGTTGAACAGCAGGCCCCCGATGGCCAGCACCTGCTGGGACATCGGGAAGAAGCGGATGCGCGCACGGAAGCGCTGCAGGATGAAGGTGAGCATCACCAGCCGCAGCGCCTGTTCGCCGAGCACGCCGCCGTACAGCAGGTCGGCGATCACGCCGCAGGCGAAGGCCACGCCCAGCCCGACCCGGTCCGGCGCCTCGATCACCCAGTACGCCAGCACCAGCGCCAGCCAGTACGGGCGCAGCGGCTGCAGCAGCACCGGCAACGGCAGCAGGCCGAGCAGCAGCGCCAGCACGATGCTGACCGGGAGCACCCAGGGTTTGTCGCGCAGGCGGCTCATGGGGTGGGCCCCGGTGGGGAAGGCTGGGGTGCGGGTTGGGCCGGCTCCGATGGAGTCTGCGTGGGCCGACTAACAGTCGGCGCTACCGGAAAACCAACCGGCGAGGAGCCCCCTTGGTGTTCAAGGGGGCGCGCCAACGGCGCGGGGTTGAGGGAGGATGCCCCCCCGGCAGCCGGATTCGTCGCAGACGAATCCGGCTGAAGCAGTTCGCGTGCCACAGGCACGCGAATTGCTGCGCCGGGGCGGAGAAGCAGTACGTCGCGGCCGCGGTCGAGCTGGGCGGCGGGCTTGAGTTCGCCGACCAGGAAGGCATGGGTGTCGTCCGGGCGCAGGGCGGTGATCCTGCCGACGGGGAAGCCGGCCGGGAAACGGCCGCCCAGCCCGGAGGTGACGATCTCGTCGCCCACTTCCACCCCGGCGCTGAGCGGAATGTCGCGCAGTTCCAGGGTGTCGCCGCGGCCGTAGACGATCAGGCGCACGCCGTTGCGGGCCACGGTGACCGGCACCGCGTGGTCCGGATCGGTGAGCAGCAGCACGGTGGCGTTGCTGGCGGTGGTGGCGATCACCTGCCCCATCAGGCCGCCGGCGTCGATCACCGCCTGCCCCATGTGCACGCCATCGCGGGTGCCGGCGGCCAACACCAGGCGCTGCCGGACCGGGTCCAGGTCGATGTCCAGGATCGGGGCCAGCTGCACATCCAGCCCGCTGCGTTCGGCCACGTTGAGCAGTTCGCGCAGCTGGGCGTTGTCCAGCGCGGCGGTCTGCAGGCGGGTCAGGCGTGCATTGGCGATCAGCAGCTGGTTGCGCAGCTCGCGGTTCTCATCGACCAGCTGGCCGTGGCTGGCCGCATTGTCCTTGACCTGGGTACCAAGTCGGCCCGGCAGGCCCGCCAGCGCCCACACCGGCTGCACCAGCACGTTGGCCTGGGCACGCGCGCGGGCCAGCCAGCCGGCCTGGTCATCGAGCACGATCAGGGTGATGGCCAGGGCCAGGTAGGCGAGCAGCCGCAGGGGGCTGCTGGCATCACCCTGGCGGGAGGCTACGGGAGGACCGGCGTAGGGCGGCACGACTGGCTTCGACTGGACAAGGTGGAAAGGGAGCGCGGGGCCGCCAGGTTCGGCGGCACCGGGATGCGACAACGCCCCGGCGCTGCGATGCCCGGCGTGGCAGGCACGCAGCGGGCATCACGCCGCAGGGGCGCGTCCAACACACAGGACCGGTACGGCTTACTCCGGCGCAAAGAACTCGTTGCCGTGCATGTCCACCAGCTCCAGCGCACGACCGCCACCGCGGGCCACGCAGGTGAGCGGGTCGTCGGCCACCTGCACGTGCAGGCCGGTTTCCTCGGAGATCAGGCGGTCCAGGTCGCGCAGCAGGGCGCCACCACCGGTCAGCACGATGCCACGCTCGGCGACGTCGGCGCACAGTTCCGGCGGGGTCTGCTCCAGCGCCAGCTTGACCGCGCTGACGATGCCCGAGAGCGGTTCGTGCAGCGCTTCGAGCACTTCGTTGGAGTTGATCTTGATCATCTTCGGCACGCCCTCGGCGAGGTTCCTGCCGGAGATTTCCATCTCGATGACCTCGGCCTGCGGGTAGGCGCAGCCCAGCTCGACCTTGATCCGCTCGGCGGTGGCTTCACCGATCAGCATGCCGTGGTTGCGGCGCACGTAGTTGGTGATCGACTCGTCGAAGCGGTCGCCGCCGATGCGCACCGAGGCCGAATAGACGATGCCGTTCAGCGAGATCACGGCCACTTCGGTGGTGCCGCCGCCGATGTCGATGACCATCGAGCCACGGGCTTCGGTGACCGGCATGCCGGCGCCGATCGCGGCGGCCATCGGCTCTTCGATCAGGAACACGTCACGGGCACCGGCTTCCTCGGCCGATTCCTTGATGGCGCGGCGCTCGACCTGGGTCGAACCGGCCGGCACGCAGACCAGCACGCGCGGGCTCGGGCGCAGGAAGCGCGACTTGTGCACCTTCTTGATGAAGTGCTTGAGCATCGCCTCGGTGTAGGTGAAGTCGGCGATGACGCCATCCTTCATCGGGCGGATGGTGGTGATGTGGCCCGGGGTACGGCCCAGCATCTGCTTGGCTTCGGCGCCGACGGCGGCCACCGAGCGGGTGCCACCGATGGCACGGTCCTGGCGCACGGCCACGACCGACGGTTCGTTCAGCACGATCCCCTGCCCGCGCACGTAGATGAGGGTATTGGCCGTGCCCAGGTCGATGGACAGGTCATTGGAGAACATGCCACGCAGTTTCTTGAACATCTGGGAGTTGATCCTGAGGGGTGTCGCGCCCAACGCGGGATGGCGAAAAATTGGGCAGAATTCGAGGTCGACAAGCCTAGCAATCCCCCTGTGCGCGAGCAAGGAGAAATGTCCGTCAAAGCCAGCCTTGGCGGCCATTCAGCCCAATCCGGACAGCCGGGGTTCTGGCCCTGCGGCGCCGCACCCGTTAACCTTTGCGCCATTGGGCGCCTCAGGGCGCCGTTTCGTTGCCCGCCTGCCGGGCCTCAAACCCCTTCCGCATAGGCCTTAATCGATGTCCGCTTTGATCTGTGGTTCTCTTGCCTTCGACACCATCATGGTGTTCCCGGACCAGTTCAAGAATCACATCCTGCCGGACAAGGTGCACATCCTGAACGTGTCGTTCCTGGTGCCGCGCATGCGCCGCGAGTTCGGCGGCTGCGCAGGCAACATCGCCTACAACCTGCACCTGCTGGGCGGCGAGCCGATCCCGATGGGCACGGTGGGCTCGGACTTCGGCCCGTACCGCGAGTATTTCCAGGGCCTGGGCATCGACCTGAGCCGGATCAAGGTGATCGACGAGCTGTTCACCCCGCAGGCGTTCATCACTACCGACCACGACAACAACCAGATCACGGCCTTCCACCCGGGCGCGATGATGCGGTCCTACGAGAACCATGTGAAGGACGTGCCGGGCGTGACCCTGGGCCTGGTCGGCCCGGACGGCCGCGAGGGCATGATCCAGAACTCGCAGGAGTTCTTCGAGGCCGGCGTGCCGTTCATCTTCGACCCGGGCCAGGCCATGCCCCTGTTCAACGGGCCGGAGCTGCGCACCTTCATCGAGCAGGCCGACTACGTGGTGGTCAACGACTACGAGTCCAACCTGCTGCAGGAGCGCACCGGCTGGGATGAAAAGGAGATCGTGAGCCGGGTCAAGGCCTACATCACCACCCGCGGCCCCAAGGGCGCGGTCATCCACACCCCGGAAAAGACCTACGACATCCCGCCGGCGCACGAGCGCCGCGTGGTGGATCCGACCGGCTGTGGCGACGCCTTCCGCGCCGGCCTGATCTACGGCATCGAGAAGGGCTACGACTGGCTGACCATCGGCCGCATGGGCAACCTGATGGGCGCGCTGAAGGTGGAGCATCCGGGCACGCAGAACCAGCGGTTCACGTTCGAAGAATTCAACGAGCAATTCAAACAGCAATTCGGTTACGCGCTGGGCGCGTAACCGAATCGCTGGTTGAACTGCTCGCCCAGAATTCGCCTCCGGCGAATTCTGGGCCCCGAGGCATGTCTCCTATCCCCGCGCCTTCGGCGCGCCCCCTTAACAAAAGGGGGCTGCTCCTCCAGCGAGGTGCACCGCGCCGACTGTACCGACCAACGGTCGGTACCTACCGGGACACGCAAGGTCGGTACCTACCGGGACACGCAAGGTCGGTACCTACCGGGACACGCAAGGTTGGTAGGTGCCGACCGTTGGTCGGCACTTTGCCTCACCGCTCGGTTAATTCCACCAGTTCGGCATGCGGCTGGCGTCTACGCCGCCGGTTTCGAATACCGCGGTGCGGGTGCCGCCGGCCTTGACCGGGAATTCGATGGTGATGGACCTGGCCTTGCGGGCCAGCTTCCAGAGCGCCTTCTGGTCGGTGATGAACATGGCGATGGCCTCGTCCGTCTTCGGGCGCCAGGCGGCCATCGAGATCGGCTTGCCGTCGTCGACCGTCACCTTCACCGTGCACTGCGGGCACCGGAAATCACCGGCCTGGAGCACCAGGTAGGCGTGGCGCTTCCACTCGGGGTGGTCGCGGAAGATCAGCTGCACCGTCGTCGGGCCGCTGCCGTCCACGTCCACCCGCTCCTTGCTGTAGATCGAGGCCGAGACCTGGTTGCCCTTGCTGCCCACCGGCACCTGGTTGTACTGCCACAGGCCCTGCATGCGGCGCAGTTCGCGCGCGGTTTCGGCTTTCGCCTTGACCTCGGCGTAGCCCGGTTCGATCCGTGCGGCGACGTCGGTGTCCTTGTACTGGTCCAGCAGCGAACCGCCATGGATGCGCGCACGCTCCCAGTCCTGCGCGGCCACGGCCATGTCGTACTGCTTGGCCACGCCTTCGGCCTTTTCTTCCTGCTGCGCTTTGGCGGCGGCGGTCGCGGCTTCCTGCGCCTTGCGCTCTTCTTCCGGGTTGCTGCAGGCAGCCAGGACCAGTGCACAGGCCGCGGCAAGGATCAGTCGTTTCATTACAGGCTCCAGGTGTCAGCGAGGACGCCAAGAGGCGTCACCCGCCTACTTTAACAATGAAAAACGGCGGGGTTTCCCCCGCCGTTCCTGATCAACGCAGCGCTGGCGGTTACTTGCCCGCGCTTGCCTTGTCCAGCATGTCCTGCACCGATGCCGTGGTGATCGGGTGGTAGCTGGGCTTGGCCTTTTCAAAGGCCGCCTTGGCGAACGCCAGGCCTTCCGGGGTCTTCACCAGTTCGGCGTAGATCGGCAGGATGAGCTTGCGCCGGCCAACGCGTTCGATGAAGGCACCGGCCGCTTCATTGGCCTCCAGATAGCCGCTGCGGATGGCCAGCGGGTACCAGCGCATGGCGATCTCGCCATTGGCGGTGCCGGTGAACGCGTACGCCTTGTCCAGCGCAGCCAGCTTGTCCACGGGCAGGGTCTTGCCCATGCCGTCGATGAAGTGCACCCATTCCTGGGTACCCCACTCGCTGGTGATCTGCGCGCTCGGCAGCGTGCCACTGCCCTGCCATGCAATGCGCGCGGTATCGACGATGGAGAAGTTGCGCGAACGCGCCTTGGTGGCGAACGCCGGAATGCCCGGCTCGTCCAGCCATGCCTTCAGCTCGGCGTCGGTCACCGCGCCGGGCTTCTTGGACAGCAGGTTCTTCTTCAGGTACTCGACGAACTGGTCGGTGTTTGCGCTCTGGAACGCATGGTCATCGAACCAGCCACGCAGGAACGGATCGAACACTTCACGGCCAAAGCGCTGCTCCAGGAACTGCAGGAACCACGAGCCCTTGACGTAGGCCACGTTGCTCAGCGCCTCGTCCGGGTCGCGCTCGGTCAGCGGCGGCAGGGCCAGGGCCTGGTCGGCCGGGCTCATGTCCTTGACCTCGGCCAGCAGGTCGTTCTGGTCGATCTCGCGCTCCATCTCGGCCATTTCCTGGCCGTACAGCGCTTCGGTGATGCGGCCCTGCACGTAGGTGGTAAAGCCTTCGTTGAGCCAGATGTCCTTCCAGCTGGAGTTGGTCACCAGGTTGCCCGACCAGCTGTGCGCCAGTTCATGGGCCACCAGCGAGACCAGCGACTTGTCGCCCACGATCACGGTCGGGGTGGCGAAGGTCAGGCGCGGGTTTTCCATGCCGCCGAACGGGAACGACGGCGGCAGTACCAGCATGTCGTAGCGGCCCCAGCGGTATTCGCCATAGAGCTTTTCGGCCGCACCGATCATCTTCTCGGTGTCTTCGAATTCCTTGGCGGCCTTGCCGACCATGGTCGGTTCGGCCCAGACGCCGGAACGCCCGGAGATCGGCTCGAACACCAGGTCGCCGGCGGCGATGGCCAGCAGGTAGGACGGAATCGGCTGCGGCATCTTGAAGGTGTAATCACCGTCACGCGCGGCCTTGGGGTCGTTGTCGGCGCTCATCAGCACCATCACGTCCGGGCGCGAAGCCACGTGCGCGCTGTAGGTGAAGCGCACGCTCGGCGTGTCCTGCAGCGGCACCCACGAACGCGCGTGGATGGCCTGGGACTGGCTGAACATGAAGGGCAGCTGCTTGCCTTCGGTCATCGACGGCTCCAGCCACTGCAGGCCAGAGGCGGTCGGCGAGGTGTGGTAGGTCACCCGCACCTTGCCCGGCTGGGCCGGGGCTTCGATGGTCAGCTTGCTGCCGAACACCTTGTCGGCCGGCGCCAGCGCGAACTGCAGCGGCGCGGCGCTGCCATCGGCAGCGACGGCTTCGACCTTCTCGATGGTCAGCTCGCGGGTGTCCAGCACCAGCTGCTTGGATGCCTTGTCCTTCCACTCCAGGGTGTAGGTGGCGGTGCCGCCGATCTGCCTGCTGTCGAAATCCAGCTTCAGGTCCAGGCCCAGGTCCTTGATGACGACCTTGTCCGGCTCGGCGTAGGAACTTTCATCGTGGCTGCGGTTGACGGCTTTCACGGCAGTGTCGGCGCTCGGCTGGGCGGCGGGGGCCGCGGTCGGGGCGGCGGGCTCTTTGGAGCAGCCGGCGGCAAGCGCGACGGCCAGGGGAATCAGCAGGAACGGGGATCGCATGAATCGGGACCGATCAGGGTGAAACCGCCAGTTTACCCCCGACTTCGCTCCCCCGGGATGTGACCGCCTGCCCAATCCCCATTCAGTCACCCTCACACAGCAGGCGCGCCCCACTGGCCGCCTCGGCTCAGCGGGAACCGGACCGGTGTCTCAAACCTTGTAACCGGAGTGGATCGAGACGATGCCGCCGGTCAGGTTCTTGTAATGGCAGCGCGCGAAACCGGCCTCGCCCATCATGGTCTTGAGCTGCTCCTGCGGCGGGTGCTTGCGGATGCTCTCGGCCAGGTACTGGTAGCTGTCGCCGTCGCGGGCGAACAGCTGGCCCAGCTTGGGCAGGATCTTGAACGAATGGAAATCGTAGATCGGCTTGAACCAGTCGGCGGTGACTTCGGAGAACTCCAGCACCCGCGCCTGGCCGCCCACCTTGAGCACGCGGTACATCTCGCGCAGGGCGGCATCCTTGTCGGTCACGTTGCGCAGCCCGAAGGCGATGGTCACCAGGTCGAAGCTGGCATCCGGGAACGGCAGCGCCTCGGCGTTGCACTGGACGAAGTCCAGGCCGGCCACCAGGCCGCGGTTGGTCAGGCGGTCGCGGCCCACGGTGAGCATGCCGGCGTTGATGTCGCCGACCACCACCTGGCCGTCGTCGCCCACGCGCTCCTTGAGCAGCGCGGCGATGTCGCCGGTGCCGCCAGCCAGGTCGAGCACGCTGTCACCCGGCTTCACCTGCGCGGTGGCCACGTAGTAGCGCTTCCACGCCCGGTGGATGCCCAGGCTCATCAGGTCGTTCATCAGGTCGTAGTTGCGCGCGACCGAGGTGAACACTTCGCCCACCAGCTTCTGCTTGTCCTTGGCGGCGACATCGCGGAAGCCGAAATGGGTGGTGCCAGTCTTGTAGGGGGATTCGCTCATGGCCCCGATTATCGCACCGCTGGCCGGCCGGCGGCACCTTATGATGGCCCCTTCAGTTGAACGGACCGCCCATGATCACCACCCCCGACTACGCCGCCCTGCTTGAAACCGCCATCGCCGAAGCCCGCCAGGGCCTGGCCGAAGGCGGCATCCCCATCGGCGCTGCCCTGTACCACAACGACGGCCGCCTGCTCGGCTGCGGCCACAACCGCCGGGTCCAGGAGGGCGACCCGTCCGTGCACGGTGAAACCGACGCGTTCCGCAAGGCCGGCCGCCAGCGCCGCTACCAGGACACCATCATGGTCACCACCCTGGCCCCGTGCTGGTACTGCAGCGGGCTGGTACGCCAGTTCAACATCGGCACGGTGGTGGTGGGTGAATCGGTCACCTTCCAGGGCGGTATCGACTGGCTGCGCGAAAACGGCGTGCAGGTGATCGACATGCAGAGCCGGGAATGCATCGACCTGCTGGGCGGTTTCATCTCGGCCCATCCCGACGTCTGGAACGAAGACATCGGCGAGTGAGCGCCGGTTCCTGCGCGGTCGCGCAGCGAAACATGCCAGATGCGCCACACCGCCTGCGTGTGGCGCCACGCAGTCATGAATGCTTCAGTTGGATGGCAGTGCGCGCACGCGCGCTGCACATCGCCATGACGCGCCATGCACCGGGTTTTACGCACTATCAGGTTGCCTTTCCCTTCCTTCCTTTCGAATCGAAGCAGCCATGTCATCCGTCCCACGCTCCATTCCCGCCGTTATCAATGTCGAGGCCGAGGTGAACTACTGGCGCGAGAAGCATGTCGCTGACGAGCTGAAATCCGCGTCCTTCGGGCATTACATCCCCTGGATCAAGTTCGCCTGCGATTCGCTGATCACCCACCCCAAGGCCTCCGACGAAGAGCGCGAAGAAGCCTTCCAGCACCAGTACGCGGCGCAGATCATGGCCAAACTCAGCGTGGATGACGCGCGGAAATTCGTCGAGGACGTCTGGGAACACGTCTACCTGATGAGCCAGCATGACCAGAATGCCCGTCCCCGCCTGAGCGCGAGCGCCTGAGCCACGGCTGCACGGCGCCTACACGGGGCGCCTGCCATTGATGGGACCCGTTCCCGCGTTCCGGTTCCCATGAAACTTCGCAGCGTGTTCAACCTCGTCGCCAAGAAGGCGTCCTACGCGGCGGGTACGCCGTGGACCTTCCTCGGTGCGGTCAGCATCGTGCTGATCTGGGCCCTCACCGGGCCCGTATTCAAGTTCAACGACACCTGGCAGCTGGTGATCAACACCGGCACCACCATCATCACGTTCCTGATGGTGTTCCTGATCCAGCACAGCCAGAACGCCGACACCGCCGCCATCCAGATCAAGCTGGACGAGCTGATCCGGGTGACCGCGGAGGCCAACAACGAACTGCTGGATCTCGAAGAACTGGACGAGGAGCGGCTGGAAGAGATCCGCCGCACCTACGAACAGATGGCGCGCGATGCGACCAACGCCCTGGAAAAGGCGCGGAGTCGGTAGTTACCGCGCGGCCACATCGCCGCGTTCATACCACCCGCCACCCAGCACTTTGTACAGGGCCACCTGGTTGGACAACCGGTTCAACTGCGTGGTCACCAGCGACTGCCGCGCGGTGTACGCGGTCCGCCGCGCGTCCAGCAGGGTCAGGAAGCTGTCCAGCCCAGCGTCATAGCGCGCCTGCGACAGCGTCCGTGCCTGTTCGGCCGCCGCCACCAGCGCCTGCTGTGACGCCAGCTGCGCATCCAGGCTGTCGTTGAGCGCCAGTGCGTCGGCGGCCTCGCGGAACCCGGACTGGATCGCCTTCTCGTACTGCGCCAGCGCGATATCGCGGTTGGCATTGGCCACGCCCAGCCCGGCGCGCAGCTTGCCGCCCTGGAAGATCGGCAGGTTCAGCGTGGGCATGAAGCTCCACGCGCGGGTGCCGGCATCGAACAACCCATGCAGCTCCGACGAGGTGGACCCAACGCTGCCGGTGAGGCTGATCGACGGGAAGAACGCCGCGCGTGCGGCGCCGATGTTGGCGTTGGCCGCCAGCAGCGTGTGCTCTGCCGCCATCACGTCCGGGCGGCGCAGCAGCACCTCACCGGGCACGCCCGCCGGCACCGCGCGCACGGCGGCCACGCCGGTGGCTTCGCTGGCGGGCAGCAACGCCTCGTCGACCGGGCCACCGGCCAGCAGCGCCAGCGCGTTGCGGTCCTGCGCGACCTGGCCCTGGTAGCGGGCAACATCGGTGCGCGCGGTTTCCACCAGCGTGCGGGTCTGGCTCAGTTCCAGCGCCGAGGCACCGCCCAGCTGGTGGCGCGCCTCGCTCAGGCGCAGCGAATCCTCATAGGTGGCCAGGGTGGCCTCGGCGATCTTCAACTGCTCGCTGTCGGCGCCCAGGGTCAACCACGCATTGGCCACTTCGGCCACCAGCGACAGCTGCGCGTTGCGGCGGTTGGCCGCCTCGGCGAAGTACTGCTGCAGCGCCGCCTGGCTCAGGGTGCGCACACGGCCGAACAAATCCAGTTCGAACTCGACCACGCCGAGGTTGGCGCTGAACTGCTCGGTGACCGGCACATCGCCACCGCTGCGGGTCATCTGCCCCTGCACGCCGAGCGCGGGAACCCGGTCGGCACGCTGGATGCGGTACTGCGCACGCGCCTTGTCCACATTGAGCACGGCCACGCGCAGGTCGCGATTGTTCTCCAGCGACTGGGCGATGAGCGATTGCAGCCGCTCGTCGACGAAGTAGTCGCGCCAGCCGATGTCGGCCACCTCCACCGCCGCAGCGGTGGAGGTGGTGGCCGGCCACTGCGCCGGGATCGCCGGGGCGACCTCGGTGCTGCGTGGCTCGAGCATGGCGCAGCCGGAGAGGGCGGCGGTCATGGCCAGGGCAAGGAGAGCCTTATTCATGGGTGTCACCTTCGTTGGAGTTCGTCCCGACCAACGGTCGGGACCCACCGCTCCGGGCGCCGCGGTTGAACAGCTTCTGCACCACCACAAAGAACAGCGGAATGAAGAACAGCCCCAGCACGGTGCCGACGATCATGCCGCCCAGCACGCCCGTACCGATCGCGCGCTGCGCACCCGAACCGGCGCCCGACGCAATGGCCAGCGGCAGCACGCCCAGGCCGAATGCCAGCGAGGTCATGATGATCGGCCGCAGGCGGTCGCGTACCGCGTGCATGGTGGCTTCCAGCACGCCTGCACCCTTCTCCAGGTTTTCCTTGGCGAACTCCACGATGAGGATCGCGTTCTTGCTGGTCAGGCCCACCGTGGTCAGCATCGCCACCTGGAAGTAGATGTCGCGTTCCATGCCACGCAGGGTGTTGGCCAGCACCGCACCGAGGATGCCCAGCGGCGCCACCAGCAGCACCGAGGTCGGCACGCTCCAGCTTTCATACAGCGCGGCCAGGCACAGGAACACGATCAGCAGCGACAGCGTGTACAGCAGCGGCGTCTGCGAACCGGCCTGGCGTTCCTGGTAGGACAGCGCGGTCCATTCGATCTCGAAGCCCGGCGGCAGGTCCTTGGCGATGCGCTCGATCTCGGCCATGGCATCGCCCGAGGCCACGCCCGGTGCGGGCTCGCCCTGGATTTCCATCGCCGACACGCCGTTGTAGCGCTCCAGGCGCGGCGAACCATAGTCCCAGCGCTTGGAGGCGAAGGCGCTGAACGGCACCATCTCACCGGCGTTGTTCTTCACCGACCACAGGTTGAAGTCGTCCGGGTTCATGCGGAACGGCGCATCGGACTGCACATACACGCGCTTGACCCGGCCACGGTCGATGAAGTCATCGATGTAGCTGCTGCCCCACGCGGCGGCCAGGGTGCTGTTGATCGAGCTGGTCGACAGGCCCAGTGCATTGGCCTTTTCCACGTCCACGTCGATGCGCAGCTGCGGGGTGTCTTCCTGGCCGTTCGGGCGCACGTTGGCCAGCAGCTTGCTCTGCCCGGCGCCGCCGAGCAGCTGGTTGCGCGCGTTGAGCAGGGCCTCGTGGCCCTGGCCGCTGTTGTCCTTCAGGAAGAAGGTGTAGCCCGAGCCGATGCCCAGCTCCGGCATGGCCGGCGGCGGGAAGGCGAAGATGAAGGCGTCCTTGATCTGGCCCAGCGCGCCCATCGCGCGCCCGGTGATCGGGCCTACGCCCTGGTCGGCATCACGCTCCTTCCAATCCTTGAGCTTGATGAAGGCCATGCCCGCGTTCTGGCCCATGCCGGCGAAGCTGAAGCCCTGCACCGAGAACACCGACTCCACGGCTTCGGTCTCGTTCTTCAGGAAGTGGTCTTCCAGCTTGTACATCGCCTCCAGGGTACGTTCCTGGGTCGCGCCGACCGGGGTCTGCACCAGCGCCATCAGGATGCCCTGGTCTTCATTGGGCAGGAACGAGCTGGGCAGGCGCGCGAACAGCACGCCCATCGCCACGGCCAGTGCCACGAAGATGGCCATGAAGCGCCACGGCCGCGCCAGGATGCCCTTGACCCCGCGCTGGTAGGTTTCGCTGGAACGGTCGAAGCCGCGGTTGAAGCCGCCGAAGAAGCGCCCGGACCAGCCCTTGTGCGCCACGTGGTGCTCGCCCTTCTTCAGCGGCTTGAGCATGGTGGCGCACAGCGCCGGGGTGAGCACGATGGCGACCAGCACCGACAGCGCCATCGCGGACACGATCGTGGCCGAGAACTGCCGGTAGATGACGCCGGTGGAGCCGCTCATGAAGGCCATCGGGACGAACACCGCCGACAGCACCAGGCCGATGCCGACCAGCGCGCCGGTGATCTGGCTCATCGACTTGCGGGTGGCCTCCAACGGCGACAACCCTTCTTCGGACATGATGCGTTCGACGTTCTCCACCACCACGATGGCATCGTCCACCAGCAGGCCGATCGCCAGCACCATCGCGAACATGGTCAGCATGTTGATCGAGAAGCCCAGCGCGGCCAGGATGCCGAACGTGCCCAGCAGCACTACCGGTACGGCGATGGTGGGGATCAGGGTGGCGCGGAAGTTCTGCAGGAACAGGTACATCACCACGAACACCAGCACGATGGCTTCGATCAGGGTCTTGATGACGCCCTTGATCGAGACCTGCACGAACGGGGTGGTGTCATACGGCACTACCGATTCCAGCCCGGCCGGGAAGTTTTCCTTCAGGTCCTCCAGCGCGGCGCGCACGCCGTTGGCGGTATCCAGCGCGTTGGCGCCGGTGGCCAGGGTGATCGCGATACCGCTGGACGGCTTGCCGTTGTAGCGGGTCACGAAGTCATAGCTTTCGGCGCCCAGCTCGACCCGGGCCACATCGCCCAGGCGCAGCTCGCTGCCATCGGCACCGCCGCGGACCAGGATGTTGCGGAACTGTTCCGGGGTCTGCAGGCGGTCCTGCGCGTTGATGGTGGCGTTGAGCTGCTGGCCCTTCACCGACGGCGCGCCGCCGAGCTGGCCGATGGCCACCTGGGCGTTCTGTGCGGTGATCGCCGCGGTGACTTCGTCCACCGACAGCTTGTAGGTGTGCAGCTTGTTGGGGTCCAGCCAGATGCGCATGGCGTACTTGCCGCCGAACACCTGGATGTTGCCCACGCCCGGCACGCGGCTGAGCGGATCGACGACATTGGAGCCGACGTAGTCGGAAATGTCGTTGGCATCCATGCTGCCATCGTTGGAGACGAAGCCGATCACCTGCAGGAAGCCGCTGCTGGACTTGGCCACGTTGATGCCCTGGCGCTGTACTTCCTGCGGCAGCAGCGGCATGGCCAGCTGCAGCTTGTTCTGCACCTGGACCTGGGCGATGTCCGGGTCGGTGCCGCTTTCGAAGGTCAGGGTGATGGTGGCCTGGCCGTTGGCCGAGCTGTTGGAGGAAAAGTAGATCAGGCCATCGATGCCCTTCATGTTCTGCTCGATGATCTGGGTCACCGAGTCCTCGACCACCTTGGCCGATGCGCCCGGGTAGGACGCGCTGATCTCGACGGCGGGCGGTGCCACTTCCGGGTACATCGACACCGGCAGCTTGAGCACCGCCAGCGCACCGGCGAGCATGATGATGATCGCAATCACCCACGCGAAGATGGGGCGATCAATAAAGTAACGAGCCATGGAATTCTCCGCTTACTGCTTGTCGGCCGCGGCCGCCGGCGTTGCCGGCCTGGCCGGCGCGGCGCCCATCTCGGTGGCCTGCACGGGCATGCCCGGCTGGATCTTCTGCAGGCCTTCAACGATGACCTTGTCGCCGGGCTTCAGGCCGTCTTCGACCAGCCACCTGCTGCCCAGCGCGCGGCTGACCTTGACCGGACGCACTTCGACCTTGTTGTCCTTGCCGACCACCATGGCGCTGGTGTCGCCCTTGGCGTCGCGGGCGATGCCCTGCATGGGCACCAGCAGCGCGTTGTCGCGCACTCCGCTACCGACCACGGCACGCACGTACATGCCGGGCATCAGCACCTGGTCGGGGTTGGCGACCTTGACCCGCAGCGCGTAGCTGCCGGTGGTGGGGTCGACGCTGACTTCGGAGAATTCCAGGGTGCCCTTGTGGTCGAACTCGGTGCCGTCGTCGAGCAGCACGGTCACCGGCAGGCTCTGGTTGTCCTGCAGGCGGCCACTGGCCAGTTCGCGGCGCAGCTGCAGCAGTTCGCTGGCCGACTGGGTCAGGTCGACGTAGATCGGGTCGAGCTGCTGCACCGTGGCCAGCGCGTCGGCCTGGCCGGCGCTGACCAGCGCGCCCTGGGTGACGCTGGACTTGCCGATGCGGCCACTGATCGGTGCGGTGATCCGGGCGAAGCCCAAGGTGACGTTGGCCGCGTCCAGGGCGGCCTTGGCGGCGCCGACATCGGCTTCGGCCTGTTTCTGGGCGGCCACGGCGTTTTCCAGGTCCTGCTGGCTGACTGCATCAACCCTGGCCAGCTCGGTGATGCGCTTGGCGCTCAGGCGGGCGGCGTTGGCGGTGGCTTCGGCGCGGGCCAGCTGGGCGCGGGCACTGTTGGCGTCGGCGCGGTAGCTGGCGTCATCGACCTGGTACAGGGGCTGGCCGGCGGTGACCAGGCCGCCTTCGGTGAACAGCCGCTTGGCAACGATGCCACTGACCTGCGGGCGCACTTCGGCGACCAGGAAGGCATTGGTGCGGCCGGGCAGTTCGCGGGTGAGGCCGACCTGTTCGGCCTTCAGGGTGGCCACGGTGACCTGCCCGGGCCCGCCCTGCGGACCCTCTTCACCTCCCCCGCCGCAGGCGGATACGGTCAGGGCGATCGCGAGGGACAGCGCGAGAAGACGGTACGGGGTACGGGACATGGGGAGGCTCGCAGCGGGAACGGAAAAAGGGGGTGGCCGGGCCCGCGCGGGTACGCGCACGCCTCACCGGTTAGCAGTGGGGCGTAAATATACATACATGCATGTTTGTTTGTAAACGGGTACAATTCATGCCGGTTTCATCCAGCACGTGCACATAGCGCCATGGCCAGAAAAACCAAAGAAGCGGCGCAGGCCACCCGGGAAGGCATCCTGGATGCGGCCCAGAGCTGTTTCCACGAATTCGGGGTCGCCAACACCAGCCTGGCGATGATCGGCGAGCGCGCGGGCTATACCCGTGGCGCGGTGTATTGGCATTTCAAGAACAAGACCGAAGTCCTGACGGCGATGATCGACCGCGAGCGGGTTCCGTTCATCGAGCGGCTGCGGCGGACGACCTCGTCACGGCGCAACACGCCGGTGCTGGACCTGCGCTCGGCGCTGTTGGTCTCCTTCCGGGAACTGGCCACGGACGAGCGGTTGCGCAACATGATGGAGATCATGCTGCGCAACGACCTTTCGGTGGAAAGCCAGGCCATGCAGCAGCTGCAGTTGGAGGCGTCGCGTGAGGAGCTGGGCATCTTCGCGGCCGCCTTCCAGCGTGCGGCTTCGCTGGGCCAGCTGCGCCCGGGGGTGGACGTGGACACGGTGGCGCGCATCGTCAGCACCAGCCTGACCGGCGTCCTGTACAGCGCGATGCTGGAACCGCAGTTGTTCGAGCTTGAGCGCGATGGCCAGCAGACGCTGGACGCGATCTTCGGTGCCTTCGTGATGCCGGGCGTGTTT
>Ga0102591_1001521_pt1 | contig 31172 bp, 17 predicted proteins | sample AraplaCol_mCL_r2_2_FD_76860 | JGI IMG/M metagenome (GOLD analysis project Ga0102591, IMG submission 76860) | Arabidopsis root microbial communities from North Carolina, USA - plate scrape MF_Col_mCL_r2 (SPADES assembly) (version 2) | ecosystem: Host-associated > Plants > Roots > Endosphere...
CCCCGGACCCGGTGGTCCTGACCCGGATCCTGGAAGCCGAGCCGGCCCCGGCAGTACGCGAGGACGGGGCAACCAGCCGCTTCGTGGTGCCGCGCCTGGGCACGCTGTCGCCGTGGTCGAGCAAGGCCACCGAACTGGTGCGTGGCGCCGGGCAGCCGATCCGGCGGGTGGAACGCGGACTGCGCATCGACCTGGCCGGCTGGCCGGCGGATGCCGAGACCCGCGAGGCGGTGGTGCGTGCGTTGCACGACCCGATGACCCAGTCGGTGCTGGACGATGCCGCCCAGGCCCAGGCGCTGTTCAGCGCGCCGGCCCGCGGCGAGCTGGAGCGGGTGGCACTGGACGACCTGGAAGCGGCCAACCGCCGGCTCGGCCTGGCCATGGCCCAGGACGAGATCGACTACCTGCGCCAGCGCTTCGGCGAACTCGGCCGCAAGCCGTCGGACGTGGAACTGATGATGTTCGCGCAGGCCAATTCCGAGCACTGCCGGCACAAGATCTTCAACGCCAGCTGGACCATCGATGGCGCGGACAAGCCGCACTCGCTGTTCCGCATGATCAAGAACACCCACCAGCAGACCCCGCAGCACACGCTCAGCGCCTACAGCGACAACGCGGCGGTGGTGGCCGGCTTCCCGGCCGCGCGCTACCGCCCGGACCCGGCCAGCGGCCAGTACCGCAGCGAACCGGTGGTCGATTCGGCGTTCTGCATCAAGGTGGAAACGCATAACCACCCGACCGCGATCGCCCCGTTCCCGGGCGCGTCGACCGGTGCCGGCGGCGAGATCCGCGACGAAGGCGCCACCGGCCGCGGTGGCAAGCCCAAGGCCGGCCTGACCGGCTTCTCGGTCTCGCACCTGCGCATCCCGACCCTGCCGCAGCCGTGGGAAGCGCCGCGCGCGCTGAACCCGCGCATGGCGCCGGCGCTGGACATCATGCTGGAGGGCCCGCTCGGCGGCGCCGCCTTCAACAATGAATTCGGCCGGCCGAACCTGCTTGGCTACTTCCGCAGCTTCGAACTGCCGGAAGGCGAGGGCCTGACCCGCGCCTACGACAAGCCGATCATGCTGGCCGGTGGCCTCGGCGCGATCGACCAGGTACAGGTCGAAAAGCTGAAGCTGCAGCCGGGCGACGCGGTGATCGTGCTCGGTGGCCCGGCCATGCTGATCGGCCTGGGTGGCGGCGCCGCAAGTTCGGTGGCCTCCGGCGAAAGCGCCGAGGACCTGGATTTCGCCAGCGTGCAGCGCGACAACCCGGAAATGGAACGGCGCTGCCAGGAAGTGATCGACCGCTGCGTCGCGCTGGGCCTGGACAACCCGATCCGCTGGTTCCACGACGTCGGCGCCGGTGGCCTGTCCAACGCGATTCCGGAACTGCTGCACGACTCCGGCGTGGGCGGGGTGATCGACCTGGGCAAGGTGCCCACCGACGACCCGTCGCTGTCGCCGATGCAGCTGTGGTGCAACGAATCGCAGGAACGCTACGTGCTCGGCGTGCCGCAGGAGCGCCTGGCCGAGTTCGCCGCGCTGTGCGCACGCGAGCGCTGCCCGTTCGCCGCCGTTGGCGTGGCCACGGCCGAAGAACGCCTGGTGGTCGCCTACGGCGCGACCGTCGGCAACATCCCGGCCGATGCCCCGATCGACCTGCCGATGGACGTGCTGTTCGGCAAGCCGCCGAAGATGCACCGCGACACCGCGCACCCGGCGGCACCGCGCTGGCCGGCGCTGAAGACCGGCGGGCTGGACCTGCACGAGGCCGGCCTGCGCGTGCTGGCACACCCGTCGGTGGCGTCGAAGAACTTCCTGGTCACCATTGGTGACCGCAGCGTCGGCGGCCTGACCGCACGCGAACAGATGATCGGTCCGTGGCAGCTGCCGCTGGCCAACGTCGCCATCACCCTGGCCGGGTTCGATACCCTGGCCGGTGAAGCGATGGCGATCGGCGAACGCACCCCGCTGGCGCTGCTCGATGCCGCCGCTTCGGCGCGCATGGCGGTGGGGGAAGCGATCACCAACCTGTGCGCGGCCCCCGTCGACGCGCTGGAAACGGTGAAGCTGTCGGCCAACTGGATGGCGGCGGCGGGCCATGACGGCGAAGACGCGCTGCTGTACGACGCGGTGCGCGCGGTCGGCATGGAGCTGTGCCCGCAGTTGGACCTGAGCATTCCGGTCGGCAAGGACTCGCTTTCGATGCAGGCGCAGTGGCACGACGCCGGCCAGGCGCACAAGTCGGTGTCGCCGGTGTCGCTGGTGATCTCCGCGTTCGCCCCGGTGGCCGACGCCAGCACCCAGCTGACCCCGCTGCTGGACCGCGATGCGGACAGCGAGCTGTGGCTGATCGGGCTGGGCGCGGGCAAACAGCGCCTGGGCGGTTCCATCCTGGCCCAGGTGCATGCCGACCACAGCGCGCTGCCGGCCTTCGCCGGTGCCGTGCCGGACCTGGACGACCCGCAGCGCCTGCGTGCGTTCTTTGAACTGATCCGCGACGCGCGCCAGTCCGGGCTGCTGCTGGCCTACCACGACCGCAGCGACGGCGGCGCGTTCGCGGCGCTGTGCGAAATGGCCTTCGCCTCGCGCCAGGGCCTGGACATCACCCTGGACGCGTGGGGCGACGACCCGTTCCGCAGCCTGTTCAACGAGGAACTGGGTGCGGTGGTGCAGATCGCGCGCGAAGACCGTGCGGCCTTCGCCGACCTGGTCGAGCGCCACGCGCTGACCGAGTGCGCCCAGCGCATCGCCAGGCCGACCACCGCACCGGTGGTGCGGGTGTCGCTGCAGGGCGAAAGCCTGGTGGAATGGCGCTGGGAAGCGCTGTTCGATGCGTGGTGGTCGGTTACCCACGCCATGCAGAAGCTGCGCGACAACCCGGACAATGCCGACCAGGAGCGCGCCATCGCGCGCAGCTTCACCGCGCCCGGCCTGAAGCCGAAGCTCAGCTTCGACCTCAATGAAGACGTGGCCATGCCGTTCATCAACACCGGCGCGCGTCCGCGCGTGGCCGTGCTGCGCGAGCAGGGCGTCAACGGCCAGATCGAAATGGCCAACATCTTCGAGCGTGCCGGCTTCAGCAGTTTCGACGTGCACATGAGCGACCTGATCGAAGGCCGCGTGGACCTGGCCGACTTCACCGGCCTGGCCGCCTGCGGTGGCTTCAGCTACGGCGACGTGCTGGGTGCCGGTCGCGGCTGGGCCACCTCGGTGCTGGAGCGCAGCGCGCTGCGCGATGCGTTCGCCACGTTCTTCGCACGCCCTGACAGCTTCGCGCTGGGGGTGTGCAATGGCTGCCAGATGATGAGCCAGCTCAAGGACATCATTCCCGGTGCCGACCACTGGCCACAGTTCCGCCGCAACCGCAGCGAGCAGTTCGAAGCGCGTACCGCATTGCTGGAAGTGGTGGAGTCGCCGTCCATCCTGCTGCGTGGCATGGCCGGTTCGCGCCTGCCGGTGGCGGTGGCGCACGGCGAAGGCCAGGCGGTGTTCGCCACCGCCGTGGACCAAGCCGCCGCGCGCGTCGCGCTGCGTTACGTGGATGGCGACGGCAACGTCGCGACCCAGTACCCGCTCAATCCGAACGGCTCGCCCGACGGCATCACCGGCCTGACCACCACCGACGGCCGGGTGACCATCATGATGCCGCACCCGGAGCGCACCCCGCGCGCGGTGAACCTGAGCTGGCATCCGGCGGACTGGAACGGCGACTCGCCGTGGCTGCGCATGTTCCGCAACGCAAGAGTATGGTGCGGCTGACCACGTGTGATGAAGTGGTGAGTACCGCGTGAAAAAACCGCCGACCCTGTCGGCGGTTTTTTTTTGCGCGCGTACCAAACTGTGACGAAGCAACGAGTTACATCGCGTTACATGCAGCGGTGCGTGTGATGGCAAATGCTCACAAGCTGCTAACAAAACGCGCTTATGAATAGTCGGATCTGTGACGCCTCTCGCGTTCGTGGACTTTTTAACGTCAAAGTCTTGACGACACCAAAACCCTGCGTTAACACTGAGGTCTCATTTCGACAGCGTTCAGTTCTGCAGTAACCCCAAGGATGGCGAGTTCTCTGTTCGTTGCACGCGCCGTTCGGCAGCTCACGCAGTAATCAAAAAAATTCCAAGCGAAAACGCCCCCAGGGGACGTTGGACCACGGTGTCCGGCGTTGGCGTCGCTTTGCCCGAAACCAGTCCAACCAGGAGTCGCATCGATGAATCGGATTTATCGCAAGGTCTGGAACAAAGCACTGGGGCAGATGGTGGTTGCCTCTGAATTGGCCAGCAGCCAGACCTCCGGCGTGGTGATCGACCAGCGACGGTCAGCCGGCGCACGCAGCGCATCGGCGCTGTCCGCCGCCATCGCGTTGACGCTTGGATTCGGGATCGGTGGGGCGCCGTCGGTTGCGCAGGCGCAATCAGTGGAGGTCGGTGGCAATGCGAACTGCGTGGTGCTCAACAGCAGCGTGATCGACAGCTGCGTGGTGGACGGCAACGCCACCGCCTCGGGCAGCAACGCCGTGGCGATCGGCAGCAACAGCACGGCGTCGGCCGCCAACAGCGTGGCGCTGGGCGCCGGCTCGCGCGCTGCGCGCGCCAACACGGTGTCGGTCGGTGATGCCGGCAGGGAGCGCCAGGTGACCAACGTCGCCGCCGGCAGCGCCGCCACCGATGCGGTCAACAAGGCCCAGCTGGACACCGTGGCGGCCACCGCCGCCAGCGCCACGCGCTACTTCAAGGCTGACGGCGCGGGCGACGACAGCGACGCGGCCAGCATCGACGGCGACGGCGCGCTAGCCGCCGGTGCCGACGCCAGCGCGGTGGGCGATGGCGCCACCGCGCTGGGCAACACCAGCCAGGCACTGGCCAACGCCACCACCGCAGTGGGCAGCGGTGCCGTCGCCGCCGGCCTCGGCGGCAGCGCCTTCGGCCAGGGCGCGCTCGCCATCGGCGATGCCACCGTGGCCTCCGGACAGAACGCCATGGCCTTCGGGCTCGGCGACGTCGCGGTAGGCGCGTCTGCCTTCGCCGCGAGTGAAAACGGTGCGGCCACCGCGATCGGGGGCCTGGCCGAAGCCAGTGCCGACGGTGCCACCGCGATCGGCGGCGGCGCGCTGGCCATCGGCGCGGGCAGCACTTCGCTTGGCCGCGGCGCCGGCAGCGGTGGCGAAGCGTCCATCGCGGTGGGCGCCTTCAGCACCGCCGTGGCCGACTTCAGTGCCGCGCTCGGTTCCAACTCCGCCGCGGTGGCCGTTGGCAGCGTGGCGCTGGGCGCCGGCTCGTATGCCGATCGCGTGGACACCGTGTCGGTCGGCAACGACAACGGCCTGCAGCGGCAGATCACCCATGTGGCCGACGGCACTGAAGCCAACGATGCGGTGAACAAGGGGCAGCTGGACGAAGTGGGTGACGTGGCGTCGACCACGGCGAAATATTTCCAGGCCACCAGCAGCGCCGACAGCGACGCCGGTGCGTTCGCCGACGGCGACAACGCCACCGCCGCAGGCGAAGCCAGCAACGCCCTGGGCAGCGGCACCACCGCACTCGGCAGCGGTGCAACGGCGGTGGCACAGAACGCGACCGCGGTCGGTTACAACGCCCTGGCCAGCGGCCAGAACAGCGCCGCCTTCGGCAACAACGCGCAGGCCAACGGCGCGGGCAGCGTCGCGGTCGGCGGCGCGGCCGTGGACGAAGACGGCAACCCGCTGATCACCAACGGTGGGGTGCCGGTCGATACCGGCGCCACCAGCGCCAGCGTCGGCGGCACCGCCGTGGGCGCCAGTGCCGACGCGTCCGGCTTCGCGGCCTCGTCGTACGGCGTCGGCGCCTATGCGGCTGGCGCGCAGTCGTCGGCCTTCGGCGCGGTGGCCAATGCCACCGGCGATTACGCCACGGCGGTGGGCACGCAGAGCGCGGCCAGCGGCACCAGCAGCACCGCCATCGGCGGTCCGGTCGACCTGATTCCTGGACTGGGCTTCTTCGTCGACACCCAGGCCAGTGGCGAAGCCGCCACCGCGGTCGGCGCCGGTGCGATCGCCAGCGGCGACTACGCGGTGGCCAATGGCACGCTCAGCGAAGCCTCCGGCACCGAAGCGACGGCACTGGGCTACTTCGCCTACGCACCGGGCGAAGGCGCGTCCGCCCTGGGCGCGGAAAGCTGGGCCAGCGGCGAGCTGAGCACGGCGGTGGGCTTCTACAGCACGGCACGCGGCGCCAACAGCGTGGCGCTCGGGGCCAACTCCACGGCCGTGCGCGACAACACCGTGTCGGTCGGCGATGTCGGCAACGAACGCCAGGTCACCCATGTCGCCGCCGGTACCGAAGACACCGATGCGGTGAACAAGGCGCAGCTGGACGCCGTCGCGGACACCGCCGACGGTACCGCCTACCGCTTCAAGGCCAACGCCTCGCAGGACAGCGACGTGGGCGCGTTCGCCGATGGCGATGGCGCGCTCGCCGCCGGTGAGGCCAGCAACGCGTTCGGAGCGGGCGCTACCGCGGTGGGCAATGGCGCAGCGGCCGTCGGCGATGACACCGTTGCGGTCGGCCGCAATGTGGCCGCCAACGGCGCCGGCAGCGTCGCCATCGGTGGCGTCGGCCAGGCCTACGACCAGTACAACCAGCCGATCGTGGACGGCGACGGCAACGCGGTAACGGTAGGCACCACGGCCGCGCAGGACGCGGTCGCGGTCGGTGCCGGGGCGCAGGCCACCGGCGCGCAGAGCAATGCCTTCGGCAGCGGCGCGCAGGCCACCGCCGACAACAGTCTGGCGCAGGGTTACAAGGCGCGCGCCACCGGCGACTACAGCGTCGCGCAGGGCGACAATGCGTTCGCCAGCGGCGTGGAGAGCACCGCCACCGGTGCCTATGCCTGGGCTACCGCGGAAAGCGCCACCGCCTTCGGCGCCAGCGCGTGGGCCACCGATGCCAATGCCACGGCGGTGGGTTACGCGGCCTGGGCCGACGGCGTGGGTGCGACCTCGATCGGCTACAACAGCTGGGCGCGCGGCAGCAGTTCCACCGCGCTCGGTCGCGGCGCGTTCGGCTACGGCGACAACAGCGTGGCCGTGGGCTACCAGGCGTTGGGCAACAGCATCAACACCATCGCCATCGGCACCAATGTCGTGGCCGGGGGCGAAAGCGCGATCGGCATCGGTGCGGGCAGCAACGCCAGCGCCTCCAACGCGGTTGCACTGGGCGCCGGTGCACGCGCCGACCGTGCCTACACCGTGTCGGTCGGCAATGACGACCAGCAGCGCCAGATCACCCAGGTCGCGGCGGGCACCGAAGGCACCGACGCAGTGAACGTCGACCAGCTCACTGCGGCCACCGACAAGTTCCAGGCCAGCGGTGACGGCGTGGCCGTGGCCGGCGGCGAGGAAAGCGTGGCGGCGGGTTCGAACGCGGCGACCGACGGTGACTACGCCACCGCCGTGGGCTCGAGCAGCTTCGCCAACGGCAGTGGCGCGTCGGCCGTGGGCAGCGGCGCCTTCGCCCTGGCCGACAACGCCACCGCCGTGGGCTTCAACGCGCTGGCCACCACCGGCAACGCGACGGCGAGCGGTGCCAATGCACAGGCCACCGCCGAATACGCCACTGCCAATGGCGCCGAAAGCCTGGCGTCGGGCGAGCAGAGCACCGCCAATGGTGCGGCCAGCGTCGCCTCCGGCGCGGGCAGCCTGGCCGGTGGTGCGCTGTCGGAAGCGGCCGGTGAGGAATCGGTGGCGCTGGGTTACTACAGCACCGCAAGCGGCTCGGGCGCCACGGCGGTCGGCGCGGAGAGCGTGGTCAGCGGTACCCTGTCGGCCGGCTACGGTTTCGCCTCCGAAGCCACCGCCGGCTACACCACCGCGATTGGTGGCTATGCCGCCGCCACCGCCTTCAATGCGACCGCGCTGGGCAGCTTCGCCCAGGCCACCGGCTCCAACAGCGTCGCGCTCGGCGGTGATGCCGAAGCGACCGGCGCGTACAGCACCGCCACCGGCCAGGGCAGCCTGGCCAGCGGCACCAACAGCGTTGCCATCGGTGGCGCGCTGTTCGGCCTGCTGCCGACCGAAGCGTCCGGCAACTACTCCACCGCCGTGGGCGGCGGTGCGTGGTCGCCGGGCCTGAACAGCACCGCGCTGGGCAACGCCGCGACATCCGAAGGTGAAAACAGCGTGGCCCTGGGTGCGGACTCGATCGCCGACCGCGATGACAGCGTGTCGGTGGGCAGCGTGGGCAGCGAGCGCCAGGTAACCAACGTCGCCGCCGGTACCGAAGGCACCGACGCGGTCAACCTGGACCAGCTCAACGCGGTCGCCGACACGGCCGCCACCACCAGCAAGTACTTCCAGGCCAGCGGCAGCGATGCCAGCGACGCCGGCGCATTCGTCGACGGCGATGACGCACTGGCCGCCGGTGAAGCCAGCAACGCCATCGGCAACGGTGCCACCGCGCTCGGTGCCGGCAGCACCGTGGTCGCCAACGAGGCCACCGCAGTGGGCCTCAACGCCACCGCTACCGCGGACTATGCGGTGGCGATCGGCAGCAATGCGGCCAGCAGCGGCCAAGGCGCAGTCGCCCTCGGTGACCTGAGCACCGCCAGTGGCGGCGCCGCCATCGCCATTGGTGGTGGCGCGCTGTCGCAGGGCTTCGGCTCGGTGGCGGTCGGTGCGGGCGCGGAATCCAGTGGCCTGGCGTCCACCGCAGTGGGCTACGGTGCCTGGGCGCTGGGTCGCGAAACCACGGCGATCGGCAACTTCGCCACCGCCGATGGCTGGGCCGCCAGCGCCTTCGGCGCGGGTGCGACGGCCGGCTTCTTCGGCACCGCGCTGGGTACCTACAGCTACGCCGATGAAGTGGCGACCGCCGTTGGCCAGGGCACGCGTGCCAACATCGCCGGTGCGGCGTTCGGCGTGCAGGCCAACGCCGGCGAGTACGGCGTCGCACTGGGCAACAACGCGGCGACCGCGCAGAACGGCGTGGCGGTCGGCTTCAATGCACTGGCCGGCGCCGATGCCAACAGTGCAACCCAGGGCATCCAGACCACGGCGGTCGGCAGCGAAGCCTGGGCCACCGAGGACGGTGCCACCGTGGTCGGTTACAACAGCTACGCGCAGGCGGTGAACGCCACCGTGCTCGGCAGCAACACCTGGACCACCAAGGACGCTGAAAACAGCGTCGCGATCGGTGCCGGCACGCTCGCCGATCGGGCCAACACGGTGTCGGTGGGCGCGGCCGAAGCGTGGACCGATGCAGCGGGCGTGGTGCATGACGCCATCGACCGCCAGATCACCAACGTCGGCGCGGGTACCGAAGACACCGACGCGGTGAACGTGGCGCAGCTGAAGGAGGTCGCTGCGGTTGCGGAGACCACCAGCAAGTACTTCCAGGCCAGCGGCAGCGACGACAGCGATGCCGGCGCGTATGTCGAGGGCGACAACGCGTTGGCGGCCGGCGAGGCGGCCAATGCGATCGGCGACGGTGCCAGCGCGCTTGGCAGCGGCGCCACTGCGCTGGCCAACAACGCCACGGCGATCGGCTTCAACGCGCTGGCCACGGCGGAAGGTGCCGCGGCGCTGGGCAGCGACGCCCAGGCCACTGGTGACAACAGCGTCGCCGTGGGTACGGGCGCGGCCGCCAGCGAGATCGGTGCCAGCGCGATCGGTGCCGGTGCGCAGGCCTCCGGGGCCTACAGCACCGCCAGCGGCAGCGAAGCGATCGCGTCGGGCCAGCAGGCCACCGCGAACGGCTTCCGTTCCACCGCGTCGGAAGCCGGCGCTTCGTCGTTCGGCAGCTACAGCGAAGCCACCGGCGAGCTGTCCTCGGCCCTGGGCTATGGTGCGGTGGCCTCCAACGCGTACGCGACAGCGGTCGGCGCAGCGGCAACGGCTTCCGGTGCCAGCGCGGTGGCAGTCGGCGAGTTCAGCGAAGCCACCGGCGATGAAAGCGTGGCGGTCGGCGGCAGCACGTTCTTCGGCTTCATCCCGGCGCGTGCGTCGGGAACCGGCGCTGCCGCGTTCGGTGCCGGCGCATGGGCCACCGAGGACTACACCACGGCGATCGGCTGGAATGCCTGGGCCGATGCGGCCAGCGCCACCGCACTGGGTGAAAGCGCCACCGCGACCGGGCTGAACAGCGTCGCGCTCGGCGCCGGTTCCAGCGCCGACCGCGACAACAGCGTGTCGGTCGGCACCACCTCGTCGCAGCGGCAGATCACCAACGTTGCTGCAGGTACCGAAGGCACCGACGCGGTCAATCTGGACCAGCTCAACGCCGTGGCCGACACCGCCGAAGCAACCAACCGCTACTTCAAGGCGTCCGGCAGCGGCAATGGCGACGACGTGGGCAGCTACGTCGATGGCACCTATGCCACGGCGGCAGGCGAAGCGTCCAATGCCTTCGGCACCGGCGCCTCGGCCTACGGCAGCGGCTCGCTGGCCTCGGGTCGCTACGCGTCGGCGTCGGGCTACAACGCCTCGGCCACCGCCGATTCGGCCACCGCGATCGGCGGTGCGCTGTATTACGAAGATGCCAACGGCAACGTGCTGCTGGACAAGGCGACCAGCGCCAGCGGTACCGGCGCCACCGCGCTCGGTGCCGGTGCGCAGGCCAGCGGGGTGTTCAGCACCGCCAGCGGTGCCGGCGCAAGCTCGGCCGGCCTGCAGTCCTCGGCATTCGGTTACAGCGCCGAAGCCGGCAGTGACTACAGCACCGCCGTTGGGGCGTTCAGCGCCGCGAGCGGCGTCCGCACCACCGCCCTGGGCTATGGCGCTGAAGCCAGCGGCGATTACGCCTCGGCGCTCGGTTGGGGCAGCACCGCCTCGGGCGCGTATGCCATCGCCATCGGCAACAGTGCCCTGGCCAGCGGCGCCAACAGCTTCGCCAGCGGCGCCAGCGCGTGGGCCACGGCGGCGCAGACCACCGCAGTCGGCCAGCTGGCCTGGGCGACCTCGGCCGGCTCCACCGCGATCGGCCAGGACAGCTACGCCTACAGCGGCCTCAACGCCACTGCACTCGGCAAGAGCGCCTGGGCCAATGGCACCGGCAGCGTGGCGCTTGGCGCAGGCGCGCGTGCAACCGAAGCCAACGTGGTCTCGGTGGGCGGCGGCAACGGCACCACCGGTCCGGCCACGCGCCGCATCACCAACGTCGGCGATGCGGTGAACGCGACCGATGCGGTGACCAAGGCGCAGCTGGACAGCGTAGCGGCCACCGCCGATGCGGTCGGCCAGCACTTCGACGCCAGTGGCAGCGGCGTGGCCAGCGCCAGCGGTACCGATGCACTGGCCGCGGGTTCGGGCGCCACCGCCAGCGGTACCCGCAGCAGTGCGCTGGGTACCGCGGCGACTGCCTCGGCCACCGGCGCCACCGCGGTCGGCGCCGATGCATCGGCGCGCGGCAGCAACAGCACCGTGCTTGGTCGCCTGGCCTCCACCAATGCCAGCAATGGCGTGGCGGTCGGCAACGGCGCCTTCGTCAGCAACGGCGCGAATGGCATCGCCATCGGCGCCGGCGCAGGCGCTTCCGGTGCCAATTCGGTGGCGCTGGGCGCGGGTTCCCGCGCGGTGGAAGCGAACGTGGTCTCGGTCGGTGGTGGCAACGGCACCGACGGTCCGGCCACGCGCCGCATCGTCAACGTCGCCGCCGGTCGCGTGGCCGCCGGCAGCACCGATGCGGTCACCGGCGGCCAGCTCAACACCACCAACCAGCGCGTGGGTGCGGTCGAAACCCGCGTGGGCGATATCGACGACCGCATCGGCTCGGTGGAAAACGCCACGGTCAACGCGCTGAGCTACGACGACAGCAGCCGCGACACGCTCACCCTGTCCGGTGCGCAGGGCACCACCCTGGACAACGTCGGCAGCGGGTCGATCGCCAGCAGCAGCCGCCAGGCGATCAACGGTGGACAGCTGTTCCAGGCGCTCACCGACACCGCCAGCTTCCTCGGCGGCGGCGCCAGCGTCGGCATGCAGGGCGTGTTCGTGGCGCCCAACTACGTGATCCAGGGCAGCACCTACACCAATGTGGGCGATGCGCTCGGTGCGCTCGATGCCAAGGTCAGCGACCTCGACCAGCGCATCGGCGGGGGCGGCAGCAGCGTGGCGCGTGCGCGTACGGCGTCGGTGTCCAGCGCCAGCGTGGCCGCCGCGCCCGAGGCGACCGATACCGCTACTGCGGCCAGCGCCGACGCTGTCGCCAGTGCCGACACCGCGCGAGCGGCCACTGCCGATGCGTCCGCACCGGTGGTGCAGGGCACGCCGACGGCCGCCAGTTATGGCAGTTCGCAGCCGGTGGCTGCTGCGGTGCCGGTGACCTCGGTGGCGATGGGTGAAGGCGCCGTCGCCAGCGGCGCCTCGGCGACCGCGATCGGGCGGGGGGCCAGCGCCACCGCCGCCAACTCGGTCGCGCTGGGCCAGGGCTCGGTCGCCGACCGCGCCGACACGGTGTCGGTGGGTGCGGTGGGCGCCGAACGCCAGGTGACCAACGTTGCCGCCGGCAGCGCCGCCACCGACGCGGTCAACAAGGGCCAGCTGGACGGCGGCATCGCCACCGCAAATGGCTATACCGACCAGCGGTTCAGTGCGATGGCCGATACCTTCGACATGTACAAGGGCGAAGTCGATGACCGCCTGCGTCGCCAGGATCGCCGCATCGACCGCCAGGGTGCGATGAACGCGGCCATGCTCAACATGGCCACCAGTGCGGCCGGCGTCCGCACCCAGAACCGCGTCGGTGTCGGCGTCGGTTTCCAGAGCGGTGAGTCGGCGTTGTCGCTGGGTTACCAGCGTGCCGTCAGCGACCGCGCCACCATCACCTTCGGTGGCGCGTTCAGCAGCGATGACAGCTCGGTGGGCGTGGGTGCCGGCTTCGGCTGGTAACCGCGGAATGGAATGCAGGGCCTGAGGGGGCGGGTCACGGGAACCCTGGCCAGGGCCGGCCGGGGTGACCGCATGGAGTGTTGGCCTGAACAGTCGTTTGATCCATGACCTTGATGAGGATTTCAACGTGACCAAGAAGCAGAACCTTCGCATCAACGTGCTGGCAGCCGCCGTGCTGTCGCTGTCCGTGGGCGCCAGCGCCTATGCCGCCGGCTTGCCGGTGAAGGAGCCGGCGCGCCAGGCCAGTACCGCGCAGCAGAGCTCCGAACGCATCATCGTCAAGTACCGCACCGGCACCGCCGCTGCCAGCGACCGTTCGGCCAAGCTGGCCGCGGTGACCTCGGCGGTGTCGCGCGCCAGCCTCGGCGGTACCGCTTCGCGCGCCGCCGCGGCCAGCCCGCAGCTGCTGCGCCGGCTCGGTACCGGTGCCGATGTGATCCGCCTGCAGGGCAAGCTCAGCCAGGCGCAGCTGCAGACCGTGCTGAAGGAAATCCAGGCCGATCCGTCGGTCCAGTACGCGGCCGCCGACGTGAAGCTGCAGCGCGCCGACGTGCGTGCGAAGGAAACCGCGCAGCTGGTGCCGAACGACCAGTACTACGCCCAGTACCAGTGGCACCTGCACAGCGCCACCGGTGGCGTGAACGCACCGGCCGCGTGGGACGTGGCGCAGGGCGAAGGCGTGGTGGTGGCGGTGCTGGACACCGGCATCCTGCCGCAGCACCCGGACTTTGCCGCCGGCACGCTGCTGGAAGGCTATGACTTCATCAGCGACGCCGAGACCTCGCGCCGCCCGACCGATGAACGCGTGCCGGGTGCGCTGGATTACGGCGATTGGGTAGAGAACGACAACGAGTGCTACGCCGGTTCGCTGGCCGAAGACAGCTCCTGGCACGGGACCCACGTGTCGGGCACGGTCGCCGAAGCGACCAACAACACCATCGGCATGGCCGGGCTTGCCTACAAGGCCAAGGTGCTGCCGGTGCGCGTGCTCGGCAAGTGCGGCGGTTACCTGTCCGACATCGCCGATGCGATCACCTGGGCCTCGGGCGGTACGGTTGCCGGTGTGCCGGCCAATCCGAACCCGGCCGAAGTGATCAACATGAGCCTGGGCGGCGGTGGCGCGTGCGATCCGGCCTACCAGGATGCGATCAATGGCGCGGTCTCGCGCGGCACCACCGTGGTGGTGGCGGCCGGCAACCAGGCCTCCAACGCCTCCGGCTATCGGCCGGCCAGCTGCGCCAACGTGATCGCCGTGGGCGCCACCCGCATCACCGGTGGCATCGCGTCTTACTCCAACTTCGGTGCGGCGGTGGACCTGTCCGGTCCGGGCGGCGGCGGTGGCGTCGACGGCAACCCGGGTGGTTACGTCTGGCAGGCCGGCTACAACGGCCTGACCACGCCGACCTCCGGTGCCTACAGCTACATGGGCATGGGCGGCACCTCGATGGCCTCGCCGCACGTGGCCGCCGTGGCCGCGCTGGTGCAGGGCGCGCTGGCCTCGGCCGGCCGGGATCCGCTGACCCCGGCGCAGCTGGAAACCCTGCTCAAGCAGAGCGCGCGCGCGTTCCCGGTCACCATCCCGACCTCGACCCCGATCGGCAGCGGCATCGTCGATGCCAAGGCGGCACTGGATGAGGCCCTGGAAGAGCCGTGCACGGTCGACTGCGCGCCGGATGCGACGCCGCTGACCAACCGCGTGGCGGTGGGCGGGCTGAGCGGTGCCGGTGGCAGCGAAACCCTGTACAGCTTCGAAGCCGCCGCCGGCAAGACGGTCAGCTTCCTGACCTACGGTGGCAGCGGCAACGTGTCGCTGTACGTCAGCGCCGGCGAGGAGCCGACCGCGACAGACTTCGACGCCAAGTCGAGCCGCCCGGGCAACAGCGAAACCGTGCGCTTCACCGCGCCGGTGGCCGGCACCTACTACATCAAGCTGGTCGGCGAGTCGGCCTTCAGCGGGGTGAGCATCCAGGCCGTCCAGTAACGCAGCAGCGCACCCACGGGAGCCCGTCATGTGACGGGCTCCCGTTTTCCATTGGCCACTACCGCATGTGGCACCACGACGAACTGCTAAAGTCTGCGGGTCGCCAGGAGAGCTTTCGTGAATGCGGTAACCCACGATCTTGCTGAAGAGTCGTCCACGGACGCGGAATCCCGCATCGTGGCGCTGTTGCTGCGCAACGGACGCCTGAAGGAGGCCGACCTGGCCCGGGCCCGTCCGCTGCAGCGCGAATCCGGCGGCAGCCTGCTGCCGCTGCTGGTGCGGCTGGGCCTGGTGTCCGAACGCGACCATGCCCAGGCCTGTGCCGAGGTGCTGGCGCTGCCGCTGCTGGAGGCCAAGGCCGTCCCCGAAGCACCCCCCGAATCCCTGCTCGATGCGCTGCCGCTGTCGCTGCGCTTCCTGAAGCAGTTCCATGCCTGTCCGCTGGGCCTGCACGATGGCGTGCTCGACCTGTGGCTGAGCGACCCGCAGGAACCCTACGCCGCCGAAGCGGTGCAGCTGGCCATGGCCGTGCCGGTACGCCTGCACGTGGGCCTGCGCTCGGAAATCGACGACCTGATCGAACGCTGGTTCGGCCAGGGCCGCAGCGCGATGGGCGCGATCATTGAAACCGCCGATGGCGAAGGCAGCGCGGTCGACGATATCGAGCACCTGCGCGACCTCGCCTCCGAAGCGCCGGTGATCCGACTGGTCAACCTGGTGATCCAGCGTGCAGTGGAACTGCGGGCGTCCGACATCCACATCGAACCGTTCGAGAACCGGCTGAAGGTGCGCTACCGCGTCGACGGCGTGCTGATCGAAGGCGAAAGTCCGCCGGCCAACCTCACCGCGGCGGTGATCAGCCGCATCAAGATCATGGCGCGGCTCAACATCGCCGAGCGCCGGCTGCCCCAGGACGGCCGCATCATGCTACGCGTGCAGGGCAAGGAACTGGACCTGCGCGTCAGCACCGTGCCCACCGCGCACGGGGAAAGTGTGGTGATGCGCCTGCTCGACCGCGACACCGTGGTGTTCGATTTCCATCGGCTCGGGTTTACCGACGCGTTCCTGCCGCAGTTCCGGAAGGTGCTCGACCAGCCGCATGGGATCCTGCTGGTCACCGGCCCCACCGGTTCGGGCAAGACCACCACGCTGTACACCGCGCTCAGCCAGCTCAATACCGCCGACGTCAAGATCATCACCGTCGAAGACCCGGTCGAGTACCAGATCGAAGGCATCAACCAGATCCAGGCCAAGCCGCAGATCGGCCTGGATTTCGCCAGCGCGCTGCGCAGCATCGTGCGCCAGGACCCCGACATCATCATGATCGGCGAAATGCGCGACCTGGAAACCGCGCGCATCGCGATCCAGTCGGCGCTGACCGGCCACCTGGTGCTGTCCACCCTGCACACCAACAACGCCGCCGGTGGCATCACCCGCCTGCTCGACATGGGCGTGGAAGACTACCTGCTCACCTCCACCATCAACGGCATCCTGGCCCAGCGCCTGGTGCGCCGGCTGGAGCCGCAGCATGCGCTGCGCTACCCGGCCTCGCCGGAGGAAATCGAACGCTTCGACCTGCGCCGCCTGCAGCCGGAAGGCGAGATTTACCTGTACCGCGCGCAGCCCTCGGCGTTGGCGCCAACTGGTTACCTCGGCCGCACCACCATCATGGAATTCCTGGTGATGAACGACGAGCTGCGGCGCGCGGTGATGCGCCGCGCCGGCATGGGCGAAGTGGAGCAGATCGCGCGTGCCGCCGGCATGCGCACCATGTACGAAGACGGCCTGTCCAAGGCGCTGCAGGGCTACACCACGATCGAGGAAGTGCTGCGCGTGACGGAGGAAAGCTGAGCATGCCGCAGTACCGCTACAAAGCCCTCAACGCGCACGGTGAGCTGTTCGACGGCCAGATGGATGCCGCCAGCGAAGCCGATGTCGCCGCGAAGCTGCAGGACCAGGGCCACCTTCCAATGGAAGCGCGATTGGCCGGCGAGGGCGGCGCGGGCGGTTTTTCATGGGCCGCGCTGGTGCGGCGCAAGCCGTTCGACGGCGCCGCGCTGGTCCAGTTCACCCAGCAGCTGGCCACCCTGCTCGGCGCCGGTCAGCCGCTGGACCGCGCGCTGGGCATCCTGCTGGAGCTGCCGGAAGACGAACGCAGCCGGCGGGTGATCGCCGACATCCGCGACGTGGTGCGTGGTGGCGCGGCGCTGTCCACCGCGCTGGAACGCCAGCATGGGCTGTTCTCGCGGCTGTACATCAACATGGTGCGCGCCGGCGAAGCCGGTGGCAGCCTGCACGACACCCTGCAGCGCCTCTCCGATTACCTGGAACGCAGCCAGGAACTGAAGGGCAGGGTGATCAACGCGCTGATCTACCCGGCGATCCTGCTGGCGGTGGTGGGCGGGGCGCTGCTGTTCCTGCTCGGCTACGTAGTGCCGCAGTTCGCACTGATGTACGAAAGCCTGGACGTCGCGCTGCCGTGGTTCACCCAATGGGTGCTCAACGCCGGCCTCGTGGTACGCGACGGCTGGCTGGCGATGATCGTGGTGCCGGCGCTGCTGCTGGTGGTCGAGCGGAAACTACGGCAACCGGCCGCGCGGCTGGCGCTGGACGGCTGGCTGCTGCAGCGCCGGGGCATCGGCGGGCTGCTGGCCAAGCTGGAAACCGCACGCCTGGCGCGCACCCTGGGCACGCTGCTGCGCAATGGCGTCCCGCTGATGGCCGGGCTGGGCATCGCCCGCAACGTGCTGGGCAACCGCGCGCTGGCCGCCGACGTCGACGCCGCCAGCGACGAGGTCAAGAACGGCAACGGCCTCTCCGTCGCGCTGGCCCGCGGCAAGCGCTTCCCACGGCTGGCCATGCAGATGATCCAGGTCGGCGAGGAATCCGGCGCGCTGGATGTCATGCTGCTCAAGACCGCCGACACGTTCGAACAGGAAACCGCGCGTGCCATCGACCGCCTGCTGTCGGCGCTGGTCCCGGTGATCACCCTGGTACTGGCCTCGGTGGTCGGCCTGGTCATCGTGGCCGTGCTGGTACCGCTGTACGACCTGACCAATGCCATCGGCTGACCGCCGTGGCGCACTTCGTTCCGACCTGCTGCAAGGAGCTTCCATGATCCACCGTCGCACCCTGGTCCGTCCGTCTTCGCCCCGCCTCCAGGCGGGCATGAGCCTGCTGGAAATCATCATCGTCATCGTACTGATCGGCGCGGTACTCACCCTGGTCGGCAGTCGCGTGCTCGGCGGCGCCGATCGCGGCAAGGCCAACATCGCCAAGTCGCAGGTGCAGACCATGGCCGGCAAGATCGAAAACTACCAGCTCGACACCGGCAGGCTGCCGGCCAAGCTCGACGACCTGGTGACCCAGCCCGGCGGCAGCAGCGGTTGGCTGGGCCCGTATGCCAAGCCGGCCGAGCTCAACGACCCGTGGGGCAATGCGCTGGAATACCGCGCGCCCGGCGAAGGCCAGCCGTTCGACCTGATCAGCCTGGGCAAGGACGGCAAGGTCGGCGGCAGCAGCTACGATGCGGACATCAAGTACGAGTAAGCGCGCGTGGCACCGTCCGCAACGCCGCGCCGCATCCGGCCGCGCCACGCTGCAGCGCGACGGCGACGCGTGGGCGGCGTTTCGCTGCTGGAAATGCTGCTGGTGGTGGCGCTGATCGCGATCATCGGCGCGATCACCGCCACGGCGATGAACGGCGGCATCGACGGCATGCGGCTGCGCAACGCGGGCAAGGAAATCGCCAGCCAGCTGCGTTACACGCGCACCCAAGCCATTGCGACCGGCGAACGCCAGCGCTTCCTGATCGATCCGCAGGCGCGCACCTGGGAAGCGGCCAACGGGCGCCACGGCAGCCTGCCGGCGGCGATCGAGGTGCATTTCCGCGGCGCCGGCCAGGTCGCCGGCGTGGCCAGCGGCAAGGGCGGCATCGCCTTCCATCCCGATGGCGGCTCCAGTGGCGGCAGCATCGAGCTGGGCGTGCGCGACGCGGTGTGGCGCATCGACGTGGCGTGGATCACCGGCGAAGTGCGCTCGGGTCCGGTGCGGGGCGCACCATGAAGCGCCAGCGCGGCTATTCGCTGCTGGAAGTGATCGTCGCCTTTGCCCTGCTGGCGCTGGCATTGACCCTGCTGCTGGGCAGCCTGTCGGGGGCGGCGAAGCAGGTGCACGGTGCCGACCTGCGCAGCCGCGCCACCCTGCATGCGCAGTCGTTGCTGGCCGCCACCGGCATCGAATCCCCCCTGCAGCTCGGGCGAACCCAGGGCGACTGGGACGACGGGCGCTTCCGCTGGGACCTGCAGGTCGAACCGTATGTCGACGCGCGCACCACCGCGCTGCAACCGGCCGCCGCCGCTCCCGCCAGCGGTCCGACCCTGGCCCAGTTGACCCTGCAGGTGCGCTGGGGCGAAGGCGAGGGCGAGCGCCTGCAATGGCGGTCGCTGCGGCTGCTACCCACGACGCCGGAGGCGAGCCGGTGAGCGCGCGCGCCGCGCGCGGCTTCACCCTGATCGAAGTGCTGCTGGCCACGGTGCTGCTGGTGGGTGGGCTGGCGCTGGCCTTCGCCACGGTGCGTTCGGCGATGAACATCGCCCAGCGCGGCGAACGCGTGGCCGCGCAGAACGAGCGCATGCGCGCGGTCGAAGGCTTCCTGCGCCGGCGCCTGGGCATGGCGCTGCCCATGGCCGCAGAGCCGCCCGACCCGACCCGCGAACCGCTGTACTTCCTCGGCGAACCGCAGCACATGCTGTTCGTGTCCGAGCTGCCGGGCTACCTCGGTCGCGGCGGGTCCTACGTGCACGAACTGCAGGTCAACCGCAGCGGCAGCACGCTGCGCCTCGACATCGCCCTGACCCTGGTGCAGAACGGCGAACGCATTCCGGAAACCCCGCCGCGTCCACCGGAAATGCTGGCCGACGACCTGCGCGAGGTGGCCTTCCGCTATCGCGGCATCGACCCGCGCAGCGGCCAGCTGGGCGAGTGGCAGACGCAGTGGGACGACACCCGGCGCCTGCCGCTGCTGGTCGAGATCCGCATCGTGCCGCTGCAGGGGCCGGCGTGGCCGCCGATGGTGGCGGCGTTGTCGCAGGCACGTGGAGCGCGCCAATGAGCGCTCCACGCCTCCGGCGCGCGCGCGGTGCAGCGCTGGTGCTGGTGCTGTGGTTGATCGCGCTGCTCACCGCGGTGGTCGGTGCGTTCGCGCTCAGCGCCCGAATCGAGCACCTGCAGCAGCGCGTGATCGGCGACGATGCGATCGGCCAGGAGCATGCCCGGGCCGGGCTGGAATACGCCCTGTTCCGGTTGCGGCCGTCGGCCCTGCAACCGCCGTGGCAGGCCGATGGCCGCCGTTACCGCTGGACCTTCGACGAGCGTCGCATCGACCTGCGGGTGGTCGACGAGAACGGCAAGATCAACCTCAACCTTGCCGACACCACCCTGCTCACCGGATTCCTGCAGGCGCTGGAGGTGGACCCCGTGCGCGCCCGGCAGCTGGCCGGGGCCATTGCCGACTGGCGCGATCCCGACAGCCTGAAGCAACCCGGTGGCGGTGCCGAAAGCGCCGATTACCAGGCCGCCGGCCTGCCGTATGGCGCGCGCAACGGGCGCTTCGAGACACTGGGCGAGCTGCAGCGGGTGCTGGGCATGGACGCGGCGCTGTATGAACGGATGCAGCCGATGCTGACCCTGTACAGTCGGCAGTCGCGGCCGGACCCGCGGTTCGCGGCCGGGCCGGTGCTGGCCGCGCTCGGGCTGGACGCCGAAGCGCTGCTGGCCGAGCGCGAACGCAGCGCGGCGGCAGGCGATGAAAACGTGACCGGCGCGCTTGCCAGTGGCAGCGGCACCTATAGTATCGAGAGCCGCGCAATGGATGCGCGTGGCCGGGTGTCGGTGCTGCATGCGGTGATCCGCATGGGTGCGGCGGGCACGCCGGGAACGACTTACACGGTACTTCGCTGGGAACAGGGAATGGCAGCTCGATGACGGTTTGGCGGGACAGTCTGGTACAGGCACGGGGTCGACTCGCGCCCGGCGTGGGCAACGGCCTGCGCTGGTGGCGGCGTTCCCTGCTGGCCTGGTTGCCGCTGCGCTGGCAATGGGCGATGGGCTGGTCGCAGTCGCGGCTGCTGCTGTCGCGCCACGCCGAGCAGCTGGTGCTGCGCCGCGACACCGCCGCGCAGGTCCAGGCCGTGGCCGAGCTGCCGTGGCCGACCACGCCAGCCGACCTGGAACGGGTGCTGGAGGCGCGCCTGCGCGCGCTGCCGCGGCACTGGGTGTTGCCGGCGTCGGCGGTGCTGCGCCGACCGCTGCGCCTGCCGGCGGCGGCGGCGCCCCGCCTGCGCGACGTGGTCGGCTTCGAGATCGACCGGCAGACCCCGTTCGAGCCCAGCCAGGTGCATTACGACGTCCGCGAGCTGGGCACCCTGGCCGACGGCCAGCTGCAGGTGGAACTGGTGGTCATCCCGCGCCTGGCGCTGGAGCAGTGGTCGCAGCAGGCCGGTGGCTGGGCCGGGCAGCTGGCCGGCGTGGATGCCGACGACGGCAGTGGCCAGCCGCTGGGCGTGAACCTGCTGCCGCCCACGCAGCGCCGCGTCACCCGCGATCCGATGCGGCGCTGGAACCTGCTGCTGGGCTGCACCGCCGTCGTGCTGCTGGCACTCGCCGGCACCCAGCTGCTGGACAACCGCCAGGCCGCCGCCGACCGCCTGCGCGAGCAGGTCGATGCGGCCGCGCGCGATGCACGCCGCGTGGCCGCGCAGCGCCAGCAGCTGCAGGAGCTGGTCGATGGTGCCGCGTTCCTGGAGGGCAAGCGCAGCGAACACGCCAGCAGCGTGGAGCTGTGGAATGAACTGACCCGGTTGCTGCCCGATGGCACCTACCTGGAAAAACTGTCGATCGAAGGCAACACCCTGCAGCTGATCGGGCTCAGCCGCGAAGCCTCGCAGCTGGTGCCGCTGCTGCAGGATTCGCCGCTGTGGCGCAAGGTCAACCTGACCGGCGTGCTGCAGGCCGACGGCGGTGCCGGCGGCCGCGACCGCTTCACCCTCACTGCCGAGCTGCAGCCACTGCCCGGCGCGCCGGCGCCCACCACCCCGGCTGCTGCAACGCCCGCCACGGAGGTTGCCGATGGCAATGCCGCCAACACGCCGTGACCGCTGGCTGGCGCTGGGGCTGCTGCTTGCGGCGCTGGCGCTGGCCTACCTGCTGCTGGTGCACCCGTGGTTCACCCGCCCGCTGCTGGATATCAACCAGGGGATCGCCGAGCTGCAGGAACGCGACCAGCGCGTGCAGGCACAGCTGCAGCAACGTGGCCAGGTCCAGCAGCGGCTGCAGGAGGTGGAGGCCGCGCTGCAGGGTCGCCCGGGTTTCCTGCGCGAACCCACCGCCGAATCGGCGGCGGCCGCGTTGTCCAGCCGGCTGCAGGACGCGGTTGCCTCGGCCAGCCCCGGCAACCGCAGCTGCACCATCAGCAACCGCTCGCCCTTGACCGACACCGCGCGCGATGCCCAGTTCCCGCGCGTGGCGCTGCAGGTGCGGCTGCGCTGCGGGGTGCCGGAAATGGCTGCGGTGCTGCATACGCTGGAAACCGGCAGCCCGCGCCTGTTCGTCGGCAACCTCAACCTGCTCGCGCAGCGCTTCCAGGCGTCGCCGAATGAAAGCGGTACCGGGCTGGATGTGTCGTTCGAGCTGGTCGGCTATCTCAAACCCGGTGCAGGCAGTGATGCCGGCGCCCTGTCGACGCCAGCGCCCGAGCCCGAGCCGACCCCGTCGGGCCTGCAACCGGCCGGGGCGGCGATGGCGGTACCGACCGACCCCGGCAGCGCCGAGCCGGTCGAGGAGGGTCCTGCCATTGAAGATTGAACTGGCTCCCCTGCGCAGCTGGTGGCTGGGCGGCGTGGTCGCCTGGGCAGCCGCGATCTGGATCGCCACCCTGTTCGGCGTGGGCGGGCGCATCGCGCCGCTGGACGCCGGCGAGCGCACGCCGCCGCCGCTGCCGGTGCTGGCCCCGGCCGCGCCCGAGCGCCTGGCCTCGGCGGATGCGTATGCCGCGATCGGCGCCCGCCCGCTGTTCGCCGAAGACCGCAAACCGCGGCCGTACCTGCTCGGTGGCAGCGAGGCCGGCAGTGCCAGCAGCGCGGTGACCTTGACCGGGGTGCTGCTCACCTCCGAATTCGGCATGGCCATCCTCACCACCGACCAGAAGCAGTCGCTGCGCCTGCGTCTGAACGGCGAGGCGGTGAACGGCTGGCAGCTGCTGGCGCTGGAACCGCGCAGCGCGACCGTGAGCGGCCCGTCGGGTACCCAGACCCTGGAGCTGGTGACCTTCAACGGCCAGGGCGGCGAACCGCCGACCGTGCTGGCCAGCAGCGCGGGGAGCACGCAGGCCAATGGCGCCCGCCCGCCAATCCCGCCACCGCCCCCGGGCAACCCCGCCGCCCGCGTGCCGCCGGCCGCTGCGCAGGCCGCTGCCGAAGCGGCCGCCGCCGCTGCCGCCAATTCGGCAGCCAACGCCGCCGCTGCTGCAGCAGCGCAGCCGCCCGGCGCGCAGGGACCCAGCGAACAACAGATGCAAGCCATCCGCGCCCGCATCCAGGCGCGCCGCCAGCAATTGCAGCAACAGTCGCAGCAGCCCCCCGCGGGCGGCTCCGGCCAAACCAAATAGAGTGAAAGCATGACATTGCGCCTTTTCTCCCTGTCGTTCGCCGTGGCCCTGCTTGCAGGCTGCGCTTCCGTGCCCGGGCCCGAGGTGCGCCGCGACGCGGTACTCGACGGTCGCCACCAGGTGGTCGCCGGCGACGGCTCGCATGACGGCGTGGACGCGCAGCCGCTGGGCGCCGACGGTGCGCCGCAGCCGGTGATCCGCCGGGGCAGCGGCACCATGATCAACCGCAGCGCGGCGGCGGCGCCGTCGCCCGCGCTGTCGCAGGCCAGCAGTGGCACCGCCACCTTCAACTTCGAAGGCGAGTCGGTGCATGCGGTGGTCAAGGCGATCCTCGGCGACATGCTCGGCCAGAACTATGTGATCGCCCCCGGCGTGCAGGGCACGGTGACCCTGGCCACGCCCAAGCCGGTGTCCTCGGCGCAGGCGCTGAACCTGCTGGAAATGGTGCTGGGCTGGAACAACGCGCGCATGGTCTACAGCGGTGGCCGCTACAACATCGTGGCCGCCGACCAGGCGCTTGCCGGCACCGTGGCGCCGAGCACCGCGCCGGCCGCCAACGCACGCGGTTTCGAAGTGCGGGTGGTGCCGCTGCAGTACATCTCCGCCACTGAAATGAAGAAGGTGCTGGAACCGTACGCGCGCCCGAACGCGATCGTGAACGTCGACGGCGGGCGCAACGTGATCACCCTGGGTGGCACCCGCTCGGAGCTGGAAAACTATCTGCGCACGATCGAGATCTTCGACGTGGACTGGCTGTCGGGCATGTCGGTGGGCGTGTTCCCGATCCAGACCGGCAAGGCCGAGCAGGTCGCCGCCGACCTGGAGAAGGTGTTCGGCGAAGAGAGCAAAACCCCGAGCGCCGGCATGTTCCGGTTCCTGCCGCTGGAAAACGCCAACGCGGTGCTGGTGATCACCCCGCAGGCACGCTACCTGGACCAGATCCAGCAGTGGCTGGAGCGCATCGACACCGCCGGCGGCAGCGCCCGGCTGTTCTCTTATGAACTGCGCTACATCAAGGCCAAGGACCTGGCCGAGCGCCTGGCCGAAGCCTTCGCCAGCGAAAACAGCCGCAGCGGGCGCAGCGGCGGCTCGCTCGCACCGGGTGCGAACGTGCAGGAGCTGGGCAGCCGCGACGGCACCGGCAGCAACAGCTTCAACAGCAACGGCAGCACGGGCGGCACCAACCGCACCGGCGGCATGGGCGAGGGCACCATGAGCCTGCCGCAGCGCCAGCCGGGCAATGCCAGTTTCAACCTGGAAGTGCAGGGCGATTCGGTCGGCGTGTCGGCGGTGGAGGAAACCAACACGCTGCTGGTGCGCTCCACCCCGCAGGCTTGGCGTTCGATCCGCGAGGTCATCGAGAAGCTCGACGTGATGCCGATGCAGGTGCATATCGAGGCGCAGGTGGCCGAAGTGTCGCTCACCGGCGATCTTGCCTACGGTGTGAACTGGTTCTTCGAGCAGGCCGTGGCAACCGGCAAGACCGAGAGCGGCATCGACCTGCCCAGCGCACTGGGGCGTTCGATCTGGGGCAGCATCTCCGGTCGGGTCGGCGACGGCGGGCTGGGCTGGACCTTCCTGGGCAAGAACGCGGCGGCGGTGGTCACCGCGCTGGACAAGGTCAGCAACCTGCGCCTGCTGCAGACCCCGTCGATCTTCGTGCGCAACAACGCCGAAGCCACGCTCAACGTGGGCACGCAGATTCCGATCAATTCGGTCTCGGTCAACACTGGGGTCGGCGGCGACAACACCTACAGCCAGGTGCAGTACCTGGACACCGGCGTGATCCTGAAGGTGCGCCCGCGCATCACCCGCGACGGCGTGGTGTTCCTGGACATCGTGCAGGAAGTCAGTTCGGCCGGCGCGATCCCGTCCGGCTGCGACCCGACCCGCACCACCTGCAACCCGCCGATCAACACGCGCAAGATCTCCACCGAAGCGGCGGTGCAGAGCGGCGACACCATCATGCTGGCGGGGCTGATCACCAATTCGGATGAGAACGGCGCCAATGGCGTGCCGGGCCTGAGCCGGATCCCGGTGCTCGGCGCGCTGTTCGGCAGGAAGACCCAGAACACCGACCGCTCCGAAGTGATCGTGCTGCTCACCCCGACCATCGTGCGCAACGCGCAGGAGTCGCGGAACCTGACCGACGAGTACAGCAACCGCTTCCGCGCGATGGAGCCGTTCCCGGCCCGTCCCAAGCGCTGAGCCGGCAGGGGCGGCTGCCACGTTGGCGGCCGCGCCTGCTACGCTGCGGGGAGGACGCCGCATGCAGGGGGTTGGATGGGGACGATCGTGTTGCTGCCGATCGGGGTCGATGACAGTGCCCTGGACCGCTGCCTGGCCGCGCTGGATGCCGGCAGTCCGGCCGCCACCCCAGTATGGCTGGCCGACGACGGCCAGGCCGGGCCGCGCGCGCAGGCGGTGATCGAACATTGGCTGGCGCACACGCCGCTGCGTGCCGAGTACACGCGCCGGGCGCGGGCGATCGGCGAGGTGGCGCACCTGGATGAAATGCTGCGCGCCTGCGACGGCAGCGACGTGGTGGTGCTGGCGCCGGACGCGGTACCGGCGCCGGGCTGGCTGCAGCAGCTCGATGCCTGTTTCGCCCGCGATGCCTCGATCGGTTCGGCCACGCCGTGGTGCAACGCCGGTGAAACCGTGGCCTGGCCGCGCCTGGGCGAGATCAACCCGGTGCCCGACGACCTCGACGCAGTGGCCCAGGCCTGCGCGGCACTGCCCAGCCTGCACCCGGAACTGCCGTCGGCGGTGACCCATGCGGTGCTGCTGCGGGCCAATGCGCGGCGCAAGGCCGGCGGCCTGGACATGCACAGCTACGCATCCTGGAACGCGGCGCTGGTCGACCTGAGCCTGCGCATGGCAGGCCTGGGCTGGCGCAATGCCCTGTGCGAAAACGCCTTCGTCGCGCGAGAGGGCGAAGCGCAGGCGCAGGACGGTGAAATGGAAGCGCTGGGGACGCGCTGGCCGGCCTGGCAGCCGCGACTGGCCGCCTTCCTGATGGGCGATCCGCTGCTGCAGCTGCGCCAGGACCTGCAGCGACTGCACCAGCAGGCGATAATGCCGCGGTCCCAGGGCGATCTGTTCGGTTCGCCCGCCCCGCCGCCGGAGTCGTCCGTTTGAATCCCAGCATTGCCGTGGTGATCGTCAGCTACCAGAGCGCCAGTACCCTGGACGCCTGCCTGGTGCGGTTGCGTGCCGCCGAAGACGTCGCCGAAATCCGGGTGGTGGACAACGGCTCCGACGACGGCACCCTGGAGATCGTGCAGCGCCATGCCAGCGCCGACCCGCGCCTGCGCTTTATCGCGAACCCGGACAATCCGGGCTTCGCGGCGGCCAACAACCAGGGCGTGGCCGACAGCCAGGCACCGTGGCTGGCGTTCATCAATCCGGACCTGCTGGTGGCGCCCGATACCCTGTCGCTGCTGCGCGCGCGCGGGGTGGCGCTGGGCGACTGCGTTCTGGGCGTGGAGCAGGTGGACGAGCAGGGCCAGCCCGATGCGGCGGTACGCCGGCGCGATCCGGACTTCGGCGCCATGCTGCGCCACCCGGGGCAGGGCGCGCGGCTGGCGATCCCGGCCGATCCTTCACAGCCGCTGCAGCAGGTGCCGGCACTGTCCGGTGCGCTGCTGCTGATGCCGCGCGCGCTGTTCGAGCGCATTGGCGGCTGGGATGCCGGCTACCGGCTGCACGCCGAGGACCTGGACCTGTGCCGTCGCGCGCGCGAGGCCGGGGCCGTGGTGGCGATCGCCAATGACCTGCAGGTGGTGCATGTGCGCGGTGTGTCGAGCCGCTCGCGGCCGTTCTTCGTGGAATGGCACAAGCATCGCGGGCTGTGGCGCTACTTCCGCCGGTTCGAGGCACCCCGGCGCAACCTGCTGGTGCAGGCGGCGGTCTGGGGCGCGATCTGGGCGCACGCAGCGGCGCAGGTGCCACGGTTGCTGCGTCGGCGCTGAAAAGCGTACCCACAACGGTGGGCACCTACCTGGTGTTGATACCCACCAACGGTGGGCACCTACCGGGTGTTGATATCCACCAACGGTGGGTATGTCCCGTGGGGCGGTGCGATGGTGCCCACCCACGGTGGCACGTCCCGGATGGGGAGGTGCATTGGTTCCCGCCACCGGCGGACGGCATTGCCCGGTAGGTGCCGACCGTTGGTCGGTACATGCCCGCAGGCGCATAATCCGGGCATGATCATCCAATCGCTGCTCGACACCGACCTGTACAAATTCACCATGATGCAGGCGGTGCTGCACCAGCACCCCGGTGCGCAGGTGCAGTACCGGTTCAAGTGCCGCACGCCCGGCATCGACCTGGCCAGCTACATGGACCAGATCAACGCCGAGATCGACCATCTGTGCAGCCTGCGCTTCAGCGCCGAAGAGCTGGACTACATGCGCGGGCTGCGCTTCGTGAAACCGGATTTCGCCGACTTCCTCGGCCTGTTCCACCTGGACCGCAAGTACATCGACCTGCGCCCGTCGACGGACGTGCCGGGTGAGATCGCGCTGGACATCACCGGGCCGTGGCTGCACACGATCCTGTTCGAGGTGCCGCTGCTGGCGATCATCAACGAGGTCTGGTTCCGCAACACGAGCGAGCCGGACTACGCCGAGGGCGAGCGCAGGCTGCGGGCCAAGACGGCGCTGCTGCGCGATACGCCGGGCTTCGAGTTGTGCCGCATCGCCGATTACGGCAGCCGCCGTCGCTATTCGCGCGACTGGCATGCGCGCATGCTGCCGATGATGCGCGAGGCGCTGGGCGACCAGTTCGTGGGCACCAGCAACGTGCATTTCGCGCGGCTGTACGGGATGACGCCGCACGGGACCATGGCCCACGAGTACCTGCAGGCGTTCCAGGCGCTGGGCCCGCGGCTGCGCGATTCGCAGGTGGCGGCACTGGAGTCGTGGGCACGCGAGTACCGCGGCGACCTGGGCATTGCGCTGTCGGACGTGGTCGGGCTGGAGGCGTTCCTGCGCGATTTCGACATGTATTTCTGCAAGCTGTTCGATGGCGTGCGCCACGATTCGGGCGACCCGTTCACCTGGGGCGACCGCATGCTGGCGCACTTCAAGGAGCGGCGGGTGGATCCGCGCAGCAAGGTGCTGGTGTTCAGCGACGGGTTGAACATCGAGAAGGTGATGCGACTGTTCGACTATTTCCGTGGCCGCTGCCAGGTGGCGTTCGGGGTCGGCACGCACCTGACCAACGACCTGGGGCCGACGCCGCTGAACATCGTGATCAAGATGGTCCGCTGCAATGGGCAGCCGGTGGCGAAGCTGAGCGATTCGCCGGGCAAGAGCATGTGCGACGACCCGGGCTATCTGGCCTACCTGCGCCAGGTATTCGAGCTCCCGCCGGCATGAGGCGGGTCACGACCAACGGTCGTGACCTACCGATCAAACACAGGCCGTGACGCCCCCCGTCCAAACGCCGGTAGGTCACGACCGTTGGTCGTGACGCCCCGTCGGATCAAACGCCGGTAGGTCACGACCGTTGGTCGTGACGCTCTGGATCATTCCAGCGCGTAGCGCAGCACAAACAATCCGGCCACCAGCCATACGGCCGGATGCACATCCCGCCAGCGCCCGGTACCCGCCTTCAACACCGCATAGGCAATGAAGCCGAACGCCAACCCGTTGGCGATGGAATAGGTGAACGGCATGGCCAGCGCACACAAGGCGGCGGGCACCGATTCGGCAAGGTCGCCCCAGTCCACGTCCACCAGTTCGCGCAGCATAAGCCCGGCGACGAACAGCAGCGCCGGTGCGGTGGCATACCCGGGCACCATGCCGGCCAGCGGCGAGAACAGCAGGGCGGCGAGGAACAGGGCGGCGACGACCAGCGCGGTCAGTCCGGTGCGTCCGCCGGCCTGCACGCCGGAGGCGCTCTCGGCAAAGGCGGTGGTGCTGCTGGTGCCGAGCAGGGAGCCGGCGACGATGGCGGTGCTGTCGGCGAGCAGGGCACGGCCGAAGCGCTTTTGGGCGCCGGGCAGTTTGAGCAGGCCGGCACGCCCGACGACGCCGTACAGGGTGCCGGTGGCGTCGAACACTTCGACGAGGACGAACACGAGCACGACCTGGAGCAGGACGGCGATGGGGGCGCCACCGTCATGGTGCAGCAGGCCGGGCAGGTCGAGCTGCAGGAACGTGGGCGCAAGGCTGGGCGGCAGGGAGACGACGCCGTGGTACTGGACGTCGCCGAGGGCCCAGGCGGCGGCGGTGACGGCGAGGATGCCGATCAGGATGGCGCCGCGCACGCGACGTGCTTCGAGGATGGCGATCAGCAGGAAGCCGGCGAGGGCGAGCAGGGGCGGGGCGGTGTTGAGCGGGCCCAGTGCGACGAGGGTGTCGCTGTTGGCGACGATGACGCCGGACTTCTGCAGGGCGATGATGGCGAGGAACAGGCCGATGCCGGCGACGATGGAGGCGCGCAGGGAGGCGGGGATGCCGGCGACGAGCCAGGCACGCACGCCGGTGAGGGAAAGTGCGAGGAACACCAGCCCTGAGATGAAGACGGCGGCGAGCGCCTGCTGCCACGGCAGGCCGGCGGCGCCGACCACGGTGAAGGCGAAGAAGGCATTCAAGCCCATGCCAGGCGCCATGCCGACCGGGAAGTTGGCGGCAAAGGCCATCACCATCGAGCCGATGGCGGCGGCCAGGCAGGTGGCGACGAACACGGCGCCGGGGTCCATGCCGGTGGTGGCGAGGATGTCGGGATTGACGAAGACGATGTACGACATCGTCAGGAACGTGGTCAGCCCGGCCAGCAGTTCGGTGCGCACGGTCGTGCCGTGGTGATGGAGCTGGAACAGGCGTTCGAACAATTTCATGGTGGTGTCCGTTAAAAGCAAAGCATGGCAACAGCAACAGCAACAGCAACAGCAACAGCGTTCGTCTGCAGCTCCGCGCGCTGAGGGCCGGCGGGTGCAGGGGTACGGGGGGGCGCCGTGAATCCGTCCATGGAGGCTCTTACGAAACATCCATGTTTCGTAAAGCCCCCCGTACCCCTACACCCGCCGTCCCTCCGATACCGCATCGGTGGCCAGGGAAAAATCAACGGCAACGGCAACGGCAAAAGCAAAAGCAAAAAACCGAGGACGATGGCGGAAACATCTGCCCCGCGTAGAGCCACGCCCTGCGTGGCTGCTCTTCCCAACCGCCCACGACCCTGTGTGGGGGCGGCCGGCGGGTAGCCCCCGCAGGGACTGTCAAAAACATGGATGTTTTTGACAAGCCCCCATGGATGGGTTCACGGCGTGTCCCGGAGGGGGCTACCCGCCGGCCGCCCCACCTAGCAGACAACAGAGACGCCGCGCTTCTGCTTCTGCTTTTGTTCCAGCATGACAACCCACAAAAGCAAAACGGCCGCGCAGAGCGCGGCCGTTTCTTCGTGCTGTTACTTCAGCGCCTTGAAGCGCAGGCGCTTCGGGGCGGCGTCGTCGCCCATCCGGCGGCGCTTGTCTTCTTCGTACTCGCGGTAGTTGCCCTGGAAGAACTCCACGTGCGAATCGCCTTCGAACGCCAGGATGTGGGTCGCGATGCGATCCAGGAACCAGCGGTCATGCGAAATCACGAACGTGTTGCCCGGGAACTCCAGCAGCGCATCTTCCAGCGCACGCAGGGTTTCGATGTCCAGGTCGTTCGACGGTTCGTCGAGCA
>Ga0102591_1001522_pt1 | contig 31168 bp, 30 predicted proteins | sample AraplaCol_mCL_r2_2_FD_76860 | JGI IMG/M metagenome (GOLD analysis project Ga0102591, IMG submission 76860) | Arabidopsis root microbial communities from North Carolina, USA - plate scrape MF_Col_mCL_r2 (SPADES assembly) (version 2) | ecosystem: Host-associated > Plants > Roots > Endosphere...
GGCCCGGATGACAGGCAGCCTTAAAAACAAAAAAGCCGCCTGGCGTTTTCCGGGCGGCTCATCGTCGTCTTTGGACACGATTGGTCGAGGCCGCCTCAGCGAGCCCACCACCAAACTGCAATGTTCAAGGACGTGTTCATGGGCGAAATTGTTAGCGTGAGATCGGACCAAGCGCAAGAGCCGAAATCCGGGAATGACAAGGGCGGCACGACGGCCGCCCTTTCCTCGCATTAGAACCGCTGTACAAGCGAGATCTTGAACACCCGGCCAGGCTCCGAATAGAAGTCCAGCGGTTGCGCCGTATTGCTATTGCTTGGGACCGTCGTGTTGTTGAGGTCCTTAAGCGCAACGGCGTTGTAGTAGGTCTTATCGAACAGGTTGTAGATGCCGCCCTGGATCCGCAGCCCCTTGGTCTGTTCCGGCTCCCACCAGGCCGTCAGATCGACAACGCCATAGCCAGGTGCGTCGAAGGTCCTGGTGTTGCCGTCACTGCGCATGCCGGCGGAGGTGACAAGCGACAGGTCCGTGCCCCAGGTTTCGCGCTGATAGCCGGCGCCGACAATTGCCTTGAGCGGCGCGACCGAGCGCAGATACTCGTTCGTGTCGGTGTCCTTGCCGTAGGCATAAGCAAGCGAGCCGTGGAGGTTGATGCCGTTGTCGAAGAGCTTATGTGCCTCCAATTCGACGCCCGATATCTGGACGCGATTTCGATTGAAATAGCTGGTCAGGCCCGCCGGATAGAGCGGATTGGCGAAGCTGGTCTCACTGTCGATGAAGTTCCGGTAGAGATTGTGGAACGCCGTGACGCGACCGCCCGTATCGCTATCACCGAAGTTCGCGCCGATCTCGAAACCGTTCGCCGTTTCCGGCTTCAGGTCGGGATTGCCGACGGTAGCGTAACCGAAGGCAGGGTTGGAGAAATCAAGATAAAGTTCATTGATGGTCGGCGCGCGGAAGGCCATTGACCATTGCGCAAAGAGTTCGACTGCGGGCGCGACCTGATAAGTTGCAAGCAGCTTCGGCGAGAAGCGCGAACCGTCGCTTCCATCAGGCAGGCCGTTGGCCGCAAAGCCCGGATTGTCTTCAAAGGCGGCCGTCTGCTTCGGGTCGTAGTCGTACCAGTCAAAGCGCAAACCGGGCGTGAGGGCAAAGCCGCTATTGCCGAAGGAGATCTTGTCATCGACGAAGAGGCCAAGGCGTGCTCCATCGACATCAGGAATATCAGCCTGGTCGGCATGAAGATTCGGGCATGAAAACGCCTTCGCGGTAGCGCTGGCAGTTCCGAGAATGCAAGCGTCGAGGCCGTCGATGAAGGATGTCGCGTTGAAGAGCGAGACATCCCCGCCAATATTGACCTCGTGCTCAAATGTGCCCGTCGCAAAGCGGGACGTGAGGTTACCCGTCAAACCATAGTCGTTTTCCTGAATCTGGTTGTTGCGCAGCCAGGGGCCGGCGACGGTGCCGACGCGGGTACCCTCGGCACCTGCCTCACGGGTCAGACGCTGCCAGTAAAGGCTCATCCGTGCCGCATCAAAGGTCGAGTCAGCACTGGACGCCTCGAACTGGTAATCCAACGAAACGCGTTCACGCCGATTGTCTTCCGTACCGTCATAGTCGCCGATCTTGTAGACTCGGGAAGAGCCGGTTGTTGCGCCCTGAAGGGTTTTCAGATCGGTCGTCGTATCGCGGCTGAAGCGTTCGGCGGTGATCCCAACCATGTGGCCGCCTTCCAGCTGCTGCCGCAGCTTGAAGAGCAGGTTGTTCTGGTCGTAGTCGGCCGGATTGGCCTCCGTGCGGGTCGGTCCGATGGTATCGACCTTGCCGTTGTTCTCGATCTCATGCCCCTTTCGATACGAGCCCTGGAACAGGACAGAGGTGTTGTTGATCTTCTTTGCAACAGCCAGAGAACCGCCAGCGCTGCGGTCGGTACCGTCATAGTCGAACTTGGTAACGCCGCCCCAATCACGGCCGGGCTCGATCAGATCCTCCGGCTCCAATGTGCGGAGGACAAATGCACCGGCGAGCGCGCCCGAACCGGCGCGGCTGGAGTCCGCACCGCGTACGACATCCAGCGTCGAAAGCGATTGGAAGTCGAAGGTATTCATGCCGCCGTCGGCGTTGGTGGTGTCCGTGATCGGGTTGGCGGCACGCGCAGCGTTCGACAGGAACGGGATCGGAACGCCATCCACCATCGTCGTAATGCGGGGACCACCAAGGCCGCGCAGGAAGGCACCGCCCTGCTTCGGCACATAGGTTACGCCCGGATCCACCGTGCGGCCAAAATCCGCAAGGTTGTTGACGTTCTTCTTGAGGATCGTTTCCTGCGTCGTCTGCGAGGCGAGCGGCGTGTCGGCCACGCTGCCGGGCTTAGCTGCAACGCGCTTGCCCTTGACCACGATCGGCTGCAGCACCGTGCTGTCGCCGGCAGACGCGGCGGGCTTCTCCGTCGTCTGTGCTAGTGAAATGGATGTAAGGCCGAGCGTGACGAATGCCGTGCAAGCCAAAAGAACCGAGCGCGAGTGCCGGACGATCATGAAAACAACCCCTTGAGAGAAATGTCACCGGGCTGGCTGGTCGTGGCGCGGTTGCGCTTTCGATGGGCTGGCTAGGCTTTCAGGCGAAGATTTCTCGCCTTCTTTTCGCCGCATAAAAAACATGACTATAATTGTCAATATATCAGACCCGCGATATCTTGATTTAATAAGTCATATTTACGCCGCAGCAATCAACGTTGCGAAATTGCAACGAAAACCGCATCCGCACGTTCTCTCCCGGGGCGAACGTACAAGGGTGGATGTGTGAAGACGATCATCGTGATACTGGCGGCGCTGAGCTGCATTGGCCTCCTGACCAACGCAGGCCTGCCGGAGAAAGGCCCTCGACCTGAAATCCGTCCGGGTAAATCAATTACAGCAGAACCCACGCCAGGACTTCCCCCAAAGCCCGAACCAAAACCGGAAAGGCCCGATACCGAAACGCCGCCGGTCACTCAGCCGCCTTCCGGCTCTTCTCCTCCGTTGGAAAAGCAGGGGCCGAAGCTCCCCTCCCAGCAGACGCTCGAGGAGCAACACCTGACAATCGCCCCCGAGAGCGATGCGGAACATTCTGAATGTGTGAAGGAGCTTCAGGCCCTTGGCGTCGTCTTCAAGGACATCTCGCGCATCGATGATAGCAACGGTTGCGGCATCGACAAGCCCATCAAGGTCACCGAGGTCCTTCCGGGCATCAAGATAAAACCGGATGCCGTCTTCCGATGCCCCGTGGCTCTCGGCCTCGCCCGCTGGATGAAGGAGAGTGTCATCCCGGCCGCCCGCGTTGCCGCGCCGGATCAGGGGAGCATAGTCGGCATCAACCAGGCATCATCCTACATCTGTCGCCTGCGCAATGGTGCCGAGACCGGCAAGGTGTCCGAGCATGCCCGCGGCAACGCGATCGACATCGCAAGTTTCAGCTTCGAAAAAGGGAAGGATATCGCCGTGCAGCCTCGCCGCGAGGATTCGACTCTGATCGGTGCCTTCCAGCGCACAGTCAGTTCCGCAGGCTGCCTCTTCTTCACGACAGTGCTGGATCCGGAAAGCGATGCAGCACACGAAACCCACTTCCACCTCGATGTCTTGGAACGCAAGGGCGGATATCGCTACTGTCATTAGCAAGCTTCGCCAATGTCCCTTATCGCGGCTCTCGGCCATCCGTCGACGTCAACTCACTTGTCCGAACGCCGCGTACAGACATAAGGCTTCTTGATGCAGGCTATCTTAGGCGTGGAGCAATTGGCCTTGGCGTCGACCACGGTACAGATCGAACATTGATCGTTGAACTCCACGCAGTCGGGATTGCCCTTCATGAAGTCGGCCATGCTTTGTTCGGTAGCAACCGACTCACCGGTCGCAGCGCTGCTTGCCATCACAGAAACAACTGCAGCCACGCCAAAAACGCAGCTTCGCCAATAGGCCGACATTATCGGTTCCAAATTGATAGGCTGGGACAATAAGCTCTCCCCGTCCTTAATCGAAGATTAGAACAACCCTTCGATATACCCTTGATCGTTCAAGTAAATCCGCTCCGCCGACGGCGATCTCGGCAGGCCGGGCATGGTCATGATCTCGCCTGTGATGGCGACAACGAAGCCCGCGCCCGCCGATAGGCGAACTTCACGGACCGGCACGATATGCCCTTCCGGCGCACCCCGCAGGTTCGGATCGGTTGAGAAGGAGTACTGCGTCTTGGCCATGCAGACCGGCAAGTGTCCATAACCCTGCTCTTCCCAGGCAAGCAATTGGTCCCTCACCGCCTTATCAGCGGTCACCTCTCCTGCGTGATAAATCTTCGAAGCGACGATCTCGATCTTCTCGAACAGGGAGACATCGTCGGGATAAAGCGGCTCGAATCTCGACTGTCCCGATTCCGCGAGCTCGACCACCTTGTAGGCAAGCTCCTCGATACCGGCAGAGCCCTCGGCCCAGTGCCGGCAGAGGATCGCTTCAGCCCCGAGGCGCGAGACATACTCCTTCACCGCAGCGATTTCCGCATCGGTGTCCGAGATAAAATGATTGATGGCAACGACAACCGGAACGCCGAACTTGCGAACGTTGGCGACATGGCGCCCGAGATTGGAGCAGCCCTTTCTCAGCGCAGCGACATTCTCCGTTCCGAGATCTTCCTTCTTTACACCGCCGTTCATCTTGAGCGCACGCACCGTCGCAACGATGACGGCGGCATCAGGCTCCAGTCCCGCCTTGCGGCACTTGATATCGAAGAATTTCTCGGCTCCGAGATCCGCGCCGAAGCCCGCCTCGGTCACGACATAGTCGCCAAGCTTCAACGCCGTTTTCGTCGCAATCACCGAGTTGCAGCCGTGGGCAATGTTGGCGAAGGGGCCGCCATGGACGAAGGCCGGATTGTTTTCCAGCGTCTGGACGAGGTTCGGCTGCATGGCGTCCTTCAGAAGAACCGCCATAGCCCCATCGGCCTTCAGGTCGCGGGCATAGACGGCCGACTTGTCGCGACGGTAGCCGATGATGATGTTGCCGAGGCGTTCTTCCAGATCCTCGAGGTCCTTGGCGAGGCAAAGAATGGCCATCACCTCGGAAGCGACCGTGATGTCGAAGCCGTTCTGCCGGGGAAAGCCGTTGGCCACACCACCCAGCGAAGAGACCATCTCGCGCAGCGCCCGATCGTTCATATCCATGACGCGCCGCCACGTGACGCGCCTGAGGTCGATATCCTGTTCGTTGCCCCAATAGATGTGATTGTCGACCATCGCTGCGAGCAAATTGTGGGCCGACGTGATCGCATGGAAATCACCGGTGAAATGCAGGTTGATGTCTTCCATCGGAATGACCTGGGCATAGCCGCCGCCCGCCGCCCCGCCCTTCACTCCGAAGCATGGCCCAAGCGAGGCCTCGCGGATGCAGACGATCGCCTTCTTGCCGATCCGGTTCAGCCCGTCGCCGAGACCGACGGTCGTTGTCGTCTTGCCCTCGCCTGCCGGGGTCGGATTGATTGCCGTGACGAGGATCAGCTTGCCGTCGGGCCTGTCTGCCTGCGCGGCAATGAATTGCGCGCTGAGCTTAGCCTTGTCATGCCCATAAGGCGCCAATTGCTCGGCCGGAATACCGAGCTTTGCACCGATCTCGAAGATCGGTCTCTTGTTCGCCGCGCGCGCGATCTCGATGTCGGACTTGTGTGCTGCCATCCCCGTTCCCCGGTTTTCTGCGCTCGATAGGCGCGCCCATATTGTTTCAACGGGATAGCGAAATATGCCGAGACTGTGAATAGCGCGCTGGTTGCCCAACGCTCATCCAAGCCGCTATCTGTCAGGTATTGATTCTAACATTGCGAGGACCGGACATGAAATCACTCGAACTGATTGTCGAGCGCATCATCCTTTCGAGCCGTTGGATACTCGTCGCCTTCTATCTCGGTCTCGCTCTTGCGCTCGCCGTGTACGCCGTGTCCTTCGGTTACAAATTCCTTAAGGTGGCGGGCGGCGTGTTTGTCCTCAACGAGGGGAAATGATTCTGGCCATGCTCGGCCTGATTGACGCAGCCCTGGTCGCGAGCCTCATCGTCATGGTGATGATCTCCGGGTACGAGAACTTCGTCAGCCGCTTTGACGAGAGCGAAGAGAACGTCTCGTTCATTGGCAAGCTCGACGCCGGCAGCCTCAAGGTCAAGGTGGCCTCGTCGATCGTGGCAATTTCATCGATTCACCTCCTCCAGGTCTTCTTGAATGCCGAACAATACACCGACAGCAAGATCATGTGGCTGACGGCAATGCATCTTGCGTTCGTCGTCTCCGCGGTGATGCTCGGTTTCCTCGAGCAGCTGACAAAAAAGGCCAAGGGTGAAGGACAAGATCTGATCGCCAAGTGATTCGAAGACGCTTTGCGCTATTCTCCGGCGAACCCGTGTGCTTTCCTGCGGCGTAGAAGAGGAACTCGATTGTGCCTGAAGTTGCGTTTTTGGAAAACAATAACGCAACCATAGGACGATCCGCTGTGGTTAAAGTAATACATTTGAAATTAATCGCTGCGCGCCTCCCCGTTTCGCACTAGCAAATATATCAGTTTGCATATTCTATGGCGCTGATATGAAGGTAAGCAGGGACGCATCGATGTCTTACATGACTACCTTGGAAAGACAGTTGTCCCTGGCCACAGAGATTTCAGCTGTCAATACCAGGGCCGAATTCGCGCAAGTTCTTGTAAAGGTAGCCCGCGCCTACGGCTTCCGGCATATCACGCTGTTGCTCGCGCCCGCTCCTGAAAGCGTCCTCCTCAAGGCCCTGGTCATCGAAACAACACTTCCGTCCGCATACTTCAATCAGTTCGACCGCGCCCGCATCATGCGTTTTCCGATGCTGGCAATGGGCATGGGCGAGTCGGCCCTGCCGCGCTCATGGAGCCTCCTGGACAGTTCCTCCGCCGAAATTTTCCCCAATGAGTTGAGTAAACTTCTGCATCACTTCGGCATACCGACAGGCGTTGCGGTGCCCGCCTACACTCGCGACGGCGAGCGCATCCTGTTTTGGCTGGCCGGCGACCGCCCACTGCTCGCGCAGACCGAGCTCAACGAACTCACCATTGCGATCCTCCATCTGCTCGACGCGTATCATCGCACGCAGCATTCGAAGCTTCCGGAACACACGCCCCTTTCCGCTCGCGAACGCGAGGTCGTCCGGTGGACGGCGCAGGGAAAAACGTCGATCGAGATCGGCCAGATCCTCTCGCTATCCGACCACACAGTGAATGCCTACATGACGAGCGCCATCAAGAAGCTCGACTGTGTGAACCGGACGCAGCTTGTCGCCAAGGCGATCCGTATGAAGCTGATCAACTAAGCAAGCGCTCAGCGATCGAGCACGGAGCGGACCTCGACGAGGTTCGACCGGACGCGGAGAATATAGAAGCCCATCGTTGCCAGATGGCTCGGCATAAGCCAGCCGTCTTCCCGGCCGTTAGAAATGATTGCCGGCTGGATCTTCAGTGCCGCCTGGAACTGTCTCATTGTTGCGCCAAAGATGGCGCCCAGATTGCGCTCCGCGATAACTTGAGAAAAGTCTGACTGTGCAGCCGCCAGGATGGCGTAATAAGCGTAAAGCTGACCATAGGCGAACCAGAAGCGATCGTCTGCACGTGTATCGAACCAGCCCCGATGATGGTTCTGCGAGCGGTCCGCGAGCACGTCGGAGGTACTGCCGAGATCGTTGGCGATGCGGTCGATGAACTGGATCAGGTTATCCGCCCGCCCATCGAAGATGGCGTTGCAGGCGGCGAGGTCGGTATTGAACTTGCGCAGGCTGTCGAGCGCCGAGCGATAATAGCTCGGCGTCGGTGTCTTCGGACCGAACGGATCAAGGCCGAAGTACCAGCTGTACTCGTCGAATTGCAGGTTGCCGCGCGCCTTCTGCAGATCGTTATTGATCCCTGACGTCCCGCGGACGCGCCCGAGCGTATCGACGAGTTCGACCGAGGTGCGGCGAACCGCCTGGTTTACGCCCCGCTGGAACGACGCCTTGTTGTCAAGAAACGGCGTGTGATCCCAGTCGATGCCGAAGAAGCCGAGACGGTAGAGAAGCATGGAGGAGATCCACGCATTCTGGTTGACGTTGAAATCGGTCAGGTCGGCTGCGACATCGACGATCGCCGACCGCTGGCAAGTCTTGGCTGCCGCTCCGTCTGTTGACGGCAGCTCCTGGCCGGCAGGAACCTTGCGCTCGGAAAGTCTGTACTCATTCACGAAGGAGGGATTGAAGTTAGACCAGACCTGCGTCTGCCAAATGAAATAGCAATAGAGGACAGCAAGAAGCGCGATCAGACCAAGGATCGGCAAGCGGATCATCCAAGTCCGCTGAACGTACCAGCCGCGGGCAGCGATGAATGGCCAGAAAGCCCAGGCAAAGAAAACCCGCGCCCAGCGTCCGATTGTTCGGCCGATCAGCCTGAAAAAACCGGCGATCCGGTCGAGCATCGTCTTCTCCTTGATAAGCTTGGTCTGCGCACTGACATATGCGCTCGCTCCAGGAAGAACAATATCGTGCTGATATTATTGTTTCTTCGGCCAGAAGCCAGGACGCAGAAAACGGAAGCGCAGTCGCCTGGAGATTTCCGTCGTATCGATGATCGGCACTGCGAAGCCCTCCTCCGGCTCCTGCCCGAAAGCTTCGAACTTGCTCGCGAAGACGGCGTCGGCGGCCCGCTTGCGCTGCTCCAATTCCTGTGGCGCCAGCATGTTGCGCTCAAACAATTCAATCGGACCGGCGATGGCGGGAAAGAGCTCCGCTGAAATCTGAACCTTCGATCCCGGGATGTCGGTGTCGACTTGCGCCTGATAGATCAGCAGCCGCTCTTCGGTGTCTATCAACATCTTGCGCCTGAGGGCGTTGCACTGGCCCACCTGGCTATTCAGCGCATCGACGAAAACCTGGAAGAGATTGATGAAGCGTTCGCGGCGCTGGCTCTCCTCGCGCATTCCGTGTTCCTCATCGGAAACACGGTCGGCCTCCGCTTTCAGCGAGCGCCGCTCTTGTTCCATAAGCTCCCATTCGGCTCTGCTTCCGTATAGGCCGATCCTGCCCTGCGTCGTCAGCGCCTTGGCGTTCAATTCCCGGATGCGAAGGCGGGCAATGTCGATCTTGTCGACAAGCCGACGGCGCTGCTCGACGATGCCGATCAGCCCATGCTCACCCAGCTTGTGAAAGTCGATCGCAATCGTGCGGTAGATCGCGATGACACCTGCCGTGGCTTCGGACTTCACCAGCAGGTCGCGCAGCCGCTCCACGACAGGGGCTGCGCGCACGCGCGCGCTGTGGCGACGCCACATCCGCTGGCGCGAAAAACGACCGATGAATCTTTCGCCGGCGGTCAGGCCACGGAAACCATCGAGATCCGCCGAAATCTTGACCGTCAGCGTGTCGAGGACGAAAACGAGCTCAGCAAGAAGATTGGTCAAGCTCGCGCCGTTTGCAACAAACGCCTGGAAGCGGCCATTCTCGACCAGAAACCGTTCGTCATCGACGGCAGCCGCCTGGCGTGCGAACTCGTTGATGAATTCGACGCAGACCTTGGCTTCAAGACGCAATTGCTCCACGAGCGCTCGCGCGGCTTCGAGCTGGGTATCGAAGGAGAAGGGCTTGCGCACCGGGCGGCTCCATGAATCGGTTATCGCGAACCTAGCGCATAAGCTGCCAAACCGGAATCACTTTGAGGACCGGTCACACCGCCGTGGCGAGCCATCCCCGTTCACTGCATCATCCCAGTGACGCCGGCAGAGCGAGACGTATTTTTCGTTGCCGCCGACATCGATCTGTGCGCCTTCGCGCAGCACCTTTCCATTTGCGTCGAGACGCACCACCATCGTCGCCTTGCGTCCGCAATGGCAGATGGTCCGCACCTCGCGCATCTCGTCGGCAATCGCCAGAAGCTCCTGCGACGCCGGGAAGAGGCGCCCCTGAAAATCAGTTCTCAGTCCATAGACCATGACAGGTATATTCATGCGATCGACGACCCGGGCGAGCTGCCAGACCTGCTCGCGCGTCATGAAGTGAGCCTCATCGACAAAGACGCAGGCGATCGGCTCTCCCTCCTTGCCGAGTTCGCCGATCAAGGCCTGGAGGTCAGCTTCCGGTTCGAAGGCGACGGCGCTTGCCTGCAGGCCGATCCGGGAACCGATAATCCCCTTTCCAGCACGCTCGTCGAAGGCCGCAATCAGCAGAACGACACGCATGCCGCGCTCCTCGTAGTTGTAGGCGGCTTGCAGCAGCATCGTCGACTTGCCGGCGTTCATGGTCGAGTAGTTGAAATAGAGCTTTGCCATCGTTTTCTCCGTCGTTCGCTTCTTGGAAGCTCGAAACCGCGAAGAAAAGTCCCTCATTCTGATAGTCACAGGAAATTCAGGACCAAAAATCGCCAAAAACCTTTGAAATCTCAGCGCTGGCGGAAAAATGACCCACGTCGCAATCGAGTACTGCAATGCGGCGCAAACGCGCTGAGGTCGCTTGTAAAACTCGGCTATTGGTGCTTGGCTTGGGAACGTAAGACTGGGAGTCTATAAATGAAAACGACAAGCGCATTCAGACTGATCACCGCCACCGCAGTTGCCGCTCTCTCTGTCGCAACCGCTGCACTCGCCGCAGATCCAGACAGTTGTTCCACCGTTCATTTTTCGGACGTCGGCTGGACTGACATCACGTCCACAACGGCGACTGCAGCAGTCGTGCTGAAGGGACTAGGCTATACCCCTGACGTCAAAGTTCTTTCCGTGCCGGTAACCTACCAATCGCTAAAGAACAAGGACATCGACATCTTCCTCGGCAACTGGATGCCGACACAGGAAAAAGACGTTCGCCCCTTCCTTGATGATAAATCGGTCGAATCCTTCGGACCGAATCTCGTCGGCGCAAAATACACATTGGCGACCAACGCCAAGGGCGCTGAGCTCGGCATCAAGGATTTCAAGGATATTGCAGCTCACAAGGATGACCTTGACGGCAAGATCTACGGCATCGAGCCCGGAAACGACGGTAACCGCCTCGTCATGGATCTGATCGAAAAGAACACCTTCGGCCTCAAGGGCATGGAAGTGGTCGAGTCTTCCGAGCAGGGCATGCTGGCGCAGGTGGCTCGCTCCGAGAAGGAAGGCAAGCCCGTTGTCTTCCTCGGCTGGGAGCCGCATCCGATGAACGACAACTTCAAGCTGACCTATCTGACCGGTGGTGACGATGTCTTCGGGCCGGACTTCGGCGGCGCGAAGGTTTTCACCAACGTGCGCGCGGGCTATCTCAATGAGTGCCCGAACGTCGGTGCATTGCTCAAGAACATGGTTTTCTCGCTCGAGATGGAAAACCAGATCATGGGCAAGATCCTGAACGACGGCGATGAGCCGGAAAAGGCAGCGACAGAGTGGCTGAAGGCCAATCCTTCCGCGCTTGACCCGTGGCTTGCCGGCGTCAAGGCGCGCGATGACAGCGGCGATGGCCTCGCGGTCGTCAAGAAGAGCCTCGGCCTCTGATAACGACGAGCGGGGCGGCTCGCGCCGCCCCATCTCGCTATCGTCGCGAAATGTTGTTGTTCCTAATGGATAGGCGCTCCCTTGACCTGGCTCACCGACACTAAAATTCCCATCGGCTCCTGGGCGAAAGCCTTCGTGGACTGGCTGACCTCCAACGCCGATTGGTTTTTCAATCAGCTCGCCTTCATTCTGTCCCACGTCATCGACGGGCTGCTTTTCATTCTGCAGAAACCTCACCCACTAATCGTCATCCTCGGGATCGGGGCGATTGCCTACTGGCTCCGTCGCTCGATCGTCGTGGCCGTCTTCACCTGTCTTGGCCTCCTCTTCATCGTGAACCAGGGGTACTGGAAGGAGACGACGGAGACGCTGGCGCTGGTACTCGCCTCAACCTTTGTCAGCATGATCGTCGGCATTCCTCTTGGCATCGCCGCCGCGCGCCGCGCCTGGGTCTATTCCGCCCTGCGCCCGATCCTCGACTTGATGCAGACCATTCCGACATTCGTCTATCTCATTCCTGCACTTATCCTTTTCGGACTCGGCATGGTGCCGGGCTTGATCGCAACCGTGATCTTCGCAATCCCCGCCCCCATCCGCCTCACGCGCCTCGGTATCATCTCGACCCCTTCCTCCCTGGTGGAAGCGGCAGAATCTTTCGGCGCTACGCCGATGCAGGTGCTGCGCAAGGTCGAGCTGCCCTTTGCCATGCCACAGATCATGGCAGGCCTGACGCAGACGATCATGCTATCGTTGTCGATGGTGGTCATCGCCGCGCTTGTCGGCGCCGACGGCCTCGGCGTGCCGGTGGTTCGTGCACTCAATACGGTCAACGTCGCCAAGGGCTTCGAAGCGGGTCTCTGCATCGTCATCCTGGCCATCATTCTCGACCGAATGTTCCGCACTGCGGGTGAAGGAGAAGGCGTATGACTGCGGTCCGTTTCGACAACGTCAGCATCGTCTTCGGCGACAAGCCGGAAAACGCCCTGGTTTTGGCCGATCAGGGCAAGAACCGCGACGAGATCGGTGCTGCGACTGGTCTTGTTCTCGGCGTGGCTGATGCCTCGCTCTCCGTGCAGGAAGGCGAGATCCTCGTCCTCATGGGACTTTCTGGGTCCGGCAAGTCCACCCTCCTGCGGGCCGTAAACGGGCTGGCGCCCGTCGTGCGCGGCGAGGTTTCGGTCGCAACGCCAAACGGCCCCTGCAATCCCTACAAGACCACCGCCAAGGGCCTGCGCGACCTGCGCATGCACACCGTTTCCATGGTGTTTCAGCAGTTTGCCTTGCTGCCGTGGCGAACGGTCGCGGAAAATGTCGGCTTCGGCCTTGAGCTTGCGGGCATGCCCGAGGCCGAGCGCAAGAAGCGCGTGGGCGAACAGCTCGAACTGGTCAACCTGACCAAATGGGCGGACCGCAAGGTCAATGAATTGTCCGGCGGCATGCAGCAACGCGTTGGCCTCGCTCGTGCCTTCGCGACCGGTGCGCCGATCCTGCTGATGGACGAGCCGTTCTCGGCGCTCGATCCGCTTATCCGCACGCGCCTGCAGGACGAGCTTCTCGAGTTCCAGCGGCGGCTGAAGAAGACGATCCTCTTCGTCAGCCACGACCTGGATGAGGCCTTCCGCATCGGCAACCGCATCGCCATCATGGAGGGCGGGCGCATCATCCAATGCGGCACGCCGCAGGAGATCGTCAAAAACCCCGCCGACCAGTACGTCGCCGATTTCGTCCAGCACATGAATCCGATCAGCATGCTGACGGCGCAGGACGTAATGCAGCCAGGCCTCGGCCACGCCGCCGCTGGCGCAAGCGTCAGCGGCACTGCGCGCGCCGAGACACCATTGATCGACATTCTCGATGCACTGTCGCGCCAGCCCGGCAGTATCGGGGTGGTGGAAAACGGCGCGATCATCGGTACCATTTCGGCCCAGGATATCGTTGAGGGTCTAACGCAGCATCGCCGCAAAGAAGAAGCTTGATCCGACCGTCCGCTTCGGTCAGAAAAGTGGACATGAAAGATCAAGCTTCCGTTCTCAGGGAAACGGACGGAGAAGCCCGCAAGCTCGCGCGCACGCTTCTCCGCTCCGCCCGTTATGCTGCAATCGCCGTCCTCGATCCCGAGACCGGCTTCCCATTTGCCAGCCGGGTACTTCTCGGCACCGACATCGATGGCGTTCCCGTCATTCTCGTGTCGGGCCTGTCGACGCATACCCGCGCGCTCGACGCCGATCGCCGTGCGTCGCTTCTGACGGGCGAGCCCGGCAAGGGCGATCCACTGGCCTATCCGCGCTTGACGACCCAATGCCTTGCCGAACTGGTCGAGCGCGACAGCGTCATCCATGCCCGGATTCGCAGCCGCTTCCTCAACCGCCATGCCAAGGCAAAGCTCTATATCGATTTCCCGGATTTCCGCTTCCTCCGGCTGGTGCCGCAATCCGCGAGCCTGAATGGTGGGTTTGGTCGCGCCTATCTTCTTGATGGAGACGACCTGACGATTCGATCCCCCGGGAACGAGAACGTGGCGGCGCAGGCCGATGCGATAGTGCAAGAATTACTAGGTACAAGCCCCGATCTCGCCCCCATGACCGCAGCGAGTTTGAAGGCCGGCAACGGCGGCGATTGGCGCATTTGTGGAGTGGACTGCGCCGGTTTCGATCTGATTTCGGGTGATTTGCTTCTGCGTTGCGAATTCGCTGCCGTCGCAGAGGACATCGAGGACGTTTATTTCCATATATCTAACATAAAATCCGCAATACCTGAAATTTAGCTATATACAATCTTGACGCCGTATTGATAGTTTTCGCCGTCCGGCATTGAGCGGGAACATGCGTTTTTGAAATTAGTTTCACATCGGGAAGAAGATATGGACACAATCGATTTAACCGCCAATGCGAATATTGCCGCTGCGCTCTTGTCCGCAATGGCAAACCCGAAAAGGCTTCTCATTCTCTGCAACCTCGTGAAGGGCGAAATCCCGGTCGGTGCGCTGGCGCAGGAGGTTGGCTTGAGCCAGTCCGCGCTGTCGCAGCACTTGTCAAAGCTGCGCGCCCAGAAACTGGTGAAGACGCGCCGCGACGCCCAGACGATCTACTACTCCAGCAGCTCCGAGCCGGTCCTCAGGATCCTCGAAGCCCTCACCGACATCTACTCTGTTCAAAGCCAGGCAAAGTCCGCGGCGTAAGGACAAGCTGACATAATGTCAGCTGATAAGCCCCACTGCCGTGAAATGCATCCGGAATAGTGTGGCAACCTCATTTCAGCACGTTTACATACTTTTAGACCGGCAGCGATGCCGGTCTATTTTTTGCGCGTACCTCCGATGCAACGGCCTGACGGCAATGCCAGCGGCTTGACGCCCGAAGAACCGCTGATAATTTGACCGGGCAGTAAAAAAACCGCATCAGCTAATACTGGGAAGGGCCTCCGAAACGGCCATGGAGAACAGCATGTCCAATCGCCTCAATACCACGCCAAACGACCTTCGGGCCTTTTGGATGCCCTTCACTGCGAACCGCCAGTTCAAGAAGGAGCCGCGTCTTTTCGTCAGCGCCAAGGACATGTACTACCAGACCCATGACGGCCGTCAGGTGCTCGACGGCACCGCCGGCCTCTGGTGCGTGAATGCTGGCCACTGCCGGCCGAAGATCACCGAAGCGATCCGCGAACAGGCTGGTGAGCTCGACTACGCGCCGGCCTTCCAGCTCGGCCACCCCAAGGCGTTCGAACTCGCGAACCGCCTCGTCGACATCGCGCCCGAAGGCATGGACCACGTTCTCTACACCAATTCGGGGTCTGAATCGGTCGAGACGGCGCTGAAGGTCGCCCTCGCCTACCATCGTGTGAAGGGGAACGGCTCGCGCTTCCGTCTGATCGGCCGCGAACGCGGCTATCATGGGGTCAACTTCGGTGGCATCTCCGTCGGCGGCATCGTTTCCAACCGCAAGATGTTCGGCACGCTGCTGACGGGCGTCGACCACATGCCCCACACGCATCAGCCGGGCAAGAACGCCTTCACCCGCGGCCAGCCCGAGCATGGCGGCGACTTGGCGACCGAGCTCGAGCGCATCGTCACGCTACACGACGCTTCGACGATTGCCGCCGTCATCGTCGAGCCGATTGCCGGTTCGACCGGCGTGCTGATCCCGCCGAAGGGCTACCTGCAGAAGCTCCGCGAAATCTGCACCAAGCACGGCATCCTGTTGATCTTTGACGAAGTCATCACCGGCTTTGGCCGCCTCGGCGCGCCGTTCGCTGCCCAGTACTACGACGTCAAGCCGGACATGATCACCACCGCAAAGGGCCTGACCAACGGTGTGATTCCTATGGGCGCGGTCTTCGTGACCGCAGAGATCCATGACGCGTTCATGAGCGGCCCCGAGCACATGATCGAGTTCATGCACGGTTACACCTACTCCGGCAACCCGATCGCCTGCGCCGCAGCACTCGGCACGCTCGACACATACAAGGAAGAAGGCCTCCTGACCCGCGCCGCCGAGCTCTCGGATTACTGGGCCGACGGGCTGCACTCCCTGAAGGACTGCCCGAATGTCATCGACATCAGAAACACCGGCCTGATCGGCGCGATCGAGCTCGATCCGATCGCCGGCGAGCCGACCAAGCGCGCCTTTACCGCCTTCCTGAAGGCCTATGAGAAGGGCCTGTTGATCCGCACTACCGGCGACATCATCGCGCTCTCGCCGCCGCTCATCATCGAAAAGCACCACATCGACGAGCTCTTCGGAAAACTGCGCGAAATTTTGCAAAATAACATCTAAACGACGCGTTTTCGGGGCCCGCTTTTGTCAAATCAGGCAAAAGCGGGCCCTATTTCTTTATCTTCTTGCGAAATCGACGGTAAATTCCTAAGAAACTTGCAAAGCGTCCGTCGAAGCCAAATATGGAGGGCGGGTGTTTCGGCGCGCGGCTGCTCATCGTCTCTTGGCGCATCCCCCTGCAAGGGTTGTTGACGATCTGGGCTCGCCGCCGCGGCACTTAAATCGCGGGTTTTGATACCCACCCAAGGAGAAAGAAAATGAGTCTGAAGACTTTGTCGGCGGCCCTCGTCGCCTCGCTTGCCTTTGCGCCGCTCGCCCATGCTGACGTCACCATCGGCCTCATCGCGCCGCTGACTGGCCCCGTTGCCGCCTATGGCGATCAGGTGAAGAATGGCGCGCAGGCTGCTGTTGACGAGATCAACAAGAAGGGCGGCATCCTCGGCGAGAAAGTCATCCTCAAATATGCCGACGATGCCGGCGAACCCAAGCAGGGCGTTTCCGCTGCAAACCAGCTCGTCGGCGACGGTATCCGCTTCGTCGTCGGCCCGGTCACCTCGGGCGTCGCGATCCCGGCTTCCGACGTTCTTGCTGAGAACGGCGTGCTGATGGTCACCCCGACGGCAACCGCACCAGACCTCACCAAGCGTGGCCTCGCCAACGTCCTGCGCACCTGCGGTCGCGACGACCAGCAGGCCGAAGTCGCCGCCAACTACGTCCTGAAGAACTTCAAGGACAAGCGCGTTGCGATCATCAACGACAAGGGCGCCTACGGTAAGGGCCTGGCCGATTCATTCAAGGCCACACTGAATGCTGGCGGCATCAAGGAAGTGCTCGACGACTCCCTGACCCCTGGCGACAAGGATTTCAGCGCGCTGACCACCCGTCTGAAGGCCGAGAACGTCGATGTCGTCTATTTCGGCGGCTATCACCCGGAAGGCGGCCTGCTGGCCCGCCAGCTGCATGACCTGTCCGTCAAGGCCGTCATCATCGGCGGCGACGGCCTCTCGAACAGCGAGTTCTGGAACATCGGTACCGACGCAGCCGGCGGCACGATCTTCACCAATGCCATGGATGCGACCAAGAGCCCGGATTCGCAGGCAGCTGCAGATGCGCTGAAGGCCAAGGGCATCCCGGCCGAAGCCTTCACGCTCAACGCCTACGCCGCAGTCGAAGTCCTGAAGGCAGGTATCGAGAAGGCTGGCAGCGCTGAGGATTCCGAAGCAGTCGCCAAGGCGCTGAAGGGCGGCGAAGCGATCCCGACGGCAATCGGCAAGTTGACCTACGGCGAAACCGGCGACCTGACTTCGCAGAGCTTCGCGCTCTACAAGTGGGAAGCTGGCAAGATCGTTCCGGCCGAATAAGCCTTCGATCTTCCGATTTCGATCGCCGGGCGTCCCTCTGGGGCGCCCGGTTTTCGTTTGTGGACCGGCCGACAAAGCCGATCTCGCTTTGTCAGACACATGGGCTATAACTGGTGAAACGCCAGCACGAGGATGCCATGACCGCCAAGCTCGAACGCCTTATCGACCAAGGGACGGGCCGCCTGCCCGCCGAAATCGTTCTGAAAGGCGGACGCTTCTTCGACCTCGTGACCGGCGAACTGGTGGCATCCGATGTCGCGATCGCACAGGATCGTATCGTCGGCACGTGCGGCAGCTACGACGGCGAAACCGAGATCGATATCTCGGGCAAGATCGTGGTGCCGGGCTTCATCGATACGCATCTCCACATCGAGTCGTCGCTGGTGACGCCGCACGAATTCGACCGCTGCGTCCTGCCCTATGGCGTAACGACAGTCATCTGCGACCCGCACGAGATTGCAAATGTTCTCGGCACCGAAGGCATTCAGTATTTCCTCGATTCGTCCCTCGAAACGATCATGGACATCCGTGTCCAACTCTCCTCCTGCGTGCCCGCCACGCATCTGGAAACATCGGGCGCAGATCTGCCGATCGAACGTCTCCTTCCATTTCGCCATCATCCGAAGGTCATCGGCCTCGCCGAGTTCATGAACTTCCCCGGTGTGATCCACAAGGATCCCATCTGCATGGCCAAGCTCGATGCCTTCCAGGGGCAGCATATCGACGGCCACGCCCCCCTGCTCTCGGGCAATGAGCTGAATGGCTACCTCTCCGCCGGCATCCGCACCGAGCATGAATGCACCAGTGCTGCCGAAGCGCTAGAAAAGATGCGCAAGGGCATGCATATCCTCGTGCGCGAGGGTTCCGTGTCGAAGGATCTGGCGGCCCTGATGCCCATCATCACCGAGCGCCTGTCGCCGTACCTCGCCCTTTGCACTGATGACCGCAATCCCCTCGACATCGCCGAGCAAGGCCATCTCGACTACATGATCCGGACCGCGATCAAGAACGGCGTCGAGCCGCTGGCCATTTATCGCGCCGCGTCGATCTCGGCTGCCCGTGCCTTCGGCCTGAGGGACCGCGGTCTCGTAGCCCCCGGCTGGCGTGCAGACCTCGTGGTCATCGACAGCCTCGAAAACTGCCGCGCAGATCTCGTCTTTGCCGCTGGGCGCCAAGTGACCCCAGAGCTTTTCGCCACGCGCAAGCCCGTCGAACCGGTCGGCCTTGATAGCGTCAAGGCCCGGCCCGTCAACGCCGCGCACTTCGGCGTTCCCGTCGCCGACGGCGAAACCCCTGTGATCGGCGTCACGCCCGGCAAGATCATCACCGAACATCGCCGCTACCGGCTACCGGTGAAGGGCAACCAGACTGACGTCGATCTCGGCAATGACATCATCAAGGTCGCCGTCATCGAGCGGCACGGCAAGAACGGCAACCATGCCAATGGTTTCGTCCAGGGCTTCGGCCTGAAGAAAGGTGCGATCGCCTCGACCGTCGGGCATGACAGTCACAACATCTGCGTCGTCGGCGTCAGCGAGGATGACATGGCCCTCGCCGCCAATCGCCTCGGCGAAATCAACGGCGGCTTCGTTGTCGTCGAGGATGGCAAGGTCACCGGCGAGATCGCCCTGCCCATTGCCGGCCTGATGAGCCTCGAGACCTACGAGACGGTGCGCGACACGCTCCACAATCTACGCAAGGCCGCCTACGCGCTCGGCACGACGCTTGAGGAACCCTTCCTGCAGGTGGCCTTCCTGCCGCTCCCGGTCATTCCGCACCTGAAGATCTCGGATCGCGGAATGGTGGACGTCGACAAGTTCGCCCTCGTCGGGTGAGCGTCTAGCCAGCCACCCGTGCGCAGAATGCATCGAGTGCGGCCAGCTTGATTGGACCGGTTCCGGCTGCCGCCGCGAAGCCCGGCATCGCCAGCCGTTCTCCGATCACCATTCCGGCCGGCGGCATGAACTGCGCGGGCTTGCGCGTCAGGTTGAAGACGAAGAGCAGCTTCTCGCTTCCCTTGCTGCGCGTGAAGGCGAGAAGGTCCTGATTGGTACCGATGAATTCCATAGTGCCATTGAGCAAAGCCGGGTGGCTTTTCCGGAAATTGAGCGTCTGCCGGTAGTGGTGCAACACGGAATTCGGATCGCTCTCCTGCGTATCGACGGAAAGCGCCGCCTGCTCATAAGGCACCGGCAACCATGACTTCTCGGCGCTCGTAAAGCCAGCATGCGCCTTGGCAGCCTCCCAGGGCATCGGAGTGCGGCATCCGTCACGTCCCTTGAACGCCGGCCAGAAGCGGATGCCATAGGGATCACGCAGATCCTCGAAGGCGAGCTCGGCCTCGGGAAGCCCAAGTTCTTCTCCTTGGTAGAGGCAGATCGAGCCGCGCAGCGTCGCCAGCACAGACATGGCGAGCTTGGCGATCACCGGCCGCTCTGCTGCCGTCTTGGCAAAGCGGCTCAGATGACGGTTGACGTCGTGGTTCGAGAACGCCCAGCATACCCACCCATCGGCAACCGATTTCTGGAAGGCATCGACGCAGTTTCGAATATGCGTCGCGGTAAAGTCCGGTCCGAGCAGGTCGAAGGTGTAGCACATGTTCAGCTTGTCGCCGCCGCCCGTATAGGCGGCGACGGTCTTCAGCGAGCGGGCACCGTCGCCGACCTCGCCGACCGTCGCGCGCGCCTCGTAGCGATCAAGCAGCGCCCGGAACCGCCGGAGGAAGCCGACATTCTCCGGCTGCGTCTTGTCGTAGAGGTGGTTCTGCATGCCGTACGGGTTGGTATCCGGCGCATCGAGACCGGTATCGCTCTCATCGGGCGCATGCGGAGGGTTGTCGCGAAGCAGCCTGTCGCAGAAGTAATAATTGACAGTGTCGAGGCGGAAGCCGTCGACGCCGCGGTCGAGCCAGAACTTCACGGTGGCAAGCACGGCATCCTGAACCTCCGGACTGTGGAAGTTGAGATCCGGCTGCGAGGTCAGGAAGTTATGCTGGTAATACTGCCGGCGCACGCCGTCCCATTCCCATCCTGGTCCACCGAAGATCGAGAGCCAGTTGTTGGGGGCCGTCCCATCCCGTTTCGGGTCCGCCCACACATACCAGTCCGCCTTGGGATTGGTCCGGCTCGAGCGGCTTTCGACAAACCAGGGATGAACATCGGAGGTATGGGAAATGACCTGATCGATGATGATCTTGAGGCCGAGCCCATGGGCGGCCGCCATCATTTCATCGAAATCATCAAGCGTGCCAAAGATCAGATCGACATCGCAATAATCCGAAACATCGTAACCCATGTCGGCCATGGGTGACTTGAAGAACGGCGACAGCCAGATCGCATCTACGCCAAGGTTGGCGATATAGGGCAATCTCCGGGTAATGCCCTTCAGGTCTCCGAGACCATCTCCGTTGGTATCCTGAAAGGATCGCGGATAGACCTGATAAATGACAGCACCCCGCCACCAGTCCGCCGTCTTGCCTGCAACCGACATCAGCCAATCATCTCCCGCATCACGCAATCATGCCAAGACTAAAGCGGGCGTGCCAAAAAACAACCTTCAGCCGGGATCCGTCGCACATCCAAGTTTCTGCATTCTGCGCTTTATCTTGTCGCGGCGCTTGATGTCCTTGCTCGGTAGCTTGCCGCCCACGGAGTTGCGCTCCTGCATGGCGAGTGTCTGGCAATCCATCTTTCGGCCCTTGCCTCCGCCGCGTGCGAAAGCGGGAATAGCTGAGAGGGATAGTCCCGCGATAAGTGAAATGGCGATCAGAGAAACTGGGATCTTCTGCATGAACATATCCCCATAGCTACGCGCGTCATTATGCGCCCCGTCCACACGGTCAACAAATCCGGCCTAATGCCGCAGGCACATGCCGCTCGCGGCTTGTCAGGAAGGTGCTCTGCGCGTATCAGCGAAACGGGAAAATTCAGGGAGGCTTTCTGTGAGCGGGCGTTTTTTATCGATCGGTGAATGCATGGTGGAGCTTTCGCAGGCAGGCGCCGGATTGCTACGCAAGGGCTTTGCCGGCGATACGCTGAACACCGCCTGGTATGCTCGCGCCTGCCTGCCGGCAGATTGGTCGGTGGAGTATTTTACCGCGCTCGGCGACGAAGCCATGTCCGATGAGATGATCGCCTTCTACAAGCAGGCTGGCATCGGCACGGAATTTATCAGGCGCATCAAGGGTAAGGCGCCCGGTCTCTACATGATCAGCCTCAAGGACGGCGAGCGCTCCTTCAGCTACTGGCGCGACAACTCGGCCGCCCGCCAGCTGGCAGCCGATGCGGAGCTCCTGCGCGAGGCGATCGAGGCATGCGACGTCATCTATTTCTCCGGCATCACACTTGCGATCCTGTCTCGCAATGACGCCGATACGTTGCTCGCCGAAGTCCGTCGCGCCAAGGCCGCCGGCAAGATCGTGGCCTTCGACCCCAATATCCGCCCGCGGCTTTGGTCCGGCTATGACGTGATGCATGCGACGATCAGCGAAGGTGCGCGCGCCTCGTCCCTGGTGCTGCCGAGTTTTGACGACGAAGCAACGCACTTCGGCGACGTCTCGATCGCTGCGACGATCCAGCGGTATCGCACGCTTGGCGCGACCGATGTGGTCGTTAAGAACGGCGCAGAGGGAGCGACCCTGAGCTTCGACGGCGCGGAGAGCTTCGTCCCAGCCGAAAAGGTCGAACAGGTCGTCGACACGACCAGCGCCGGCGACAGTTTCAACGGCGCATTTCTCGCCCGCTATCTCGAAACGAAGGACGCCCCTGCTGCAGCGGCGTTTGCCGCGAAGGTCGCCGCACGCGTGGTTAGCGAACACGGCGCCCTCGTCGCATGGGAAAAGCTCGGCATCGACAAGACCTGAGCAACATCGAACGATCGGCGCAGTGCGACTGTAATATTTCCATCATCGACGACCGCCAGAATGTGAGGCGCGGGAATCGAGTCTCCGGGTCAGCCGGGAATTGGGCCGGCGCCCCCGCGGGCGCGGCATGGATGGGATTGGGGCGTGCTGCAACATATGTCGGATGTTGGAGGCAACGAAGGCCGGTATGCATCTCGGCTGGGCATGGCGGAACGGCTGGTGATTGTCAGCGATGCCTGGCATCCGCAGGTCAACGGCGTCGTCCGTTCGATCGAGAACACCAATCGCGAACTGGCGAAGATGGGCATCGACGTGGCGATGGTGACGCCGCAGGGCTTTCACAGCGTGCCCTGCCCCACGTATCCCGAAATTCGTCTCTCGATAGCGAGCTACCGCCGCGTCGCGCGCGAGATCAAGAAACACATGCCCTCCTACGTTCATATCGCGACGGAGGGCCCGTTGGGACTGACGGCGCGGCGCTGGTGCCTGAAGAATCGCATGCCTTTCTCCACCAGCTACCACACCCGCTTTCCGGAATACGTTTCGGCTCGCCTGCCCATACCGAAGAGCTGGCTTTACGCCTTCGTTCGCTGGTTTCACAACTCGGGCGCCGGTTGCATGGTCGCGACCCCAAGCCTCGCGCGCGAACTCTCCGAAAAGGGCATTCGAAACCTCATGCCGTGGAGCCGCGGCATTGATGCCGATCATTTCCGCCCCATGCCCCCGGAAGATGCGCCGTTCAGCCTTACCCGCCCGATCTTCATGACAGTCGGCCGCGTTGCCCTGGAAAAGAACCTGCCGGCCTTCCTGGATCTCGACCTGCCCGGATCGAAGGTCGTCGTCGGTGACGGGCCGGCCCGCACGGAACTCGAGAAACGCTATCCCGATGTGCATTTCACCGGCCTAAAAGTCGGCGAGGAGCTGGCAAAGGCCTATGCCCAGGCCGATGTCTTCGTCTTCCCGTCGCTGACGGATACGTTCGGCAATACGATCCTCGAGGCCCTCGCGTCAGGCGTTCCCGTGGCCGCCTACCCTGTCACCGGCCCGTTCGACATCATCGGAGACGACAACGAAGTCGGAGCACTCGACGACGACCTGAAAACGGCCTGCCTGACGGCATTGTCTGCTTCCCGCGAGAAAGCACGCGAACTCGCGCTTCAATATTCCTGGGAAGCGGCAACCACGCAGTTCATCAACAACATCCGCGCTGCCAACGGTGTCATTACGCCGAAATGGAAAAAGGCCTGGCAATTTGCCGCCAAGTCGCTGCCAAGAACGAAAAAGCCCGGCGAAGCCGCCGGGCCTGTCTCTTCGGGAACCTGAAGGCGTTACTTGCTGAGCGCCTCGCGCAGCGTCTGGCTGGCGACCGAGACCGCGCTGCGCACTGCCGGTGTCTCGGCAATGGCGTTCAGAAGCACGAAGTCATGGATCGTACCGTTGTAGCGGATGGAGGTTACCTTGACGCCGGCTTGCGTCAGCTTGCGGCCATAGGCCTCGCCTTCGTCGCGCAGCACGTCGTTCTCATCGGTAATAATCAATGCCGGCGGCAAGCCCTTCAGTTGGTCGAGCGATGCCTGGAGCGGCGAAGCGGTCGGCTCCTTGCGCTTGGCTTCGTCAGGCAGATAGGCGTTCCAAAACCACTTCATGGCCTCCTTGGTCAGCCAGGGACCATTGGCGAACTGGTTGTAGGAGCCGGTCTCGAAGTTGGCGTCGGTCACGGGATAGAACATGACCTGCTGATCGATTGCGGGACCGCCCCGCTCCTTGGCTAGAAGGGTCACTGCTGCCGTCATGTTGCCACCGACGCTATCGCCGGCCACTGCCAGGCGGCTCGCATCGACGTTGAATTCCTTCTGATGCTCAGCGACGTATTTCGTAGCGGCATAGGCCTGCTCGATCGCGATCGGATAGCGTGCCTCAGGCGAGCGCTCATAATCAACGAAGACGACGGCGGCCTTGGCGCCGTTGGCGATCTCGCGAACGAGCCGGTCATGCGTCTCGGCATCGCCGAGAACCCAGCCGCCACCGTGGAAATACATCACGACGGGCAACTTGCCCTTCGCGCCTTCCGGACGGACGACGCGCAGCTTGATGCTGCCGGTCGGACCAGCCTTGATCGTGAGGTTCTCTTCCTTGGCGGCGAGTTTCTTGACATCGCCCTTCTGCGCTCCGGCAAGTACGTCGCGGGCGTCGGACGGAGACAGCGTGTAGATCGGCTTGGCGCCGGCCAGCGCGTCGATGAACTTCTGCGTCGTCGGTTCCAATACCGGATCGGCAGCGGCGCCGAATGTGGTGGCTGCCAGGATCGTGGCTGCGGAGAGTGCGGTCTTGATGGTCGACATTGTCCAGTCCTCTTGGTTGCGGTTCGTCGTGAACACACCATTTGTTTATCGCACTATTGTTTATCGCACGATAAACATTCTGGCATAACTCCTATGCAACAAACTTGATTGCGATTATTTATTGCGCGATATAATTAGATCATTTCCGGAGAACACGACATGAGCGACGATCTCAACCTCGACGATTTTATGTGCTTCGCCCTCTACACCGCGAACCACGCGATGAACCGCGTCTACAAGCCGATGCTTGACGCACTGGATCTCACATACCCGCAATATCTGGTAATGGTCACTCTCTGGAAGGAAGACAGACAGACTGTCGGCGGCATCGGCGAGAAGCTGCATCTCGAGTCGAGCACCCTTACCCCCCTCCTCAAACGCATGGAAGCGACCGGCTACATCAAGCGGCAGCGCGGCAAGGAGGACGAGCGTGTCGTCATTATTGGCCTGACTGAGGAAGGCCGCGAACTCAGGAAGCGTGCGGCATCCATTCCCGGCTGCATTCTGGATGCATCGGGCCGGGAATTTGCAGAACTGAAGCGGCTGGCGGCAGATATCATCACACTACGCGATACGCTGTCGCGTTATGAGACGTAAGATTGCTCGCTTGATCAGCTCCGTCTTTTCTTCGATTCGTACGGATTTTCGGGCGAGCGGTAGTGAATGCGGATCGGCACGCTCGGCATGTCGAAATCGTTGCGCAAGCCATTGATCAGATAACGCGTATAGGATTCCGGCAACGCGTCCGAGCGCGTGCAGGAGATCATGAAGGCCGGCGGGCGAGCCTTCACCTGCGTCATATACTTGAGCTTGATACGGCGACCGGAGACTGCCGGTGGCGGATGCTGAACCTGCTGCTGCTCCAGCCAACGGTTGAGGCGAGCGGTCGAGATGCGCTTGTTCCAGACCTTGTCCGTATCGATGATCGACTGCATCAGCTTGTCGAGCCCGCGACCCGTCTGGCCGGAGATCGGTACGGCGCGGATTCCTCGCGCCTGCGGCAGCAGCCGGTCGGTCTTTTCGCGCAGGTCCGCGAGAACCGCCTGCGGCTCCTCGATCATGTCCCACTTGTTGAAGGCGAGCACGGCAGCCCGGCCCTCGCGCAGCACGAGATCGACGATGTGCAGATCCTGTTTCTCGAAGGGGATCGTCGCGTCAAAGACGATGACGACGAGTTCGGCGAAGCGGATGGCGCGGAGCGTATCGGCAACAGAGAGCTTTTCCAGCTTCTCGATCACCTTGGCCTTGCGGCGCATGCCTGCCGTGTCGAACATCTTGATGGTGCGACCGCGCCAATCCCACTCGACGGAGATGGAGTCGCGCGTGATGCCGGCCTCCGGTCCGGTCAGCAACCGGTCCTCACCCAGGAAGCGGTTGATCAGGGTCGACTTGCCGGCATTCGGGCGGCCGACGATCGCCACGCGCAGCGGCTTGGTGTCGTCATAAACAGGTTCTTCGTCTTCCTCGCCTTCCTCGCCGGACGACTGAGGGATATCGACGTCGGTGACGGCGACATCTTCCTTCGGCGGAAACGCCCGGTCCTCGCCAAGCGCGGCAACGATCGCATCCCTGAGGTCGAGCATCCCCTGCCCGTGCTCGGCAGAAATCGGTGTCGGCTCGCCAAGTCCGAGCGAATAGGCGTCGTAGAAACCAGCGTCCGAACCGCGGGCTTCCGACTTGTTGGCCACGAGCACCACCGGCTTGCCGCGACGACGCAGCATTTCGGCGAGCGCCGTGTCGACAGGCGTCAGGCCCGTCTTGGCATCGACGACAAACAGAGAAAGGTCGGCCTCGTCGATCGCCGCTTCGGTCTGGGCGCGCATGCGGCCCTGAAGGCTCTCTTCATGGGCCTCTTCAAGACCGGCGGTATCAACGATGGTGAAACGCAGGTCGACGAGCCGCGCCTCGCCGGGGCGACGGTCGCGGGTGACACCCGGCGTGTCGTCGACAAGCGCCAGCTTCTTCCCAACCAGGCGGTTGAAAAGCGTCGACTTGCCAACATTCGGGCGACCGACGATGGCGACCGTGAAGCTCATTGATATTCCTTACTTTCAGCCCTGTGCGGCGGGCGCCTTGCCGGATGCGGTGATGTTATCAAGCATCATCTGGGCGCGATTGGCAACATTGCGCGGGCTCTGCGCGTCGTCGGCGATCGCCTGGAACCACTGGCGTGCCTGCGGCATGTTGCCAGCCTTGTAGGCAGCAAGGCCGAGTGCTTCGCGGGCGGAGTGACGGAAGGCGTTGCCGGGAACAGCCATTTCCTCAACCTGGGCCGAGACCTGTTCGTAGGTGCCACCTTCGATCAGCAGCCAGCCGGCGCGCATTCTGGCGGCATCGCGCACAGCTGCCGGCGCGGCGTTATCCTTGCCGATCACCTCAAAGGCCGCCACAGCACCCGCCGTATCGCCCTTCTGGGCGAGAACGCTTGCGGCACGCATCCGCGCGAGGATCGGATAGGCTCCGTGGCCTTCCTTTTCGAGCGTCTCAAGCGCTGCCAGCGCCTCGTCGTGCTTGTTCTCGTCGGCGAGTTTCATGGCAGCGATAAACTTGTCACCCGCGCCGGAGGACTGGTTGTCGTCCCAATATTCATAGACCTTGTAGCCGACGGTGCCGAGAACGATCAGGACGGCGAGCGCGATCAGGTAGCGGCCGAACCGGCGCCATGCGCCTTTCACCTGGTCGGAACGCAGTTCCTCATTAACTTCACGAATGAAGCTGTCGTCGTTGAATGCCATTCTCGTCTCCGGCCGCGGATATGCTTCGGCATGCGGGTTGCACGCACATTGTGGCGCCTTCTACCCCATTTTTCAGCAGTTGTAAGGGGGATTGGAAAGATTCGTCACATAACGATCGGAGCCACGCCAATCAATAGCTCGTGCAGCTTGAACGTGATGAGCGCCCAGGCGATCGCGCCGATGATGACGGCATAGAGATCATACTTGCCCGAGACGAACGGACGAAGGGTGAGCTCGCCGGCGCGCTCACGACGCTTCAGCGCAATCCGCAGGATCACACCCCATGCCAGGAAAGCACCAAACAGCAGTACCGAAGAGGTCTCGCCATTGGCCAGCAGGTGCGAGAAGGCCCAGATCTTCACCGACAGCACCATTGGATGCTTCGCCTTGACGGCGATATACCCCGCCGGCAACAGCGAGGCGACCAGACAGATCATTGCGAGCAGCATCAGGGTCAGGGTGATGTGCGCCATCCAGATCGGCGGCGTGTAGAGCAAGCCGGTCACCTGACGGGCCTGACCGAAGCCGTAGATCAGCAAGATCAGCGCGAGAATGCTGACGATGGAATACGCCATCTTCCAGCCGTTCTCGCCGAGACTGTTGACCATGGACTGGCGAAAGCCGGGCGCGATGACGCGTATCAGATGAAGTCCGAGGAAAATGATGATGCCGACGATAAGCAATGTCATGGCGATCTCCTGTGCGTTTTCCGAGACTTAGCCGGAGCCGCGCAAAAACGCCAGCGTCACCGCAGCTTCGCCGCATTTCTGTAACAGGAAAGCCGCAAACAAATTCTCGCGGTGTCCATGTTTCGTTCTTTTTTCCAGGCCTCCCTCGCCCTCTCTTTGTTTATTCCAGGCACAGCGGGCGCTGTCGACCAGCCGAAACAGCTGGTGATGATCTCGTTCGACGGTGCGCACGACAATGCGCTCTGGCAGAAAAGCCGTGAGATGGCCGCCAAGAACGGCGCCCATTTCACCTACTTCCTCTCCTGCACCTTCCTGATGAACCAGGCGACCAAGAAGGCCTATCAGGCGCCGCACCAGAAGCTTGGCAAATCCAATGTCGGCTTTGCCCAGGGCGACGACGAGATTCGCGAGCGGCTCGGCAACATCTGGCACGCCCACCTCGAGGGGCACGACATCTCGAGCCACGCCTGCGGCCACTTCGATGGACGGCAGTGGAGCGAGGCAGATTGGGGCAAGGAGTTCGCCACCTTCCAAGCCACCTTGAAGAATGCCTGGAAGAGCGTCGACCTCGAAGAACCCAAGGGCTGGCAGGATCTGGTCGACCATGGCATCCACGGCTTCCGCGCGCCCTATCTCTCGGCAACGCCGGGCGCCGATATGATCGCCGCGGAAAGGAAGGCCGGTTTCACCTATGACGCCAGCCTGGTGACCAAGGGGCCGACCCTGCCGGTCGAGGAAAACGGCATCATCCGCTTCGGCCTGCCACTGATCCCCGAGGGCCCGCGCGAAAAACCGATCATCGGCATGGACTACAACCTCTTCGTTCGCCACTCCAACGGCGAGGAAGACAAGGCCGATTCGAAGGCATTCGAAGACCGCTCCTATGCCGCCTTCAAGGAAGCCTTCGACAAGCAGTATTCAGGCAGCCGCATCCCGCTGCAGCTGGGCTTTCACTTCGTCGAGATGAACGGCGGCGCCTATTGGCGCGCGCTCGACCGGCTGGTCAGCGATGTCTGCCGTCGCGCGGACGTCGCCTGCGTCAGCTATTCGGAGGCGATCCCGATGATCGAAGCGCGGGGTAAGCTGCAGGACCAGACGCAAACCTCGGGTCTGTAAGCAGGCATTGCCATCCCTTCCGCCTTTTGCCGGCGCGGCCATCTGGTCCGTTTGCAATTAGCGCTTACGCGACTACCTTCTGTCCTACGCCACCCTCCTCGCAGTGGCGGAGAGAAGACGACCGGGAGCTAGTCATGTGCCGGAATATCAAACCCCTCTTCAATTTTGATCCGCCAGCAACGGACGAGGAGATCCATGATGCGGCGCTTCAGTTCGTGCGGAAGCTGAGCGGAACGACCAAGCCATCGAAACGCAATGAGGCGGCGTTCGAACGGGCAGTCAATTCTATCGCGACATGCGCCCACGAGTTGCTTGATTCGCTGGAGACTTCCCAACCTCCTCGTGATCTCGAGGAAGTGGCCGCAAAGGCTCGCGCGAGAACAGCGATGAGGTTCGCCTAGGAGGGCCTCACAGCCGACGGCATTAGCCATCAGCGTGGATGATGCCCGCCTCGCGCTCCAGATAGCGCTGGTCGATATCAGGCAACGGCTCGCCTTCGATCGCGGATTCGAAGGTGCGCAGGCGCTTGTAGATCGACAACAACTCGACGATCGTCGTCCACGAGTTGACGAGATACTGGAACGAGCCGCGAACCTGATCGAAGACGTTGTTGATCTGCGTCAGCAGACCGAGCGTCAACTTGCCCGCGACGATCGAAGGAACGAGTACGATCAGGCTGAACAGGTTGTCTGCCTGCAGATAGAAGATGCGGGCGACGTTGAAGTACATGTAGTGGAAGTAGAGACGGAAGTAGTTGCGGCGCACATTGGCGAACAATTGGGCAACTGTCGGCGGTGTCGCGCGATCAGCGTGGTCTTCGCCATAAACGAGTTCCTTGCGATAAGATGCCTCGACGCGCTGGTTGCGGAATTCGAGACCCGGCAGCTTGAAGCCGACTAGACCGAGGAAGACCGTTCCGAAGATCGACCAGAAGAGCGCGGCCCAGACGAGAGCATGCGGCACCTCGCCTATCAGCGGCAACTCGGTGATACTGGCCCCGATCTTGAAGAGCACCGGCAGGAAGGCGATCAGCGTCATGACCGAGCTGACGAGGCTGACGCCAAGGCTTTCGACCGTCGAGGAGAAGCGCATCGTGTCTTCCTGAACACGTTGTGAGGCGCCTTCGATATGGCGAAGCTTCGGCCAGTACGACATATAGTACTCGTTCATTGCCGTACGCCAGCGGAAGATCCAGTGGCTGACGAAGAAGAGGTTGAGCACGCCGACGGTGATCGCAACGAAAGCGATGCCGGCAAAGCCCAGCATGCCGAGATAAAGCTGCGATGCGGTGACCGGCGCCGTCTTCGCGAGAGCCTGTTGGATCAGGTCGTAGAAGGGTCCGTACCAAGCGTTGATCGCGACGCTTACCTGAACGGAGAAATACGTGTTGAAGATGATCAGTGCCGAGCCCAGCACCGACCACATCTGCCAGCGATGCGGGCTGTAGGTGAACCAGAAGGCGGCAAAGAGCGCAACCGCCACGGCATAGTAGATGTAAAACCACAGGAACGGAGCCGACCAGAAGACCGAGACACCGATCGGAGCCTCCTCCCCTGGAGGCAGCGGCGCGAGGCCAATCACCGAGCCGAGGCTCGATCCCACGAAATACCAGAAGAGAACGGCCAGAAGTGCCCAAGCAACAGCTGAGATGAAGAAAAGCCTGGGCCTGGGGAAATACGATACGAACACGGGAGAGCTTGCTTTCCTGAACTGGAGTCTTCGGTGTCTCTAAACAGACAGATTGCGGCGAAAACTACGGCAGTTCGCAAAGAGCGGCAATGG
>Ga0102591_1001528_pt1 | contig 31013 bp, 27 predicted proteins | sample AraplaCol_mCL_r2_2_FD_76860 | JGI IMG/M metagenome (GOLD analysis project Ga0102591, IMG submission 76860) | Arabidopsis root microbial communities from North Carolina, USA - plate scrape MF_Col_mCL_r2 (SPADES assembly) (version 2) | ecosystem: Host-associated > Plants > Roots > Endosphere...
CCAGGCGCGCAGGGTGTCGGCGGCCTCCATCAGGCGGTGCTGGACATAGACCTTGCGGTCCTGGTCGCGGGAGAAGGCCAGGTCCAGGCGCGCCAGCACGCCGCCGGCCTGCCAGGCCTCGATCTCGCCGCGATGGAAGAAGTCGTGGGCCGAGGTGCGCTCGCCGAACACCAGCCAGTTGCGGTGACGCCCCGCGGCCGCCCGGGCCTTGAGGTGGGCGCGCAGGCCCGCCAGGCCCGTGCCGTTGCCGATCAGGATCAGCGGCCGGTCGTCGGCCGGGCCGTGGAACGACCGGTTGGTCCGCACCCGGGCGGCGATCTCGGCCCCTTCGGCGGCATGAGCGGTCAGCCAGCCCGAGCCCAGGCCCGGCTTGCCGTCGGCCCGTTTCATGGCCCGGACCAGCAGCTCGACCCCGCCGTCGGCCGGCAGCGAGGCGATCGAATATTCGCGGTGGGGCAGGGGGGGCAGGGCGTCGACCAGGCCCTGGGCCGTCGTGGCCGGCGCGCTGTCGTGCGGCAGGCGGCGCCAGGACAGGACGTCGCCCAGGCGCGTCGCCTCGTCGGCGGTCACCGGCGCGGCGGGGTCCAGCCCCAGCCGGGCCAGCAGGGCGGCGACCTCGGCCGGGTCGTTGCGCGGCCCGACCTCCAGGATGTCGCCGGCCTCCCAGGTGACGGCGTCCAGCGGCTCCAGGCGCAGGTGGAAGGCCGCGTCGGCGGGGCTGCCCGGGTTGAGGCGCCGGCGCTCGGCCAGCCGCCAGCGGCCGTAGCGGGGACGGGTCCAGTCGGGGGCGTCGGTGACCCCGGCCAGCAGGCCGACATGCGATTGCCAGTGGCGCAGGGCGGCCGGGTCGCCGTCGTCGACCTCGACCCGGTCGAACAGCGGCGCGGCGCCGTGGCGGGCCAGCCAGGCGTCCAGGGTCCGGCCGAAGGCGCAGAAGTGGGCGTAGCTGCTGTCGCCCAGGGCCAGGACGCCGTAGCTCAGGCCGTGAAGGGCGGGCTGATCGCGCATGACGTCGCGGATGAAGCGGCGGGCGGTGTCGGGGGCGTCGCCTTCGCCGGTGGTGCTGACCACGAACAGGGCGCGGCCCGCGCTGGACAGATCGGCGGTGGTGACCTCGGCCAGGCTCTTCAGCGTCACCCGCGCCCCGGCGTCGCCCAGCAGCTTGGCGGTGGCCATGGCCAGCTCCTCGGCGAAGCCGGTCTGGCTGGTGTGGACGACCAGGACCGGCGCGCCGCTCCCCGCCGACAGGGCCTGGGCCGCGCGGCGGGCGGCGCGCTGGCGCAGGGCCTCGCGCACGGCGATGGCCAGGCAGAACAGCATGTAGGCGCACAGCACCAGGCCGGCGTTGGTCAGGCGGTCGGAGGAGAGGGCTTCGAACGCGCTCATGCGTCGAGCATCGCCGTCAGGGCGGGCGACAGGCGCTCCTCCAGGCCCGCCGGCCCGTTCGCCAGGATCATGGCGGCCAGGCCGTGCGCCGTCGCGAAGGCCAGGGCGGCGTCGGGCCGCATCACGGTCAGGGCCGTGGCCCAGGCGTCGGCCCGCATGCAGGTCTTGTCCAGCACCGTGACGCTGACCGTGGCGTGGTCCACCGGCGCGGCGGTGGCCGGGTCCAGGGTGTGGGCGTAGCGGCGGCCGTCGTGCTCGAAGAACCGCCGGTAGTCGCCCGAGGTCGCCGCCGACAGGCCGTGCAGGGCGACCAGGGTACGCAGGCCGTCATTCGCGGTGGGCGGGCGCTCCAGCTCGACCCACCAGGGCTGGCCGTCGGGCTTGGCGCCGGTCCCGCGCAGTTCGCCCCCGACCTCGACCAGGTACGAGCGCGCGCCGGCGCGGTCGAGGGCGACGGCCACCCGGTCGACCGCGAAGCCCTTGGCGATCCCGTTCAGGTCCAGGCGCAGGCCGCCGGGCTGGAACAGGCTGTCGCCGTCCAAGACCAGCCGACGCCAGCCGGCGGGCGCGCGGGCCTTGGCGATGTCGGCGGCTTCCGGCGGGGCGCCGGAGAAGGGGCGGGGGCCGAAGCCCCACAGGTCGACCAGGGCGCCCAGGGTCGGGTCGAAGGCGCCGTCGGTCCGCTCGGCGATCTCGAGGGCGCAGCGCAGCACCTCGGCGAAGGCCGGGGGCAGGGCGGCCCAGGTCCCGGTGGCGGCGCGGTTGTAGCGCGACAGGTCCGACAGGGGCTCCCACGGGCTCATCTCCGCGACGACGCCGTCCAGTTCGCGCCGGGCCATGGCGGTCAGGGCGTCGGCGTTCGCCGTGGGCGGCGCGACCAGCTTGACCGACCAGGTCGTGCCCATCGTCTCGCCGCCGAGCGCCAGCACCGCACCGCCGATCGGGCGGGCGGGCGGCTCGGTCAGCTGGGGGACGAGGACGCGGGTCATTCTATGGATCGCAATCAGAGGAGGTTGTCATCCCGGAAGCGCGGAGCGCTGTCCGGGACCCAGGTGAACCGCACCGCCTTGGCCCAGTCCCCTGGGTCCCGGACAGCCTCTGCGAGGCTTCCGGGATGACGACGGATCTTACCTACGGCCGCTGGGCTTCGAGCGTGGCGGTGTAGCTGGCGCTCATGCCGTTGCCGGCCAGGGGCGTGGCGGGACCTTGCTGGCCGCCGCCGGGGCCGCCCATGCCGGGCATGCCGCCCATGCCGCCGCCCGGACCGCCCGGACCGCCCGGAGGGCCGCCCTCGGGACGTCGGCCGGTCTCGCCCGTGCGCACCACCGCGTTCATCCAGTACATGCCCGCTTCCGGGAAGGTGACCTTGAACGACCCGTCGGCGCCGGTCTTGACCTTGAAGTCGCCGGGCGTGGCGCGGTAGCGCGAATTGCCGGGGGCGAAGGTCACTTCCAGGTCGGCGGCCGGCTTGCCGTCCAGCAGGAACTTGAAGGTCGCCGCCTCGCCGGACACCACGTCGTTGGGGTGGGTCACCGGGACCAGCTCCAGCCCCTTGCCGGTCGGCGCGAACACCGTGGTGGTCGGCGCGTCGCGGGTGACGAAGGTCTCGTTGCGGTTCGAGCTCTTGATGGTCTTCAGGTCGGCGGCGCCGGCCGGGACCTGCTTGGCGAAGTCCTCGGGCGAGCCGCGGAAGCGCTTGACCTCGCCGTTCTCGGTCCAGCTGGCCATGACCGTGTTGGAGAACGAGCCGATCTTGTAGGTGCCCGGCTTGGACAGCGGCACGTCGAAGACCGAGCGGTACTTGCCGGTGAACGGGTTCTGGACCTTCTCGACCGAACCGTCGGGCGTGGTGACCGTGATGGCGTCCAGCCGCATGGCGTTGTGGTCGGCGTAGAACAGTTCGTTGGAGACGGCCGCGTCGACGCCCACCCAGGCGCTTTCGCCCGACAGCACGGTGGCCGAGGGCAGGATCCATCCGCGGTGGGCGTTGGCGGCGAGCGGCAGGGCCAGCAGGGCGACCCCGGCGGCGACGGCGAGAAGGCGCTTCTTGAAGGTCATGGCGTTTCTCTCTGTTGGCTTATTTGACGGCGACGGTGACGGCGCCGAGCTCGGTCGCGCCCTTGGCGGTGGCCGGCGCGCCCGGCTTGCCCCAGGTGAACGGGACGCGGACGGCTTCCTGGCCGCCCACCTCGCGGGCGGCCTCGACCACCAGGTTGTACTGGCCGGGCTTGAGGTCCTTCAGCGGGCCCTTGGCGCCGCTGAACACCAGCTTCTGCGGGCCGGGCGCGCGGGTGGCGCCGCTGACGCCGTCGGCCGGGAAGCTCATGGTGCGGCCGGCCTTGCGCCACCATTGGCGCATGTCCTTCAGCCACTTGACGCCTTTGTCCTCCTTGGAGTCGGCGTCGTACCAGACCGCCAGGGTGCCGGCGGCGGTGGCGTCGGCCGGGTTCTCGATCCAGATCGAGACATAGGGCTTGTGGTACTCGGCCACCGTCAGGCGCGGCACCTCGACGGTGACGTTGAGGTCGGCGGCCAGGGCCGGCGTCGCGACGCCGGCGGCGCCGAGGGCCGAGAAGGTCAGCAGGGACAGGGATCGCTTCATGGCGGGACGCCTCACAGGTGGACGAAAAGAATGACGAGCAGCAGCGGGATCACCAGACCGCCGGCCACCAGGGGCCAGGTCAGGGGGCGGCTCCGCGCATGGAACTGCAGGAGGATCAGGCCGGTGACCGCGAACACCACGCAGGCCCCGGCGAAGACGTCGATGAACCAGCCCCAGGCCTTGCCGGCGTTGCGGCCCTTGTGCAGGTCGTTGAGCAGGCTGATCGCGCCGCGCGTGGTCTTCTCGTGCTCGACGGCGCCCGTGGCGCGGTCGATGCTGATCCAGGCGTCGCCGCCGGGACGGGCCAGGGCGACATAGACCTCTTCCTCCGACCACTCGCCCTCGCGGCGGGCGATGTCGGCCTCGACGGCCTTGTCGAGCCAGGTCTCGACCCGGATCGGCAGCGGGCGCTTGCCCTCGGTCGGGCCCTTGGCGATCTCGGCCAGCAGGTCGGCGGGCAGGGTCGCCTTGCGGTCGACCACCTTGGGCTTGGCCTCGATCTGGCCGGCGTGGTTCAGGGTGAAGCCGGTGACCGCGAACAGCAGCATGCCGATCAGGCTGATCGCGGCGCTGATCCAGTGCCACTGGTGCAGCTGCTTGAGCCAGAACGAGCGGCTTTGCTGGGCGGGTGCGGTCTTCACGAAATCCAGGGGCGGGAGGCGGGCGCGGGGCCTTGGTTGAGCTTCATGCCCATACTTGAGAACGACTTGCAAAAGCAAGCCTTCACGCGCAACCGCGATCACCCGGGGCGGCTTTCCGATCGGGTTAAGGATTCCGCGAGGCGCCGCATGCGACGATAGCGCACGGAGACGGGCGCCGTGGGGGCGGCTAAATCTTCTTAATCAGTTGTTAAGCACGTCGGGGGCGAGCGGTGCGCAAGATCCTAGTGGCCGAGGACGACATCCTCCTGGCCACCATCCACGAGATCACGCTCAGCGAGGCGGGTTTCGACGTACTGGTCTGCCGCGACGGCGAGCAGGCCCTGGAGGCGATGGACGCCTTCGATCCCGACCTGCTGATCACCGACTTCTCGATGCCCCGCATGAACGGCGGCGAGCTGATCAGGGCCACCCGCCGCCGCCGGGGCGCCCGCACGGCCGTCCTCCTGGCCTCGGCCCGCGACGAGCACCTGCTGAAGGACGACGAGCGCGGCGACGCGCGGCTGGAGAAGCCGATCTCGCCGGCGCGCCTGCTGGGCGCGGTGCGGGACCTGGAAGCGCGCTGGGGCAGGGCGGCCTAGGGCCGCGAAACCGTCACCGATCCGTAGCGGACGTCCGCCCTGGTCACTATCGTGCGGACACGACACTCCCGCCCATGGAGACCGCGTGCGAAATCGCAGATTCCCGCCCCTGCCGACGGCCCTGGCCAAGCAGCTTTCAACGATCAAGGCGACCGACGGCGGCCTCTATCGACCCTGCGTGGCGACCTTGCGCGACGGGACCGTCCTGGACTGCGTGTACTTCGCCGAAGCCCAGCGCTGGTTCCGGTATTGGGGTGTTTGGCCGGACGAGGATCGGGGCAAGACGGCCCTGGATATCGAAACCGTGGCGAGCGTCGCGGACAGCCCGTCGCGGCTCCCCGCGGCGTTCGCCGACGCCCTGTACGAGGCCGGGGAAAGCGGCATGGGCTACACCGTCTTCACGGTGCAGTTCGAAGACGGGACCAGCGTCGCGGTGGGGACCGGCAACGCGGTCGACTTCATCGTCTATCCGCCGGGGCAATCCAGGGACACCGTGGTCAAGGTGCTTCCGCACGTGGGGCGTGGCGATCCGAAGATCACCGCCGCGCCGCCCTACTCCTGGTGCCTCTACGACGCCGGCTAGGCAGACCGGCCAGGCTCGGCTCCCGTCTCGCCAAGGGGCGAGCGCCTGCCCGCCGTCTTGGGGTAACGCGGATCATCCAAGGACACCGCCTGCCCATCCGGCAAGCTCACCCCAAAAACTCGACCAACCGCCGCATCTCCGCGACACATGACCTCGACAAGCACGGCTTTAGAGGAGAAGTATGCCGCCTTTCGTCGCGGGAGCATGCCTGCGCGTCGCATTGGGGTCGTTTCTTGAAAACGCTGTTCTTTACCGCCTCCGCCCTCGCCCTTTCGCTGACCTTCGGCGCCGCCTCGGCCCAGGAGCGCGTGCCGGTCCAGGGGCCGCCGACCCCGCCGATCGCCGCGGCCCAGGACGTGGCCTATCCGGGCGTGCTGAAGCTGACCGTCGACGCCACCGACCTGGATCGCCGCATCTTCCAGGTCCGCGAAACGATCCCCGTCGCCAAGGCCGGCCCGATGACCATCCTGTACCCGCAATGGGTGCCGGGCGGCCACTCGCCCCGCAACGATCTGGACAAGATGGCCGGCCTGGTGATCACCGCGAACGGCAAGACCCTGCCGTGGACCCGCGACCCGGTCGCCGTCCACGCCTTCCACTTCGACGTGCCGGACGGCGCGACCGAGATCCAGGTCAGCTTCCAGTTCCTCACCCCGGTGAAGTCGGACGTGGGCCGCATCCTGGTGACCGACGACATGCTGAACGTGCAGTGGCTGCAGCTGGGCTTCTACCCGGCCGGCTACTACACCCGCCGCATCCAGATCGAGCCGACCGTGAAGCTGCCGGAAGGCTGGGGCTTCGGCACGGCGCTGGAGAAGGCCTCGTCCAACGGCCAGTCGACCACCTTCAAGACCACCACCTTCGAGACCCTGGTCGACTCGCCGATGTTCGCCGGCCGCTACTACAAGCAGGTCGACCTGGACCCCGGCGCGGCCGTGCCGGTGCGCCTGAACATCGTGGCCGACAAGCCCGAGCTGCTGGAGATCAAGCCGGAAGCCCTGCAGATCCACCGCAACCTGGTGCAGCAGGCCTACAAGCTGTACGGCTCGCACCACTACGACCACTACGACTTCCTGCTGGCCCTGACCGACAAGATGGGCGGCATCGGCCTGGAGCATCACCGCTCCAGCGAGAACGGCGTGGTTCCGAAGTACTTCACCGACTGGGACAAGACCTTCGTCGGCCGCGACCTGCTGGCCCACGAATACACCCACTCGTGGAACGGCAAGTTCCGCCGCGGGGCCGACCTCTACACCCCCACGCTGAACGAGCCGATGCGCGACAGCCTGATGTGGGTCTACGAGGGACAGACCCAGTACTGGGGCAACGTCCTGGCCGCCCGCTCGGGCCTGCAGACCAAGCAGCAGGGCCTGGAGTCGCTGGCCATGACCGCCGCGCTCTACGACACCCGCGCCGGCCGCAACTGGCGCAACGTGCTGGACACCACCAACGACCCGATCATCGCCAACCGCAAGCCGGCCTCGTGGACCAGCTGGCAGCGCAGCGAGGACTACTATTCGGAAGGCCAGCTGGTCTGGCTGGACGCCGACACCCTGATCCGCGAGAAGACCGGCGGCAAGAAGTCGCTGGACGACTTCGCCAAGGCCTTCTTCGGCGTCGAGAACGGCTCGTACGTGGTGCTGACCTACGACTTCGACACCGTGGTTCAGACCCTGAACGGCGTCGTGCCTTATGACTGGGCGACCTTCCTGAAGACCCGCATCGAGGGCCTGTCCGAGCATGCCCCGCTGGATGGCCTGACCCGCGGCGGCTACAAGCTGGTCTATACGGACACCCCGACCGAGTTCTTCAAGGCGGCCGAGACCAAGGGCAAGATCGTCAACCTCAGCTACTCGCTGGGGATCACGGTCGGGGCCGGCGGCGTGCTGTCGGCGGTCAACTGGGACACCCCGGCCTTCAAGGCGGGCCTGACGGCCGGCGAGACCATCGTGGCGGTCAACGGCACGGCCTACAGCGACGACCTGATCAAGGACGCGGTCAAGGCCACGGCTAAGACCGACGCCCCGCTGGTCGAGCTGCTGATCAAGGACGGCGAGCGCTACCGGACGGTCAAGGTCGACTACCACGGCGGCCTGAAGTACCCGCGCCTGGAACGCATCGAAGGCACGCCGCCGCGCCTGGACGACATCTACGCGCCGAAGAAGTAGGGTTTCGGTTCGTCACGACGATGAGGCCGCCGGCGGAAACGCCGGCGGCCTTTTTCTTGAAACACCCTCTCTCTTTGAGAGAGGGAGGGGCCCATGGCGAAGCCATGGGAGGGTGAGTGGTTACACTCTCTCCGGATGAAACACGGTCGTTCAATGGGTTTTCGGGGCGATGTCCTGTCCGCGTCGGCGGCCTTCGTGCACTCGCCTGGCGTCAAAGGACACGGCTGCACGGCTCTGGGTTTGCCGGTTGGCGGCGAAACCACTCACCCTCCCACCGCTTCGCGGCGGGCCCCTCCCTCTCTCAAAGAGAGAGGGGGTTAGAGGGCGCGCCCCATCTCAGTAGATGCACAACGCGTCCATTGCGGCGTCGAGCGGCCTTGATGCCGCCACGGGTTCCGTGAAAGAGAGCCCAAGCTTCCGCTTCAGATGGACTGTCCTAGATGAACCGCACCGCCGCCCTGGTCCTGGGCCTTTGCCTGCTGTCGAGCCCCGCCCTGGCGCAGGAGGCTTCGGCCCCGCCGCAGCTGTCGGCCGCCGTCGACACCACCAAGGCCCTGGCCGAGGGCCAGGCCTTCCTGGCCCAGAACGCCAAGGCGCCGGGCGTGGTCACCACGGCCTCGGGCCTGCAGTACAAGGTCACGACCTCGGGCCCCAAGACCGGCAAGTCCCCGAAGCCGGGCGACATCGTCAAGGTGCACTACGAGGGCAAGCTGCTGGACGGCACGGTGTTCGACAGCTCGTTCCAGCGCGGCCAGGCGGCGATCATGCCGGCCGAGGGCCTGATCCCGGGCTGGCTTGAGGCCCTGCCGCTGATGCACGTCGGCGACGAATGGACCCTGTGGATCCCGGCCGACCTGGCTTATGGCGACCGCGCCACGGGCCCGATCCCGGCCAACAGCGTGCTGGTGTTCCGCCTGAAGCTGATCGACATGCTGGCGGTGGACTAAATTGAAGGCGCGGAGGCGGCGAACACTTGCCCCCTCCGCGCCTTCGGCGCTCCTCCCCCGTAGGGGGAAGATCCGCCCCCCTATGGGGGCGGACAGGCGGCGAAGCCGCCAGGTGGGGGCAAGTGGGTGCGCCTCAGACCCCCTTTCGCGACGTCATCAGCGGCTGGATCTTCGTCCCGAAGTTCTCCACCCCGGCCACGAAGTCGTCGAACACCAGCAGCACCCCGGCCGTGCCCTCGACGGCCGCGACCTCGTCCAGCATCCGCGCCACGCTCTCATAGCTGCCCACCAGCGTGCCCATGTTCAGGTTCACCGCCGACTCCGGGGCGGCCAGTTGGGCGGTGTTGGTGGTCGCGCCCGCCGCGGCGTTCGGGGCGGCCTGGTTGGTCAGCCAGGCCAGGGCCTCCTGGTCGGCGCCGGCGCGATAGGCCTGCCACTTGGCCATGGCCGCCTCGTCGGTCTCGTCGGCGATGATCATGAACAGGATGTAGGAGGCCACGTCGCGGCCGGTCTTGTCGGCGGCGGCCTTCAGGCGGTCGTTGACCCCGCCGAACGCGGTGGGGGTGTTGACGCCCTTGCCCAGGGCGAAGCTGTAGTCGGCGTACTGGGCTGTGAAGGCCAGGCCCTCGTTGGACGAGCCGGCGCAGATCAGCTTGGTCTCCTCCGGATGCGGGCTGACCCGGCAGTCTTCCATCTGGAAGTACTTGCCCTTGAAGTTCGACACGCCCGTGTCGAGCAACTCGCGCAGCACCGTCGCGTATTCGGCCAGGTAGTTGTAGCGGTCGGTATAGTGCTGCTCGCCCGGCCACAGGCCCATCTGGTCGTACTCGGCCTTCTGCCAGCCGGTGACCAGGTTGATGCCGAACCGCCCCGGGGCGATCGAGTCGATGGTCGAGGCCATGCGGGCCACGATGGCCGGCGGGATGGTCAGGGTGGCGGCGGTGGCGAAGATCTTGATCTTGCTGGTCACGGCGGCGAGGCCTGCCATCAGAGTGAAGCTCTCGAGGTTGTGCTCCCAGAACTGGGTCTTGCCCCCAAAGCCGCGCAGCTTGATCATCGAGAGCGCGAAGTCGAAGCCGTACTTTTCGGCCTTCTGCACGATGGTCTTGTTCAGCTCGAACGACGGCATGTACTGCGGAGCCGCCTCGGAGATCAGCCAGCCATTGTTGCCGATCGGAATGAAGACGCCGATTTCCATTTTTCTACCCCTCCAGAAATTCAAAGCGGCTGTCATCCCGGGCGTAGCGAAGCGAAGACCCGGGACCGCCAGAAGCGCTGAGCTCACGCGTCGGTCCCGGATCGGCGCGCTGCGCGCTTGTCCGGGATGACAGTGTTGTTTGGCGGGTCATGCCGTGTCCCGCTCTAGGAAGCGGATGACCCTGGCGTTGAACGCGTCCGGCGCGGTCACCGTGAAGCCGTGGCCGCCCCAGGGCGTGATGTCGAGCGTGGCGTTCGGCAGGCGCTCGGCCAGGCGGCGCGAGCAGGCCAGCGGCACCAGCATGTCGTCCGCCGAGGCGCTGACCAGGACCGGACAGGTGATCCGGTCCAGGTCGGCGTCGATGTCGAAGCTCAGCAGGGCCTGGATGCGGGCGCGCATGACGTCCGGATCGGGGAAGCCGGCCACGTGGTGCGGCTCCTCGGCCTCCAGCCGGGCGTGGTTGGCGCTCAGCCAGTCGGCCGGATACAGGAACAGCGGCTGGGCGTGGACATAGGCCTCGACGCCGGTGTTGTTCAGCAGGGCCAGACGGGTGTCGAAGCAGCGCTGGATGTGCGGGTCGGGCCGCGACCAGCCGTTGACCACCACCAGCCGGTCGATACGGTCCGGATGGTCCAGCGCCATCGCCAGCCCGGCGTTTCCGCCCGCCGCGTGGCCCACGACGTGGGCGCGGTCCAGGCCAAGGGCGTCCATGATCTTGACCATGTCGTCGCCCATGGCCGCCACCGAATAGGGGATGGGGATCGTCCGCTCGCTGCGGCCCGTGCCGCGGTGGTCGTAGAGCACGACGCGGAACCGGCTGAGCAGGGCGTCCATCTGCGGCGCCCAGAAGGCCCCGGAACCGCCCAGCCCGGCCGAGAGGATCGCCGTGGCGCGGTCGGCCGCGCCATGGACCTCGTAGTACAGGCCGTCGACGGTTCCGCTGCGCATCCTACTTCTTGCCGATGTGCGCGACCGACGCGATCTCGACCACGAAGCCGGGCTTCACCAGGCCGCACTGGATGCAGTAGCGGGCCGGTTTGTCGCCGGGGAAGTATTCGGCATAGACCTTGTTGATCGTCTGGTAGTTGGACCAGTCGGTCAGGAAGATGTGGTTCATGGTCACGTCGTCCATGGTGCCGCCGGCGGTCTCGATGACCGACTTGATGGTCTCCAGCACCTGGCGCGTCTGGGCCTCGGCGTCGTCGGGATTGGCGACGTTGTTGTCCTTGTCGAAGGCCAGGGTTCCCGAGACATAGACCACGCCGTCGGCCAGGGTGCCCGGCGAGAACGGCGCGATGGGCGTGCCCGTGCCGGGCGGGATGATGACGGTCTTGGGCATTTGGCTTTCCTTCCAATTCCAGTTGTCATCCCGGAAAGCGCGAAGCGCTTGTCCGGGACCCAGGTGAACCGCACCGCGCCAGCCCAGTCCCCTGGGTCCCGGACAGCCTCTGCGAGGCTTCCGGGATGACAACGGCTCTGGATTTCGCTCCTCAAGTCTCGCGTTGGCTGACCGCCCCCTTGAAATCCGCCGTCGTCGAGACCCAGCCGAAGAAGGTCTCGATGTTGTAGAGCGCGGCCTTCTGGACGAAGTCGGGGCCCGCCTGGTGGGTGGCGTCCTCCAGCACGGTGCCGAAATATTCGAGGAAGAAGCCGTCGCGCAGGGTCGACTCCACGCAGACGTTGGTGGCGATGCCCACGAACACCAGGTGGCGCACGCCACGCGAGCGCAACACGCTGTCCAGCTGGCTGTTGAAGAAGCCGCTGTAGCGGGTCTTGTGCAGCACGATGTCGCCCGGATGTGGCTTCAGCTCATCGACCAGCTCGTAGTCCCAGCCGCCCTTGGCCAGCAGCTTGCCTTGCAGCTCGGGCCGGGCGCGCATGGTCTTCAGGGCGTTGGACTTGTGCCAGTTGGGCGAGCCGGGGCCGCCGGCCTCGACATAGTCGCTGTCCCAGCCGTTCTGGAAATAGATCACCGGCATGCCCGCGCTCCGGGCCACGTCCAGCACGTCCTTGATCTTGCCGATCACCCCCGCCGCGCCGCTGATGTCGAAGCCGGCCAGGTCCAGATAGCCGCCGGGCGAGGCGTAGGCGTTCTGCATGTCGATGACGATCACCGCCGTCTTGTCGACGGGCAGGGCGATCGGCTCGGGCCGGGCCGGCAGCATCAGGGTGTCGGGTGTGGTCATGCGCCCAGGCCTTTCACGAGCAAGTCCCGCGGGGGTGAGCGACGCAGGTAAGACCATCGCGAACCGTCGTGCAATCGACCATTGATCGCCGAACGATGCTCGTGGGTGTTTTGCCCGGTTCCTGTGCTAATTCAGAAACGACTTACTAATTTCCGCCGCCGAAACGCGCCGCTAGTTCCCCACGGCGGGCGCGCCCGGCTGATCGTCGATCTCATCATCGCCGGTGTGCGACAACGACAGGGTCAGCACGCAGACCAGGCCGCTGGGGCGGTAGTCTAGGCGGGCCTCGCCGTGCAGGTCTGACTTCAGGCTGGCGGCGATCAGGCGCGAGCCGAAGCCCTGGCGCGCTGGCGGCGAGACGGGCGGGCCGCCACGCTCCTCCCAATGCAAGGTCAGCCGGTGCTGGGCGCCGGGATCGACGTGCCAGACGACCGTCACCGAACCCTCGGGAACCGACAGGGCACCGTACTTGACCGCGTTGGTGCCCAGCTCATGGAACACCATCGACAGGGCCAGAGCGCCATTGGGCGTAAGATCAACCGAGGGGCCCGCCAGGACGGTGCGGTCGAGGTATGGCTCGAGCGTCTCCTCGAGAATCTCCTTCAGGTCGGCGCCTTCCCAGACGCTCTGGGTCAGCAGGTCGTGGGCCCGGGCCAGGGCCATGATCCGTTCGTTGAAAGCCTGCAGGCCGGGCGTGTCCGCAGGACGGCCCAGGCTCTGGCGGGCCAGGGACTGCACCGTGAACAGGGTGTTCTTCACCCGGTGGTTCAGCTCGTTGATCATCAGCTGCTGGCGCTGATGGGCGCGCTGCTCCTCGGCCTCGCGGGCGCGCAGCTGGGCGGCGGCGTCGTGCAGGGCCGCCCGGACCTCGGCGATCTCGAGATAGCGGTCCGGCACGAGCGCGATCTCCTCGCCCGCCGCCATGGCCTTGGCGTCGGCGCCCAGCCCGCGCACGGCGCCCGAGATGTCGCGCGCGACCACCACGGCCACGCCTACGCCAAGGATGAGCAGCAGAACGCTGGCCGCCGTCAGCCAGCCCACCGACGACCAGTTGGCGCGGCTCAACTCGGCGCGCGGCACGCCGACGATGAACGACCACCCGCTGGCCGCCGAGCGGCTGAAGGCCGACAGGGTGGGGGTGCCGTCGAGGGTGTGGCTCAGCACGACCCCCTCGCTGCCCCGGGCCATGGCGTCACGCATGTCCTGGCTCGCCGAACGACCCAGAAACTTGTTCGCGTCCCGGGACCGCGACACCAGCGTGGCGTTGTCATCGACGATGCTGGCCGTCCAGCTGGGCGGGATGCCCTGGCCGGCGAAGATCGACGAGAACGCCTCGGGCCGTTGTTGATAGGCCAGGTCGTAGAGCCTGCCGTTGACGATCACCGGCATGTCGATGGAGACGAAAGGCTCGAACTGGCCCGGTTTGGCAGGGCGTATCAGGTTCGACACGGTCGTGCGCCCGGCGCGGATGGTCTGCCACCGATAGTCCGGCAGGGCGCCCGCGGGCGGCGGTTCGCCCGTCGGCGTGCGGGTGTCGACCAGCTGGCGCTCGTTGTCGAGCAGCACGATCCAGCCGCCTTCGCCCTGCACGGCGGCGCGCGCCTGGCGTTCGAAGGCGGGGATGTCGCCCGAGATCAGGGCGGGCGAGACGGCCAGGGTCTGCAGGATGCTCTGGCCCTGGCCGATCTGGCGGTCGGTGGCCAGCACCAGGGCGCGGGTCGTGGCGATCAGCTGCCGCTCGTAGCGGGCGCGGCTTTCGCCGAACTCGGCGCGGGCCAGAAGGGCCATGAACAGGGTGGCGGGCACCACCAGGCTCAGGGCCATCAGCAGCAGGCGTCGACGCACGGTGCCGACGGCTGGAGGTGACGCGTTCACTACGGGGTCGGGGGCGACCGGGTCTTGCAAGGCGGGGAGGCTCATCCTTGGGGAGGCCCGCAAGGTGAAGGCGACCCCCGCGTCGGGTCAAGCGCTTAGGGCGACTTACGGCGTGCGTGGTCGCGCGCAACCTTAGGCCGCGCTTGGGGTTCTCTTTGCGCCCACGGCAAAGATGTCGGGGTTATTGGGAGACTTCACAGCATGCGTATCGTCACCATCGCGGCCGTCGCCGCCCTCGCCATCGGCGCCGCCGCCTGCCAGCCCAAGGCTGAAAAGGCCAACGAAGCCGCCGCTGACGCGACCGCCGCCGCCGCCTCCAGCCAGCAGGCTGCCGACGCCGCCGCCCAGGCCGCCAACGCCAGCGCCACCGCCGCCCAGTCGGGCGACACCGAAGCCGCCAAGGCCGCCGGCGACGCCGCCGCCGCCGCGGGCGACACGGCCGAGAAGGCCGGTGACCAGGCCAAGGACTCCGGTCACGACGCCAAGGACGCCGCGCACTAAGCGGCTTCCGTATCCGGACAAAGGGGCCGGCTCCGCGATGCGGGGTCGGCCTTTTTCGTGGAGCAAGGCGCCGCCCACGCGCGTTCCCTCGCCATGGCCCGCACCCGCAGATCCCGCCGCAGGGCGACCTCCGCCGACGCCTTCGCCCTGGCCACGACCGGCGCCGAGCTGGCCCTGGCCTCGCTGCGCGTCGTCAACGCCCGCACGCCGATGATCGCCCAGGCGATCCATGATCCGGTGCGCGGCGACTACGCCGAGCTGGCGCGGATGGTTTCCGAAAAGCCCCTGGCCTTCGCGCGCGGCGCCCACGCCGCCGGACCGGCCTGGCTGGCCATGGCGGCCGAATCCAACCGCTATCTCGCCCAGGCCTGGAAGGCGCCGACCTGGGGCTTGGCGCCAGCCTTGGAAGCGTCGATGGGCGCGATGGCGTTCTGGAGCCGGATGATGTCGTTGGGCGTGGCCTGGCAATCTGCGATGCTAACTCCGCTACACGCCGCCGCCACCGCCAACGCCCGCCGCCTGGCCGCCAAGGCTTGAGGCGAGACGCGCGTTTGACGCCAGGGAAGCCGCGTTTTTTCCTAGCCGCGGCCTGAAAATGTCCGTCATCCTGAGGTTCATGGAGGCCGAAGGCGACGTCAGATCGCCTCGGCGCACGCGAGGAGACCTGTCAAAATGCCTGGACCCGCCGCCGTCGATTTCGATCGCATGACGACCCTGGGCGACGTCGCCCGCTATCACCGCCAGGAGCGTCCCGAGGCCACGGCCCTGGAGTTCGAAGGGCGCGCCACGACCTTCGCCGCGTTCGATCGCCACACCGACCGCGTGGCCGCCGCCCTGCTGGCCGAGGGGCTGAACAAGGGCGACCGCATCGCCTATGTCGGCAAGAACAGCGACCACTATTTCGAACTGCTGTTCGGCGCGGCCAAGGTCGGGGTGGTGCTGGCCCCGATCGGCTGGCGCCTCGCCCCGCGCGAGATCGCCTACATTCTGGGTGACGCCGAGGCCAAGGTCGTCTTCGTCGGCCCCGAGCTGCTGGCCCATGTCCGCGACGTGGCCGTGCTGATGCTGGACCAGCCGGTGGTCATCGCCATGGAGGCCAACGACTACGGCCACCCCACCTTCGAAGCATGGCGCGACGGCGCCGCGGCGCGCGATCTCTCCGAGGTGTCGGTCAACCCCGCCGACATCGCCATCCAGCTCTACACCTCGGGCACCACCGGCCGGCCCAAGGGCGCGATGCTGACCCACGCCAACATCCTGGCCACCCGCAAGCTGGCGGCCCTGGCCGACATGGACTGGAACCGCTGGGGTCCCGACGATGTCAGCCTGGTGGCCATGCCCGTGGCCCATATCGGCGGCACCGGCTGGGGCGTGGTGGGCCTGGTCAACGGCGCCAAGGGCGTGGTGGCCCGCGAGTTCGACCCGACCAAGGTGCTGGACTTCATCGAGAAGGACCGGGTCTCAAAGATGTTCATGGTGCCCGCCGCCCTGCAGATCGTGGTGCGCCTGCCGCGCGCCCGCCAGGTGGACTACAGCCGCCTGACCCACATCCTCTACGGCGCCGCGCCCATCCCGTTGGACCTGCTGCGCGAGTGCATCGAGGTGTTCGGCTGCGGCTTCGTCCAGCAGTACGGCATGACCGAGACGACCGGCACGGTGGTCTATCTGCCGCCGGAGGACCATGATCCGGCCGGCAACGCCCGCATGCGCTCGGCCGGCCTGCCCATGCCCGGCGCCGAGCTCAAGGTCATCGGGGCCGACGGCGAGACCTTGGGTCCGAACAGGGTCGGCGAGGTAGCGGTCCGCTCGCCCGCCAACATGGCCGGCTACTGGAAGATGCCTGACGCGACCGCCGGGACGATCGACGCCGACGGTTGGCTGCGCACCGGCGACGCCGGCTACATCGACGAGGACGGCTACCTGTTCATCCACGACCGGGTGAAGGACATGATCATCTCGGGCGGCGAGAACATCTATCCGGCCGAGGTGGAGAGCGCGGTCTACGGCCATCCGCACGTGGCCGAGGTGGCGGTGATCGGCGTGCCCGACGACAAGTGGGGCGAGGCGGTCAAGGCGGTGGTCGCCCTCAAGCCCGGCGCGCCCCAGGACCCCGCCGACATCATCGCCTTCGCCAAGGGGCGCATCGCCGGCTTCAAGGCGCCCAAGACCATCGACTTCATCGAGGCCCTGCCGCGCAACGCCTCGGGCAAGATCCTGCGGCGCGAACTGCGCGAACCCTACTGGGCGGGCAAGGAGCGGCGGGTGAACTAGATGGCCTGACCATCCAAGACCGCCCCACGGTTGTCATCCCGGAAACGCGAAGCGTTGTCCGGGACCCAGGGGCGGCTGCACGGCGTTGACCCAGTCCCCTGGGTCCCGGACAGCCTCTGCAAGGCTTCCGGGATGACAACAGGATTGGGTGTCGCACGCAAGGAGATGAGCGCATGGCCGACGGCGAAGGCCGCATCGCGGGACTGATCCAGGGGCTCTACCAGCCCGAAGGCGGCCCTCGCATCGACTTCCGCGGTCCGCCCGGAGAGCCCGCCCTGGCCGCGCCGGACTCGGTGTCGTGGCGAGTGTTCAAGAACCCGGTGTCGCTGTTCGTCGGCGGGGTGACGGCGGTGATCCTGGAACTGGCCGAGCCGCGCGTGCGCACCGGGGTGTGGGAGCATTCCAGCTTCCGCAGCGACCCGCTGCCGCGCCTCAAGCGCACCGGCCTCGCGGCCATGGTCACGGTCTATGGCGCGCGGTCGGTCGCCGAGAAGATGATCGCCGGCGTGCGGCGCATGCATGACAGGGTCACCGGCGACACCCCGGCCGGCGCGGCCTACCGCGCCAACGACGTCGAGCTTCTGGATTGGGTGCAGGCCACCGCCAGCTTCGGCTTCATGGAGGCCTATCACGCCTATGTCCGCCCGCTCAGCGACGCCGACCGCGACCGTTTCTACGCCGAGGCCGCGCCGGCGGCGGCGCTGTACGGGGCCCTGGGCGCGCCGGGTTCGGCAGCCGAATGGGAGGCCCAGCTGGCGGCGATGATGCCGGGGCTGGAGCGCCACGAGATCGTGTTCGAGTTCCTGGACCTGATGCGCGAGACCACGATCCTCCCGGGGCCGCTTCACGGTCTGCAGGGGGCGTTGATCCGCGCTGCGGTGGCGATCACTCCGGGGGAGGTGAGGGCGGTGGTCGGCCTGGGCTCCGAATGGGACCTGGGTCCGGTCGAAAAGCGGCTGGTCAAGTTGGCTGGAGCCGCGGCGGACCGGCTGCCGGTCAATGGGACGCCGGCCGTCGAGGCCTGCCGGCGGATGGGCCTGCCGACGGACTATCTCTATCGGCGGCGCTAAGGACGCTTGTGCAGCCGCAGCGGCTTGGTCGCCTCGCGGCGGATGACGTCCTTGGCCTCCAGGTCCAGCTGGGCCGCCTTGAGCCACCAGCCGGCCTTGTCCCCGCCGGGGAACAGCGCGTCGGGCAGCAGGGGCAGGACCCGTTCCTTGACCTCGGCCACCGTCAGGCCGGGCGGGCCGGACGGCAGCGCCTTGAGCAGGGCGTCGCGCATCGCCTCGTACTTGGCCCGATCGACCCGCTGGACGTGGCCGGGCGAGGTGTAGTTCTCGATCTCGATCCGGTCGTCCGGCTTTCCCGCGCGGGCCATGATCAGGTGTGGCCCTTGTGCTCGATGTGGCCGTCGAGCACTTCCGTTCGCGAGAACACCTCTTCCTGGCCGTCCTGAAGCAGCTCCTCGGCGTCGGCCTTGTCCTGCTCGGCCTGGGCCAGGACGATCCGCAGGGCGTCGACCTCGGTGTCGGCCTCGACCACGACGCTGCGCAGCGGGGCTTCCGGCGGGGCGTCGCCGAGACGAACATCGATGCGCCAGCGCGTGGTCATGTGGAGCTTCTCCTGGTTTGAAGGCGTTCGTTCGCTCCTCAGGTAACGCACCATTGCACCATGCGGCGTTTCTGGCGAGGTTGCGGACAGTTCAGTTGGGGAATCTTCATGGCGACGGGTGGCGGGCGAACGGGGTCCGGGCGACAGGGCGTGGATCGGCGAGCGGTCCTGGCCGGCGCGACGGGGCTGGCGGGTTTCGCCCTGGCGGGAGCGGGCGCGGCGCGCGCGGCGTCACCCCGGGTCGAGGCCCTCATCGCCCAGATGACCATCGAGGAGAAGGCCGGCCAGCTGTCGTGCTACTCCGACATGATCCGGCCGCCAGTCGGCGACATCAATCCGCTGGTCAACCAGCGCAACACCCAGCAGCTCTTGACCGACATCCGCGCCGGACGGATCGGGACTCTGATGAACGGCGTCGGGGTCGAGGGGGCGCTGCTGGCCCAGACCGCGGCCGTCGAGCATTCGCGCCTGCGCATTCCGCTGCTGTTCGCCGCCGATGTGATCCACGGCTTCAAGACGATCTATCCGATCCCCCTGGGCGAGAGCGCCAGCTTCGACCCCACCCTGGCCGAGCGTACGGCGCGGGCGGCGGCGATCGAGGCCTCCTCCCACGGCAACCACTGGACCTTCGCCCCGATGGTTGACGTGGCCCGCGACCAGCGCTGGGGCCGGGGGGCGGAAGGCTCGGGCGAGGACGTGTTTCTGGGCGAGGTGATGGCCCAGGCCCGGGTGCGCGGCTTCCAGGGACGCGACCTGACCGCGCCCGACAGCTTGCTCTCCACGGCCAAGCACTTCGCCGCCTACGGCGCGGTGGCGGCGGGGCTCGACTACAACACGGTCGATATCTCCGAAGCCACCCTGCGCGAGATCCACCTGCCGCCGTTCAAGGCCGCCTTCGACGCCGGCTGCCTCTCGGTGATGTCGGCCTTCAACGACATTAACGGCGTGCCCTCGACGGCCAACCGGCATCTGCTGACCGACATCCTGCGCGGCGAGTGGAACTTCAAGGGCGTGGTCATTTCCGACTACACCGCCGACCAGGAGCTGGTGGCCCACGGCTACGCCGAGAACGACAAGGACGCCACGCGGCTGGCGATCCTGGCGGGCGTCGACATCAGCATGCAGAGCGGGCTCTACAGTCGCTGGCTGCCCGAGCTGGTCGCCCAGGGGCGGGTGCCGATGGCCACGGTCGACAACGCCGTGCGCCGGGTGCTGAGCCTGAAGGAGACGCTTGGCCTGTTCGATCGCCCGTTCCGCTCGATCGACGCCAAGGCCCAGGCCGCCAACACCGCCACGCCCGCCATGCGGGCGCTGGCCCGCGAGGCCGGAGCGCGATCCATCGTGCTGCTGCGCAACGACAACGCCTTGCTGCCTCTGCCGACAAAGGGCAGGAAGATCGCCCTGATCGGCCCGTTCGCCGAGGACCGCGCCAATATCCTGGGGCCCTGGGCCTTCTTCGGCGACCAGAGCCTGGGCGTCGATCTGGCCACCGGCATCCGCGCGGCCATGACCGACCCGTCGCAATTGATCATCGCCAAGGGTTGCGACGTCGAGAACGCCGTCCCCGGCGGCTTCGACAAGGCGATCGCCGCCGCCAAGGCCGCCGACGTGGTGCTGCTGGCGGTGGGCGAGAGCCAGAACATGTCGGGCGAGGCCCAGTCGCGCACCGAGATCGGCCTGCCGCGCGTCCAGCAGCAGCTGGCCGAGGCGGTGATCGCCGCGGGCAAGCCGACGGTGGTGCTGCTGCGCCACGGCCGGGCCCTGGTGCTGGAGGGAGCCGTGAAGACCGCCCCAGCCGTGCTGGCCACCTGGTTCCTGGGGACCGAGACCGGCAACGCCGTGGCCGACGTGCTGTTCGGCAAGGTCAATCCGTCGGCTCGCCTGCCGGTCAGCTTCCCGCACGAGAGCGGCCAGGAACCCTTCGCCTACAATCACCGCACCACCGGCCGTCCCGCGCCCCAGGCCGACGACAGCCAGGAGTACAAGGCGCGCTGGCGCACCACGCGCAACGAGGCGCTGTACCCGTTCGGCCATGGGCTGTCGTACACCAGCTTCCTGCTCAGCAACGTGCGGCTGTCGACCGCGCGCCTGGCCTGGAACGACAAGCTCCATGTCACCGCGACGGTGACCAACACCGGCAGGCTGACGGGCGAGCACGTGGTCCAGCTCTATGTCCGCGACCGCGTGGCCAGCCGCACCCGGCCAATCCGCGAGCTCAAGCGCTTCCTGCGTGTCTCGCTGAAGCCGGGCGAGAGCCGCGACGTGCGCTTCACCCTGGAGCGCGCCGCGCTGATGTTCGTCGGGGACAACGACCGCTGGATCGCCGAGCCGGGGATGTTCGACCTGTGGGTGGCCAACAGCGCCGTGGACGGGATCCAGGCGAGTTTCGAGTTGCTGGGGGCTTAGCAGAGCCGGGGACATGCCCTCGCGGCGTGTCCCCATCACCATCCGCGGAGCCAAGACTTTGGGACACGCCGCGAGGGCATGTCCCCATCCGTTGACATCCCAAGCGCCACCGGCCATTTATCCTACAAATAAAACGCCAGAGTCGGACGCCTGCCCATGACTGTCGCCACCTCGATTCGCGTGGCCCTGATCGGCCTGGGCAAGATCGCTCGCGACCAGCATCTGCCCGCCATGGCCGCCGATCCGCGCTTCGAGCTCGTGGCCATCGTCAGCCGCCATGCCGAGCAGGCGGGCCTGCCCAGCTTCCATACGTTCGAGGAACTCCAAGCCAGCGGCGTGGCCTTCGACGCCGTCGCCCTCTGCACCCCGCCTCAGGTACGCCACGGCCTGGCCCGCCAGGCGCTTGAAGCCGGCAAGCACGTGATGCTGGAGAAGCCGCCCGGCGCGACGCTGAGCGAGGTCGAGGACCTGCGCCAGGTCGCCGGCGCCCACGGCGTCACCCTGCACGCTACCTGGCATTCGCGCCACGCCCCCGCCGTGACGCCGGCCCGCGACTGGCTGGCTGGCAAGACCATCACCGCCGCCCGCATCCACTGGCGCGAGGACGTGCGTGTGTGGCACCCGGGCCAGGACTGGATCTGGGAGCCGGGCGGTCTGGGGGTGTTCGATCCCGGCATCAACGCCCTGTCGATCGCCACCGCCGTCCTGCCCCGGCCGTTCTTCCTGACGGCGGCGACCCTGCATGTGCCCGAGAACCGCCAGTCGCCGATCCAGGCCGAGCTGGACTTCGTGGACACGGAAGGCACGCCCGTCCGCGCCGAGTTCGACTTCCTGCAGACCGGTCCGCAGAGCTGGGACATCGAGGTCGACACCGACGCCGCCGCCCTGCGCCTGTCGCACGGCGGCGCCAAGCTGTGGATCGACGGGGCTCTCGTTCACGAGGCCCCGGAGGCCGAATATCCGGGGCTGTACGCCCGCTTCGCCGAGCTGATCGCCACCGGTCGATCCGACGTCGACGTCACGCCGCTACGCCATGTGGCCGACGCCTTCCTGCTGGGCCGACGGGTCGTGGCCCCCGCCTTTGTGGAGTAGCGCGGAAGGGGGTTTCGCAGGCCGGCGCCACTGTGCTCTTGCGCCTTGCATAATGGCGAGCCCCGACGTTAGGTACTACCCAGGGGCGTGACCTGCGTACGGCGACTGTGGCTGGCGGAGTAGGGCGCGTCCGGGGAGAGACGCGTGAAGTTCCTGGACGCACCGTTGCCGCCGCCGCTGGTCGCCGCCTTGCGGGCCTGCCGCCCGCACCTGATGGCCGCCGCCGCGTTCAGCGCCCTGATCAACATCCTGCTGCTGGCGCCGACCATCTACATGATGCAGGTCTATGACCGGGTCGTGCCCACCGAGGGCCGGCTGACCCTGCTGTACCTGACCCTGGTCGTGGCCTTCGCCCTGGCCACCCAGACGGCCCTGGAGACGGTGCGCTCGCGGCTGCTGACCCTGGCGGGCCTGCGCCTGGACCGACTGCTGGCGGGCGGCATCCTTCAGCGACTGATGAGCGCCATGGCCCCCGGCGCGTCGGCCCAGGGCATGCGCGAGTTCGACATCGTGCGCCAGGCCCTGTCGGGTCCGGTGGCCACGGCGATCATGGATATCCCGTGGACGCCGCTCTACGTGCTGGTGGCCTTCCTGATCCATCCCGCGCTGGGCGTGATGACAATCATCGGCGGGGCCGTGCTTGTGGTGCTGGCGGTGCTGAACGAGCGCGCCACCCGCAATAGGGCGCGCGAGGCCTTCGTCGCCCAGGCCCAGGCCTACGCCTCGCAGGAGGCCGCCGCCGCCAACGGCGAGGTGGTGCGGGCGCTGGGCATGCGCGGCGCCCTGCGCGAGCGCCAGCTGGCCGACCGCCGCAGCGGCCTGGACCTGTCGGCCAAGGCCCAGTTCACCGGCGGCGGCTATGCGGCCGCCACCAAGTTCACCCGGATGTTCCTGCAGTCGGCGGCCCTGGGCCTGGGCGCCTGGCTGGCGGTGGAAAAGCAGATCTCGGCGGGCGCGATCATCGCCGCCTCCGTGCTGATGAGCCGAGCCCTGCAGCCGATCGAGCAGTTGGTCGGCTCTTGGGGTCTGGTCGGCCAGGCGCGCGGCGCCTTGAACAACCTGATCAAGCTGTTTCCCGACAAGGGCATGGAGGTGTCGGGCACCCAGCTGCCGGCGCCCACCGGGGCGCTGGCCCTGGAGCAGGTGGCGGTGCGGGCCCCCAACGAGGGTCCGGTGCTGCTGCGCGGCGTCTCCCTGAAGCTGTCGCCCGGCGAGATCCTGGGCGTGATCGGCCCCAGCGGGGCGGGCAAGACCACCCTGGCGCGGGTCGCGGCCGGAGCCATCACGCCCGACGCAGGCACGGTGCGTCTGGACGGCGCCAACCTGGCCGACTGGGATGGCGACCGGCTGGGCCGCTACATTGGCTATGTGCCGCAGGACTCCGGGCTGCTGGCCGGCTCGATCAAGGACAACATCTCGCGCTTCGCGATCTGGGCGGGCGCCGACCCGGCGGTCGTCGACGCCGAGGTGGTGATCGCCGCCCAGGCGGCCGGGGTGCACGAGCTGATCCTGCGCCTGCCCAAGGGCTACGACACCCTGCTGGGCGCGGGCGGACGCGGACTGTCGGCCGGTCAGGCCCAGCGCGTCGCCCTGGCGCGGGCCCTTTACGGCGAGCCGCCGCTGCTGGTGCTGGACGAGCCCAACTCGGCCCTCGACGCGGATGGCGAGATGGCGCTGAACGGCGCCCTGGTGGCCGCCAAGATGCGGGGCGCGGCCGTCATGATCGTCGCCCACCGCACCGGCATCCTCAATATCGCCGACCGCCTCCTTGTGCTGCGCGACGGCCAGATGGAGATGCTGGGCCCCCGCGCCGACGTCGTCGCCAAGATGGCCGAGGCCGCCAAGGCCGCCGCCTCCAAGTCCGGCGGCACGTCCGCTTCCACCGCCTTGCAGGGCGCCAAGCCATGACCGACGCCACCCTCCAGACCCCCGGCGTCGACCGCGGCGAAGGGCCCGCCAAGGTTCCGCCGCGCCTTTCTGACGACCCCACCCAATTCATCCGGATCGGAGCGGGCGTGGCCGGCTTGTTCTTCGTCGGCTTCCTGGGATGGGCGGCCTTGGCGCCGCTGGACGCGGGAGCCTATGCGCACGGCGTGGTCGCCGTGGCCGGCAACCGCCAGGCTGTCCAGAACCGCGAGGGCGGGGTGGTCACGGCCATCCGCGTCGTCGAGGGCCAGAGCGTGGTCAAGGGCCAGATCCTGGTCGAGCTGTCGGCTTCGGAGCTGCGGGCCAGCGAGCGCGGCATGACCGGTGAGGTGCTGACCCTGCTCGCCCAGCGCGCCCGCCTGGTCGCCGAGCGGGACGGCAAGGCCGGCTTCGCCGCCCCGCCCGAGTTCGCCGACCTGCCGCCCGAGGACAAGCCCCTGGCCGACGACGCCCTGCGGCTGCAACGCCAGCAGTTCCAGGCCCGCCGCAGCTCGTTGCAGACCCAGCGCGGGGTGCTGAACCAGCGCATCCTGCAGCTGAGCCAGCAGTCCAGCGGCGCCGAGCGTCAGCTGGAGGCCAACCGCGAGCAGCAGAAGCTGATCGAGGAGGAGCTGGAGGGCGTGCAGGCGCTCAACGCCAAGGGCTTCGCGCCCAAGACCCGGGTGCTGGCCCTGCAACGCAGCGCCGCCTCCCTGACCGGCGAGGACGGCGCCTATCGCGCCCAGATCGCCCGTTCGGCCGAGCAGATCGGCGAAACGCGGCTGCAGACCCTGTCGCTGGAACGCCAGATGATGGAGGAGGTCTCGGGCCAGTTGCGCGACGTGCAGGTGCGGCTCGACGACCTGCAGCCCAAGCTGCTGGCCGCGCGCGAGCAGTTGGCGCGGGCCACGCTCCGCGCCCCGTCGGGCGGCAAGGTGGTGGGGTTGAACGTCTTCACCGTCGGCGGGGTGGTCGCGCCCGGCCAGACCCTGATGGAGATCGTGCCCCAGGACCGCCGGCTGGTGATCCAGGCCAAGGTCTCGCCCAACGACGCCGACGACCTGAAGCCCGGCCAGAAGACCCAGATCCGCTTCACCTCGCTGCACGAGCGCGACCTGCCGCTGCTGAACGGCACCCTGACCGAACTGTCGGCCGACAGCTTCACCGACGAGAAGACCGGAGTGCAGTACTTCCGCGCCGAGGTCGCCGCGCCGCCGGAGGAACTGGACAAGATCCGCAAGGTGCGCGGCGCCCAGTCGGGCCTACAGGCCGGCCTGCCGGTCGAGGTGCTGATCCCGCTGCGCAAGCGCTCGGCCCTGGCCTATCTGGTCGAGCCCCTGTTCCAGACCTTCTGGCGCATGGGTCGCGAGCATTAGGGGGCCTCCGTCGGCTTCGCCGACACCTCCCCCCGGAGAGGGAAGATTGAAAATAAAAGGCGGGCCTCCCCCAAGGCCCGCCTTCAGTTTTGGGTCCCCCTCAGGGACGTGGGCGACGCTGATCGCCAGGCCTCCCCCAAGGCCTCGCGGTGCGTCGTTCTCCGAGCCGAAGACATCGCGTCCGAGCATCGGTGAATAAGGTCCCTCCGCCACGTCAATCACGGATCGACGTTCGCTCGGCAGGGCGAAGCGGACAGCAGTAAGGCTTTGCACAGCGTAGCCATTACATGCCGGTTCCATTTTCTTGATCGTTCGTCCCAAAGCAAAGCCCCTCCCTCGCGTGGTGCGACGAACTCCCGCATTGGGCGAATACAGTAAATGCGCAAATGTGCCTTGGGGGAGGCCGCATGAGTGAACCGTTGAACCCGCCCGATGAGACTGCGTTTCAGCTCGGGCGGACGAACTTCAGTACCCGGAGCGTACCGCCCGAGGATCGTCACGACCATTATCGCCGGGAAGTGCTGGTCGCGCTCGACGCGCGCGATCCCGAGCCGGGGTTCTCGGCCAACATCACCGCGTTGCGCCTGGGGCCTCACGCCTTCTACGTGACCGAGACCGGCGGCCAGACCATGTTCCGCACGCCGGAGATGATCGCCGCCGACGGCTACGACAGCTACATCGTCCAGTTCAACATCGCCGGCTCGCATACGGGCGACTTCGACGGCGTGCCGTTCTCGGCCGGACCGGGCGAGATCGGCATCTGTGATCTGTCGCGACCGATGCTGCTGCACAGCACGGCGGTCAAGGTGCTGACCACCTTCCTGCCGCGCGCGGCCGTCGACGCCGTGGCGCCCGGCGTGGCCCTGCACGGCATGGTGCTGGACGGCAATCGCGCCGGTCTCTTGATCGAGCACATGACAGCGCTGACCCGCTGGTTCCCCCAGCTGCTGCCCGAAACCCTGCCTGGCATCGCCCGGGCCACCACCGAACTGCTGGGCGCCTGCCTGGCGATGGAGGCCGGACGCGCCGACGTCGGCCAACGCGAGTCGCCGGTGCTCCTGCGGGCTCGGGCCTATGTGGAACACAACCTGCTGGAGCCCACCCTGAATCCGGCGCGCATCAGCGAGGCCCTGGGCGTGTCGCGGTCCACGCTCTACCGCCTGTTCGAACCGCTGGGCGGGGTGACGGCCTATATCTGGGAGCGCCGCCTGCACCTAGCCCGCGCCGCCCTGCTGGATCCCAAGCGGGCCCGCCGGATCAGCGAGATCGCCTTCCAGTGCGGCTTTTCCAGCGAGGCCCACTTCAGCCGCAGCTTCCGCAAGGCCTTCAACATCCGCCCCAGCGACCTGCGCTCGCTGCAGCCGGCCCTGGTCGACGAGCCGGAGACGCCCTTCTCCAAGTGGACGGACGCGGCGCGCGGCGGGTAGGGCGTGAAGCCCTCTCCCGTCCGGGAGAGGCGTCTGCACGGAAACTGCACGGCAAACGCGCTGAACCAAGCCGGGCTTTCCGTTGACCCGGAGCCCCCATCGCGGAACATGGGCGTCATGCAGCGCACGATCCTGGTCGTCGACGACGATCCCCATATCCGCCAGCTCCTGGTGTTCGCCCTGGCCAAGGTCGGGCTGGAAACGCGCGAGGCCGCTGACGGCGAGGCCGCCCTGACGGCCGTGGCCGAGCGCGCGCCCGACCTGGTGGTGCTGGACATCAACATGCCGCGGCTGGACGGGCTGGAGGTCTGCCGCCGGCTGCGGGCCCAGGGCGACCTGCCGATCCTGTTCCTCAGCTCGCGCGACGACGAGATCGACCGGGTGCTGGGCATCGAGCTGGGGGCCGACGACTACGTGGTCAAGCCGTTCAGCCCGCGCGAGGTGGTCGCCCGGGTCCAGGCCATCCTGCGCCGCACGGGCGCCAAGAGCGCGGTCGCGGCGCCCGCCGACGGCCTGATCGTCCGAGGCAAGCTGACCCTCGATCCCGAGGCCTGGAGCGCGGCCTGGGCCGGCGATGAGGTGTCGCTGACGGTCACCGAGTTCACGATCCTCAAGACCCTGGCCGCCACCCCGACCAAGGTGTTCAGCCGCGACGCCATCATCGACCGCCTGCGCGGTCCGGGCTTCGCCGTCACCGACCGCACCATCGACAGCCATGTGCGCAACCTCCGGGCCAAGTTCGCGGCCGTGGGCGGGCACGACGTGATCGAGACGCGGGCCGGGATCGGCTATCGCCTGGGCGCTTGCCAGGGCGTAGCCGCCTGATGGACGCCTGGCTTCGGCGCTGGTGGCCGGCGCTGCGGCTGCGCGCCATCCTGCTGACCGTGCTGCTGTTCGCCGCCGCCATGCCGGCCATCGGGGCGGTGTTCCTGCGCACCTACGAGAACACCCTGGTGCGCCAGACCGAGGCCGAGCTGACGTCCCAAGGCGCGGCCCTGGCTTCGGCCGCCGCCAACCTGTGGCCCGGCGCGGTGCGCGACCTGACGCCAGCCGATCCCGACGCCCGTGACGATCCCGGCTACTACCGCCCCGAGTCCACCAGCGTCGACCTTCGCGCCTCGCCCGTGCTGCCCGAGCGGCCGGCCGCGACGCCCGGCGCCAAGGCCGATCCCCAGGCCGAGACCGCCGCCGAGGTGCTGGAGCCGATCTTCGACCAGACCAGCCGCAGCACCCTGGCCTCGATCCTGATCGTCGACCGCCACGGCGTGGTGGTGCGCGGCCTGGGGCAGGGCGGCAGCCTGGCGGCCCTGCCGGAGATTCGGGCGGCGCTCGAGGGCCATTCGCGCACCGTGCTGCGGCGGAACGGGGCCTATCATCCGCGCTATTCGTTCGAGTGGCTGAGCCGCGCCTCGGCCGTGCGCCTGCATCATGCGCGGCCGGTGTTCGTCAACGGCGAGGTCGTGGGGGCGCTGCTGCTATCGCGCTCGCCGCGCGCCCTGTTCCGGGGCGTCTACCAGGACCGGGGCAAGCTGCTGGTCGGGGCGGGGGCGACGATCCTGCTGCTGGTGCTGCTGTCGGGCTTGGTGTCGCGCGGCGTGACCCGGCCGATCGAGGCGCTGAGCGCCGCGACGCGGAGCGTCGCCAGCGGTCAAGGAAGCGTGCCGGAGACCCCCGCCACCGCCGCTGTCGAGATCCGTGCTCTCTATCGCGATTTCCGGGTGATGGCCGACGCCATCGCCGTGCGCTCGCGCTACCTGCGCGACTTCGCCGCCGCCGTCAGCCACGAGTTCAAGACGCCGCTGGCCGGCATCACCGGGGCGGTCGAGCTGCTGGACGACCATTTCGACACCATGACCCCGGACGAGCGCCGGCGCTTCCTGGGCAACATCTCGGCCGACAGCGCCCGGCTCTCGCAGCTGGTCGGCCGGCTGATGGACCTGGCCCGGGCCGACATGGCCATGCCGGAGGCGGGCGTGTCCTGCGAGCTGGCCCCCGTCGCGCGACGGGTGGCCGATGCGGCGGGTCGCGATGTCGCCTTGCGGCTGGAGCTGTCCGCCGACCTGCCGCTGGTCGCCGCGCCCGAGGCGACGGTCGAGACGGTGCTGACCACCCTGGTCGAGAACAGCCGCCAGGCGGGAGCACGGGCCGTGACGATCCGGGCCGAGGCGGTGGGCGAGGAGGTGGTGCTGCGGTTGTCGGACGACGGTCCCGGCGTGCCGGAGGCCGACCGCGAGCGCCTGTTCGAACCGTTCTTCACAAGCCGGCGCGAGACGGGCGGCACGGGGCTTGGGCTGTCGATCGCGCGCTCGCTGCTGGCGGCCAGTTCCGGTCGGATCGGGCTGGTCGAGGCCGAGGCGGGTGCGGTGTTCGAGGTGGGGCTGCCTCGGGCGTGAGATCACACCCACTTGCCCCCACCTGACGGCTTCGCCGTCTGTCCGCCCCCATAGGGGGCGGAGGACACGCGCGCGGCGCCGGCGGCTGACCTCTTCCCCCTATGGGGGAAGACGATCGCGAAGCGATCCGTAGGGGGCAAGTGGGTGAGCCTCTGAGCCCTACGACGTCCACCCTCCGCCCAGCGCCTTGTAGATCGCCACGACGTTGGTGTTCACGCCCGTCTCGGCGACCGTCAGCGAATCCTCGGCCGCCAGCAGCGTCCGTTCCGCATCGAGCAGCACCAGGAAGTCGATGCCGCCCTCCTTGTACTGGATCCGCGCCAGCTCGGCCGCGCGGCGCGAGGCGGCGGCCTGGTTGGCCAGGCTCACCAGTTGGGCCTGCTGCTGACGGTAGGCGACAAGCGCTGTTTCCAGGTCCTCCAGGGCCCGCAGGACGGTCTGGTCGTAGACCGCGAGGCTGGCGTCGTTGCGGGCTTCCGCCGCCTTAAGCCGCTGATGGGCGCCGCCCAGGTCCAGGGCCGGCCACGTGACCGACGGGGCCACCGACCACGCCTGGCTGGCGGCGTTCCCGAAGCCCGAGGCCGAGCCGGACAGGAAGCCGACGAAGCCGCTCACCCGTACGCGCGGGAAGAGGTCGGCCGTGGCCACCCCCACCTTGGCGGTCTGGGCGGCCAGGCGACGCTCGGCCGCCTGGACGTCGGGCCGCCGGCGCAGCAGGTCGGCGGCGTCGCCGATCGGCAGGGCGGCGATCAGCGGGGTGACCTCGGCGGTCCGGGAGACCAGCACCGCGTCCAGTTCGCCCGGCCGTTTGCCCAGCAGCACGCAGAGCCGGTAATTGGCCCGCTTCTCGGCGGTGACCAGGGCCGGGATCGCGGCCTCGGTGGCGTTGAGGCGAGCCTGGGCGCTGGCCACGTCTATCGGGCTGCCGCTGCCGGCGTTGTAGCGCACCTGGGTCAGACGCAGGGTCTCGCGCTGGGTGTCGAGGTTGCGGTTGGCGACCGCCAGTCGCGCCTGATAGCCGCGAAGCTCCAGATAGTTCCGGGCCACCTCGGCGGCGATGGTCACCTGGGCGTCGCGCAGGTCGGCCTGGGCCGCGCCGGCCTCGGCCCGCGCTGACTCCACGCCCCGGCGGACGCGGCCGAACAGGTCGATCTCCCAGCCGGCGTCGAACCCGGCCTGGTAGGTCTCGCTTTCGACCCGTTGGCCGTTCGAACCCGGCTGCTGCTGGTCGCTCTTCTGGTAGACGCCGCTGGCGGTGACCCGCGGCAGCTGGTCCAAGCGCGCGTCCTTGAACAGGGCCCGGGCCTCGTCCACCCGGGCGACGGCCACCCGGATGTCGAGGTTGTCCGACAGGGCCTGGGCGACCAGGCCTTCCAGCACCGGGTCGTTGAACGCCTTCCACCACTGGACCTCGGGATTGGCCGTGGAGAAGGCGCCGGCAGGGGCGTTCTGGAGAACGACCGGGGCTCGGACCGGAGTCTCGTAGTCCGGTCCGACGGCGCAGGCCGACAGCAGGAGCATGCTGGCGAACAGGCCGAGCTGGACTTTCAAGTTACGCCAGCCGGGCTGGCGGGGTTGGTTATGAGAAGCAAACATCAGTGCGCCTCCACGGCGTCAGTCGTCGTTTGACGGGCCGCCTTCAGCGCCGCCCGGCGGGCGGTGTTGCGGCGGATCACGAAGTAGAAGATCGGGGTCAGGATCAGGCCGAAGACCGTCACCCCCAGCATGCCCGAGAACACCGCCACGCCCATGGCGCGGCGCATCTCGGCGCCGGCCCCGTGGCTGACCACCAGGGGCGCCACGCCCATGATGAAGGCGATCGAGGTCATCAGGATCGGCCGCAGGC
>Ga0102591_1001532_pt1 | contig 30894 bp, 28 predicted proteins | sample AraplaCol_mCL_r2_2_FD_76860 | JGI IMG/M metagenome (GOLD analysis project Ga0102591, IMG submission 76860) | Arabidopsis root microbial communities from North Carolina, USA - plate scrape MF_Col_mCL_r2 (SPADES assembly) (version 2) | ecosystem: Host-associated > Plants > Roots > Endosphere...
GACGGCGAAGCGCGCCTCGCGCCGCCGGCGGATACGCGGATCTGGGTCGGCAGCGTGCTCGGCGCGATGGGCCCGAAGCAGCAGGTCAGCGACTTCGCGCAGAACCATTTCCTGCGCTTGTCTTCGCGGCTGCGCAACTTCGGCGATCTGTTCAACCCCAGTCGCGCGGGCATTTCGGAAGCGGTCGTGCCGGCAACGTCGAAGTTCATCGGCAAGAACGGCCGCGACCTGCAACTGCGCAAGCAGATGGGCCTGAGCCTGCTGGCAATCAACCGCGACAAGACCGTGCTGCGCGAGAACGTGCGCGACGTGAACCTGCGCGCCGGCGACATGCTGGTCTTCCACAGCATCTGGACCGACCTGCACGAGGCCGCCGCGAGCAAGGACCTGGTCGTCGTCACCGACTACCCCAAGGGCGAGCAACGTCCGCACAAGTTCAAGATCGCGATGGCGATCTTCGCCGTGTCGATGCTGCTCGCGCTCTCATCGCGACTGCCGGTATCGATCGCGCTGATGACCGGCGTCGCCGGCATGCTCATCGCCGGCGTGATCCACATCGACGAAGCCTACGCGGCCATCAACTGGAAGACCGTCTTCCTGATGGCGTGCCTGATCCCATTGGGATGGGCGATGGATTCCAGCGGCGCGGCGGCCTGGGTCGCCGGTCACACCATCGAGCGATTACCCACCGGCACGCCGGTGTGGCTGCTGGAAATACTCGTCGGCCTGTTCACTACATTGTTCTCATTGGTGATCAGCCACGTCGGCGCGACGATTGTCACCGTGCCGCTCGCCATCAACCTCGCGCTCGCCGCAGGTGGCAATCCGACGGCATTCGCGTTGATCGTCGCGTTGTCGGCATCGAACAACTTCATGACCGCGTCGAACCCGGTCATCTCGATGATCACCGGCCCCGCCGGCTACAGCGGCAAGGAGCTGTGGAAGATCGGCGGACCGTTGTCGCTGATCTATACGGTGGTGATCGTGGCGATGGTCAATCTGCTGTACTGACGAACGCCGACGCAGGCTCCGCTTTGTCGGGAGCACCAGAGCAACTTTCACGTTGATGTTTGCGGAGCGGCGCCTCTACGTTTGAGACGTATCGGGCCAGGCGGCGATCGCGTGCGTATGCGAATCGTCGCGCTGGCGCCTCGTCATCGCGCCGTCGCTGTAGGCGGCCGCGCAAACTTATAGGGATCACGGATGAATCGATTGATTCGAATGGCCTCGGCCATGCTCGTTGGCACCCTGTTGCTGAGCGCGTGCGCCGCCCAGCCAGATCAAACCGTGCCGGCGTCGGCATCGGCTGCGTCCACGCCCGTTCGGCCCCCAGCCCATGCGCCCCGCAGCGCCACGCCGGACGCACCACCCACCACACCGCGGGCTGCGGTTCCGGATTCCACTCCTGTCACCGGAAGGGACTACGTCGTCATCCCGAACGGTCGGCCTTACGTCGCTGAGGAAGGCAGGATCGAAGTGGTCGAAGTCTTCGGTTACGTCTGTCCGGCCTGCGCGCGCTTCCATCCGCTGTTGGCCAGCTGGATCGAGACTTTGCCGCGCGATGTCACGTTGCGCTACGTTCCCGCGCCATTTGGCGCCGACTGGGATCCTTATGCGCGAGGGTTCTACGTCGCCGATGCGATGGGCCTGACGAGCCGCACGCACGACGCGCTGATCGACGCGATCCACCTCACGCACACGATGCCGGGCGAAGGACAATCGCCTTCCGACGAGGCGGTCGCGAAGTTCTACGGGAACTACGGCGTCGATACCCTGCTCTTCCTCGATCAGATGCGCAGCTTCGCCACGCAGGCGAAGATGCAGCGTGGCATGCAGTTCCTCGTCCGGAGCAGCGTCGAAGGAACGCCGACACTCATCGTTGCCGGCAAGTACCGGGTTACAGGCAGGACCTATCGGGACACGCTGCGGATTGCGTCCGAACTCGTCCGGCGCGAACGCGCCTCACGCGTCGCCACGACGCCCGCGGCCCTCAGCCACCGAACGCTGTCGCCGCCACCACCACCCACAGCGCGAGCACCGCAAGGAAGTTGAGGGTGAACACCACTCCCCGCAGGCGCACGTTGCCGGTAAGTATCTGCACCAGGCTGTGAAGCACGCGCCCGGCGACGAAGATCCACGCCAATGCCAGCGACAGGCGACCCGCGTCGTTGGACAGGATCAACAGCACGCAGGCGATGTGGAAGAACAGCGGCCACTCGAACTGGTTCGACAGGTTCGCGCTGATGCGCGGTTCGACCTTCGCCCAGGGGTTGCTGCCATCGGCGCGGCGGCCGACGCCCCAGACGGCCGGCGCGCGCGCAACGGTCAGCAGTACGTAGAGGAATGCGGCCAAGGCAACGTGCGCGGCCATGGGAACGATCAGTGGATGCGGCACGATGCCTCCGGACTGAAGTGCGGTTGGGCTTCGAGCGCTCCGATCATGCCGGTACTCGGCTGGACAAATCGAACGTGTGGATCAAGACGCGCCGGCGGCCAACCACACCGCGCCTTCGCGTACGACGACCTCCACCGCCCGCAGCGATTCCCCGCGACACGGCCCCGCCACGCACTCGCCACCGGCCAGTTCGAAACTCGCGCCGTGCGCCGCGCAGACGAGGAAACCGTCCTTGCTCTTGAGGAACTGCCCCGGCGCCCAGTCGAGTCGGCGTCCGGCATGTGGGCAGATGTTGAGCCAGGCCCGGACGTGATCGCCGTCACGATACACAATCAGGCTTTCCGCATCGCCTTCGAGGACTACCTCGACCTCGGCGAAAGCCCCGTCGGGCAAGCGTTCCAGCGTTACGAGCGGTGCCGCGGACGGCCCCCCTTCGTTCGAAATGCTTAACGAAGTTCTCACACCCTCGCTCATGGCTGGCCCGATACTCGCCTCCCCGGCGCTTGTTGCCGCATTGTGTCACGACGCAATCCGATGTTCGCCCAGACCTTCCGCTTCGGTACTTCCCACTTCCATTCGCGCGTGCGTTCGGCCTTCGAGCCGCGCAAGCCGCGTCATCGCCTGCTGCGTTTCGCGCTCGGTGTGATCGGGCTGGGCGTGCTGGCGGTGCTCGTCGCGTTCTCGGTGGCGCTGGGTGCGGCGATGATCGTCGCCGGCATGCTCTACAAGCTGTGGAAGACGCGCGGCAAGCGTCTCGCGCGTGCGCAGCGAGATGCCCGCATCGTCGAAGGCGAGTTCCGCGTCGTCGAGCCGTCGGTCATCGAAGCGTCGGCCATCGAACGCCCGCGCTCCCAGACCAGCCTCTAAGCGCACATGAGCGACGCGCGCCTGAGCGATGTAATCGCGGCGCTGCCGCAGCCGCGCGTTCCGGTCCGCGGCACGGAGCAGACCTTCCCCGTACACCGCATCTATTGCGTCGGCCGCAACTTCGCCGACCACGCACGCGAAATGGGCGCCGCCGTTCCGGCATCGCCCGCCGATCGCGGCACGCCGGTGTTCTTCCTCAAGCCGGCCGATGCGATCGCGCTTCAATCCGAAGTGCCCTACCCGCCCGGCACGCAGGACCTCCACCACGAAGTCGAACTCGTCGTCGCACTCGGCAAGGACGCGCCCGCCGGCGTGCTCGATCCGAATGACGCGATGAAACTGGTCTACGGTTACGCCGTCGGCCTCGACCTCACGCGCCGCGACCTGCAGGGCGCCGCAAAGGCCAAGGGCCTGCCGTGGGATACCGGCAAGGCGTTCGACCATGCCGCGCCGATCAGCGCCATCGTGCCGGCCAGCGGAGTCGGCGAGCTAGGCGAGCGCACGCTCAGCCTGGCGATCAACGGCGAAACCAGGCAGCACGGTTCGCTCGCCGACCTGATCTGGACGGTGCCCGACATCCTGCACGAGCTGTCCAAGCTCTACGCCCTGCGGGCCGGCGACCTGATCTTCATGGGCACACCGGCCGGCGTCGGTCCGCTACAGCCGGGCGACCGTTTCCATGCCGTGCTTGAAGGCATCGCCGAACATTCCGGGACGATTGTCTCCGGTCGGACGGTATAGTCCGAAGCCATGCGGTCCGCGCCGCACCTAACGTCAACGCCGGAGACCACGACGCCATGGGCCTGATCACCGAGTTCAAGGAATTCATCTCGCGCGGCAACGTCGTCGACCTCGCGGTCGGTGTCGTGATCGGTGCGGCCTTCGGCAAGATCGTCACCGCATTGGTGGACGGCATCGTCATGCCGACGATCGGCGCATTCACCAAGGGCGTGAGCGTCAGCGACTGGAAGTACGTCATCAAGCCGGCGCAGCTGGATTCGGCAGGCAAGGAAGTCGCCACGGAACTGGCGATCCGCTACGGCGCGTTCGTGCAGACGATCATCGACTTCCTGCTGATCGCGCTTGTGATCTTCCTGATCCTGAAGGCCTACAACCGCATGCGCGCGCCCGCCGCGGCGGCTGCGACGTCGGAAGAAGTGCTGCTGCTTCGCGAGATCCGGGACGAGTTGAAGAACAAGGGCTGACGGGGCCTTCTTCGCACCTGCTCTTGAGCCCCTCTCCCACCGGGAGAGGGGTTGGGGTGAGGGGTAACGAAGCGATATTCGTGAACAGCCGTTGCCGCATGCAGCGCTGCGCTGTTGCTTCGCCACACACGCCGCAATAAAGCCAAATGGGTTCCAGCGTTCGCTGGAATGACGGTGATGTTCGGAGTGCCCGAACGCCACGGGCCTGGGTCCCGGCCTTCGCCGGGATGACGATGGTGGGTGTTCGCCGTCCCCGCCATTTCCCGCCTCCAGCCAGACGCGGCAAACCGTCGCGCACCATCGCGTGACTGACGACACCCTGCCCGCCCGCCGCGAGTTGCTACCCTCGGCGTTTCGTCGATCCTTTCGACATCCGGCTTTCAAGCTCAGGGGAGTTGTTCGATGCGCGCAATGCTGTCGGTGGCGATCGCCACCTGTCTGTTCGCCACCGCCGCAAGCGGTCACGCTGCAGAGCGCGAGACGCGCATCCCCGACAAGGCCATCGCCACCGCCGCGCAGCTGCGCGAGACGGCGCTCAAGAGCGACCTGGGCTATCGCATCACCGAATCGCTGACGACGGAAGTCGGCCCGCGCATGGCCGGCAGCGAAGCCGACGCGCGCGCCGTCGCGTGGGCCGTCGCCAAGTTCAAGGAACTGGGCTTCGACAAGGTCTGGACCGAGCCTGTCGTCTTCCCGAAGTGGGAACGCCGCAGCGAGTCGGCGCATGTCGTCGGCGCGAACGCCCAGCCGCTGCACCTGACCGCGCTCGGCGGCAGCCCGGCGGGCAAGGTGGAAGGCGAAGTCGTGCGCTTCGCCGACCTGGCGGCGCTGGAAGCCGCGCCGACCGGTTCGCTCGCCGGCAAGATCGCCTTCATCGACTACAAGATGGAACGTGCCCGCGACGGCGCCGGTTACGGCCCGGGCTCGCGCGTGCGCAGCAAGGGGCCGTCGGCGGCGATCCGCGCCGGCGCCATCGGCTACCTGATGCGTTCGGCCGGTACCGACTCGCACCGCAACCCGCACACCGGCATCACCCGCTTCGACGACGGCCTGACGCCGATTCCGTCCGCCGCGCTCGCCGTCCCGGACGCCGACCAGCTCGCCCGTCTGCTCGCGCTCGGCAAGCCGGTGACCGTGAGCGTCGCGCTGGATTGCGGCTGGGACGGCTCGTACACCTCGCAGAACGTGATCGGCGAAATCCGCGGTTCGAGGAAGCCGAACGAAGTCGTCGTGATCGGCGGCCACCTGGATTCGTGGGATCTGGGGACCGGCGCGATCGACGACGGCGCCGGCGTCGGCCTGACGATGGCCGCCGGCAAGCTCATCGGCGATCTGAAGCAGCATCCGGCCCGCACCATCCGCGTGGTCGCCTTCGCCAACGAGGAACAGGGCCTGCACGGCGGCAAGGCCTACGCCGCCGCGCACATGAAGGACGTCGCCAAACACCAGATCGGCGCCGAGAGCGACTTCGGCGCCGGCCGCATCTACGCCTACTCCAGCTCCGCGCCGGAGTACGCGAAGGCCGCCGAGGCGCAGATCGCGCAGGCGCTGGCGCCGCTGGGCATCGAATACACGCCGGGCCAGGGCGGCCCGGGCCCGGACGTCGGGCCCTCGGCCGAGAAGGGCATGGCCTGGGCGCGGCTCGCGCAGGACGGCACGGACTACTTCGACTTTCATCACACCCCGGACGACACGTTCGATAAAATCGACCCGCAGGCGCTGGCGCAGAATGTCGCGGCGTACGCGGTGTTCGCCTACCTGGCGGCCTCCGCGGACGGCGACTTCGGCAGCGGTACACCCGCCGAGAAGCCCGCGACTCCCCCGGCAGCAACGAAGTAACCAAGAAGGCAATGGCGCAGCGGTACGACGAAAAGGTTGATACCGCGGTCGATCCCATCACGGGACTGCACCGGCTGGGCGCCAACGGCCCCAGCCTGGCGACCGCCATCGCGGTCGCCGGCGCGACGCGCAGACGCATCGCGCTGCTGCACATCGACGTGGACATGTTCCGCTCGATCAACACCAACATGGGTACGGCGACCGGCGACCAGGCACTGGCCGCCATCGCCCAGCGCCTGCGCCGCGCGGTGCCGCGCGACGGCTGGATCTGGCGCCTGACCAGCGACGAGTTCGTCGTCGGCATCGGTTATCGCGATGGGGAACTGGACGGCGCCGGCCTGGCCGAACGCCTGCGCGACGCCTTCGAGACGCCGCTGTCGATCCCGCCCTACACGCTGCCGGTGACGCTCTCCATCGGCATCGCGGTGTTCCCGGACCACGCGCCAAACGCGGCGACGCTGCTGTCGAAGGCCGAGGAAGCGCTGCGTCGCGTGAAGCAGGACGGCCTGAACAACGTCGGCCTGTACTCGGCTGCCGAGGAACGCGGCGCGCCCAACGACGGTTTCGCGCAGCGCTTCATCGAGGCGCTCGATCGCGGCGAATTCCGCCTGTACTACCAGCCGCAGGTCGCCGCGCACGATGGCGGCGTCACCGGTTTCGCCGCGCTGCTGCGCTGGCAGACCGAACGCGGCCTGCTACGCCCGAGCCAGTTTCTCGAACCGATCAACCGCGTCGGACTTTCGGCGCGACTGGGCGCGTGGGTCGTGGAATCGGCGATCGCGCAGCTCGCGCAATGGCGCGCGGAAGGGCTCGATTACCTTTCGATGTCGGTGCATCTGTCCGGTCCGCTGCTGGTGCAGCGCGATTGCCTGGACCGCATCGGCGCGCTGCTGCATCGCTACGGTTTGCCGGGCAATGCGCTGGAGTTCGAGATTCCCGAAAGCGTGCTCGTCACCGACAGCCATCGCGTGCACGACACGCTCGCCGGACTGCGCGCGCTCGGCGCGACGCTGACCGTGCAGGATTTCGGCCTCGGCGGGCTCTCCTTCGCCGCGCTCGGCCAGTACCCGCTGGACCGCATCAAGATCGATCGCAGCTTCATCCGCAACGTCGCCAGCGATCCGCGCAGCGCGGCGATCGTGCGCGGCATCATCGCGATGGGCCACCAGCTGGGCATGAAGGTGATCGCGAAGGGCGTGGAAAGCGAGGCCGAACTCGGCTTCCTGCGCCGCAATCATTGCGATTTCTTCCAGGGCTATCTGTTCAGTCCGTCGGCGCCGGCCGACCAGCTCGGCGAGATGGTGCGAAAGCGTTTCCTGCTGCCTGGCGCATTCGCGGCGACGCGGCCGGAGCGCACGCTGCTGCTGCTCGACGACGAAGAGAACGTGCTGCGCTCGCTCGTGCGCCTGTTCCGTCGCGACGGTTACCACATCCTCACCGCGTCGAGCGTGCGCGAAGCCTTCGACCTGCTCGCCAGCAACACCGCGCAGGTGATCCTGTCCGACCAGCGCATGGCCGACATGAGTGGCACCGAGTTCCTCACGCGCGTGCGCGATCTCTACCCCGACACGATCCGCATGGTGCTGTCGGGCTACACGGACCTGGCGACGATCACCGAAGCGATCAACCGCGGCGCGATCTACCGTTTCCTCACCAAGCCGTGGAACGATGAGGAACTGCGCGAGCACATCCTCGACGCGTTCCGCGCGCACGAACGCCGCGCTGCCGGCGAATCGGTGTACTGACGCAGCTCAAGGACGTCATCCCCGTGTACGCGGGAATGACGCCTTCTAGGGGTTCCTCGCCCGTGCTTCCTCGACTGCGCGCGCCGCTTCAGCGCGCGCAATCGGACATCACCACTTGCAGGGCAGCACGTGCTCGGCTTCGTTCGACGCGCCCAGCGCCACGCGCGAGATCGACATCTGCAACTTGCCCGCGCTCTGCAACACCAGCACCGAGTCGAGCTTGCGCATGTCCGCGCCCGCGGTCCCCAGGCACTTCAGCGGCACGCCGAAGGTCGTCCACTGCCCTTCGGGCAACTTCGCCAATGCGTCGCGCGCCGGCAGGTTCGCCGGCTTGCAACCCGCGCCGCAGGTCACGCCGACCGTCACGTCGCCTGCCGGTGCTTCTTCCATGCGCATGGTCAGGACGATCATCACTTCGCCGTTGGTTTCGCGCATCAGCGTCATCGGCTTGTCGGTGAGGACCGAGGCCGTCGCCGGCTGCTTGCCCGACCACACCAGACGACGCGCGTCTTCCTGCGCCTCGTGGTCGACCGCGGTGATCGTGAGGCTGTCGTCGGGAAGCTTCGCCGGCAACGCCGTGACGTCCACGTTCTGTCCCGCTGCATTGCTCAGGCGCAGGCGCAGGCCATCGGCCAGCGTGCCGCGCGCGTAGAACGTGCCCGCTTCGGTCTGGCCCGGCTTCACGCCGGATTCTTCCGGCAGCGCCGCGAGGTTGCCATCATCGGCGTATGTCAGGCCGAAGCCGAACGCGAACTGCGGGTCGTAATCCTTCTGGCCGACGTTGTTGACGACCTGCATCCCCGTGCGCGGCCAGCTGAAGCTGAGCTTGCCCTTGAAGTCGTTCTGCACGCTGCCATCGGCCTTGCGCAGCAGCACGTCGGCGACGCCGCCGCCTTCCGAACCCGGCAGCCACGCAGCGACGAACGCATCGCTCGCGTTGATCTCGCGATTCATCCACAACGGACGGCCGCTCAGGAAGACCGAGACCACCGGAATGCCGGCGGCCTTGAGGCGCTTGATGAGTTCCAGGTCCGAGTCGTCGCCCGGGCGATACATCAGGTTCGGAATGTCGCCCTGGAATTCGGCATACGGATCCTCGCCGAACACGACGATGGCGACGTCGGGCTTGGCCTTGAAGCTGCCGTCGACCGACATCGTCGCTTCGCCACCGGCCGCCTTGGCCTGTTGCGCGATGCCTTCGAAGATCGTGTCGGCGTTCGGGAAGTCCGCGCGCTTGCTGCCCGAACCCTGCCAGCTGTACGTCCAGCCGCCGACCTGCTTGGTCATGTCGTTGGCGCCGCTGCCGGCGACGAGGATGTGCTTGCGCGGATCCAGCGGCAGCACGCCCGCCTGGTTCTTCAGCAGCACCAGCGATTCGCGCACGGCCTGGCGCGCGACGGCGCGATGTTCCGGCGCGCCGAGCAGTTCGAACTTGCCGCCGACCGCACGCTGCGAGGGCTTGCCCGCTTCGAACAGGCCGAGGCGGAACTTCACGCGCAGGATGCGGCGCACCGCATCGTCGAGGCGTTCCTGCGGAATCGTGCCGGCCTTCGCCGCGGCGAGCGCGGTGTCGTAGAAACCCTTCCAGCTGTCGGGCGCCATCGCCATGTCGAGGCCGGCGTTGATCGTCGCCGGGCAATCGGTGGCGGTGCAGCCGTCGACCTGCCCATGCCCGTTCCAGTCGCCGACGACGAAGCCGCCGAAGTTCATGCGGCCCTTCAGCGCGTCGGTGAGGAATGCCTTGTTGCCATGCATCTTCACGCCGTTGACGCTGTTGAACGATGCCATCACCGACTGCGCGCCGGCGGCGATCGCAGGCGGATAACCTGCGGCGTGGATGCGCACGAGCTCGGCTTCGCTGAGTTTGGTGTCGCCCTGGTCTTCGCCGTTGGCGGTGCCGCCGTCGCCGAGGAAATGCTTCACCGACGAGATCACATGGCGGCCGTCGAGGAATTCCTTCGAACCGACCTTGCCCTGCAGGCCTTCGACCATCGCGCCGGCGAACTTGCCGACCACTTCGGGCGACTCGGAATAGCCTTCGTACGAACGGCCCCATCGATCGTCCTGCGGGACGGCGACGGTCGGCGCGAACGCCCACTCCATGCCGGTGGTGCGCGTCTCCACCGCAGTGACTTCGCCGATGCGGCGCAGCAGCTCGGTGTTGCGCGTCGCGCCCAGGCCGATGTTGTGCGGGAAGATGGTCGCGCCGACGATGTTGCTCTGCCCGTGCACGGCGTCGATGCCGAACATCACCGGGATGCCCTTGCCGCCCTTTGATTTGTCGATCGACGCTTCGTAGAACGCGTCGGCCAGCGCGAGCCACTGCGCCGGCGTCGCGTTGTACTGGCCGCCCGGATCGGAGTTGCCGCCGGCGAGCACGGAGCCCAGGTGGTAGGTGCGGATGTCGTCCGGCGTGATGCTGCTGATGTCGCCCTGCACGATCTGGCCGACCTTCTCTTCGACCGTCATCGTGGCGAGCAGATCGTTCACGCGCTTCTCGAGCGCGGGATCCTCGGGCAGCGGCCACTTCACGTCGGGCCATGGCGATGCGCCTGCCTGTGTCTGCGCGCCAGCCTGCGGCTTGTCCTCGCCCTTGCATGCCGCCAGCGCCAGCAACAATGCCGACACCAGCACGCCGCTTCCTATCAGCCTGAGGTTCCCTGCTTTCACCGTACCGCCTCCTGTATTTGAGTGCGAAGTGACTTCGTCATGCCTGTACCGTCGGCCGCCGCGCGCCCCACACTTCCGGCGCGGCCTTGCAGTAGCGGTCGATGAATTCCTGCTGCGTCGGGAACTTCGCGACGGCTTCGTCGATGGGCTTGCGGATCGAATCGAAGAAGCGGCGCATCTGGTCGTCCGGCAGCGCGCGCGTGAGGGGATGGTGTTGCGACGGCACGTACCCCTGCCCCAGCATCACGTGCGTCCACGAATCCACGCGGAACAGCTCGTTCGCGCCCTGCCATGCATGCGCGCGATCGCGCCACGCGCGGATGCGGATCGACAGCGAATCGGGAATTTCCATCTCGCGACACTGCTTCCACATCGCTTCGTCGCGCTGGTTCGCGTGGTAGTGAAGGATGATGAAGTCGCGGACGTGCTCCATCTCGCGACGACCGGTGTCGTTGTAGATCTCCACCAGCGAATCGGGTATGCCGTCGAACGGGAACGACTCGATCAGGCGGATGATCGACGTCATCGACAGATGCAGGCTCGTCGATTCCAGCGGTTCGATGAAGCCGCTGGCAAGTCCCAGCGACACCACGTTCTTGTTCCACGCCTTCAGGCGACGACCGCTGCGGAACGGCACGCGCCACGGATCGCGGATCGGCGTCGCGGCTGCATCCTTCAACAGGCGCGCGGTCGCTTCGTCATCGGACATGTGGCTGCTGGAATACACCCAGCCCGTGCCGACGCGATGCTGCAGCGGGATATGCCAGCGCCAGCCGGCGTCGTGCGCGATGGCACGCGTGTACGGCACCGGGCCGCCGCTCGATTCGGTCTGCACCGCCACCGCGCGATCGCACGGCAGCCACTGGTGCCAGTCCTCGTAGCCGGACTTGAGCGTCTGTTCGATCAGCAGCCCGCGGAAGCCGGTGCAGTCGATGAACAGATCGCCTTCGATCACCTGGTCGTCTTCCAGCACCAGCGCTTCGACGTAACCCGACTCCGCGTTCTGCCGCACTTCGCGGATCTTGCCTTCGATGCGCTTGAGGCCGAAGCCTTCCGAACGCTTGCGCAGGAAGCGCGCGTAGAGGCCCGCATCGAGATGGTAGGCGTAGTTGACCTGGGGACTGGCTGGAAGCGCGAAGCGATCGGCGAGCGCGGCCTGCGTTTCCAGGCAGTAATCGCCGAGCTTCGAGTCCATGCCGCGCTGAAGGCTTTCCAGCCAGAAATGGTGGAACGCAGCGACCAGCGTGCCCTGTCCGGTAATGCCGAACGGATGGATGTAGCGCTCGCCGTGGCGACGCCAGTTTTCGAACGAGATCGCCAGCTTGAACGTGCCGGCGACTTCGCGCAGGAACTCCTGCTCGTCGATCTGCAGGAAGCGATGGAAATTGCGGATCGGCGGCACCGTCGATTCGCCGACGCCCACGGTTCCGATCTGCTCCGATTCGATCAGGACCACGTCGAGCAGATCGCGGAACTGGTGCGTCAGCGCTGCAGCGGCGAGCCAGCCCGCGGTGCCGCCGCCGGCGATCACGACCCTGCGGATCCTGCCTTTCTCCATCACGTTTCCCTCTCCTGGCCTGTCGATGAGCGCGTTCGCTCAGCGGTTGAGTTTGGCGATCAGCATCGCTCGCAACTGCCGCGCGAGCAGGTCGTCTATCGGCGCAAGCGCGCCCTGCGCCTGCGGCGGAAGATGCGCGCCGGCTTGTCCGGACGGACCGAACACGTAGTAGTCGAACACCTCGCGCCACGCCTGCTTCTCGCGCTCGGGTCGATCGCGCAGTGCCCAGATCGCGTGGTAGAGCGCATGCATCGGCGTGGGCAGGTGCGCGGGCGCGCTGCTCCACCAGGTGTTCACCAGCACGTTGAATGCTTCCAGCGCCTGCACGTGGTGCCACCACAGGCTCGGCATGAAGATCGCGTCGCCCGGTTCGAGCACCGCGCTGCGTCCCGCGTCGAGCGCATCGCGCAAGCGCGGGTAGCGCGAAAAATCCGGTTGATCGAAATCGACGACGCTGACCTGCTGTCCGCCCGGCGTGGGATCGAGCGGACCGGGATACAGGTTGTGGATCTGTTCCGGCGGGAACAGCGTGAAGTGGCGGCGCCCGACGGCGCAGACGGCGATGTTGTTCATCGCGTCGTAGTGGCACGAGGCGGTGACGCGATTGCCGATCCAGATGCTCGGCGGCGCATCGATGCCCTGCGCGGCGAGGCCGAGATCGTTACTCGCACGCAGGCCCGGGAGGCGCGTGTCGATCAGCAGCGATGCCACGTAGTAGGTCGGCGGCGACGCATCGGCCGCATGCGAGGCGATCTCGTCCAGCACCTGCGACAGTCCACCGCGACGCACTTCGAAATTGAGTTGCGTGAAATCGTCGTTGTAGAACGGACGGCCACGAATCTCCGGCGCGCCCCAGGAATACGTCACAGGCTGGCCGTTGTCGTGCCGACGCAGGCAGTCCATGGCGGCCTGCATCGAACGCGCGCCTTCCTTGACCAGCTCCCAGTCGCGTGCGACGCCACGCAGCACTACGGGCTCGCCCAGCGCGAGCAGTTCGTCGATCGGCAGCGCGTCGGCGCGCAGGTCGTGCAGCTCCCGAATCGGCCCTGCCACACCGGCACGCGCTTGCTTCATCGCGTCGCCGGCCAATGCGTTCACTGCACGGTCTCGCGCAGCCGCCGTTGCTTTTCCGCCATCAGCCGGCGCAGGTTCTGCAGCGAAGCCAGCACGAGGTACACGCCTTCCAGGTAACCGGCGCGATGCAGCGCGTGCAGCTTGTCGGCATCGAGCGCGGCGAGGCGGTCGCGGTCGATGTTGTGCAGGCCGGCGACGTTCACGCGGTTGGCTTCGTCGAACTGGATGTCCAGCGATACCGGCTGGATCAGTTCGAGTTCGTCGAGCGCGGCGTACATCGCCTGCCCGGCGTCGACGCCGTCGCGGATGCCGCGCAGCACCGTGGAAATGTGGTCGAGGTAGGCGCTGTTTCCGCCCTGCGGAAGGAATACGGCTTCGCCTTCGCCGGCCAGGTTGATGCGCGGATGGTCCATGTCCACGTGCACCACCGGCTCACGGCGCAGTTCGCCTTCGATGCGCTGTTCCTGGAAACCGATGAGGAACGGGCCTTTCGCGACCGCACCCGGAAGGTACGTCGCATTCCAGCGCTCGCCTTGCAGGAAGAGGTTTTCCTTCGCCTCGAAACCGAGCAGCGCAACCGCCTGCCACTGGCCGCTGTCGCGTTCCCTGCGGAAGAAGATGGGGTACTCGCGTTGCAGTTCGGCGAACTCGGTCGGGAAGGCCGCAACCATGCCGATGTCGTCGCCGAATTCGCGACCGAAGCGCGTGGCGACGCGCAGGTCCTTGTGCGTGATGTTGTTGAGAAGTTCGTATCGGGCCATGTCGGACGGGAAGTGGGCAGGCTTTCGCACGTTATGCGCCTGCCGTTACGCGGAAGCAAGAGGTGTCTGGAACGTCGCTACAACCGTGACGCCGGAAACGAGAAGCGAGAAACGAGAGGTCGGGAACGGCACGAAAGGGAGAGCGTCCTCCGTGCCGTTCGACGATGGTCCTCGTTCCTCGCATGGGTGGAGTGCGGGGAACGGAAGGACGCATCCTCCCGTTCCCGCACCCGCCTTTCCTCGTCACCGCACCGTCAGAAGCGCCAGCGCACGCCCAGCATGTAACGCGGGCTCTGGTCGACCAGCTTGATCATCTGCTTCTCGGAGCGGCCGTGCCAACGCACGTCCTCGCCGGTCAGGTTGATGGCCTCAAGACCGACCTGCCAGTTGTCGTTGAACGAGTAGTTCACGCTCAAGTCCCACTGCTCGTATTCCTCGACGTAGTACGGGTTGCGGTTGGAGCCATTCTCGTTCGCCGCGATCAGGTACTCGTCGCGCCAGTTCCAGGCCAGTCGTGCGGACCAGCCGTAGTTCTCGTACATGAACATCACGTTGGCCGTGTCGCTCAGGCCGAGCAGCGCGAACTGGTCGCGTTCGATCACGGTGTTGTCGAACGCGACATCGCCGTCCACCAGCGTGTAGTTGGCGAAGATGCCGAAGCCCGATTCACCGAAGAAGTACTGGCCGCCCATTTCCCAACCGTGCAGGTTGGCGTTGTTCTGGTTGACCGGACGCTGGACGTCGAACTCGTACAACGGATCGTCCGCTTCGCCGACGAGGTCATACGCGTTCTCCATCGCCAGCGACTGCGCGGACGTACCGTTGTACGCCGCCAGGCCGCCGGTTTCCGGATTACGCAGCATCGCCAGCGCGGCGAACAGCGCGGTGTCGTTGGCCGAGCACGCCTGTGCGAGGTCGGCACCGGCCGCCGTCGCTTGCGTTGCGCACTGCGGGCTGGTGAGGAACGCCAGCGCCGCCTGTGCATCCGGACCGGAGGTCGGATCGCGCAGGTCGTACAAGGTTTCGCGCACCACCGAGTTGCCGATGAAGTTCTTCACGTCCTTGTTCCAGAACGTCACCGACACGAAGCTCGCATCGGCGAAGTACCACTCCAGCGCCAGGTCGAGGTTGTCCGATTCCAGCGGATCCAGCGCGGGGTTCTGGGCGTCGCCGTCGGCGCGTGCGGACGGGTTGACCAGGATCGAACCGGTGGGCTGGTTCGGCGTCGGGCCGGCGTAGAGATTGCCGTACGGCGCGCGCGCGATGGTCTGGCTGAAGGATGCGCGACCCTTGATCTCATCGGTGAAATCGATGCTGAAGTCGAGGTTCGGCAGCACGTAGTCGTAGCTGTGCGTTTCCTTGAAGGGCTGCTGCTCCTCGCCGCGCAGGATGCGGAAGTCGTTGTTCGCCTGCCACTGGATCGCAACCGGGATGGCGACCTGCGAGGTCGAGGTCAGGTACGTCTTCTCGTAGCGCACGCCGATGCGCGTGTGCGTCGGGAAGCCGCCCAGCGTGCCGTCCATTTCAACCTGGCCGTACACCGAGTCGGTGTCTTCCTCGACCTTGTTGTCGGCCGCGAGCTGATCGTTGCGACGCGTCTGCGCGCCGTAGAAATCGCCCGCCCACAACGCGCCGGCCGTGGCGTCGCCGCGCCATGCGCCCGGGGCCGCACCCGCGGTGCTCCAGTCGTTGAACATGCCGATGATGCTGATTGGCGTGAGCAGTTGCTGCAGGCCCGGTTCGTTGCCGGTGTTGGCCACGCCCCAGTCGCCCAGCGTCGAGTACGCCTCGGTCGCCTGCATGCGCTTCATGGTGACGTTGGACGAATCCACGCCGAACAGGAAGCGGCCGTCGTCGAAGTTGTACTCGCCGTCGATGCGGCCCTGCTTCACCTCGGTTTCCTGGCGCTGGTAGTTGATGCGCAGCACCTGCGAACCGATCTGCTCGGGCGGGAAGTCCGGGTTCACGGTTCCGTTCAAGCCGGCGGCCGCCGCTGCCGGATCGGTGTACCACGTGCGTGCGCCGATCGGCAGGCCGTTGTTGAACCACAACTCCTGCGCCCAGTTGCCGCCGCAGTACGGGCCGACGGTGCAGTTGTTGGTGCCGGCGATGGAGAAGAACGTCGAACCGCCGCCGGTGACCGGATCGTTAGGCAAGCTCTTGGACGTCGTGTTGTGCGCGTCGAAGGCAAGACGGAAGCGGTCGGTGACATCCCACTTCGCATTGAAGCCCAGCGAATCGAGCTTGTATTCCTGCTCCTGGCGCTGCTGCTCGTAGCCGAAGTCCTTGGTGCCGACGATGTCGCGAAGGTAGATCGGCGTAGCGACCGCTTCGTCGGTATCGAAGGTCAGGTGGCTGAAGCTGTTGGCGCGCTGCAGCCAGATCGTCTGCTCACCGCGGTTTTCGGTGATCTCGTTGCTGGAGTAGGTGTAGTCCAGCGTGAAGGTCAGCGCGTCGGTCGGAGCGAACTGCAGTACCGCCTGGCCGTTGATGCGTTCGCGTTCGAAATCGGCGAAGGCATAGCGCAGGTCGTTCGGCATGCCGTACAGCTGGCCGATCGCCGGCGCGTTCGTCACGATCGCGTCGGGACGCAGGGCCGGGTCGGTGCCGGTCCAGCGCTGCATGTTCCAGGCGTTCTCGGTCGACTGCACCGAACCGCCGTGGCGCTTCTGGTAGCTCGCCGACAGGCCCACGCCCCACGTCTTGTCGGGGTTGGCGTAGCTGAAGATGCCCGAGACTTCCGGCGTGATGTCCGAATCGAACACCTGCGATTCGTCGTACACCGCCTTGGCGCCGGCGCTTGCGACGATGGTGCCGCCCTGGTGGTTGAACGGACGATCGGTCTGGATGTCGATCGTCGCGCCGATGCCGCCGCTGGGAACGGTCGCCTGGCCGGTCTTGTAGACGACCAGCGTGTCGATCGCTTCGGATGCAAGCTGCGCGAAGTTGAACGCACGCGTGCCGCCGTCGACGCCGCCGATCGGGATCTGCCCCGGCGCGCCGAACGCGTCAGCGCCCGGGATCTGGCGACCGTTGAGGGTCACCATGTTGAACTGCGGACCGAAACCGCGCGCGGTGATCTGCGCACCTTCGCCGTCTCGACGCTCGATCGAGATGCCGGTGATGCGCTGCAGCGATTCTGCAAGGTTGGTATCGGGGAACTTGCCGATGTCTTCCGAGCTGATCGCATCGACGACGCCGGCGGCTTCGCGCTTGAGCTCCATCGACTGGTTGAGCGAGTTGCGAAGGCCCGTGACGGTCACCGAATCGAGCGTGGTGGCGTCATCGGCCGGACGCTGCGACTGCAGCACCTGCCCCTGCGTGGTCTGCGTGGCGTCCTGTGCGAATGCCGGATTGATGACCAGCATGCCGCCGACGAAGGTGAACATCGCCGTGCGCTTGATGGTCTTGGTGCTGAACTTCGTCGAGTTGAACATCCTGTTGCGCGGGCTCATGGCGTGCCCCTCGTCTGGACGTACGGTTGAACCGACGATGCGTCCTGCGACTGCGGCACGATAGTGGCCGCTTGCGTGGACGCGCCTACTGCGTGGGACCGGAACCAGATCATGTGGTCTGCCCTCTACTTCGATCGATGGATGTTTCGCCCCTCCCCAGGGCACCCGCGGGTGTTACCCGCCACTTCCCAAGCCGGGCGTTCGAATCGCCCGTTCCCGCACTTCTGATGCCGACTTCCTTGCGGTTCCAGTGACCCGTGCAGTCGCAGTAATCGCCTCTTCCCGGCCCTGGGCAGTGCACCCCCTGTGATAGCGCTACCACGAAGCCTTAACCAAAACTAAGCAAACTGTGCCGAGTTTGTCATCGTGCAGTGCAACAAGTGGTCGATTGTTCCAGCGGTTTCGTCTGAAACCTTATGGAAGGCGTGAGGTTGGCGGCATGGCTGAATGCGGCGCAGACGCGGCGAAAGGCGTGTCGGTGTTTCGTTAACGCATCGTTGCGATGGCGTTCGCGGGGGTTTGTTGCCGGCGCGCCGTTCGTCGTCTCGTTTCCAGCGCCTCTCCCACCGGGAGAGGGTTGGGGGGTGAGGGGCAACGGAGGGAGGACGTCGAACTGCCTTTGCAGAACAGCGCTGCTTCAGCCCCGCTCCCTCCGGGAGAGCGGTTGGGGTGAGAGACAGCGGAGGGAGGACGGCGAACTGCCTTTGCAGGGCATTGCTGCTTCAGCCCCTCTCCAATCGGGAGAGGGGTTGGTGTGAGGGGCAACGAAGGGATGGCGTTGGAACAGCTTGTGCAGAACCGTGCTGCGCTGTTGTTTCTTCACTCGCACGCAAGCACGAATCAAGCGCAGCCTTGCACTGCACCGGAGACTCAATGTTTTCGCTTCGTTGCCCCTCACCCCAACCCCTCTCCCGATGGGAGAGGGGCTAGAACGCGATGCCATTCCCGCGCTGAGACGACGACCTGCTACTTCACCCGCGGCCGCGACAACACCGGCTGCGAGATCGGCAACACCACGCGGAACGCGCTGCCTTCGCCGGATCGGCTGTGCACTTCGATGCGACCGTGATGCTTTGCGACGATGCGATACGCAATCGCCAATCCAAGCCCCGTACCGCGGCCGATCGGCTTGGTCGTGTAGAACGGATCGAAGATGCGTTGCAAGGCATCCTCGGGAATGCCGACACCGTCGTCGGCGACGCTCACCCACACCTCGTCGCCTTCCACGCCCATCGCGAGCGTGATGAGGCCGCGGTCGTTGATCGCCTGCCCCGCGTTGATCAGCAGGTTCATGAAGACCTGGTTGATCTCCGACAGGTAGCACTCCACCAGCGGGATGTCATCGTAGTGCTTGTCGATCTTCGCCTTGTACTTGAGGTCGTTCCACACGATGTTGAGCGTGGATTCCAGGCCTTTTCGCAGGTCCGACGGACGCATCGGCTCGTCGCGCTCGACGTGCGAGAACTCCTTGAGGTCCTGCACGATCTTGGTCACGCGTTCGATGCCTTCGCGCGATTCCTCCAGCAACTTGGGCAGGTCGCCGACGATGAAATCCACGTCGAGGCGATCACGCAGCTGTTTCATCTGCGGCCGGCTCGCGGCGGGATCGCCGGACTGCAGCGCGTCGGAGTAACCGTCGACGAGCGCGAGCAGCGCGCTGGTGTATTCCTGCAACGTGCCAAGGTTGGAATGCACGTAGCCGATGGGATTGTTGATCTCGTGCGCGACGCCCGCGGCGAGCTGGCCGATGGACGCCATCTTCTCCGACTGCAGCAGCTGCTCCTGCGCGCTGGCGAGGCGGTCGTAGGTGGACTGCAGTTCGTCATGGCGACGACGAAGTTCGCCTTCGCGCGCTGAACGCACCGAGATGTCGGTCATCACCGTGTAGCGACGGCAGCGACCGCGATCGCGTCCGGCGAACGCCTTGATCTCCAGCACCAGCCCCGGCAACGCCGTGGGAACTTCGCCGATCCAGCGTCCGTCGCGCTGCGCGATCTGCCAGCCCTGTTCGGGGATGTAGGACAACAGCATCGCCGGGTCCGGATGCGGATCTTCCGGGTGCAGGCGCATCGCCAGCACGCGGCCGGCGTCGTTGCTGTGCAGCAGGCGACCCTGCTCGTCGAGCAGGAAGACCGCGAGGTCCGACATCGCGACCGCCCAGAGCATGTCTTCGCTCCAGGCATCGCCGGTGGGGGTATTCGGTTGTTCGCTCATCGAGTTCGGAGCAGCGCGTGGGGCGGGGCCAAGGTAGCGCACGGAGCCGGGATTGGGGATCCGGGATTCCGGATTCGTGAAGCCAGAAGCACGAAACCCGCCATTGGCGGGCTTCTTCACGAATCACGGCGTGTCAGGCCGAAACGTTCAACCGGCTGCGCGGACGTCCGCCGGCCTGGCCGTTGGCGTCGTAGACGGTGTCGGCGTCGAGGCGGCCGAGGTGCCGCAGCGCCCAGTTCACTTCGCGGCGACGACGCGCAAGCAGGGCGCCGTTGGCCTGGTTGAGTTCGCTCAGCGCGAGCACACGCGGGGCGTCGCTGGCGTTCGCGCCGGCCTGTTCGGCGGCGCGCAGCGCTTCCAGCTTGACCTGCGTGGAACGCAGCAGCGCCTCGACGTCATGGTCGAGCAGCGCGCGGCGCTCCTCGTTCAGGGCGTCCTCGAGCACGTCGAGCGGGTGCGCAGGCGCGTTCATGCGCGATGGCTCACTTGGACAACGTGCCCGTCGACAGCTCGTTCTCGAGCGACAGCATGCGATCGGCGATCGCCTGCGGGTCGACCTTGTAGCTGCCGTCGGCGAGCGAGCTGCGGATCGCGTTGACCTTGGCGACGTCGATGCCGGCCGGCGCCGCGCCGAGCTCGCGCTCCAGCGCCTGCAGGTTGGTGGCGTCGCCGGTCAGGCGGATCTGGTCGGCCGGGGCGGTGGCGCCCACGGGCTGACCGCGGTCGGCACCGGAACGGGACTGCACGGACGTGCTGGCCGCGGCTTCCACCTGGCGCAGGGCGGGCGACATGGCGCCGTCGATCTTGTGGGTCATGGCTGACTCCTTGAGAACGTGTTCGAACTGGATAACGGCCGCCCGCGGCCGGACTTGAGGGGAAAACCTGACAGCTTTGTAAGGGCCGTCACAAAACGAGTCGCCGTCACAAATTGACCTCGACCAGCCCGGGTCCCACCACGCGGCCCCGGATGATACGGCGCGAGGTGGTGTTCTCGACCGAGATGGTCGACCCCACCTTCCCCACCCCCATCGCACGGCCGCCCATGCGCACTTCCATGCCGCCGGCGCGCGAGACGAGCGTGACCGGGTCGCCGCGCTTGAGCGCGTCCTCCCCGCCGACGTCGTCCGCCTCGAGCATCGCCCCTGCGGGCATGGCCCGACGCAGACGCTTCCCGACGACGGCGGCCGGATCGGTGACGACCGGGCCGTCGTTCGCGCCGAGCTCGCGCCGCTGCACCGCGAGGTGCTCCGGCCCGATCGGCTCGTCGCCACGCACGGGCTTGGCGAGGACCACCACATCGGCCTCGCGCCGCACCCGCACCGGCACGTAGAGCTGCCAGCCCGGGGTATCGGCGCAGCGCACCGCGACTGAAGTCGGACCGGCGACGGTCGCTTTCAGCGGCTGGGCGCAGACCGGCATGCGCAGGCTGGAGTCCACGGATGCCTCGGCCTGCCCATTCGCGTCTATCGCGACGATGGCGGCGTCGCGGATGGACTCGACGGACTGGAACGCGCCCGCCATCGCCAGCAACGGCGACAGCGCGAAGGCGGTCAGCAGGGCTTTCGAAATGGCGCGCACGCGGGGCTCCGGGGAGATTCGGAAGGGGCGTGCAGGATTTGTGCCGGGATGGGGGAATGGCGTGTGGCGCACTCGTCGAAAGTGGCGCACTCGTCGCCTCCATCGTCATCCCGGCGAAGGCCGGGATCCAGGCCCGCACCTCTTGAGTACGCCTTGCCTGCCGCGCCTCACCGTCATGCCAGCGAACGTGGAACCCAGTGCTGTTGGCTTTCGATGCCCGACGAGGACAACGGCAGGCGAAGCAAGATCAAGATGGTTCCAGCTATCGCTGGAATGACGGTGAGGTTGGGTCAGGGCACGGGGGTGCCCGGGCGCGCTCGGCCTGGGTCCCGGCCTTCGCCGGGATGACGGCTTTGCTCAAGTCCCGCCCCGCCCGGCCGACAACCCGAGCATGAGTCAGGACCTGCTCGACCGCATCGACCAACGCACCCGCCTGGCCGGCCACAACCGGCTGGCGCTGCTGCTGTTCCGCCTGGGCACGCGTCAGCTTTTTGGCGTGAATGTCTTCAAGGTGCAGGAGGTCCTCCCGCGCCCGCCGCTGTTCACCCTGCCCCAGCTGCCGCCGGCCTTCAGCGGCGCGGCGGACGTGCGCGGGCGCAGCATCCCGGTGCTGGACCTGGCGCGCGCAATCGGCCACGGCGATGCCGATTCGGTCGATCCCAAGTACCTGGTGGTCACCGAGTTCAACCGCTCCGTGCAGGGCTTCCTCGTCTCGGCGGTGGATCGCATCGTGAACATCGCGGTGCAGGACATCCACCCGCCGCCGGAACACGGCGCCGAGCAGCACTACCTCACCGGCGTGACGCGCCACCACGGCGAGCTGATCCAGCTGATCGACGTGGAAAGCGTGCTGGCCGAATCCGCCCCGCGCGCCAGCGACGCCGACCGCATCGCGCCGCTGGTCGCCACCAGCCCGACCGCCCCGCGCGAAGTGCTGGTGGTCGACGACTCGCGCGTCGCGCGCAACCAGATCCGCTTCGTGCTGGAACAGCTGGGCCTGGGCGCGACGCTGCTGTCTGACGGGCGCCAGGCGCTGGACCACCTGCAAGCCCTGGTCCTGAGCGGCATCGACCCGCACGAACGCTACGCCATGGTCATCTCCGACATCGAAATGCCGGCCATGGACGGCTACACCCTGACGACGGAAATCCGACGCGACCCGGCCCTTCCGGACATGTTCGTGCTGCTGCACACCTCGCTGTCGGGCGTGTTCAACCAGGCCATGGTGGAGCGCGTGGGCGCGGACGACTTCGTGCCCAAGTACTCCGAACACGAGCTGGCGCAGCGCGTGGCGTCGCGGGTGAATTCGCTCGCGTAACGCCTTTGAAGCCGTCATTCCCGCGAAGGCGGGAATCCATCCGTCAGGCGCTTCGGTCTTTCCGCAGGGCGCCCGGATGGCTGGATCCCCGACTTCGCGGGGATGACAGCTGAAAAGCCCCGCCGTCGCGCGCTCTGGCACGCGCCTTGCCTCTCCTCCGGGTGAACCCGACCCCGGAGGCGTCATGTCCGATTTCCTTGGCATCCACGGCACTGCGCTGGCCCTGCGCGAGCAGCGGCTGCAATTGCTGTCGGCCAACCTGGCCAACGCCGATACGCCAGGCTTCAAGGCGCAGGACCTGGACTTCACCTCGGCCCTGCAATCGGCGCTCCAGCCCAATGCGGCCGCCGGCGACGCCATCGACGCCGCGTCTCAGGGCGCGCGCTATCAACGACCGAGCAGCCAGCCCAGCGTCGACGGAAACACCGTCGATGGCGAGCGCGAGCACGCGCTGTTCGCGCAGGCGGCGCTGGAGTACCGCGCTTCGATGACCTTCGTCGAATCCAAGGTGCGCGGGATGCTCACCGCGATCACTGGTCAATAAGCCGCCGGTCAATAAGACGCCGGCCAACAAGGGACGCACGCATGAGCAACCTCCCCATCTTCGACGTCGCCGGTTCGGCGATGAACGCGCAGTCGGTGCGGCTGTCGACGATCGCCTCGAACCTGGCGAACGCCGATTCGGTCGCAGGCAATCCCGACGAGGTCTATCGCGCCAAGCAGCCGGTGTTCCGTGCCGAAGGCGTGCCGGGCGATGCCTCGCTCGCGGGCGTGAACGTGGTGGAGGTGCGCGAAAGCACCGACGCGCCGCTCAAGCGCTACGAACCCGGCCATCCACTCGCCGACGCGCAGGGCTACGTGTACGCGCCCGCAGTGGATCCGGTCGCGCAGATGGTCGACCTGATCTCCGCCTCGCGCAGCTACCAGGCCAACGTCGAGGTATTCAACAGCGCCAAGGAACTGGCGTTGTCGACGTTGCAGATGGGTCGCTGAGCGTGAGCAAGCCCCGCTGCACACGCTCTACGTAATGACTTCGAGACTCCCATGACCTCCATCACCGATTTCGTCTCCAGCTATGGCGCCTCCTCCACCGGCACGGATTCCAAGAAGAAATCCGAATCGCTCGGGCAGGCCGATTTCCTGCGCCTGATGACCGAGCAGCTGCAGCACCAGGATCCGCTGAACCCGATGGAGAACAGCGAATTCCTCGGGCAACTCGCGCAGTTCTCCACCGTGCAGGGCATCCAGGGGTTGCAGACCTCGATGGACAGCTTCGGCAACTCGATGGCGACCGACCAGATGCTGCGCGGCGCCGCACTCGTCGGCCGCAGCGTGCTGGTGCCGTCGGCGAAGATGTCGCTGGGCAGCGAGGGCAACGTCAACGGCGTCGTCGCCGCACCCGATGCCGGCACCGTCACGTTCGAGATCACCGATCCCAACGGCGTGAGCGTCCGCAAGATCACCGTGCAGGCCGAAAAGGCCGGCGAAGTCGCCTTCGAATGGGACGGCAAGGACGCCAGCGGCAATCGCCTCGCCGCCGGCACCTACGGCGTCACCGCCACCATCGGCAGCGGCGAAACGAAGAAAGACCTGAGCACCTACGTCGAATCGCGCGTGGACAGCGTGACCGTGGGCAGCGACGGCGTGTTCCTCGACCTCGCAGGACTGGGCACGGCACCGCTGGATTACGTGCTTCGCATCCGCTGATTCCACTCATTCATTCCACCTTCTCGCGCGCGAGAGGGACTGAAGAAACTCCCTTCCGGAGAACTCGATCATGGGCTTCAACACTTCGCTGTCCGGCATCAACGCCGCCAACGCCGACCTCAACGTCACGGCGAACAACATCGCCAACGTCAACACGACCGGCTTCAAGGAATCGCGCGCGGAATTCGCCGACCTGTTCTCGTCGACCGCCTACGGCCTGTCGCGCAACGCGATCGGTTCGGGCGTGAAGCTGAGCAACGTCGCGCAGCAGTTCTCGCAGGGCAACATCGATCCGACCGGTCGCGGCATGGACGTCGCCATCGACGGCGAAGGCTTCTTCGTGCTCAACGACAACGGCGCGCGCGTGTATACGCGTGCAGGCAATTTCCAGCCCGATCCCAACGGATTCATCGGCACGCCCGACGGCAAGCGCCTTCAGGTGTTCGCGCCGAACGCGAACGGCAACGGCTTCGACGTCGGCCGCCTCACCGACCTGCAGCTGCTCACCACGACCAGCGCGCCGCAGGCCTCGACCAATGTCGCGATGCAGGTGACGCTGCCGGGCAACGCGACCGCGCCGACCATCACGCCGTTCGATCCGACCGACACCAACACCTACAGCCACTCCAGCGGCGGCGTGACGGTGTACGACTCGCTCGGCGTCGGCCACACGCAGACCTCGTATTTCGTGAAGACCGCCAACGCCAACGAATGGCAGGTGCACAACTTCATCGACGGCACGGCCGTGGGTGCGCCGACAACGCTGCAATTCAGCGCGTCCGGCGCGCTGGTTTCGCCGGCGAGCGGGCAGATCGCGATGGATCCGTTCACCCCGCCGACCGGCGCGGGCGTCATGAACCTCACGCTGAACGTGTCCGGTTCGGCGCAGTACGGCTCTGCGTTCTCGCTGCGCGAGATCAACCCTGACGGTTACGCCGCCGGCAAGCTCAACGAGATCGACATCGATTCCACCGGCGTGGTGTTCGCGCGTTTCTCCAACGGTGCCGACCAGGCGCTGGGCCAGATCGCGCTGAGCACGTTCACCAATCCGCAGGGTTTGTCGCCGCAGGGCAACAACGTGTGGGCAGAGACCTACGCGTCGGGCGATCCGCGCACCGGCGCGCCGGACACCGCGGACTTCGGCGTGCTGCAGTCCGGCGCGCTTGAAGCATCCACCGTCGATCTCACCGAACAGCTGGTCAACATGATCACCGCGCAGCGAAATTTCCAGGCGAACGCGCAGATGATCTCGACGCAGGACCAGGTCACCCAGACGATCATCAACATCCGCTAAGCGCGGACGCGATGACATAGGAGTCCCGTGCCATGACCGACCGCGCGCTATACATCGCGATGACCGGCGCCAGCACGTCGCTGAAGACGCAGGCGTCGGTTTCGCACAACCTCGCCAACGCGAACACGGTGGGTTTCCAGGCGACGCTCGCCGGTTCGACCGCCGCGCCGGTCACCGGCAACGGTCACGCTTCGCGCGTGGCCGCCGCCGCGCAGACCTATGGCGTGAGCGGCGCGCACGGCGCCATCCTCCAGACCGGCAACACGCTGGATGTCGCGCTGAACCAGGACCGCTGGCTCACCGTGCAGGACGCGCAGGGCAACCCCGCCTACACGCGCGCCGGAAACCTGGCGATGAACGCCAACGGCCTGCTCACCAGCAATGGTCGCCCGGTGCTCGGAAGCGACGGCGCGCCGGTCACGGTGCCGCCGTTCCAGTCGATGGACATCGCCAGCGACGGCACGATCTCGATCGTTCCGCAGGGCCAGCCGGCCAACACGATTTCCGAAGCAGGCCGCCTGGGCGTAGTGCAGGCGCGCACGGCCGAACTGGTGCGCGGCGACGACGGCCTGATGCGCCCGGCCAACGGCCAGCCACCGCCGCCGGCCGCGGGCGATTCGCTGACGTCGGGCGCGGTGGAGAACAGCAACGTCGAGGCGACCTCGATGCTGGTGCAGATGATCCAGACCGCCCGCACCTACGAGATGCAGGTACGCGTCTTGCAGAGCGTGGATGAGAACGCACGCAGCGCGAATTCGTTGCTTGCTTCGCGCTGATCGCAGCCGATGCGGCGATCGCGCCCTCACCCGTCATCCCGGCGAAGGCCGGGATCCAGGCCCTCAACGCATCCGTTCAAGACGCATAACAACTGAAGCCTTGTCAGCCTGGATCCCGGCCTTCGCCGGGATGACGGTGGGGAAGGCTCCTTCCACAAGGGAGACAACGCCATGACCCAGGCTCTATGGATCGCCAAGACCGGCCTCGACGCGCAGCAGACGCGCATGGCGGTGATTTCCAACAACCTGTCGAACGTCAACACGACCGGCTTCAAGCGCGATCGCGCCGAGTTCCAGGACCTGCTCTACCAGGTGCAGCGCCAGCCCGGCGGCGCCACGTCGGAGCAGACGCAGGCGCCCACCGGCCTGTCCACCGGCACCGGCGTGCGCGTGGCGGCGACGGCGAAGGAGTTCTCGCAGGGCAACCTCAACGTCACCAACGGCGCGCTGGATGTCGGCATCGACGGCCGCGGCTTCTTCGAAGTGCTGATGCCCGACGGCAGCAGCGCCTACACGCGCGACGGCAGCTTCAAGCGCAATTCGCAGGGCGAAATGGTGACCAGCGACGGTTACCCGGTGCAGCCGGGCATCCAGTTCCCCGAAGGCACGCAGAGCGTGACCATCGGCGCCGACGGCACCGTGTCGGTGAAGGTGCAGGGCCAGGCGGACGACGTGCAGGTCGGCGCGCTGACGCTGGCCGACTTCGTCAATCCTTCGGGCCTGCAGGCCATCGGCAAGAACCTCTTCGTCGAGACCGGCGCCAGCGGTCCGGCGCAGCAGGGCGCGCCGGGCACCAACGGCATCGGCACGCTCGCGCAGGGCCAGCTGGAAGGCTCCAACGTCAACGTCGTCGAAGAACTCGTGTCGATGATCGAAACCCAGCGCGCGTACGAGACCAACGCCAAGGCGATCTCGACCACCGACTCGATGCTCGGCTTCCTCAACAACAACCTGTGAGCATGCCCTCGTGAAGCGCGCCGTGACCACGCTCGTTCGCCTAATCACCGCCGGCACCGTGCTCGCGCTGTCCGGGTGCGCCGCCGTCGTCGGCGACGTGCGCCCGTTCGAGCCCATGTCCGCCCCGCCTGCCGCGGTCGTCGCGCCTTCCGCGCCGGCCAGCGAAGGTTCCATCTACGGCGGCCGCAGCCTGCGCCTGTTCGAGGACAACAAGGCGCGCGACGTCGGCGACCTCGTCACGATCGTGCTGGTCGAGAACACCAGCGCGCGTGCGCAGGCCAACACGTCGGTGAGCAAGGAAACGGGCATCGACATGGCCGCGCCGACCATCGCCGGCGTGCCGATCACCTACAAGGGCAACCCCATTCTCGAAGCCTCGGTCGAAGGCTCGCGCGACTTCAAGGGCGCCGGCAACAGCACGCAGAGCAACCGGTTGAACGGATCGGTGACGGCGACCGTCGTGCAGAACCTGGGCAACGGCAACCTGCTGGTGCGCGGCCAGAAGCAGCTGCGCCTGAACCAGGGCGACGAGCTGATCCAGGTTCAAGGAATCGTGCGGACGGCCGATATCGGTCCCGACAACCGCATCCCGTCCGACCGCGTCGGCGACGCGCAGATCGTCTACGGCGGCCGCGGCACGCTCGCGCGTTCCAACGCGATGGGCTGGCTGGGGCGCTTCTTCAATTCCGCTGTTTTTCCGTACTGAGGAGGGCGTATGAACATCCGTGTCCGACGCCGTCCAATCAACGCAACTTCCGTTATCCCGTCATCCCGGCGCAGGCCGGGATCCAGGCCGATGGCGTCTGAAGTCGCCGCGAATCTTCGTCAGGCGCTGCGGGCCTGGATCCCGGCCTTCGCCGGGATGACGACGATCAGGAGAACGACGACTTCCATCGCCTACGCGCTCGCCTGCACGTTCGCCGGCCTCGTCCTCACCCTCGCCGTCGTACCGCCCGCGCATGCCGAACGCATCAAGGACCTCGCGCAGGTCGCCGGCGTGCGCGGCAATCCGCTGGTCGGTTACGGGCTGGTCGTGGGCCTGGACGGCAGCGGCGACCGCACCAGCCAGACGCCCTTCACCGTGCAGAGCCTCAAGACGATGCTCGACCAGCTCGGCGTCAGCATTCCGCCGGGCGTGAATCCGCAGCTGAAGAACGTCGCCGCCGTCGCGATCCACGCCGAACTGCCACCCTTCGCCAAGCCGGGCCAGCCGATCGACGTCACCGTGTCGTCCATCGGCAACGCCGGTTCGCTGCGCGGTGGCAGCCTGCTCATGGCGCCGCTGAAGGGCGCCGACGGACAGATCTACGCCATCGCGCAGGGCAGCCTGGTCGTGTCGGGCTTCGGCGCGTCGGGCAAGGACGGCTCGCGCATTTCGGTCAACGCGCCCAACGGCGGTCGCATTCCCAACGGCGCCATCGTCGAACGCGCCGTCGCCGGCGCGCCGGCGTCGGGCAACGTCACGCTCAACCTGCACGAAGCCGACTTCACCACCGCCGCGCACATCGTCGAAACCGTGAACCGCGAGTTCGGCAACGGCCGCGCCCGCGCCGTGGACGCAGTCACCATCGAAGTGAGCCCGCCGGCCGACGGCGATCGCGTCGGTTTTCTGGCGAAGCTCGAATCGCTCGACGTGAGCCCCGGTTCGGCGGCGGCGAAGGTCATCGTCAACTCGCGCACCGGCACCGTCGTGATGGGCGGCCAGGTCAGCGTGCTGCCTGCGGCGGTGTCGCACGGCTCGCTGACGGTGTCGATCTCCGAGAACACGCAGGTCAGCCAGCCCAACGAATTCGGCCGTGGCCAGACGGTGGTCACGCCGCAGTCGACGGTGGAAGCCTCGCAGGACGGCGGTCGCATGTTCCTGTTCAAGGGCGGCACGTCGCTGGAGCAGATCGTCCGCGCGGTGAACGCCGTGGGCGCCGCGCCCGGCGACATCGTGGCGATCCTGGAAGCGCTCAAGCGCGCAGGCGCGCTGCGGGCGGAGCTGGAGGTGATCTGATGGGGCTGGAGCGCGTCTGCTCCCTCCCCTGCTTGCAGGGGAGGGTTGGGGAGGGGTCGCGAGACACACAGTGTCGAGTGCTCCCGGTTCCCACTTCACCCCTCCCCAGCCCTCCCCTGCATTCGCAGGGGAGGGAGTCGCGCTTCTGGCGTTCAACGGCACAACTCTTGCCTTGACCCCACCATGCACCTGCGCCCCGCCCTTTCCCAGCCGCTGACGACGACGAGCACCGACGGTGCGCCGCGCGCCGACCGCTCGCGCGTGGAATACGCCGCGCAGCAGCTGGAAGCGCAGTTCGCCCAGATGCTGGTGAAGTCGATGCGCAGCGCGTCCTTCGGCGATCCGCTGATGGGCGAGAACTCGACCTACCGCGACATGTACGACCAGCAGCTGTCGCGCGAACTCGCCAAGGGTCGCGGGCTGGGCCTGGCGCCGATCATCGTGGAGCAGCTCACGCGCAACGCCGGCGGCACGACCGCCACCGTCGCGCCCGAGGGCGGCTTACCGATGACGCCAGCCGCGTCGTCGATGTCGCTCTCGCTCACGCCCAGCAGCGATGGCGTTTCGCTGCCAACCATCGCCGCCCCCGCCCTGCCCCGCGTCGAAGCCGCAAAGGTCGAATGCGACCCGAACGCGAAGCTCGACTGCTCCAGCCCCGAAGCCTTCGTGCGTTCGGTCTGGCCGCATGCGCAGCGCACCGCGCAGGAACTGGGCGTGGATCCGAAAGCGCTCGTCGCGCAGGCCGCGCTGGAAACCGGCTGGGGCCGTCGCCTCGCGAAGGACGGCGGCGATGCCACCTCGCACAACCTGTTCGGCATCAAGGCCGGTTCGAAGTGGAGCGGCGATCGCGTCAACGCCGGCACGCACGAATACGTCGGCGGCACGCGCGTGAGCCAGCGCGCGGATTTCCGCGCCTACGGTTCCATCGGCGAAAGCTTCAATGACTACGCCAGGCTGCTGAACAACCCGCGCTACGCGCAGGCACGCGCGGCCGGCAGCGACACGCGCCAGTACGCGCAGGCGCTGCAGAAAGCCGGCTACGCCACCGACCCCGCCTACGCCGCGAAGATCAACGCGATCGCCGAAGGCGCCACGCTCAACCGCGCGCTCGCCGCGCTCGACGGCACAACCCGAGGCTGACGATGGCCAATGTCCTGTCCACCGGCACCGGTGCCCTGATCGCGTTCCAGCGCGCGCTGGCGACCGTGAGCCACAACGTCGCCAACGTGGCGACCGAAGGCTATTCGCGCCAGCGCGTGGAGCTGTCCACGCGTTCGCCCACCGACATGGGCTACGGCTACGTCGGCAACGGCGTGCAGGTGTCCGACGTGCGCCGCATCGCCGACCAGCTCGCCAACACGCGGCTGCTGGAAAGCGGCGGCGAACTCGCCCGCGCGCAGCAGCTGTCCGGGCTGGCATCGCGCGTGGACAGCCTGTTCTCCGACAAGGCGACCGGCCTTGCCGGCGTGTGGTCGAACTTCT
>Ga0102591_1001535_pt1 | contig 30865 bp, 18 predicted proteins | sample AraplaCol_mCL_r2_2_FD_76860 | JGI IMG/M metagenome (GOLD analysis project Ga0102591, IMG submission 76860) | Arabidopsis root microbial communities from North Carolina, USA - plate scrape MF_Col_mCL_r2 (SPADES assembly) (version 2) | ecosystem: Host-associated > Plants > Roots > Endosphere...
CGTGCAGGTCTACGACCCGCTGGCGGGCGATACGCCGGTCAAAAGCTTCAGCAACATATCCTCGCTCAACCTGGACGTTGTCGACCATCCCATCATTATCAACATAGCCGCAGGTAGCGGCGCCCGTCCGGAGCCAAACCACTTTTATGGGGGCACCGGGATCGACACGTTTACGGTTACCTCCCCGACCGACATCGTCGATGAAAGCCGCGGCGGCGGAACCGATACCGTCATGTCGTCGATCACCTTCAGTCTGGCGGACAGAGTGCATGCGATCGGCCCTATCGAGAAGCTTACACTTACAGGCAATGCGCCGATCAACGCGACTGGCAACGGGCTCAACAATGTCCTTGTCGGCAATACAGCAAATAACGTTCTCGACGGAGGCACCGGAATAGATCACATGCAAGGTGGAGCCGGCGACGACACCTATATCGTTGACAACACCAACGACATTGTGATCGAAGCTGGCGGCTCCGGCAATGACACCGTTAAATCCTACGTCACGCTCAGTCTGGCCGACAAGAATCACGTGACTGGAACTGTTGAAAACCTGACCCTGTTGGGCACGGCAAATACGAATGCGACAGGCAACAGCGCGGGCAATATCATAACCGGCAATTCCGGGAACAATATCCTCACTGGGGGCGACGGAAACGACCAGCTGGTAGGCGGCAACGGCAACGATATCCTGAACGGCGGAGCTGGAGCCGACCACTTCGTCTTCGACTTCAAACCCAGCGCTTACAACATCGACAAGGTCGAGGATTTCTCGGAAAGTGCCGGCGACAAGATCGTTCTCGACCACAACGTCTTCACGGCCATCGATCCCGCAAATTTCTTCGCGGGAAACCTCGTCGTCGGCACCAAGGCTTTGGATACGAATGACCGATTGGTCTACGACCAGCCAACCGGAAAGCTTTTCTACGATGCGGACGGGAACGGGCAAGACGCGGCCATACAGATTGCGACGCTTTCCAATCTGACGACGCTTCATTACGACGATTTTCTGTTCCTTTGAGATCAGGCCTACCGCCGTAAGCAGCGAATTAGGCAAATCCTCTTCCGAGTTCAGGCGCGATATCGATCTCAATCGACGAGCTAGTTCGCTGCGACCCGGTCAGAACTTGACGTTCGACAGCGGGTGGCAACTATCGAGTCTCGCTCGCGCCTGCGAAGACTAGGAAATGGAGGAGGACTACGGCTCGAGGACAATGACACGACTCACACCGTCGTTGGTAGGCAAACTTTTGGCAAATGGTATTTGATATCGATTAAAATTGGTCCGAATTTGGTAAGCTGTTTGAAATGCTACAAGCCATAGAGTCTCCGGATCATCTCTTGGAGGTTTGGTATGGCGTTGGACGAAATCACCTGGACGAACCAGTATGCTGGCACCTCGTTGAATCTTTCAACCTACAATATTTCCTTTCAAGACGAATTCGATACTCTCAGCGTGGCTCCGAATGGGAAGACCCAAGCTACCTGGTATTCAGGCGTTCATAGTCCCTTTGGGGTCGCATCATTCACCAGCGGGGCGACGCCGTACGATCCTTTCTCGGTTGCGGACGGCGCGCTCCATATAAAAATGCAGCAAATTGACGGCAAGTGGCAATCAGGGATCCTCCAGTCCGTCAACGCCGACGGCTTGGGATTTGCGCAATCCTACGGATATTTCGAGGTGAGGGCGTCATTTCCAAGCGGCATCGGCGCTTGGCCTGCGTTCTGGCTATTGTCTGAGGGGGCAGAAGATAAGCCGAGGGTCGAAGTCGATACCGTCGAAGCATACGCGGCAGATCCGGACGGTCACCATACAGCCCTTCACTTCAGGCCGGGCGAAGATACGCCGGATGTACCGGAACATATATGGGCATCCGAATATACCGGAATGCCAACCTCGCTCTTTGATAGCGGCTATCACACCTATGGCACGATGATCACCCCCGATTGGATCATCACCTACATGGATGGGGTGGAACTGGCCAGAACCGCCGCAAACGAATATACAAGCGGGCCATATTATATGCTGGTCGATTTGGCAATGACAACGTCCGAAGGCGCGGACCCGAGCCACGTTTATGATATGCAAGTCGACTATGTCAGAGCCTATGCTGATCCGCGATACACTGCACAATACGTCGTCGGCACCACCGGATCCGATTATCTGACCGGAACGCCCTTCGACGATCGGATCGACGGCCGTGAAGGCGGGGATCGAATGAGTGGAGGGAACGGAAACGATACCTATTATGTCGATAATGCCGCAGATATGGTTTACGAAACATTCGATGGCGGAAACGATCAGGTTATCAGTTCCGTGAGCTTCGACATGAGAGGCCAATATCTGGAAAAGCTAACGCTTACAGGAACGGCTGATCTCAACGCTATCGGCACCAAGTATGACAATACGATCATTGGAAACGCAGGCAACAATTCGATCAATGGCGGTGCGGGCGCCGATTGGATGGCTGGCGGCGTCGGGAACGACACTTATTTCGTCGACAATATCAAAGACCAGGTCATCGAGCGTTCCGGTGAAGGCATCGATACCGTTTATACGACGGTCAGCTTTGACATGCGCGGTCAATATATCGAAGCCGTCGTGGTGGATGGCAATGCCGCCTCTTCAATCGTCGGAAACTCGCTAGACAATACGATAACGGGAAACCAGGCCGCCAATACGATCGACGGATCCTCGGGCGCCGATGTTATGATCGGTGGGGACGGCAATGACATCTATTACATCGACAATCCTGGGGATGTTGTCGTCGAATCGGCGTCGGCAGGCACCGACACGATTTACACCACGATCGGCATCTCCACGCCAATCGACAACGTCGAGATTTATCGGTTGCTCGGCGGAGAAAATCTTGGGCTCAGGGGATCCGACGGGAATCAAAAGCTCTACGGAAACACCGGCAACAACACGCTCGACGGTGGGGCAGGCGCAGATTGGCTGGAGGGCGGCAAGGGCAACGACATCTATTTTGTCGATCAGGGAGATGTCGTCGTCGAAAGGCAAAATGAAGGAACCGACTTGGTCTACAGTACCGCGTCCTTTTCACTTGCGGGACAGTATTTGGAAAAGCTGATTTTGACGGGAAGCGGGAACATCGACGGACAGGGTAACGGATACGACAACACGATTAACGGCAATGCCGGAAATAACACCTTGAGTGGCGGTGGCGGCAGCGACATCCTTCGCGGCGGTTTTGGAAATGATATCCTGATCGGTGATGAGAAGGGAATGAAGTACGCCGATACCTTCGTGTTCGACCAAACTCCGAGCTCAACAAACGTTGACACGATTTTGGACTTCCAGTCGGGCTCGGACAAAATTCAGCTGGCCACAGGGGTATTCAAGGGCCTTGCGGGCTGGTGGAGCGAAATCCCTTTCGAGATCGGCAACGAGAGCACCCATGCTGCAGCAAGCATCGTTTACGACGACACGACAGGCAAGTTATACTATGATGCAGATGGCTCCGGCTCCAGTGGCAAGATCCAGTTCGCAGAGCTTAGCGGCAGCCCGCACCTATCGTGGCAGGATTTTATCCTTGTCTGAAGCTGCATTAGTTTTCACAGAGCGACAGACACTGACGCGAGGAGGTTATGCTGAATATCGAATAGCCGGTTTGGGTCGTCCATAGCGTAAGCTATATCCAGCCATCGCGCGTTTCAGCCGCAATCTTTGTCGCCTGGCTCGGATGGCTCGCTTCTCAAAGTTTGTCGGTGGCTTATCGTCATGCCTTCGGAACACGAACTCGATTGGCTCCAGATTAAGATCGATTGTAGAAAACGTCTCTGTCGTCGAGATCCCGTGGATGCAGTCGCCTGGCCATTTCGTCAGTGTCCCAGTCTTACTTTTTTGGCGGACGAATGCGGGCGGTGCTCATGTCATTTTTTGACCCGAGATAGATTGAAATCAAGCCAGACCGCAAAAGACCTGTTGATTGCTAAACTATACCCTGAGTACCCCAAGCTTTCGCAAATTCTTGCCCTGTTTCGCAGATAGCGTTTGAACCGGGCGTATAACGGAGCTTCGACTTTTGAACGAACTAGACACCTCGCCGGCTCGAAAGGGCGAGAACAACGTCGCGACAGTCGCAATCGTACGCAGCCGCAGCGGCTTGATCGCCGTCGCCGTCGCAAGCGCGCTGGTCAATCTTCTTTATCTCACCAGCTCATTTTTCATGCTGCAGGTCTACGACCGAATAATCCCGAGCCGTAGTATCTCATCTCTGGTCGCTCTCGCGCTGCTAGCGCTTTTGCTTTACGCCTTCCAGGGCGCTTTCGATATCGTGCGCGGGCGCATTCTCGTGCGCATATCGGGGGTCTTCGACGAAATCATGAACCGCCGCGTCTTTAGGGCGACTCTAAAGGCGCCCCTCAAAGGCAAGGTGGCCGGTGACGGGCTTTTGGTGTTGCGGGACTTCGATCAGGTTCGCAGCTTCCTTTCTAGCCCCGGTCCGTCGGCCTTTTTCGATTTGCCCTGGGTGCCGCTCTATGTCGTGATCTGCTTCCTCTTTCATCCCGTCATCGGCATCATTGCCGTCTGCGGCGCGCTTATCCTGATTGTGCTGACGTTTCTAACCAATCGCAGTTCGCAGACTTCCGCCCGGCTAGCCTACGAACTGGCGGCTGAACGCTATGCGCTGGCAGGTGCTGCGCAGCGAAATGCTGAAGTTGTCCAGGCCATGGGAATGGCCGACGACCTTTCCGACAGCTGGTCAGCTTGCAACGACAGTTATCGCGATATCCAGTGTCGCAATGCCGATACCGTCAACGGCTACTCCATCGTCTCGAAGATCTTCCGCATGGGCCTACAATCGGGCGTGCTTGCAGCGGGCGCCGTGCTGGTCATCGAAAACATGGCGTCTGGCGGCATAATCATCGCAGCGTCAATTCTGACATCGAGGGCGCTCGCACCTGTCGAACAGGCGATTGCCAATTGGAAGGGGTTCGTCGCGGCGCAACAATCCTGGAACAGGCTGCGGCAGACGCTAGCTCTTCTGCCTGAGGCCGTCTCGCCGCTTGCTCTGCCTGCGCCTTCCAGCGAACTTGCCGTCGAGGCGGTTTCGAGCGGGCCGCCTGGTAAATCGCAGCTGATTATCCAGGGCGTCAGTTTTACCCTGAAGGCCGGCAGCGCGCTTGGCGTGATCGGCCCGAGTGCCTCGGGCAAGTCCTCGCTGGTGCGTGCGCTCGTCGGCCTTTGGCCCGTGTATCGGGGATCTGTGCGCATCGATGGCGCAGCGCTCGACCAATGGGACGACGTCTCGCTTGGACGCCACGTAGGCTACTTGCCGCAGGACGTCGAACTCTTTGCCGGCACCGTAGCGCAGAACATCGCTCGCTTCGACAGGAAGACCAATGCGGAGGATATCATTGCCGCTGCGCGCATTGCCGGCGTACATGACCTGATCCTGCGCTTGCCTAAGGGCTACGAAACGGACATTGGGCCGGGCGGCTCCATGCTGTCGGCAGGCCAACGCCAGCGCATTGCCCTTGCCCGTGCACTCTATCGCGATCCTTTTCTCGTCGTTCTTGACGAACCAAACTCCAATTTGGACATTGATGGCGAGACGGCGCTCGCCGGCGCAATTGCAAGCGTTCGCCAGCGCGGTGGCATCGTCATCGTGGTCGCCCATCGGCCGAGCACGCTTTCCAGCGTCGATCTGGTTCTGGCGATGCGCGACGGCCAGGCGTCGGCCTTCGGAGCGAAAGACGTGGTGCTTGCCAAGGTCATCCGGAGCGATAGCCTCAGCGACCAGCCGCGGCATGCCGCTCTAAAGGTGGTCGCTGAGGCTCTGGAGCAGGGCCGATGATCAAGCAATCGCAACGCTCGCTAAATCGCCACATCCTCGCCGTCTGGGCGCTATCGGTCGCGCTTGTTGGCGGGATCGGCGGTTGGGCAGCCTCGACGGCGTTGTCCAATGCGGTGGTTGGCCAGGGCACGGTCATTATCGACCAGAACGTGAAGAAGATTCAGCATCTTACGGGGGGCATCGTCGCCGAGCTGATGGCGCGGGAAGGGGCACATGTAGAGGCCGGCGATGTCCTACTGCGTCTCGACAGCACCTCGGTGAGGGCCAACCTTGCCATTATCAACGGCAATCTCGCCCAGCTTTATGTGCGCCGCGCCCGGCTGCAGGCCGAACGTGTCGGAGCGGAATTCTCTCCCGGCGATATTGGATCAGATGGCATGGATGTCACCGCAGGCAAGAACCTCATCGACGGCGAGGTCCAACTCTTCGATGCACGGCGGTCTTCGCTCATCGGCATGCGCAAGCAGTTGGAGGAGCGCAAGGAGCAGCTCGCCGAGGAGATAAAGGGCGATACGCTTCAGCTTGCATCCATCGAAGAAGCCAGCCGGCTCGTTGATCAGGAGTATGATGCAGCCAGGAAGCTCTATGACCAGCAGATCGTCACCATGCAGCGGGTCAACGGCCTAAAGCGGCAGCGCGTCGAACTCGACGGAAATCGCGGTGAGCGCCTGTCGTCGCGCGCGCAGGCCGAAGGCAAGATCGCGGAAATCAACCTTCAGATCCTGCAGCTTGATGAGGATCGGAGAACCGAGAACTCAAAGGACTTGACGGACATCGAGGCCAAGATATCGGAGATGCAGGAGCGCCGCATCGCAGCCGTCGATCAGTTGAACCGACTGGAGCTTCGTTCGCCGATGAACGGTCGCATCTATCAGCTTACGGTCCATACCGTGGGTGGCGTCGTCAATCCCGGTGAAGTGCTGATGCTTCTGGCGCCGGATCAGCGCGACCTGACGGTCGAGGCGAAAATCGCCACTCGCGATATCGATCAGCTCGCGCTCGGTCAGAAAGTCGACATCCGCTTCAGCGCGTTCGACCAGCGAACGACACCGGAAGTGCAAGGAGATGTCGTATCGATTTCGCCTGATGTCGTGACGGAACAGCGAAACGGCGCCGAATACTATCCCGTCCGCATCAAGCCAGAGCCGGCAAGCCTGTCAAGTCTCTCGAATATGGCGCTCTACCCAGGCATGCCCGCGGAAGTCTTCATCAAGGTCGCGGATAGATCGGTCATTTCGTACATGACAAAACCGCTGATGGACCAGATTAGCCACACATTCCGCGAACAGTGAGTGTTGTCAAAGATCCCAACTTACTTGGGGCGACAGATAAATTGGACGACGAAGCAATATGATTGCGTCAGCTTGCGAAAAACTTTTCGGACCAGGAAGCAAAGCATGAACAAGCTCTCACGGGAGCTCGGCGCCCTGTTTATTCGAATGTGCGGGATGTGAGCCGCCACCACATTGGCGCAACCTTTGCAAACGACAGGCTTGTCGAGGATGAAGATAGCTCACTCAGACAGGAAGCTATTTCTGGCCAACAATATTTGCGCGAGGTCCGAGCATTCGCAACGGCGGAACTCGACCGCATCTTCACGGTCGAGCCTATCCGCAGCCTGGCAGCACCTGCCTCGCTCAGCGCGATACAATGACCAATCGGCTAGACATAGGCCAGCTGCGATCAGCACCCGGTAATGAAATAGCGCATAATTAAGCCTTTTTGGACAGCTTGCCGATCGGGAAGTAGTCGAAGCCCTGCTTGCTGACGTCGACGGCCGAGTAGATATTGCGTAGATCGACGATAACTGGCCGCTTCATGCTGGTCTTCAGGCGCTCGAGGTCAAGAGCTCGGAACTCTTCCCATTCGGTGACGATGACAACGGCATCGGCGCCTGAGGCGATCTCGTAAGGATTGCTACCGAAGGTGACCGGGCCGAGCATGCCCTTCGAGGCTTCCATGCCCTCGGGGTCATAAGCATGGACAGTTGCGCCGCCATCCAGCAGTGCCTGGATGATGGTGATCGACGGTGCATCTCGCATGTCGTCAGTGTTCGGCTTGAACGTCAAGCCGAGCACGGCGATCTTCTTGCCACGCACGTCGCCGTCGCAGGCGGCGATCACCTTACGGCCCATAGCGCGCTTGCGATTATCGTTGATGGCAACCGTGGTCTCGATCAGGCGCACCGGACTGTCGAAGTCTTGGGCGGTCTTGACGAGAGCAAGTGTATCCTTCGGAAAGCAGGAGCCGCCGTAGCCGGGGCCGGCATGCAGGAACTTGTCGCCGATACGCTTGTCCATGCCAATACCCTTGGCAACCTTCTGGATGTCGGCGCCGATCTTTTCGGACAGGTCAGCAATCTCGTTGATAAAGGTAATCTTCATCGCCAGGAAGGCGTTGGCGGCATATTTGATGAGTTCGGAGGTGCGGCGTTCGCAAAAATAGAGTGGCGCTTCATTGAGGTAAAGCGGACGGTAGACTTCACGCATGACCTCGACGGCCCGCGCATCTTCAGTGCCGATCACGATGCGGTCGGGCCGCTTGAAATCGGTGATGGCCGCACCCTCACGCAGGAATTCCGGGTTGGAGACGACGACGATGTCCTTGTCGGGGAACTCCTCTCGGAAGATGCGCTCGATCTCGTCACCGGTACCAACCGGAACTGTCGACTTAGTCACGACGACCGTGAAGCCCCTGACCGCCGCGGCAATTTCGCGCGCTGCAGCATAGACATAGCTCAAGTCCGCATGACCGTCGCCGCGGCGCGACGGGGTGCCGACAGCGATGAAGACGACATCAGCATCCCCGACCGGGCCGGCTAGATCGAGCGAAAAGTCCAGACGGCCAGCAGCACGGTTATGGCTGATAATGGCATCCAGCCCCGGTTCGAAAATCGGCACTTCTCCGGCCTCAAGAGCCGCGATCTTGGCTTCGGATTTGTCGACACAGGTGACATGGTGACCGAAATCAGCAAAGCAGCCGCCGGATACCAGACCGACGTAACCCGAACCAATCATGACTATATGCATATCAAATCTTTCGCAGAGTTGAATGAAGCCCGTTCATACACAGCACGGCTAGTTTTTGCAATGCAGCATAATTTGTCAACGACCATCGAGCCTGTTTTCCGAGGTTTGTAGAGGCGCTCAACCGGAGCGGAAACCTAGCTTGCTGGTGCGCCGAGACCAAGCGGGCAGTCTGCGCCGCATTCAGCCAATGGAGTCGCGAGCGTGTTTTAAGGGAGAAATATGACGTGGATGTATCCGAGTTCCCAATAAATCTCGAGGCTTCAGAACCTACCTTGCTACTTGCCCGGTGGCAGGCCCAAGTTCCCTGCCGCCAGGCAATTAATTCGACAGCAAGAGGCGTCAGGCGTCGTTATTTATCGATTGCGTTCGTTGCCGATCGGTTGGCGCGAAGCTGCTTGCGAAGGGGCGCGACTCTGCATGTAACCGGCGGATCTCAGCAATCCCGGCACTCAGAGAATAACGCGCCGGCAGTCTCTTCGAAACGCTGTTAAAATACAGACGAAATGGTTCCTCGATGAGAATGAATGTGCACGTGCTTACGGCGATTACAACGGCCAAGTAGACGAGCGCCAATGCGTCCATAGAGCCGCTCGGTCCAAAATTGATCATATTGACGTTGGTCATTAGCGGGATCTTGAAAGCCGACTGGGCAGCTCTAATAGCCCCGTTTAGAACTGACAGAATGACGAAGTGCGTGAGATAGATCGAAAGGGAAATCTGCCCAAGAAATTGCAACGGAAAGGTATGAAGCAGCGCCGAGACCTTTCCCCGATCGCCCGCGAAAATGAAAATGACAACAGAAAACGCCAGGATTGTTCCGACGTCGCCGAGCGGATCAAACCAGAATATCGAAAGTGCCAAGAGAAACGCAGCAAATTCCAGCAACGTTGAAAACGCTGACAAAATCTCATGATATTTCATAAAGAGAGAGTGCAGCAAGACGCCGGACATAAAGCCGAAGATGCACAAAAGCAGTCCTCGGCCACTCGTCATGTGGACATGTGTTCCACTCACCTCGAGCCACAACAAAAGGATTCCGCTGCTCAACCAAAGCAAGCACGTTGCAAGCTTGAATCGCGTAGCGCCGAGAAATACGACCGCGGCGAATATTGCGTATGTGTAAAACTCAACGCTTAGGGACCAACTCGGTCCATTCCACGTATAGTCCCCGAACGGGATGATTGACTGCAAGAGCAGATAGCCTGCAACAAGCGATGAGACACTGTTAGATCCCGAAAATGGGGACTGTCCACTTTCGATCCCGTTTTTGACCATCACCAGTTTCAGAATCTCCAAAACGAGAAGCGCGGTAAGCATCACGAAGTGGATCGGATAGACGCGACCGAAACGCCTTATAAAAAACGTTCGCAAATCTTCGCGCCCCCTGAGTCTCGTGCCATAGGATGCGGACATCACAAATCCGCTAAGGACAAAAAATAGCGGCACTGAAAGGCCACCATTTCGAATGACGGGAATATCGTAGAAAAAGCCCGAGGCGGTCAGATGGACCAATGCCACGATCGTCGCGGCAATTCCTCGTATTGAGTCCAAAGCTCTAAATCTCAAGATACTCACACCTTTTTCTTAGCGGGTTCAAGCGGCTCATTTTCGCCCACGAGGTCAAGACAAGCACAAGTATCAACGCTTCATGACCACCGTGTCTCAGAAGCACTGATCTCGATTCTGATAGGCAATTTGCAACCTTTGTCGTTTCCGGATGCGATAGAGAGGCGGCTCGCTAAAGCGATTTTAGCGGTGATTAAGGAGAACCGCTCCCAATTTGCCGAAGCAAGACGATGCATCGAACCCTATCGTTCCGACTATGTCAATTCTGCACGATTTGTCGCAAAATTTTCGTGCAGCGGCCATTGCATTCGTCTAATTGCCCTTGCATAAGGTGGCGGTTATGGCTGTATATTGCATTGCAATATGTTGTGCGTAGGGACAGATCAATGTGTCAGCTTCGTCGTTCGACCCAATTTTGGTTCAGTCTTCATCGCTCCCGCACAGCCGGACGTGATTGTTAGTTGAAGCGGCAATGACCGCCTCTTTTCCAGAAGACCACCACCTGGCTTTCATACCCGGATGAGCACGATCAGCGGGGCAGTTGAATTCAGAAGTATGGTTCTAAGAAGGTGAGAGCGTTAAGTTTTCTGCAATCTTGCACTTCAGACAACTCGTATAGCTAAGGCACGGAGACCAATGGAAATATGAGAAATATCAAATCTCGCCATATTTTGTTGATCAGCTGCGAATACGTGCCTTTCCCCGGAGGCATCGCCACCTACGCTGGCGGCATTGCGCGGACACTGCGCGATGCTGGGTACCGTGTAACGGTGGCAGCGCCATCGTATCCAGAACTCACCTATGAAAATGATAGGCACGAAGACAATCGGCGGATATTGCGCCATCATAAGATAGGCCTGAGAGGCGCGATTGACACACTGCGCATCATCGGAGCTTTGCCCGCTGATACGATTATCCTCGCCGCGGATATTCGGAGCGTGCTTTTTTTATATGCGACCCGTATATGGCATCGCCGTTCATATCGATCGATGATCCACGGAAGCGAGGTCGCCAAGTTTGGAAAAACCTCACCATTGTTCGCGTTGGCACGACGAGCATATCTTTCGTCTGAAATGGTTTTGTACAATTCCCAAGCGACGAGGGAGATCTTTGTCAACGCTTTCGGAGCACCAGCGCGGGACGCGGTCAGCTACCTCGGAGTCGAGGCGAGTTGGTTCGAGAGCACGGAAGGCGATTTTGACAATGCCGAGCTCGCGGCAATCTCGCCGGATAAAGCTGTCATCTCGACTGTCGGACGTATCGAACCTCGGAAGGGCCATTTGGAGACGGTTCGAGCCGTTGCGGTGGCGCAGGATAAGGTCGGCCCAAACAAGCTCGTCTATGTGATAGCCGGACGTCCGGAAGACGAGCAATATACCTCGAAAGTTGTCTCAGAGGCAAAGAGGTTGAATGTCTCGCTCCTCATGACTGGTCGGATCAGCGAAGGGGATTTGAAACGACTTTATCGGCGTTCTGCCCTTCACGTCCTTTATGCTCAACTCTTGAGCGGCAAAGTTGAAGGTTTCGGACTCGTCTTGCTCGAGGCCGCCGCACAGGGATGTCCAACGGCAGCGTCCCGCACAGGCGGCATCCCCGAAGTTCTAGGCAATTCTGGAATATTGCTCGAGCCCGATGATATTCCTGGTCTTGCCAAAGTGATTGCCGAGAGTGTGGACAACCCGAGAGGACGTCAGATTCGCGGCGACGATGCCAGAATAAGAGCTGAGAGCTTTACCTGGCGAGCTTGCGTAGAGAAAACCTTTCCCGAATTGGAATTGGTTTGAGATCGAGTTTGGAACGATATTTGTTCATGTACGGGTTAGTCGCGGACCGGGAAGCTATGTCGATTCTCAAAACCCTGACCTTACGGAGATGGTCCAGTTCAATCTCAACAGCCGCGCGCCCCCGCGATCCGCGAAGGTTGTTTCCCTCGTGGCTGGCGAAAACGACTCGTTCACGCCCAAGGGTACCAGATAAAAGGCCTCTTACAATTTCTATCAGAAGTGAAGCGAGATCCGATGAGTTCTAAAGCCAAGGTACTAAAGGGCTTCACAATGCTCGTAGGTGGAAGGATCGGCAGCGCGCTTGTAAGCGTATTGTCAACAGCCATCCTTGCGCGGCTACTTTCGCCGAACGATTTCGGTCTGGTCAGTGCTGCATTGGTTGTTCTTGCACTGGCAAATGTTATATTTGACGGCGCATTCGGTGTAAGTCTTATAAAAAAGCAATCTGTAAGTGTAGCGGAGCAACGCACAACGTTGACCGTTGCGATGCTGCTGAGCCTCGTATTGATTGCTTTGATTGTGCTTCTCAGCCCTCAGATCGGGTTTTTTTTCCGCTCGGAGTCGGTCGGTGATCTGCTTTACGTCGCGGCTCTAACAATCCCTTTTAAGGCAGTTTTTGCCGTCTCGAGCGCAACACTTCAACGAGACAGCAGGTTCGGAAGCATTGCCGTTGGCAGTCTTGTCGGGCAAATATTTGGGAACGTCCTTGTTGCAGTCCCGATGGCGCTCTGGGGCTTTGGCCCTTGGGCATTGGTTGTCGGAATGGTTTTGGCAGGCGCCATGGAAGCCGCTATTGTTGCCTTCAAGGCCAAAATATCGCTCCGGCCAGAACTCGAAAAGGCTGCGTTCCGGGATCTGACCAGTTCTGCTCTTTTCAGCTTGGCAAATGTCATGAACTGGGTCGCAAATACCGGCGCGAATGCTGTGGTCGGACGCTCCATGGGGTTTTACGACCTTGGCATTTATTCGCGTGGATGGAAGTTGCTTGACCTTGTGGTGGGTATCACGGCAACCCCGCTCTCCCGCGTTCTTCTACCGGCTTTCTCATCGCGACGCGACGACCCGCTTCGCTTGGCTGCGAGCTTCAGACAAGCGTTTCATCTAGCTGTGCCGGCTTACGCCTGCATGTCCGTCTTCTTGGTGGTGCACGCGCAGCTTATCGTTTATGCCGCACTCGGCGCGAAGTGGGATCAAACCATCCTCGTAGCGCAGTTTTTCTTCGCGGCACTCGTCCCACGATGCGCATTTAAGATTTCAGAGAATTTCGCTGTTGCTGCCGGACGATCGGGAGCCGCCGTCGTGAGACAGTTCATTTACGCGGCGTTGATGGTGGGAGGTGCTGTAATCGGTCTTAGCCATGGTGTCTCCGGGGTTGCCCTAATGACATCTGGCGCTGTCACGATCTTCTACATCATCTCCATCGCTTTTGCCCTTAGGATTGGAAACATCTCGGCCCTTCCGATACTTTGGATTCATTGCAAGGCCGGTATACTTGCTGCCGTTATTGCGACAGCCGATGCACTCCTTGTCTGGACGTTTTCTGAGTGGCCGCTCATCCTTCGTCACGTTGTTGGCGGCACCGGCGGCGCCGTCGTAATGCTGGCGCTTCTGTCGGCCGCGCCCTCCTTTTGGCTCGGTCCCGCGGGTGAATCGTACATTCCGCGGATCCGCCAAATGATTCGTAAAGTCAATCTCGTATCCATTCCGAAAGGATAGAATTCCATGTCGCAGGGGACCACCCTTTTGATCTCGCGTCTGACAACCCAGAATGCCGGAAACGAAGCACTTTCCAAACAATTTTTGAAATATTTCGTATCCAATGCGGGACGCGGAAAAGTTGTCGCGTTGGATCGCTATCCGCGATATTTCGAGTCCTTTTCATTGAAAGGGCTTGGCGCCGATCCGATCCAGAGCTTCGACAATCTTGCCAGAGAGTTGATACGTCGCTTCAGCGACAAAAGCGCCGAGGCACTCCCCGAAGCTCGGGAGGGGCTCGTTAAGCTCGATGAAACCGCAAAGGAACTCACCGGCTTCCTCAGGAACGTTAAGCGAAAAGTCGCGCTGCGGAAAACGCTGGCGTCACTTCTGCTGATAGAAAAGCCTCAGTTGTTGCAGGCGGTTACGGGATGCACCTCGTCGGACCTCATCGTGTGGAACCCGGCAGGCGAGATCCACCCAACCGGCAGTCCTGATCAGGTCATGCGGCTTCTTCTTCTACTACGAATCGGCCAACTCAGCGGCCGCAGGACGGCGGTCATCAACCACAGTCTGGAAATTGCTGATGAACGCCTTCGGACATTGATCGCGCACGTGTACTCACAGTTGGACTATGTGGGGGTGCGCGATGCCAAATCGGTTGAAGTCGCTCTTAGCCTGGGCGTTTCGAAGGAGCGCTTGCACGAATCTCCGGACCTAGTCTTCCTCGCGTCACGCGAAGAGAAAGCGCGCGAGGCCAAATCTCAAAAGGGCAGCATCGCGCTTGCTATTAACGGTCTTGAGGCACTATCCGGATCCAACGAATGGGTTCAGTTCATGAAAGGACTGGAAGAATTTAAGCGCCCGGTTGTCTTCGTCTCGAATGCCGTCAATCATGATCGCGAATTTTCGACCTATCTCGCCGGGTTGAGCAGCAATGGCACGGTGGTGGAACATCAGCCCGGCTACATCGAGCTTCGGTCCTTCTACAAAGATTGCGCGGTATTGGTCAGCAGTCGTTTGCACGCGTCGATACTTGCGTTGTGCGAAGACACGCCAGTCTTGAGCATTGAGCCGTCGGTGTTCAAATTGACCGCAATATTCGAACAGATGGACTACCCCATCAAGACTGTGAGGCTGCAGGAAGCTGCATGGTCCGAGAAGGTGCTCGAGAATATCAGAGCAGTGATCAACAAGGAAGGCCCGGATCTAATTTCGGAAGGTTCGCGTGCGCTGGCGCACCAAGTTGATCTTATAGACCGTTCCTTTAGACCGCTTTTCTCTATGATGCCGGGCGCGAAAGCGGCCTGATACAGCTTCCGTTTGTGCCGCGTAATGTTCTCATGCACTTCGCGGCTTGCCTTGGCGTGTCTCTCAATAGTGCCGTCGGTGACAGTGAGTTTGCCGGCGGCCGAAAGAGGTCAAAGATGCGCCAAGGCGCTCGCCATAATCGGCGTGCCTCGTGTGTCGTTGCGAAGCGCTTCACGCGATGACACTGACGTTCGCCCAGTCATCGCTTGCTTCCCTCTGCTACCGGCACCGAGCAGCTCAATCGGCGCGGTCGGTCATCAGACCATCTTTGTGTAACCTCCAAAGAGTCTCGGATCACTCTGTTGAAGAGTTGTCCCGGCCCATCGCCAGCATCCACATTTTTACCTAGTCGATGATTTAATTTCGCCTACCTATTCCAGATAATGGCAAGAAATCTGATTTCACTGCGTGGCTGGACAACCACCCTTCTTTGCAAACTTATAATCAAACGTTGATGGAGCACGATGAAAACTTCTCGACGCAATTTCCTCCTCAGCGCGACGTCACAGATAGCGATCGTCGCGATTTTACCTTCTACTTTATCCTATGCCTTCGCCGCGAGCGGCGACGTCTCGGTCAAGGATAGCGCAGGTGTCTGGGACTTGAAGTCTTTGCCACATATGTTGGCGACGGCATTCTTCCAGGAAGATGTTCCTGAAGGTCCTGTGTCGATGCACAAGGGGCGAGGTATTCTACCTGTTGAGGCTTCGCAGCCGGTCCAAACTCTGCAGCCGGAGAAAACCTCAAATGACGGTATTGTTTTTTCGGGAAACGAGAACGTTCACCTCCGTTTTCCAAATGTCAAAGACAGCCTCAGACTGTACCGATGGTGCTTGACGATCACACGTGCGAAGAACGCGGGCGAAACGGATTCGGTCGCTCAGGTGTTGAGCGTTAATGACGGGCCTAGCGCCCAGAACTGCCACCCGAAGATCGCCATTCAAGGCGCAACAACCAAAGCTACCGTTGCTACAGTCTGGCATGGCGCTACTGAATCCGGAACTGTCAAAGCAAGCTTGAAAGCGACCGGTTTTATTCTCGATGGATCTGCGTGGAATGTTAGCCTGACCTATCGCCGTAACGGTCGATTGTTTGCAAGCGTGAACGGCATCGATAGCGGATATGTAAACGAGATCATAAACTGGGCTTGGCCCATGCCGGACGGCGGCCCTGAAAGCATAATAGGCGGGAAGAGATCGCCGGAGATGGAATGGGCTTACGACTGCATCGTCTTTGGCCAGGGCGAACTTAGCGAGCGGATGGTCCAGAAGATCGAAGGATGGGCTGCCTGGCGCGTGAAGCGCCAAGCGGATCTCCCTGGGGATCATCCATATCGGTTGTCACCTCCGACAATCGATGAAGAAGACTCAGGCCCGACCTACAAATTGGACCTCCAAGCTTGGGAAAACTGGGGTGATGGCCTTCGTCCTGGCCAAACCTCTGCAAGGATGGGGGCTCCGGCAAGACGTACGCCAGACTTTCAACGTGTGTTTTATGAAGACTTCAGGCGAACGGGCATCGCGTCTTCCGCGGTTGCTCCCCGATCCACGCCCACCTGGTTCGCACCCGGATGGAACTCAGCGGTCGGCGCTAGCGCGCAGGTCATCCCACCGACCAAGAAGCTCAATCTCTACCAACAGACCGCTGAACCCGACGGAGCTGGCTTAAAGCTTTCGCTCCGAAATCAGAAAAAGTGGTTTGCGCCGGCGATTTACACTGTAAACGATGCGGGACAGGGTCACTCGTGGGAAGGGGAAGCAATATTCCGCTTGCGCTGCAGATTTAGCGAATATTCGGAAGTACCCGGAGGGCTGTTTCCGGCATTTTGGTGCTATTCTCTGGAACCGCTTTTCGCGAGAGAACTCGAACGAATTGAAATCGATTTTTGGGAATTCGACGGCAAGAATCCGCTTTATCTGAATGGTGCATCGTCGCATGTGCATTCGGCCGCCTATCCCGGGTTGCTCGGACATCTGCGCAAAGATGCTAAGCGCTATAAGGTCTGGGGTGGCGAACTCCGAGCGGCCAGGCTTGGGACCGAGGAAGATTTCACCGTTTGGGACGGAAAATGGCATACTTGGGAATTTGCTACCGGCAGTGACTTCACAAGCCTGTCGGTCTCTTTGGAAAAAAATGGTGAGGAGCAGATGATTGAGCTGTATCGATGCCCCACACCGAAGGAATATCTTCAGAGACGGTACCTAATTATCGACTACGCACTGAGGTTGGAGGATGGAGAGCCGGATCGGGCAGTCAGCCACGACTTCGAGATCGATTTTGTCGAAGTGCTCCAGCGTGCGCAAAAACTGGAAGCGTTCGAGAAGCCTTTCTTAGCTTTGCCGACAATAGATGGGGTACGCAGTGCCGGGCAGGCTCTAACTTGCAAAGCCAACCTTCCGCCGGAACTGCGCGACGTGTGGTATTACTGGTATGTTGACGGTTACCCGCGTTCCATATCGCCGTCGGCGACATTCACCCTGGAAGATCAGGACCTTGGGAAGGACGTGCGTTGCATGGTCAAGGCAGTCGGCGCGTTTGGACAACCGGAAGCATGGAGCCGCTCTGCCAGGGTGGAATAGGCAAACAGCATCAAAGCGAGCCTCAAAAAGTGCGACAGCTTGAGTGCGGCAACGCCGCTATATTGCTGCGCGGGCGAACCAGATCATGCGGCTGGCGCAAGAATTTAGTTCCCCGCCTGAGGCTTGCTGTAACTGCGTTCTGTGCGGCAAGAAATGAAGGCGTTAGATCTTCGGACTATGGTTTTGCGGGTCAGATAAAGTGTTTCTGTTTGCCTCTGATCTGTGGAGTTTGAGCGCGCGGCAGCCTCCACGGGTTTGTCATCCGTCAAGATATCCGCGATCACTCTCGAAATGTATATTTCATTTGATCGGTGAGCGGCTTTGTCAGGTAAGAGATCACGGTTCTATCAGCGACACGGATGAACACCTCAGCTGGCATGCCCGGATAAAGCGCAAGTCCCTTCAGTTGTGCAAGGCTTTTTGAATCGGGCCTGACCATCACTGAATAGTATTTGATTCCTGTGCGTTGATCGGTGATAACGTCCGGCGATATTGCAACGACTTTCCCTTCTACCTCTGGCGTCGTCCGCTGATCAAAGGCTGAAAACCTTATGTCCGCGTGCTGAGATAGATATACCTGATCAATATTCCGCGTAGCGATCTTCGTTTCGACCGTCAGCAATTGTTGATCAGGGGCCAACAGCATCAATTGTTCCCCGGCTGAGACCACCCCTCCAATTGTGTGAATATCAAGCTGATAGATTTGGCCGGCGACGGGCGCACGGATATCAAGACGGTTGATCTGATCTAGAGCGGCTGTGCGGCGCTCCTCCATCTCAGCGATCTTCGCGTTGACATCCGTCAACTCCTTCGAATTCTCGTTTCGGCGATCTTCGTCGAGCTGCAGGATTTGCAGATTCGTCTCTGCAATCTTGCCCTCTGCCTGAGCCTTTGCTGCCAATCGCTCCCCTTTATCGCCTGCCAACTGAATCATCTGCCTTTTCAAGGCATTCAGTCTCTGCAGTGTAAGAAGCTTCTTTTGATAGAGGCTGTCGGCGGCCGACGTTTCCTGAGTCACCAGTACGGTGGCTCTATCGATTGCTTCAATCTGGAGTTCATGGCCGCTGACCTCATCACCGAGCTGCGCGCTCTGCTCCTCCAATTGCTTTTTCATCCCGAGCAATGCGGAGCGCCGAGTTGCAAAAAGCTGCATCTCGCTATCAATGAATCTCTTGCTGTCAGCAGTATCGAGCTTTGCACGAGACAAGTCGTCCATTGAGAATGAGGCCGCGCCGACAGATTCGGCTTGCAGGCGGCTTCTTCGCACATAGAGCTGCGCAAGAGATGATTCTACAATACCGAGGTTCGCTCTTGCCGACGCACTATCAAGTTGTAGAAGAATATCGCCGGCATTGACATGTTGGCCTTCCTCCACCAACAGCTTAGATACGATGCCGCCCTGAAGATGTTGTATCTTCTTTGAGCTACCATCGATGATTACGGTACCATCGCCAATCGCTGCGTTCGACAGCGATGTCGATGCTGCCCATCCGCCTATTCCAACGACAAGCAGCACCGCGAGCGCCATAACCGCGAGTGCGTTTCGACGCAAAGAAACGTCTGATGTTACGGAAGCGCGCTTCATTCGTGTGCCTCACCTACGATCTTGAGCGGAACGGGACGCTCCTCCGGCATGGAAGTCGGCACTTGCCTTATAATTCTTGCAAAAACTTGCTCTTTCGCCCCGAACGCCTGAACTTGACCATCGTTGACCATCAGGATCTGATCGACAGCCGCCAAAGCGCTGGGTCGATGAGCGACAACGATCGCAATGCCGCCGCGACGACGAACGCTTAATATTGCTTCCGTCAGCGCTGCCTCCCCCTCGGCGTCCAGGTTGGAATTCGGCTCGTCCAGAACAACGAGAAACGGATCCATGTAGAGTGCGCGCGCTAATGCAATTCGCTGCCTCTGCCCCGCTGATAACATCGATCCGTTCCGCCCGATCTCCGTATCGTAACCCCTTGGAAGCTTGAGGATCATTTCGTGGACGCCTGCCTCTTTGGCCGCGTTGATGATGTCGCCAGACTCAGGGTTCTCCTGAAATCGCGATATGTTCTGAGCCACAGTTCCAGAAAACAGCTCGATGTCTTGCGGCAAGTAACCGACATGTTTGCCAAGGTGCTCCGGATCCCATTGGTCTATCGCGGCTCCGTCCAGCCTAATAGTTCCACGTAATGCAGGCCATATTCCAGCAACCGCCCTCGCAAGAGTTGACTTTCCTGATGAACTGCGCCCGACCACGCCAAGAGCACTTCCCGCTGACAGCGAAAATGTAATTCCCGAGATGGTCGGCTGGCGTTGCTCAGGTGGTGCGCTCGCCAGTTCGTCAACCACGAGCGACTGGAATGGAGCGGGGAGTGCCGTTCTTGCGTTCCATGGTGGCGTGTCCGCTAGCGTCGCCTGGAGCCGTTGCCAAGCCTGCTGAGCTGCTTTGATATTTCGCCAGTTGCCGATGATCTGCTCGATCGGAGACAGGGCTCGTGAGGTGAGAATTGACGCGGCGATAATGATGCCGCCGGTGGCGAGACCTTCAATGACGAGTACTGCCCCTACCGCGAGAACGCCTGATTGCAGAGCAGCGCGGAATATTTTCGACATGACCGCATAGGCGTTGGCCACGTCGGCATTCTTTCGATAATTGATACGATAATTATCGTTTTGCTCGGACCACATCCTTGTTAAGTCCGCCCCCATACCCATTGCTTGGACAACCTCAGCGTTTCGTTGTGCGGCTTGGGTAAGGCTGTTTCGACGGCCGGCAAGATCAAAAACCGATTTCGCTGACGCGCGCGTGCTGAGATTCGTCACGAATGTGAGCAAAAGCAAAACCAGCCCGCCAGCAATTACGACAATTCCGACAATAGGATGAAACAAAAAGCAGATGCAGATATATAAAGGTAGCCATGGAAGATCGAGAAGTGCGGACGGTCCTGCACTCGCGAGGAACGTTCGAACTTGATCAAAGTCTTGCATGGACTGAGATCCGTCAGTCGCCATTTTTTTCGATATGGGAGCTCTGATCGCGGCCTGAAACACAACGGCGCCAACTGCCTCGTCAAAAGCGCCAGCGATGCGAACCAGCAAGCGGCCGCGAAATACCTCAAACAGCCCTTGGAAGGCGTATAGTAACAACGCTAAAATGGCCAAGGCAATCAGCGACGAAATGCTTTTGCTCGGTATCACCCGATCGTATACCTGGAGCATAAACAGGGAACTCGTCAGATACAAAATGTTGACGAGGGCGCTGGCAATCACGACGCCGAACACGGCAAACTTGCATCGACCGACCATCTCGATATATTTAATTTTACCCATTCCGCCGAACTGTGGCTTACTCATCTCAGTACCGATCTTCTGAACCCGCGCAGAACGGGACTATCTACTGTCTAATCAGGCGATAATACTCCAAGCACAGCAGGCTCATGCCGGCAACCATTTATTGTTCGCAAAGCGGCATCCTCAGCCGTTTAATTAAAAGTTAACCTTACCTCTTTGTAGAACCTTCGCCACTGGTCCACTTGGGTACGTTAATTGGTGCGAACCCCAGATCGGCCCCCGCAAACGATTTGCAACTTAATATAGAAGTGCTACTAGAAGTATTTATATACTGACTGTAACCACTCTGCGCCAGTATTAACGATAGTCATATTTTTTACGCGACCCTCGTTTAATATTTCCTTTACGATGTCTAACCACTAAGCTAAGACTTCGCCCAGATAGGTGCAGACAAACTTAAGCGCATCTATTCCGTGTATTCTAGTTGGTCGCGATGTATTCGCGCGGGGAGATCATTTATGGCATTACAGTTTCGCACGAGCGCAGAGAAGCTTGCAGTCACGGTGAGTGACGACGTTGTTTTCGACGATCCGACAGCGAAGCGCGTCTACAGCGCGGTCGTAGGCGACGACACCTTTGATTTCAAAATTGAGAACACCACCAACTGGGGGGTGAACAAGGACGCCTATATTAAGGTCGACGACAATCTTGACCACACCGTAACGGTCTCCGACTTCGTCTACGCCAACCTTGACTACACCACCGCCAACTCTGCAGATATTACCCTAGAAAATGCCAAGCGAGCCGACATTAAAACGGGAGCGGGCGACGACAAGATCACCGTGAATGTGGTGAACTCACTCAACGCCGGCTTCGCCGGCTGGGACAGCCCGACGCTCGTAAAGGATTCCACTTTCAATATCGACAGTGGTGCGGGCAACGACACGATCATTTTCAGGACGGGAACGTCCGATCCTGGCCTCAATCTGGCAATCTCGAAATACACATTGACCAACATACACGCTGGTGAAGGCAATGACACAATCGACATGGGATCTGGATCGCTTGCCGAGACTCGCGACACGATCTACGGCGAGGGTGGCAACGATATCATTCATGCCGCCGGGGGAGATGACTTCGTTGACGGCGGCGATGGCGACGATTTCATCTATGGGGAATCCGGCAATGACGTTCTCCATGGCGGCAAGGGTAAAGATTATATCGAGGGCGGTACCGGCAACGATACGATCTATGGCGGCGACGACGCCGACTTCATTCGAGGCGGTGCCGGCACTGACACCATCCATGGGGGAGCTGGAAACGACAAAATCTCCGGTGGAACCGGCTCCGACTTCCTTTTCGGCGATGATGGCGCAGATACCTTTGTCATCGGTCACGGTGACCTGATTATGGAAGATGTGAATGGTCAGCCGAAATTGCCCGCGGTTGACACCATCATGGATTTTGATGGTTCTGCGGGGGATCGCATTGATGTCGAGAAGCCAGGCAACTGGCAGATCGTCGACGCCGGCGCCGATACTCATCTTATCAATTCAGAGGCTCCTGAAGGATCGATGGTTGTACTCAAGGGCGTTCACGCCGCTGATTTCCATTCCGATTGGTTAATCTAACGATTTGACGGGGCCAATCGCAATATTGGCCCCATTCTTCAATGACGATATTTTCCGGGTTGTACGGCGCGGACTCGATAACGCGGCTGGTACTTCACACAGCGTAACTCGCTGAGTATCTCGCTAAATCACTCGTGCAATACAGTCGACATACATGCACAGCGCCTGCCGAGCAGAAGGATGCATATGAGCATCCGGAGCCGACCGGTCAGGGAAGGAACGGCCAAATTAGTGGGAGTCGTTCCAGCTTGCGTGCGAGCGTCATAGCCCTTCAAATACTCTCTTTCTCAGGCAGTTGCCGCTAAAAAGGTGCGTCGTTGCTGGGCTATGAAATTCCTCGTGCTGCGACTAGCCAGCGCCTTGTTGACAAAGTGATTACCCAATCAGCAGCTGCGTGTTGGATACAGATCGGCGGAACATTGAAGGGTTTCTGCCTGCAGAGCGAGGACGACAGTCCCGACCTTCCTACAAAAATCGCAGCTATCTCGACGAAAATGCTCTAACTGGGTATGCGCTGTCATGGCGTGGCATCTATGAGCGTTATGGAAAGTGAAACTCGGCATTTGTCGGGTGCCGCCGATGGTCGGAGAAGGCGTATGGGACGCGCTTTGGAAACGCAAGTCGGAACCCGGGCTGATCGACGACTGGCAATAATCGACAGTACTAAGTTTCGCGGCCATTCGCCGGCGGCCGCTAAGAGACATCGACCAATACATACTCGGTCAGCAAGGGCCGCAGGGCGCTGACATGACCCCGAGACAGGTCCCCATCCGGACTGAACACTCGAACTCAGGTGAAACCTCTTAGCGGCCCGCCTTAATACCAACCTAGACCTATCCGGCGGGCACGGTGCGGTAAAACTGCTTACCACGTAGGAGCGACATCATCGGTCTCTCGATCAAGAGATGAGCTCCGATCCCAGCGGCCGCGCCGACACATATCAGCACTGCCCATGTAGCGATACCGTCAAACGGCGGAACGCCCAAGCCTCGCTTCCACATGCCCGACAGGATGATGAAAGGAAACATATGAAAGAGATAGATTGAGTATGACGCGTCTCCGAGGAATGACGTCACTCGACCTCCTACATAGTTCTTCAACTTTTCGTCGAACAGGAAGCATGAGAAGACCGCAATCGCGATGGGAGCTCTTGTGATCAGCGCGCTATAATCTTCCCGCCACTCATCAAAGAGAACAAACGCAATAGTACCCGACACCGCCACAATTATTGCACACCATCGCAAATAGCCATTCCAGCGAATACTGCCGTTTCGATAAAAATAAGCAGCCCACCCGCCTGCGATAAACTCAAGCAAACGTTCGTTAGTGATAACCTTCCAAATGCCAAAATCTATACTAACAAAATTCCCCGCGATTATAAGGAGAGAAAATAAACCCGTCATCTGAACTAGAATTCTCTCCCTGGCTTGCCATATAAGCGCCGAAAAGAGAAGATAAAAGAACATCTCGTAATATAACGACCAGCCTACCTCAAGGACAGGCTTTACGTCCCCATTAAAATACTTGGGGATTAACAAGAGGGACGCAAAAATATCCAATCCAGACAAAGAATAGCTTGTACCAGGAAGGAACGTTATCGCAATGAACAAGATCGAGGCAACCCAGTAAAGCGGGTAAATTCTTCTCACCCGTAGGAATAAGAAAGAACGAGCAGTAATTTTCTTGTCCCACGCAGAATGAAAAATGATGAAACCGGAAATGATGAAAAATATATCAACGCCAAGCGCGCCAAATTTTGTCAGCCCGTGTTCCCGGGCCCAAAATTCGTTAGTTAAACCGAGCTCTGTATGGCGTTTTATTAGAAGGCCGTGCGCATGGTAATAAACAACCATTAGGGCGGCGAATCCCCTAAGCGACTGCACATTGGATAACATAGCTTTAACCCAAAACGAGACTATCACCGCACTATAAAAAGATCTCGGCACATATCAAGCCTTTGACAGTCATCGCCTATCTGGAATCCTTGGCCATTCACCATATTCCACTGCACTAAAACGGCACTTGGCTGCGAGGGGCCATGGCGCTCAATTCAGTCTCGACACGGCGCGAAACGAAGTTGGAATTGCTTGATGAACCCCGCAAGTGCGCTTGCCATTCCGCCATCGTCGCAGACGGTTAGTCGCTTCTCTATTCGGCCGGCGGTGAAGCCTAGGCTTGCCGCACTACGATCGCAGCCAGGAAGCGGCCGTTCAAGACGGGAGCTCATATCAGAAAAATGCAAATGCCGTGAGCCCGGGCCAAAATATTTGAGTCAATCAACTAGAAACTTAGTTCGTCTAATGTCGTTGGGAAACAGGCCCTCTCATAAATTGCTTCGAACTTCAGATCGCGGATTAGATAGTTTTTCAAGGAATTGCCGGAATTATGATACATATTCGCGATGCCATAAGGAATTTATTCGTACAACCTGAGGCGGGCTCAACATCTAAGAAAAGGCATTTCAGGAGCAAATTAAGCTTCAACCCGGGGGATTTCTCCGTTGTTTATGCAATTGGTGACGTGCACGGCTGTTACACGGAGCTGCTAAGAGCAAAAGACATTATATACGGCGATGCCGAAAATTATAGTGGTTCGGCTTTGCTGGTTTTATTGGGAGACTACATCGACAGAGGCACTCAATCTAAGGAGGTGATCGAGCATATAACCAAGCCCGCCAATGGAAAAATCACGCAGGTTGCGCTCTGTGGCAATCACGAAGACGAGTTTCTACGTTTAATTGACGATCCGGATTATTTTTTCAGTTGGCGGCAATTTGCCGGAATGAAGACCCTAAATTCATACGGCATCGATCCGGCCTACCTGTTGCGACATGGGGGCACTCTGGCGCTAGCGCGCGCCATTAATGAGGCCATTCCAACCCACCACAAAAACCTGCTGGTAAATATGCCGTCAATGGTGACTGTCGGCAATTTAGTTTTCGTTCACGCCGGAATTCGCCCCGGGGTTCCCCTTTCCGAACAACAGGACCAAGATTTATTATGGATTCGTGAGCCATTTCTTACACAGGGGCCCGAACTGCCAGTAGTTGTCGTACACGGGCATACCCCGGTCGGACGACCCTTCTTCGGGAATGGGCGGATTGCTATAGATACTGGAGCATTTGCAACGGGCAGGCTAACCATCCTTCGGATCGCGGATGGCCGGGCGACGATACTAAGCTAGTTCTATCGGCGAAGCGCGCCGAAAGCCTTAACGCCGAACGCGAGCAGTAGGGCCTTTCTATCGGGCGGCAATTTAGCGCCGGCTTCCTTTACAAAGGGGAGCAGGGCAGGGCTGATCACAGCCAAAGAGGGTCCGACTTCATGAGGGTCACCGAGCGCCAGGAGGAGATTGACGTCGCCCTGGAGCGACTTACGCGCCGCCTCAAGCGTAGCTGCGTGAAGACGATTCCAGAAATACACGCGCGCCAATAGAGCGACCTCGTCAGCCGGCGCAAGCCGGGCGGACATATCGACAAATCGCGCAATCGCCTTCGGTTCTTGCACGATCACGGACCGGACCATTGCCAGCCTCAGCCAGAGGTTGCTCTCGGTCGGCATGCAAGAGACTGCATGGCGCATGAAACGTTCAGCGCCATCAGATGCTCTGAGCCACGCGTCATAGCCGGTGATTTCATCGGCCGTATCCAGCCGATTGAGCACGAGCGTCGTACCCGCCATGACGATATCCGAGCGGCAATAGTCGCCGGAGACAATCATGTCGGTCATGGCTGTGGTCTTGGTGAGTGTCTCAGGGCTGACCTGTCCGGATTGCTCAAGTCTCTCTGCAACGAGAAAGACGTCGGCAAAGCGCGCCGATTGCCGAATATCGGACACTGCAAAGATCAGCAGTGCAATCGCAGTTACAAAAAATAAGAGAGACAGGGGGGAGGGAAGGGGAAACCCAATCTTGACTGCGGCGCCTTGTTGCGTTCGACCGTTTGCGTTTCCGCGCTGAGACATGATCTACCGGTCCAAACCGATGTGAAAACGATCTGCTCCATCACCGGAATTTACCGGCGTACGAGACAGGAGTTCTTCCTAGAAGGGGGACGACATGAAGAAGGAGGCCGAACGGCCCCCTGAAGTGCAGCAATACCTGCTATTAATGCGGATTAAATACTACCGCTGACAGAACTGTTACGGATAATCGTAAAGTTGCCGCCGCCTGAAGCCCCAGTCTGCAGAGAACCCGCGCCCTGAGCAGCGCCACCGCCATCGGCGCCATCCGCAGGGCCGCCCAAACCTGAAGCACCAGGACCGCTGATGTCACCACCAGCCGCCGGACCTGCGCCCGGACCTGCACCACCGAGCGCAGCAACAGCAGTTTGACCGGTCAGTGATGCCTCAAATGCCGTGCGCAGACCCGCGAGCGCCGGATTACCAAGGATTGCTGCTGCGATAGCAGCCGAGATTTCATCGGCAAGGTCGGAATGCTGGGGACGGCAAACGTTAACGGCACGTCCGAGACCTGCGCCGATCGCTGCTCTTTGAGCATCCGTCGTCGCCGGGTTCGCCGCCAGTGTCAGCATCGTTGCCGTCACACCCGTTTCGGTTGCGGTAAGATCGCGAACCGAACCAATGAGTAAGCTGTCAGACGGATTGCCCGTAAGGATGCTTGCAGGCGTTGCCCTGAAGGCATCCATTTGCGAACCGTTTGCCGCACCGGGCCCCGAAAAGCAGTTGCCCGCAAATGATGACGTCGCAAAGCCAAGAACGCTGAGCGCGACGATAGCTGTGCCCGTTAAAGTATTCTTCCCTGCGTTTATCATTCCCAGCCTCCAATGGACACGGAGCTTATAGCATAAACTCCGTTGAGCACCAGTCCGTTCGATATCAGGTGCTCGAAGTATTACTTAATATATTTAATTCCCCAGCTCTTGGACCGCCTCGCGCGTATCAAGCGCATCGTTGGAAACGCCCCTGACAGTAGAGGTGACAGAATTCAGAATATCCAGGAACTTCACAAGCTCGACAGAGTGTGCATTGGAAACATACATGACATCTTTGTCCGCCATCCGGAATTCCTGAACCGCAAACAGTGTCGCTGGATCGCGCAGGTTCGCACGGAATATGACCGGTACCTGATCATCCTTGAAGCGGCCTGTATCGATATTCAGCCGTTGAAGGATACCGCGATTGACCTTTCGATAAACGACAACTTCGCGAGGGTCTGCACGCGAATCGAGGAGACCTCCAGCCTTCGCCATCGCCTCGCCAAGGGTCAGGTTCGAATCCTCGAAGTCGATCCGGTTATTGATCCCGGATGCGCCAAGCGCGATGAACGTTCGGCGCTCGTGCTCGACAGAGACAGTGTCGCCGGGCGCGAGGAAGATATTCTCCGACGGGTTCTTCAGCAGCGTTTCGTATGCGATTGATGCGGTTTTACCGCGACGCTGAAGCGTAACGTTTGTTTCAATATTGGGCGTCGTCAGGCCGCCCGCCTCGGAGATCGCGTCGAGGATACGATCGCCGGCCGGAGAAAGAACGATCTTTTGCGGGCTATTAACGTCACCGACAACCGCTACTTCCGAAGAGCGGCTGGTTGTAGTCGTGAGAACGACCTGCGGTTCGATCGCGCGGCTTGCCAGTTTGTCTTCGATATCCTGCTCGACCTCTTCCTTCATACGTCCTGCGGCCGGGACGCGGCCTGCATAGGGAATGCTGATCGTGCCGGCCTTATCGATCGTCTGTTGCGGGAGGGTGATGTAGTTACCCGGACGGCTGCCAGCGTCAGACGGAATAAAGAGACCACCAGCCTGCGCTTCGAAAATCGAAACCTGTACGACGTCGCCGAAGCCGAGCGGTATGTCAGGAGCACCCCCGCGGCCACCACCAAACCCAGTCTGCAGAGAACTCGACGGGACCTTATCGAAAAAGGGCAGAATCCCTTTGTTGAGATCGATCAGAACGTAGTCAATCCCAACCTTACGCTCAGGAGTGGTAACCTTAATTGCTGCGGCGCGATCGATCTCGGTATGATCAGGACCAGACCTCGGGAGAGACGTGCAGCTGGAAAGCACGATCAGCATCGACGCGACGATGCCGCTACGGCGAGTTACAGGAATGCGCATCTTGACCCTACTTAGTAATAGCTCGAAACTGTCTAGCCCGTCGACAACTTAAAAGACAAGTAATTATCCGACCCCGTCAGGTACTCCATACCTAACAGAAGGTTATTGTGGCAAGAGGGCAACATGGATTGTCCCATTTATGGTAAATTAGCAGCGTTTGATACATTAAGATTCTGCCGCAATTCAAATGCAACCAAGACGAATATTATGGATTTCTGTAATGGCGATTTTGACTATCGGGAGCCTTGAAATCGTCATATTTCAACAGGTTCGACTGGGTGGCCGATTCGCAACTCCCCTGACGGGGCCTTCCTGTTTTCACTGAGTCTTTCTTCGCGACCGCAGCAAATTGATATGACGCCAGCAAGAACCGCCATAAAAAATATGGCAAACCCTGGAATTTGAATTGAAAAATCGACTGTCGCATGGGCCGCCGTCAAAATCGTGGCAGAACAACCCAAGATAGCGTAATGCCTTAGCCTATGGCGTTCTCGATACCCGATCCAGAAAGCCCTCAGGAGAACGAAAAAAATCAGCAAGACAACAATCGGAAAAATCACTCCTAGCGTCAGGAAGCCCTCAAGATACGAATTATGGGCCCTGTCGACAATGCCGCCGATTCCGCAATCTGGCGTCCGGTAGGCAGGGTAAACGGTTCGGAACGTACCAAAGCCGGTTCCCTCAAGCCAGTTGTGTGAAATGGCATGAACCGTATCCGACCATATGCAGAAGCGACCGTCATCTGTGCCCTTCTGGTCGGCGCGCTGGATCGCTCTACCGCCGAAAACGGCGACAAAAAGGAGCGAAAGTGCCCCGACGACGAGTAGCCATTTGCGGAAAGCAGAGCCGGCCTGCAACGCCTGTCCGGAGCGTCTGCCTCTCCATTGGCTAGCAAGGAACGGAAGATAAACGACCGAGCCCAAGCCTGTCACAACAAGACCGGCGCGGGATTGGGTTAGCATCAAGGCGGTTAGGCAGGAAAGCCCAAAGCCAACGAATAGCCAAAAGCCTAAGCCTTCATTGAAACTGCCTGATGGCGCGGATGAAAAACCGAAATAGGCGCGGCCGTTTTCGGAAGCAAATGTCGCAGTTAATAGAAAGCCCAGACCGAGGAAGGTTGCCGCTGTGTTGCGATTGACGAAAACGGCGGTGAGGCTATCGAGATAGTACCGCTTGTTCTCGGTCAGCAGCATCTTCGGAGATAATAGAAATTGAGCAAGCCCAAACAGCGCGATTAAACCTGCGCCAACGGCAAGGACCATCAGAATTCGGCGCGCCCGCTTGTCGTTATCGGCAATGATCAGGCCCGTCAAGAATGTCATTGCGGGCAACGCAATATACAGTAGAGAAGCGAGCGTGTCGGCCGGCGCAACCGAAATCGTATCCCTCGATTCGCCTAAAAGGACACGCGCATCTTTCCAAATGGGATTGATAAGCGACGGCCAGGGCATGTGAATTGTCTGGACGACGACCCAGGCTAATGTGACGAGGAACAGCAGCAAAGTCCAAACAAAGATCCAGCGAGCACGCTTTGGCTCACCAAAAAGCATGAGTGCGGCAAGACCGAGCGCAAACATGCCGATCGCGACCGCCGCAAAAGGAGTTGCATCGACCAAGCCGAACGGGATGACGGCAGTGAGCACCACCGTGCAGTAGAAGCCGGCAAGTATGGTCTTCAATCTATCCGTCACAGCCACGGCCAAAATTTGAATGGTTGGCCGACCCCTCGGCGCCTCTGGGCCTGTGTCTGCAAGAATTCTGCGACTTTGGCAACCCCGCGCGAATCCGGTGCGACACTAGTACCAGAATTGGCCGCCCAGTCGGTCGCTTCGGAAAAAGATGGTTCGCTAAAATTGTCCAGAACGATTTAAACGGATCGAGAGCCCTGCCTCCGTATGTTCCCGTCGTTGGCTGAAGCTGGATAGAGCTTCGACCAATGGAAGCCGGACTTCAACCGGCATGGACATTTGACCGCAATGCGGTCGTCGAAACGGGGTAAGAAAATGTTTAAGCACGCGCTGGTTACTGCGGTGACGCTTGCATCTCTGTTTGCGGTTCAGACCGCGCAGGCCGCCGGTCCTGCCGGTATTGCCCGC
>Ga0102591_1000734_pt1 | contig 30794 bp, 30 predicted proteins | sample AraplaCol_mCL_r2_2_FD_76860 | JGI IMG/M metagenome (GOLD analysis project Ga0102591, IMG submission 76860) | Arabidopsis root microbial communities from North Carolina, USA - plate scrape MF_Col_mCL_r2 (SPADES assembly) (version 2) | ecosystem: Host-associated > Plants > Roots > Endosphere...
TGACTTCCTTGATGTCCTTGCCGATGTATTTCAGGCCGTTCAGGATGGCCGCGCCGACGATGATGGCGGTGCCGTGCTGGTCGTCGTGGAAGACCGGGATCTTCATCTTCTCGCGCAGCTTGCGCTCAATGTAGAAGCACTCCGGCGCCTTGATGTCTTCCAGGTTGATGCCGCCGAAGGTCGGCTCCAGCGAGGCGATGATGTCGACCAGCTTGTCCGGATCGGATTCGTTGATCTCGATGTCGAACACGTCGATGCCGGCGAACTTCTTGAACAGCACGCCCTTGCCTTCCATCACCGGCTTGGACGCCAGCGGGCCGATATTGCCCAGGCCCAGCACGGCGGTACCGTTGGAGATCACGGCCACCAGGTTGCCGCGCGCGGTGTATTTATAGGAGTTGGCCGGGTCGATGACGATTTCTTCGCAAGGCGCCGCCACGCCCGGGGAATAGGCCAGCGCCAGGTCGCGCTGGTTGGTCAGTTGCTTGGTGGGGGAGACGCTGATTTTGCCTGGCTTGGGGCACTCATGGTACTCAAGCGCCGCTGCGCGCAGTTGTTGACGAAGTTCTTCTTTCTTGTCAGATCCCGAATCCATGCTCTACTGCCCCTTCTATCCTGTGTCCGAAAGCCTTTGATTCTAGCAGATAGAGTGGTTGCTCTAACGTAGGTATTTTTACCAATGCCGAATTTTCATCGGTTTTCGTTGACTTTCAATTAAGAATCATTGAGTTGGGGCGCGATTTTTCTGCCAAACAAATTAATAAACTGTCGCCTGGACGACAATGCTGACTTGCGGCACGAAACCATAAAATCTTGTTGCGCCAAATCGTGGATGGTTGAAATATTCGGCGCAAACAACTTTACTTATGGCACCTTTGTTCCTAGACTGAGTTTACTGGCACTTTACGGAAGGAAAAAACCATGCGTAATGCACTCTGGCATTCCTGGTCCCGACTGTCCGGCGTCCTGTTCCCTGCGACTGCCGCAGCCCTTTTCTTCACCCCACCAGATTCCAGCTATGTTTTCCTGCTAGCGATGGCAGCCGTGTCATCCGGCGGCACCTGGATCTATTTGCGCGACAAGCCAAATAAGGACGAAGCAGGGGTGTCCCGCTAGAATGGCGGGATGCTTTCCGAATTCGACCTGATCAAACAATACTTCGTGCGCCCCGTACCGGGACGCGCCGCCCTTGGCATCGGCGACGACTGCGCCTTGCTGGCGCCGTCGCCCGGGATGCAGACGGCCATTTCCTCCGACATGCTGGTCGAGGGCCGGCATTTCTTTGCCGGCGAAGATCCCCAGCGCCTCGGCCACAAAAGCCTGGCGGTCAACCTGTCCGACCTGGCGGCCATGGGCGCGCGCCCGGTGGCCTTCACGCTTGCCCTGGCGCTGCCGGCGGCCGAACGGGCCTGGCTGGAGGGCTTCTCGCGCGGCCTGTTTGCGCTGGCCGATGCGCATGGCTGTGAACTGATCGGCGGCGACACCACCAAGGGACCGCTGAATATCTGCATCACCGTGTTCGGCGAAGTGGCGCCCGGGCGCGCCTTGCGCCGCAGCGCCGCCCGGCCCGGCGACGACGTCTGGGTGTCCGGCACCCTGGGCGATGCGCGCCTGGCCCTGGCCGGCTACCAGGGTGAACTGGCGCTGCCGGCCGACATGCAGGCAGCCGCCGGCACGCGCATGCATACGCCGACGCCGCGCGTGGCGCTGGGCGCGATGCTGGCCGCGCGCAGCCTGGCGCATGCCGCCATCGATATCTCGGACGGCTTAGTGGGCGACCTCGGACACATCCTCGAAAAATCCCGCGTCGGCGCCACCCTGAATGCCGACGCCCTGCCGGCCGGCCCGGTGTTGGCGGCCCAGCCGCAAGCCGTGCGCCGCGCCTTCAGCGCAGCCGGGGGCGACGACTACGAGCTTTGCTTCACTGCCCCGGCTTCAGCACGCGACGCCATCCTTGCCGCCGGCGCCGAATGCGGCACGCCCGTCACCCGCATCGGCCGCATCGAGGACGCCGCCGGCCTGCGCTGGACCGACGCCGGCGGTGTGCCGCTGGTGCTGGAGCTGTCCAGCTTCGACCACTTCACGCAATAGCGCGGCGATACTCGCCTGGCGGCTTGCCCACCAGCGCCGTGAATTCCTTGATGAAGTGGGCCTGGTCGTAATAGCCCAGGCCCAGCGCCAGCTGCGCCAGTTCCGGTGCGGCGCCAGCCTGCAGTTGCGCCACCGCTTCATGCATGCGGTAGCGCCTGATCACCCATTTCGGTCCCACGCCGACGTATTGCTGGAACAGCCGCTGCAGGGCGCGCTTGTTGAGGCCAGCCTGTTCGGCCAAGGCGTCCACCGTCAGCAGCGCCGCATCGCCCGCAATGGCCGCCACCAGCGCGGCGGCCCGGCCGGCGTCTGCGTCGCAGGGCGGCAAGCGCGCCAGCAGGAAAGCTTCCGCGGCCGCAGCCATCGCGGCGGGCGCCGTGTCCGCTGAAGCGGCGCAAGCGCGCACCTGCCGCGTCAACGCTGCGCCATCCGTGCCGAACAGCTGCGCCAACCCAACACGGCGGTCGGCAATTTCGGCGACCGCGCTGCCGAAAAATGGGCGAAAGCAGCCCGGCCTGAACTTGATGCCGAATGCAAAACCCTGCCCCGCCAGCCGTTTGGTATAGCGCGCTGTATGCACGCCGTACACGCCATCGCTGTCATTTTCGATCACCAGGTGCACATTGGGATGGGGCAGCGTTTCCTGCTGCTGTGGCGGGTGGCCCTGCATGTCCCAGCCGACGAACCAGTAATGCTCGACCAGGGCAGCCAGCGCGGCGCTTGGCGCCACGCGCTCATGGCAGAATGAGCCCGCCTTAAAGCGCGGCACCAGGATGCCGCGCGGCTCAGTATTGATTTGTCGCGTTTTTCCAATCATCAGGCGATGGAGACTACCATAATGGCGGCCATGAAAACACTGATCCCCCTACTATTCGCATGCGTCGCCACGGCGGCCAGTGCAGGAGACAAACCCATGCAAATCGAAGGCACGTTCGACGTCAAACTCACGCCGCAGCCAGCGGTGGAAGGCCAGCCCTGGGGCCGGCAAACCATTACCAAGACATTCCACGGTCCGCTCGATGGCACCAGCAAGGGCGAGATGCTGGCCGTGATGACTGCCGTGAAAGGCTCGGCCGGCTATGTCGCACTGGAACAGGTCAACGCCACGCTGGAAGGCCGCACAGGCAGCTTTTTCCTGCAGCATTCCGGCCTGATGAACAAAGGCACGCCGACGTTGAACGTCAGCGTCGTGCCCGACTCCGCCACGGGCGAATTGTCCGGCCTGCAAGGCACGATGACCATCGACGTCACCGGCGGCCAGCACCGCTACACCTTCAGCTACCAGCTGCCGCCACGTTAAGCCCGGCAGATGTCATGAAGTGGTAACAAGCAGCAACTATTATCCTGCCTGTCTCCACATTCATACCACTCTCCCGTGAATGTTTTCCGCCGCCCCCATGAGGGCGGCATTTTTTTATCCGGTGAGCGCGGTGTGGTCTTCGCCCGGCTCGCCGGCGCGGCGGCCGCTGCCATGCATCAGCCAGTAATGGTGGAAGGCCAGGCGGATGTTGTCGCGCAGCTGGGTGTCGTCCCACGGCTTGGTATAGAAGCGGTAGATCGCGCCGCGGTTGATCGAGTCGAGCACCGCTTCCAGGCCGGTATAGCCGGACAGGATGATGCGGATGGTGTCGGGGTACATCTCCTTGACCTTGGCCAGGAATTCGGTGCCGCTCAGGATCGGCATGCGCTGGTCGCACACGATCACCTGCACCGGGTACAGCGCGAGCAGGTCGAAGCCTTCGGCTGGCGTCACTGCCGTCAGGATGCGGTAGCCGTCGCGGCGGAACAGGCGGTGCAGCGAAGACAGCACGTTGACGTCGTCATCCACCAGCAGCAGGGTTTGCGGCGGTTCAGCTGCCACGTTCGGGTCGGGCGGCAGGCTCTTGCCCGATTCGGCCAGCGCGCCCATTTCCGGCGCTGCCAGGGGGCGGCTGAAGAAGTAGCCCTGGATTTCATCGCAGCGGTTGCGGCGGAGGTATTCGAGCTGCGGGCGCGTCTCCACCCCTTCCGCAATCACGCGCAGCTTGAGGCTGTGCGCCATGCTGATGATGGCCAGTGCGATCGCAGCGTCGTTGGGATTGGTCGTGATGTCGCGCACGAAGGCGATGTCGATCTTCAGCTTGTCGATCGGGAAGCGCTGCAGGTAGGCCAGCGAGGAATAGCCGGTGCCGAAGTCGTCGATGGCCACCTTGATGCCAAGCTCCTTCAGCGCGCTCAGGACCTGGATGGTGCGTTCGGCATTCGACATCAAGGCCGTTTCCGTCAATTCCAGTTCCAGCAGTTCCGGCGGCACCTTGTGGCGTTCCAGCGCCTGCTTGACGTCGTTCTCCAGGTCGCCCTCGACAAACTGGCGGCTGGCCACGTTGACCGCTACATGCACGCCGCCCACCGGCGTGCGCAGCCAGGCCGCGATCTGGCGGCAGGCCGCGTCGATGATCCAGCTGCCGACGCGTACGATCAGGCCCGTGTCTTCCAGCACGCTGACGAATTCCGCGGGATAGACCAGACCGTAGCCGGGCCGGTTCCAGCGCAGCAGCGCTTCCGCTCCGCTGATGCGGCCCGTGGTCAGGTTGACCTTGGGCTGGTAATGCAGCTCCAGCTCGTTGTTGTCCAGCGCGCGGCGCAGCGCCATTTCCAGGTCGAGGCGCGCCAGCACCTGCACGTTCATGCCGGCGGTGAAGAAGCGGTAGCCGTCGCCGCCGGCATCCTTGGCGCGCTCCATGGCGGTGTTGGCGTACTTGACCAGGGTTTCGGGATCGTTGGCATCGTCCGGGTACATGGCGATGCCGATGGAGGCGGTCAGGGTGGCCTGGTGCTCGTCCAGTTCGAACGGCGTGCGCAGGGCTTCGCGCACCTCGTTCGCCACCAGCACGGCATCCTGCTGGTCGCGCGTCATGGTCAGGATCAGCGCAAACTCGTCGCCGCCCAGGCGGCCGACGGTGTCGCGCAGGCGCACGCATTGCACCAGGCGGTTGCTGAATTCGTGCAATAGCTGGTCGCCCATGGCCGCGCCCATCGAGTCGTTGACCTTGCGGAAGCGGTCCAGCCCGATGAACAGCACCACGATGCGCCATTCCTTGTCCTGTGCCAGCTCGATCGATTCGCCCAGGGTCTGGAAGAACAGGGTGCGGTTGGGCAGGCCGGTCAGGCGGTCGTAGTGCGCCATATGGCGCAGGCGCTCTTCCGCCAGGCGGCGTTCGGTGATGTCGCGCGCGACGCAGATCAGGGTGCGGTGCGCGGACTCTCCTTCGCTTTGCAGCAGCCAGTAGACTTCCACCGGCACTGCGGCGCCGTCGCTGCGCAGCAATTCGATTTCCATCAGCTCCGGCGCACGGTGCGGCGCCTGCAGCGCCTGCCCGGCGCGTTCGGCCTGCGCCGACAGCGCGTCCCGCCCGCCAAGGCCAAGCCGCGCTGGCTCCAGCGCCAGCAGTTGCGCGCGCGGATGGCCCAGCATGCGGCAGGCGCCCTCGTTGACATCGACCAGCGACAAGGTGTTGGTGTCGATCAGGAAGATGGCGTCGGCGGTGGCGTCCATCGCGCTGCGGAAGCGCTGCAAGTCGGCGGTGCGGGCGCGCACGGTCTGCTCCAGCACCTCGTTGTAGTCGCGCGCCTGCTGGTGCAGCAGCCGCACTTCCAGCATATTGTTGATGCGCGTGAGCACCTCGACCGGGTCGAAGGGCTTGCTGACGAAGTCGCGCGCACCGGCATCGAGGGCCGGCAGCTTCTGGTCGGGCTGCGCCGTGACCACCAGCACCGGCAGGTACTCAGGCTCCAGCGGCTTGAGCGCCTCCATCACGTCGAAGCCGCTCATGCCGGGCATGTGCAGGTCGAGGATGATCAGGTCGTAGCGGTGCTCTTCGTGCCAGGGCGCCACCACGCGCGGATCGGTGGTGGAGCTGACGTTCACGTAGCCGCTGGTCTGCAGCAGGTATTCCAGCAGCTGCACATTGACCGGCTGGTCGTCCACTATCAGGACTTTGGCGTTCAGGATATCGTCGCGGCTGATCACTTGGACGTACTCCCTTCTTCCTCCCTGCGAGCCAGGAAGGCCATGGTGCTGTTGATCGCTTCCGTGAATTCGTCGATGTTGATCGGCTTGATCAGGTAGCGGAAGAAACCGGCCGCCAGGCCTTTTTCAACGTCGCGCGGCATGGCATTGGCGGTCAGGGCGATGACGGGGATGTGTGCGGTGCGGGGGTCGGTCGCCAGCAGCTTGACAGCGTCGATGCCGTTCAGGCCCGGCAAGTTGATGTCCATCAGGATGATGTCCGGCTGGTGCGCGCGCGCCAGTTCGATGCCAAGGTGGCCGTCCGGCGCGGAAATGAGTTTCAGGTCGGGGCGGAAACTGATGATTTCTTCCACCAGCTTCAGGTTGGCCGGGTTGTCTTCCACGTACAGCACGGTGGCCGGCTCGCCTTCGGCGTGGCGGTGGTGCTGGGCCGGCCGCTCGGCATTCTGGTCGATGCGCGAAGGCGTCGGCTCGGTCGATTCCAGCTCGATCCAGAACATGCTGCCCACGCCCTGGCTGCTGGTGACGCCGATGGTGCCGCCCATCAGCTCCACCAGGCGCTTGGTGACCACCAGGCCGATGCCGGTGCCCTCTTCCGCCCCGCTCTCCTGGCCCAGGCGGTTGAAGGGCTGGAACAGTTGCTTGACCTGTTCCGGCTTGAGTCCCATGCCGGTGTCCTGCACCGACACCCGCACCAGGTTTGGTCCGCTCGGGCTGCAATCGACCACCACCGCACCGCCATCGCGGTTGTACTTGATCGCGTTGGACAGCAGGTTAAGCAGGATCTGCTTGAGGCGCGTGCGGTCGGCCGTGACGTTGGCCACGCAGCCGTCCGGGAACAGCAGGCGGATGCCGCGCGCGCTGGCCAGCGGAGCCACCATGCCTTCGCACTCCTGCAGGATTTCGTTGAGCGCCACGGGTTCCAGCGACAGCGCCACGGCGCCCGACTCGATCTTGGCCAGGTCGAGGATTTCGTTAATCAGGGTCAGCAGGTGGCGGCCGGACTTCAGGATATGGTTGGCGAATTCGCGCTTCTGCACCAGCGTCGATGGCAGCTTTTCCGAGGTGAGGATCTGCGCGAAGCCGAGGATGGCGTTCAACGGCGTGCGCAGTTCGTGGCTCATGGACGACAGGAAGGCCGACTTGGCCTGGTTGGCGCTCTTGGCCTCCTGCATTGCCATCGCCAGTTCGCTGTTGGCCTGCTCGAGCTGCAAGGTGCGTTCGTGCACGCGCTGTTCCAGCTCCTCGTTCAGGCGCATGACTTCCTGCTGCGCCTTGCTGCGCTGTTCCGCCTCGCGCGCGATTTCACTGTTGGAGGTTTCCAGTTCGCGCGTGCGGCTTTCGATTTCGCTCAACATCTTGTTGAAGGAGTCGGCCAGTTCGGCCACCTCGTCGTTGCTGGTGCCCGGCGCACGGCGCGAATAGTCGCCGGTTGCCATCACTTCGCGCGCCACGTCGGCAATGGCCAGCACCGGCTGGGTCACCACCTTGTTCAAGGGCCGCATCAGCAGGTAGGCAATGCCCATCGCCAGGAAGGTGGCGACAATGGCAATCATCACGTAGTCGCCGAAGCGGCCCAGGAGTTCATAGTCCGACTGCAGGTAGACGGTGCCCAGCAGTTCGCCGTTGTCGCGGATGCGGCGGAACAGCATCATCTTGCCGTCCTCGAAGGCGACGCCTTCGGCTTGTGGTGCGGCAGGCACGCTGATATCGATTCCCGGCGCCACATAGGTGGCGAACAGCTGGCCGCGCGCGTTGTAAATCGCACCGGCGTTGACTTTCGGCCGCAGGCGCAGCAGCGCCAGGTTTTCCTTGGCCAGGCGCGGATCGTCGAAAGTCAGCGCGGGTGCGCTCATATGCCCCAGCAGCTCGGCCTGGGTGGTCATGTCCGAACTCAGTGACTGGTGGTAGGCGCGCAAGTCGTAGGCGATGATGGTGCCGAGCGACACCAGCAGCGCCACCAGCGTGACCAGCATCACCACGCCAAGCAGCTTTTGGGGCAGCGAGCGGCGGCGCGTCATCATCCCGCCACCTGCTGCACGCGAAGAGCGGCCGACAGCATGCGCGCACTGATCTTCAGGCGCGCCACGGCCGCATGTTTCAGGGAAACCTCAAAGCGCAGCCTCTCGTCGGCAATGACAAAGTTGATCATGCTGCCCATGCCGAAGGTCTCGTCGCCATCGGTCACGGTCAGCACCGGCTGGCCGCGGCTGGCGGCCAGCAGCTCCTGCGCCAGACCCTTGTCCTGCGCCGGGATGAACAGGATGTGGACGCCGGCCAGGCTGTCGCCGCGCTTGATGCGCCTGACCTGCAGCGGCCGGCCATTGGCGGTATGGCCCGCCACGGTCTGTTCCAGTTGCTCGGCCAACGGGTCGGCCCCGGCAACGCCAATCACGACCGGTGCATCGGGGCGCGTGAAACTGCCTTCGGGCCATTCCACGAAGCCGGCAAATTTGTACAGGTAAGCTGCCTTGACCTGGCGCTCCAGGCTGGAGGCCGATTGGGCATGGGCGAACAGGGGCAGCAGCGCAGCCAACAGCAGCGCCACCCAGAAAACGGGACGTCTTCCTTGGAGAGTCCTCACCACCGTGCCTCGCGAACAGGGGATTTGGGGCATTCTATCGCTGAGTACCGGGCAGCGGCGCAATTATTGGTTTATCGCACCACAAAAGCCTTCCCCGGCTTGCAAGTTAGTCGTGACGCCACATTATTGCGGTGCAGCGTGGTCAATCTGCACAGCAGCGCGCTAGAATGGCCTCAAATGCTTTTGTTTGCTAAAGGAGCCACAAGTGAGTACAGACATCAACGAACTGGCCGCCCAAGTGGGTAAGGCCCTGCAAGACAAAGGCTTGCTGTTGGCAACCGCGGAATCGTGCACCGGTGGCGGCATCTCGACGGCGATCACGGACATTGCCGGCTCCACCGGCTGGTTCGATTGCGGCTTTGTCTGCTATTCGAACGCATCCAAGACCGAAATGCTGGAAGTACCGGCCGCCATGATGGCGCAATTCGGTTCCGTCAGCGAAGAAGTGGCAGCCGCCATGGCGCAGGGCGCGCTCGGCTCCAGCAATGCCCATGTGGCGGTATCGGTTACCGGCATTGCCGGGCCCACCGGCGCGGTGCCGGGCAAGCCGGTCGGCACGGTCTGTTTTGGCTGGGCCAACGCCGATACCGTGCATACCGAGCGCCTGGTGTTCTCCGGCGACCGCCAGGCAGTGCGCGCGCAGACCATCGAACATTCGCTGAAAGGCCTGCTGCGCTTTATTAACTAGTTGAGCAGGCGGCTGCGGCGCTCCGCTGCAGCCGGTTCGAACAGGGTCAGGCCGGCGATGGCGCGGCTGATCGCCACGTACAGGTAGCGCCGTTCTTCGGCGTATTCATCCCCATTGCGGGTGGCGCGCGGGAACTGGCCTTCTTCCATATACGGCAGCAGTACCTGCTGCCATTCCCTTCCCTTTGCCGCCTGCACCGTGGCCAGCGCCAGCGTCTTGCTCGCCGTGCCGCGTGCCGTGGGCTTGCCGCGCGTTGCCACCTGGCGGCGGCGCAGTTCCTCGAGGAAGGCCGGCGCCTTCGCATCGCCCTGGCGCCGGGCAAAATCCATGAAGGCACGCAGGGTGCGCAGCACGGAGTCGGCATGGGCGCGCTTGACGAAAGTGCGGCGGGTGGCGGCCGGCAGGTCGAGGCCCGTGCTGGCCAGTTCCAGCAGTTGCGCCGCGCTGGCGCTTGCGGCTTGCGCCTTCATCTGCGCCAGCACGTCGGCCAGGCGCTGCTTCCAGCGCCGGGTGGCGCCAGTGTCGTAATGTTGCTCGGCGCACAGCAGGCCGCTGAACATGAATTCCAGCGTTTCCGGGTCGCGCACCACGGCGTCCTTCTGCTGTTGGTAGGCGTCGCCGGAGCCGTACATGGCGTGGCTGGACTCGTAGTCACGGCGATCGCCCGACACGGCGAAATAGGTTTGCAGGCCGTCGACCATCAGCTCGCAGCTTTCCTTGTCCGCTTTCAGCGTGCTGTAGTCGCCGCTGGCCACGTGCAGCAGGGCGCGCAGGGCCATGATTTCCGGGCGTTTCAGGTAGGAGGCGAAGCCGTCGCAGTTGTAGCGCAGGCCGGCGTCCAGCAGGGCGTTCTCGATTTCCACGCTCTGGTCGACTTCGCGCAGGATGATGGCAAGGTCGGGGCCGAGCGCCAGCTCTTTCGCCTTGGCGACGACGGCTTGGGCGCAGGATTGTGGATCGGCGTGGTCGTATTCGACGTGGCGCACTTCCGAGTAGGTGTCCGGGTGCGACTCGAAGCCGCATTTCGGCAAGGCGCGTTCCAGCAGCTTTTTCAGCGACACACCGCAACGGCGTGACTGCGACAGCGGCAAGCGTTCCGCATCGGGGAAAGCCAGCTCGAAGCCGCCGCCCGAGAAGCGCGGGTCGGCGCCGCGTTCGGCGTTGATCACCTGGTGGCGGTCGCCCACCACCACCAGCCGCGCGTTGCGGCGGAACAGTTGCAGAAGCTCGAATTCGGCGGCGTTCACGTCATGCCATTCGTCGACCAGCAGCAGGTTTGCCTGGGGCATGTCGTGCACAGCTTCCGGGAAGCGGCGCAGGATCGACACCAGGTCGGTCGCGTAATCGACCGGGGCCTGCCACAGGATATGCCCGGCCTGCGGCTGGCGGCGGCGCTCGAACTCGTGGAAGATTTCCACGATCTCGCGATCCTCCAGCTGGAACTCATTGCACAATTCGTCGAAGGTGAAATCGTCGAAGACTTCGTCCTCGAAGCGCAGCGTGGCCAGGGTCGCCTTCATCTGCGCCAGCAGTTGCAGCATCATTTCCACGCGCTGGGTGCTGCGTTCGAAGTCGAAATCGAATTCCGTGTAGCGGCCCTCGTGGCGCTGCCAGACCGTGTTGGCGGCCGCCACCAGCATGGGGCGCATCTGCTCCAGGCTGGACCAGCGCTCCGGCAGGTCGAGCCAGTTGCCGTGCTCCGCGATGCGTGTGAGCTGCGAGCGCGCCAGCGCCTCCACCGTCAGCACCTGCACCTTGCGCTCCGGGCATTCCAGCGCCAGCTTTTCATAAAAGCGCTGGCGGGCGCCTTCCGAGAAGCACAGGCCGAGCACGACACCCGGTTCCTGTGCCGCCAGCATGGACAGCGTGGTAGTCTTGCCTGTCCCAGCGCGCGCCTCGATCATCAAGGTCTGGGCGCGGGACTTCAGGATCGCTTCCTGCTCGCTGGATGGTGAAACTCGCATGCCTGTTCAAATGGTGCCAATGAAAACACGCATTCTACCTTGGCTGGCCGCAGCTGCCGCCCTCGCCGCGCCGGCCGCCGCGCATGCCGCGCGCCCCTTGACGGTGTACGCCGCAGGCGACATCGCCGACTGCCGCTACAACCGCGCCGCCGATTCCGGGGCAGCGGGGACCGCTGCCCTTATCGCCAAAGGCGACCCGGAGGCCCTGATCCTCACCCTGGGCGACCACACCTACCCGAGTGGCGCCCCGGCCGAATTCAGCGACTGCTACGCCCCCACCTGGGGTCAGTTCAAGGCGCGCACCCGCCCCACGCCCGGCAACCACGAATACACCAGCGGCAAAGCCACCGGCTATTTCGACTACTTCGGCGAACTGGCCGGCCCTGCCGGCCGCGGTTATTACAGTTACGACAAGAGCGGCTGGCACTTCATCTCATTGAACAGCGACCTGAAACCGGCCGACCACCAGCGCCAGCTCCTGTGGCTCAAAGACGACCTGGCCGCAAGCAAGGCGCGCTGTACCCTCGCCTACTGGCACGCGCCCATGTATAGTTCTGGCGGGCACGCCCCGTCCAAGCGGATGCAAGACATCTGGCGCGCACTGCACGCGGCCGGCGTCGAGCTGGTACTGTCCGGGCATGACCATGACTACGAGCGCCTGGCGCCGATGGATGCCGATGGTCAGCCCGATGCGGCGCGCGGCGTGCGCCAGTTCGTGGTCGGCACCGGCGGCGCCATGCTGACGCCCTTCCTCTGGCTGAACGACCAGAGCGAAGCGCGTTCCAACTGGCGCACCGGCGTGCTGAAACTGGTATTGAAGGAAAACAGCTACGAATGGGAGTTCCTGCCGGTCCAACCGAAGGCCGCGCCGGAGCACCCGCAGCAGGAGGCCCGTGACAGCGGCACGGCCAACTGCCACTGATTACAGGAGCATCAATGCAAAACACGGTTCACTTCGTCCTGCAGGGCAAGGGCGGTATCGGCAAGACGTACGTATCGACCATCCTCGCGCAATGGCTGAAAGCCAAGAGCGAAGGCCCGCTGCGCTGCTACGACACCGACCAGGAAAACACCACCTTCTCGCGCTACAAGGCGCTGGACGTAAAGCACGTGCCGGTGATGACCGAATCGCGCACCATCGACCCCAAGCGCTTCGACGCCCTGATGATCGACATCCTGGAGGAAGACGGCAATTGCGTGGTCGACAACGGCGCCAACACCTTCTCGCCGCTGATGGCCTACCTGATTGAGAACGACTGCTTCAACCTGCTGGAAGAGTCGGGCCGCAAGGTGTACATCCACACCATCGTGGGCGGCGGCGACACGCTGCACGATACCGCGATGGGCTTCGTGACCACGGCCAAGTCGACCCAGGTGCCGCTGGTGCTGTGGGAGAACGAGCATTTCGGCCTGCTGCAATCGGCGTCCGGCAAATCCTTCCTCGAATCGCAGACCTACGCCGACAACTCGCAGCGCGTGCGCGGCCGCATCGTGCTGAGCGCGCGCAATGCCGACACCTTCGGCGCCGACGTGAAGAAGATGAACACCGGCCGCCTGACGGTGGACGAAGTGAAGGCCAGCGACAAATTCAATGTGATGGAAAAGCAGCGCATCAAGGTCGTGTTCCGCGACCTGTTCGAACAACTCGACCTGGTGAACTGGTAAATGGCCCTCGACCCGCAGAAACTTCGCCTGCACGTATTCGAAAAAACCGGCATCAAGGTAGATGTCGACGACCCGATTTTTGCCCTGGTGGCCTTGAACGAAGCGGTACTGGAAGAAGCGGTCGAACGCCACCTGGCGCGCCTGGACGGCGCACACGCCCCCGCGGCAACGCCAGGCGCCGCCTACGTCCCGCCCCCCGGCGCCCGCCCCATCCCCACCTCGCACGAACCTTTTTCGCGCCGCGAACTGCGCCTGCTGGCCGCCGCCGCAGGGGTAGCAGTCCTGACCGCCACCCTGGTGTTGATCGGCCAGGCCATTTTCAGCAAACCAGCCGGCATCCCACCCGCCAAGCTCGAGCGCGCCCTGCAAACCCTCGACGTCAAAACCCGCGCTGCGTTCGAAGCAGAATTAGCAAAATAATAGTCGGCGCCATTTCATTGCAAGCGGGCACGCAGCTGCGGACTCGAGATGTCCGCTATATGCCGAAAGGCCGTTTCGGCCTGTGCAATAGAACGCGAGGGTACGCCAAACGATTCAAAGTGGACCTTCCATTCGCGTACTTCGCGCCAGATTTGAGCAATCAGTTCCAGGGCTGCCGCCTCGTTCAGGCCAAACTTTTCGCGCCAGCCGATAGCGTTGTCCAGGTTTGCGCTACGCCCTTGTGGACCAACACCAAGGAAGAGAGTCCTGTCGGAGGCGACGCTGGGCCTGGGCATGACGTCATACAAGGGGCTGAGCCGCCAGCCCTTAAGGCGCGGGTCCCATAAAAATGCGTGATTGCGCAAGTGATCGTCATCGTTGGTGACAAAGATGTTGTAAATCATGCGCATGAACAGTTCTGTCTTGTTGTCGCGTATGACGTCGACGTGGCAGTACTTTTGCACGGCTTCGGCCAACTCGCCGTAACTCTTGTTGCGCGCATCGGTTTCGTCGCAAGCCAATAGCGTCAGGCCACTGGCAAACGCCAGCCGCTTCTCGATGAGCCCTTTGCCGGGCATCGTCGATTCGAACAGTTTGCCGGGTTCAGGTAACTCGCCGGGCGTGTCCCAATAGCGGTCGAATCGGCGAATCAGCATGACTCGGCGCTCACCCACGGCGAGGGTCTTTACTTCCGGTACGGTCATGCCACACAGCTTGGCAAGCCGCAACGTTGCCGCTTCAATTTCCGGCACGTCGAGACGTTCTCCCCTGCTTGAGAACTTCGCCAGCCACAAGACGCCCTGTTCGTCACGGACCGATGCCTTCGGGCGGGCTCCGCCCAGCGCGGATCCGCCGTCAAAAATGGCCTCCAGGTGAGCTGGGACCGGCAAGCCTGCCTCAATGCGTTCGGCGGCCTCCACGAGGTACTGCAGGTCTGCCAGGGGTACGTAGCCCTCTTTGGGCTGGCCATCAATGCGCTCGCGCACATCCAGCGCGCCAACCCGCTCGCTGCCCGCTTCCAGCAGATATGTTGCTTCCGACAAGCTGTTGATTGGAACTTTTAACTTGGCCTCAATGACCCGGCGGCCCCAGGCATCCGGCGCGGCATCGCGGATGCCGCCGAAAAAGGGCAGGCTATTCTCAGGGAAGATCTTTCTGGCGCGGACAGCTTCCTTGTCCTTCAGCGAAAGGCTGACAGGATCGATCTCCAACGCTCCCGGCCGGTCGATATAACGGGTGCCGTAAGCAAACTCGGAGGCATTCAACTGCGGACCATCCTCTGTCAGTGTCAGCAAACCGGCCGGCACGAATGTCCCATCCAATGAAGCAAAAACTGCGAGTTCTCGCCTGGTGGCCATTCAATCTCCTAAAAGTCGAGTTTAGTGAGCTCTTCCTTGCTGAGTCCGCGCGTGCGTTTGCGCTTTTCGCCAGCCTCCAAGGCAGCCAGTGCCGGGTCTTCAGCCTGGAGCAGCTCAAGCAGACTGGTAGCAGGTGCAATCGCTTCGATGTAGCGCAGCACCTGGCCGATGGCCAGCCCGGCGTCGCCTTTCTCCAGGCGATAGGCTGTATTCCGCGACAATCCCGCTCGCACTGCGGCTTCCGCTTGCGTCATATGCCGGGCGATTCGCAATCGGGCCAAACGTTGACCGAGAAGGATCATCTCGGCAACTCGGCTGGCAGGCAACACATGGTTTTGAGTGACTTTCATGTTCGTAAAAACAGACATTAAGCATTTAATGCTCGATTTGACGAGCATATATGAGTATAACAGGAGCTTGCGAGTGTTCAAATAATGTATCTAAATTCGAGCATTAAGTCGATAAAAGTCGATTTAACGAACATTAGCCACTTCAACCCTCTTGTGCTAACATATGAATACCTATTCATTTGTTTGACATGACTATCTATTCTGACAACGATGCTTCCGTCGCGGAGCTGGCGGACCTGTTCCATTTGCTGGGGGACCCGACCCGGCTGCGCATTGTGCTGGCTTGCCTGGAGCAGCCGATTGCGGTCAGTGATATCGCGGGCTCGCTGCAACTGAGCTCTTCGCTGGTGAGCCACCATTTGCGCCTGCTGCGCGCCGCGCGTATCGTCAAGTCTGAACGCCAGGGCAAGCAAGTCTTCTATTCCACCGCTGATGCGCATATCAGCGGCGTCCTGCGCGATATGCTGGAACATATCGCCGAACCTTCCAACGGTAACGAACAATGAGCGCCCATCACCATCACGGACATGGCCACGACCACGGCCATCATCACCACCATCACGGCGAAGTGGGACACGGCCGCGCCTTCGCTATCGCGATCGCGCTCAACGCGGCGTTTGTTGCCATCGAGTTCTTCTACGGTTTCCTGGCCAATTCCACGGCGCTGATGGCCGACGCCGGCCATAACCTGTCGGACGTCCTGAGCCTGATCCTGGCCTGGGGTGCGGCGATCCTGGCCAAGCGCGAGCCTTCCGGACGCTATACCTATGGCTTGCGCAGCAGCTCGATCCTGGCGGCGCTGTTCAACGGCATGTTGCTGATGGCGGCTACCGGCGCCATCGCCTGGGGCGCCTTCCAGCGCTTGATGGAGCCGACGCCGGTGGCGGGGCTGACCGTATCCGTGGTGGCCGGCATCGGCATTGCCGTCAACGGCATTTCGGCCTGGCTGTTCATGAAGGGCAGCAAGGATGACCTGAATATCCGCGGCGCCTACCTGCACCTGGCGGCCGATGCCGCTATCTCGCTGGGCGTGCTGATCGCCGGCCTGGTGGTCATGTACACCGGCTGGGCGTGGATCGATCCTGCCGTGTCGCTGGTAATCGTGGTGCTGATCATGAAGAGCACCTGGTCGTTGCTGCGCGAGGCACTGGACATGACGCTGGGCGCGGTGCCCGGCAACGTGGATGCCGCCGAAGTGGAGAAATTCCTGCTCGCCAGCCCGGGCGTGACCGGGGTGCATGACCTGCATATCTGGTCGATGAGTACCACCGATGTGGCACTGACTTGCCATCTTGTCATGCCGGGCGGCTACCCGGGCGATGCGGCCATCGACGACATAGCGCGCCAGTTGAAGGAGCAATTCGGCATTCATCATACGACCTTGCAAACCGAGCAAGGCACCACGCAGCATGAATGCTGCCTGCAAGGCCAGGGCCACGCGCCCGGGGACAAGCATGATCATGACCACGATCACGACCATGATCAAGACCATGACCACGACCACCACCATGGCCATGCACATTGAGCCAAGAAGTCATACGCAGCCCATCCAGGCCGTCCAAACCTTGGGACGGTAAAATTGCCAACCGGCATTATTAGCATGTCGGCAGGCTTATAAATCAAGCACTTACCGGAATCCGTCCAGCGGGCACACAGCTTGCTGTTGCCCTAGGACCCCGCCAGACGCGCGGGGGCCTACACAACGGAGACCGGAATGCAAAAGAAGCGCCCCCTCACACTCTATATCCTGTTCGCGATGCTGCTTGGCATCGCCGTCGGCTACGCCTGTCACACGGTATTCCCTGACAAGAAACTCACCGCCGACATTTCGGCCCATATCTCGCTGGTCACCGACATCTTCCTGCGCCTGATCAAGATGATCATTGCGCTGCTGGTGTTCTCCACCCTGACCGTCGGCATCGCCAACCTGAGCGACGGCAAGGCTGCCGGCCGCATCGGCGCCAAGGCTTTCGCCTGGTTCATCGTCGCTTCGCTGGTCTCCCTGGCGCTCGGCATGCTGCTGTCGAATGTGATGCAGCTCGGCACCAACCTTGGCCTGCCGCTGCCCGCCATTGACGCCAGCACCGGCCTGAAGACTTCGGCCTTCACGCTGAAAGACTTCATCACCCACGTGGTGCCGAAGTCGCCGATCGAGGCCATGGCCAATAACGAGATCCTGCAAGTGCTGGTGTTCTCGATCTTCTTTGGCTCCGCGCTGGGCGCGCTGGGCGAATCCGGCAAGCGCCTGCTGGACGTGGTCGACGAGCTGGCGCAAGTCATGCTGCGCATTACCGGCACCATCATGGGCCTGGCCCCGCTGGCGGTGTTTGCCGCCATGGCTTCCGTGGTCACCACCAACGGCCTCGGCATCCTGGCGACCTTCGCCAAGTTCATGGGCGGTTTCTACTTCGGCCTGTTCTGCCTGTGGGCATTGCTGATCGGCGCCGGCTTCGCCGTGCTGGGTCCGCGCGTGCTGCGCCTGGTAGGCCTGATCCGCGAACCGTTCCTGCTGGCCTTCTCCACCGCAAGCTCGGAAGCGGCCTATCCAAAACTGCTGGTCGCGCTGGACAAGTTCGGCGTGCAGCGCCGCATCTCCAGCTTCGTGCTGCCAATGGGTTATTCCTTCAACCTGGATGGCTCGATGATGTACTGCACCTTCGCCGTGCTGTTCATCGCCCAGGCCTATGGCATCGACCTGTCGCTGGGCACCCAGATCACCATGCTGCTGCTGTTGATGCTGACCTCGAAAGGCATGGCCGGCGTGCCACGCGCTTCGCTGGTGGTGATCGCCGCCACCCTGACCCAGTTCCACATTCCGGAAGCCGGCCTGCTGCTGTTGATGGGCGTGGACCAGTTCCTCGACATGGGCCGCTCGGCCACCAATGCAGTCGGCAACGCCATCGCCACCGCAGTCGTCGCGAAGTGGGAAGGCGCGCTCGGCGAAGAAGAACAAGCGGACGAACACAGCTACATTCGCGCCGCATAAGAACAATAACCTCAGGAGAACCCCAATGAAATACACCGCCACCACCCTGCTGGCCCTGGCTTGCTGCAGCGCGCACGCGCAATCTTCCGTCCAAGTCTATGGCGTGGCCGATGCGGGCATCGTGCTCGAACGCGGCGGCGCCGCCGGCAATACCACCAATGTGAGCAGCGGCGTCGCTTCCGGCTCGCGCATCGGCTTCAAAGGCACTGAAGACCTGGGCAACGGCCTGTCGGCCGGCTTCGTCGTCGAGAGCGGCTTCGCGATGGATACCGGCGCTTCCGGCCAGGGCGGATTGACCTTCGGCCGCCAGTCTTTCGTCTCCCTCGCCAGCCCGCTCGGGACCATCAGTGCCGGCCGCCAGTACTCGCCGTACTACAAGGCCCTGCGAGACATCGCCGATCCCTTCTCCGACGGCCTGGCCGGCCAGGCTGCCAACCTGATGGTGCCGAACCGCCGCATGGACAATTCGCTGCGCTACGCTTCGCCCAAGCTGGCGGGCTTCTCGACCGAGCTGGCTTACAGCGCAGGCGAAGTGGCGGGCGACAGCACCCGCAAGCGCGCGCTGAGCGGCGCCCTGAATTACGACGAAGGCCCGTTGGCGCTGTCGCTCTCGCACTTCCGCCGCGAAAGCGCCACCGCCGGCCTGCATGCGCATAACACGCTGCTGGCCGCGCGCTACAAGCTGGGCAACTACCAGCTGCACGCAGGCTATGCCTTCAACCGCGGCATGGGCACCGTGGGTGGCGGCGGCAGCAGCACGCTGTCAAACGGCACCAGCAGCCCAACCGGCACCGTGACCAGCGCGACCAGCGTCATCACCGCCGGCACCATCGGCATTCCCGGCGCTTCCAGCCGCGACCTGGTGCTGGGCCTGTGCGCCACCTTCGGCCCGCACAGCTTCGCCGGCTCGGTGGTGCAGCATATGGACCGCAGCGCAGCCAACCAGGATGCGCGCCAGTACGGCATCGCCTACCTGTACGGCCTGTCCAAGCGCACCGACCTGTATGCAGCCTATGGCCGCATCAATGGCCACAATGGCGCCCCTTTCACCGTCGGCAACGCCACCGACGACGGCAAGGGCCAGCGCGCTTTTAACCTGGGGTTGCGCCATCAACTGTAACTGAGGTTTGCTATAGTTGGCTGTAATGCCAGTCCAACCCGACATCACCGCAACGCCCCAGGCGCAGCCGCGTCCGACGCAACACGTCCGTACCTTGCTGGGCCTGGTGCTGCTGGCAGGCCTGGCCCTGCCCTACCTGGCGTACTGGTGGGCCGACAGCGCAACCACCGAGCGCCTGCGTGAAGCGGGGGCGCAAAGGCTGGAGGTGTATGCCACCAGCCTGGAAAACCTGCTCGACAAGTACGACCTCGTGCCGCGCATGCTGGAGCTGGACAAGGACGTGGTCCGGCTGCTGGAAAATCCCGGCGACGAGGATGCGCGCAACAGCGTCAACGAGTACCTGGAAGGCCTGAACAAAAAGGCCGAATCCAGCAATATCTATATCGTCAACCTGCAGGGCCGCACCCAGGCCGCCAGCAACTGGCGCCAGAAGGACAGCTTCATCGGCGATGATGTCAACTTCCGGCCCTATATCCGCAATGCGCTGCGCGGCCGCCCCGGCGGCTTTTATGGCGTGGGCACGACCAGCCTGGAGCCGGGCTACTTCTACGCCCACGGCATCTACAAGGACGGCCGCATGCTGGGCGTGGCGGCCATCAAGGTCAGCATCGAAAGCCAGCAGCGCAGCTGGACGCAGGGCGCGGACAAGGTGGCGCTGGTCGATCCCCACGGCGTGATCTTCCTCAGTTCGGATCCCGAATGGAAGTTCAGGGCCCTGCGGCCACTGTCCAACAACGTACGCGCCGAACTCGAACAGACGCGCCAGTATTTCGCGCAAGCGCTGCCGCCGCTGACGCTGAAGCACGACGAAGCGCTGGCCAATGGCGACCGCCTGCTGGTCATCCGCAACAGCAACGCTCCCGGAGCAGCCTCGACACCCCTGATGCTGGCACAGACACGCTCCCTGGCGCCGCGCGACTGGACCTTCATTTACATGTCCGACCTGAACGCAGCGCGCGGCAATGCCAGCCTCGCCTTCCTGTTCGCGCTGCTGGCCTATGGCTTCCTGATCCTGCTGTTCCTGTACTGGCGCCAGCGCCTGCGCGCCAAGGAGGAGCTGGAGCGCATGGTGGCCGAGCGTACCGCCAGCCTGGCGCGCATGACGCAGGACCTGAGCAAGGAAATCGACGTGCGGCGCCAAGCCGAGCAGCAACTGCAGATCACGCAAAACGAGCTGTTCCAGGCCGGCAAGCTGGCCGTGCTGGGCCAGATGTCGGCCAGCATCACGCACGAACTGAACCAGCCGCTGACGGCCCTGCGCACGATGTCCGACAACGCCGTGCTGCTGTTCGAGCGCGGCCGCCTGGACGACGTGCGCAACAACCTGAAAACCATTTCGCAGGTGGTGGCGCGCATGGGCACCATCACCGGCAAATTGAAGGGCTTCGCCCGCAAGTCGAACGCGGAATTGGGCCCGGTGTCGATCCACACCTCGATTTCCAATGCCCTGGTACTGGTGGAGCGCCGCATCCAGCTCGACCAGGTCACCTTCCAGCTGCGCATCGACAAGGCCGATATCTACGCGCTGTGCGACAGCAACCGCCTGGAACAGGTCCTGCTCAACCTGATGACCAATGCGCTCGACTCGATGGCCGGCTGCGCGGTGCGCGAGCTGGTGCTGGAAGTGAGCAGCAAGCCAGGCCGCGTCCTGATCCGCGTGGCCGACAGCGGCCCTGGCCTCAGCGACGAAGCGCGCAAGCGGCTGTTCGAGCCGTTTTACACCTCCAAGCCGCAAGGCGAAGGCCTGGGACTGGGGCTGGCGATTTCAGAACAAATCATCCGCGATTTCGGCGGAAGCTTAAGAGCGGAACAGGCCAACGCCGGCGCCTGTTTCGTGATCGAATTAAAAGAAGCGCAGGAGACGTGATGGACAAGATACAAGTGCTACTGGTCGAAGATGACCCGACCGTACGCGCTGGCAGTGAACAGGCGCTGGAGCTGGCCGATTTCACGGTGAGCAGCTTCGAGAGCGCCGAACCGGCAGCCAGGCTGCTGCAAGCGAACAGCCCGCTGGTGCTGGTCAGCGACGTGCGCCTGCCCGGCATGAGCGGGCTGGAACTACTGGAAGCGGCGCGTGCCATCGATCCGGAACTGCCGGTGATCCTGGTCACCGGCCACGGCGACATTGCGATGGCCGTGCAAGCCATGCACGATGGCGCTTACGACTTCCTGGAAAAGCCCTACTCGTCGGAGCAGCTGGCCGACGTCGTGCGCCGCGCCGTCGACAAGCGGCGCCTGCAACTGGAAGTGCGCGCATTGCGCCAGAAGCTCGCGCACAGCGAAGGGATCGAAGCCTGCTTGCTCGGCAACACACCAGCGATGCAGGCCCTGCGCCAGGTGATCCTGGACGTGGCAGGGCAGCCGGCCGACGTGCTGATCTACGGCGAGACCGGCACCGGCAAGGAGCTGGTGGCGCGCTGCCTGCACCAGTTCAGCGAGCGCGGCAAGCATCACTATGTGCCGGTCAATTGCGGCGCCATTCCGGAAACGATTTTCGAGAGTGAACTGTTCGGCCACGAACAAGGCGCCTTCACCGGCGCCGCCAAGCGCCAGATCGGCAAGATCGAACACGCCGACCATGGCACGCTATTCCTGGACGAGATTGAAAGCCTGCCGCTGGCCATGCAGGTCAAGCTGCTGCGCGTGCTGCAGGAGCGTTCGATCCAACGCCTAGGATCAAACCATGCGGTACCGCTGGACGTGCGCGTGATTGCAGCGTCAAAAGAAGACTTGAAGGACTTTTCCGACCAGGGCAAGTTCCGCAGCGACCTGTATTACCGCCTGAACCTGATTGTGCTGCACATCCCTCCGCTGCGCGAACGCCGTGAAGACATTCCGCTGCTGTTCGAGCACTTCATGCTGGATGCGGCAGCGCGCTACAAGCGCCCTTGCCCGGTGGTGCCCGCCGCGCAGATGCAGCAGTTGATGGCGCAGGACTGGCCCGGCAATGTGCGCGAATTGCGCAATGCGGCCGACCGCTTCGTGCTGGGACTGTCGGCATCTACGGAGAGCGCGGCGCCTGCCTCGCTGGCAGACCAGGTCGGCGCTTTCGAACGCATGCTGATCGAGCAAGCGCTGCGCGCGGCCGGCGGCAACGTCGCCACCGCCTGTACCGCGCTGAGCCTGCCGAAACAGACCATGTACCACAAGATGCAGAAGTACGGCCTGACGGCCGAAGACTACCGCTGAGTTACTTGACGTCCATCAGTTCAACGTCGAAGATCAGGGCCGAATTGGCAGGAATGCCCGGCATGGCACGGGAGCCGTAAGCCAGTTCCGACGGGATGATCAGGGTGCGCTTGCCGCCCACTTTCATGCCGACGATGCCCTGGTCCCAGCCCTTGATCACTTTGCCGGTGCCCAGCTTGAAGTCCAGCGGTTCGCCGCGTGAAATCGAGCTGTCGAACTGGCGGCCGCGCTGGTTTTTAGCCAGCGGACGATACAGCCAGCCCGTGTAGTGCATGAAGACGGTGTTGCCGACATTGGCTTCGGCGCCTTTGCCGATCTTGTGGTCGGTGACGATCAGTTGCTCGGCGGCCGGACCTGGCTGTGCCGAACCTGGCACGACCGGGCCTTGCTGGGCCGACGCTGCGGCATCTGCTTGTTGCGCCACTGGAGCAGCTTGCTGCGCCTGGGCCGGTTCTTGGGTAGGCTGCTGTGCCTGCGCCAGGCCGGCGGCGCACAGGAATGCGAACAGGATCGAAGTGCGTTTCATGTATATTCGTTAAGTGGTTTTAAAGCGGCTGCCATGATAACAAAACAAGCTGTGCACAAACTGTTTTTTGCGCTCTGGCCGAACAACGAGGTCCGCCAGGATTTGGTGCGCCTGCAACAACCGGTGCGCGGGCGGCTGATTCCGCCGGAGAAATTGCATCTGACCATGGCGTTTCTAGGGCAGCAGCCGGCGGAGGCCTTGCCTGTCTTGCGCGACATCCTGCATGCAACGCATGTGCCGCCGTTGCAGTTGACCGTTGATTGTTATGGCTACTTCAAGCGGCCGCATATTGCCTGGGCGGGGATGAGTGCGCCGCCTTCAGCGTTGTTGGCTGTGCAGGGGGAGTTGATGGCGCGGCTGGAGGCGGCAGGTTTCAGCGCGGCGACGCATGGGGATTTCAAGCCGCATATCACGCTGGCGCGTGAGGCGAAGGAAGCACCTGCCGGGTTCAGCGGGGCGCCGGTGCTGTGGGATGTTCGGGAGCTTGCGCTGGTGGAGTCGATGCCGGATGGGCGTTACTTGCCGCTCGCGCAAAACCGATAAACCGGTGTCTGACCCGCAGGGTCAGACACCCGGCCTGCGACCGCCGCTAGTCAAGTGTCTGACCCTGCGGGTCAGACACTGGCTTACCGGTTTCAGCCTGCTCAGCCAACTTCCGCAACAAATGCCCCGCCGCCACCATCCCAAACGTCGCAGTCACCACCATCGCCGAGCCAAAGCCCGCACAATTGATACCGGTCACCCCAGGCTTCGCCGCCTTCTCATCGCCATCGACAGTGCAAGCTTCCCCCGTCTCAGGGAATTTCAGCGGCTCCATCGAAAACACCGCATCGACGCCGAGTTTGTTCTTTGAATTCGGCGGATAGTTGTACTGGCTGCGCAAGCGCCGCCGCACCTTCTTCAACAGCGGTTCCTGCTCCGTCTTGGACAAATCACGCACCTCAATGCGCGTCGGATCCGTCTGTCCACCCGCACTGCCGATCACAATCAATGGAATCTGCTTGCTGCGGCAATAGTGAATCAATGCCGTCTTCGACTGTGCCGAATCGATCGCATCCACCACATAATCAAAGTGATGCGCCCCGACCATCTCATCCAGGTTATCCGGCGAGATGAAGTCCTCAACTTGCACCACTTCGCAGAACGGATTGATCTGTGCAATACGCTCCGCCAGCGCAGAAATCTTCGCCATGCCGATGGTGCCGGACAGTGCCTGGATCTGGCGGTTGATATTCGACTCCGCCACATTATCGAGGTCAATCAGGGTCAGCTTGCCAATGGCCGAGCGCGCCAGCGCCTCCACGATCCACGACCCGACACCGCCCACGCCAATCACGCAGACATGTGCCCCACGGAAACGTGCGAGCGCTTTTTCACCGTAAAGGCGGGCAATGCCGCCAAAACGGCGGTCAAAATCAACTTCTTCCAGAACTGGATCAACTATTTGCGGGGAATTCATCCCGTCATTTTACCGGAGCCGGGCTACAATGTTTTCTCTTGCCAAGTTCATCAGACCCGCACCATGAGCAATTCCTTGATCGATACCGCCCCCGGCTATGACCAGCCGATCGCCGTCCTGAAACACTGCCACGACAAGATCCGCAAGCAATTGCAAACCTTGCAAAACCTGTTGAGCCATTTGCCTCAGCATGGCGCCGACGCGGCCGCCCAGCAAGCCGCGCAGGCCGTGCAGAAGTACTTCAACAAGGCCGCCCACCTGCACCACGCAGACGAAGAGATCGACCTTTTCCCCCTGCTGACCGCAGCAGCCCAGAACGAGGACGCCGCCCTGCTGGCCCAGCTGGGCCCGCAAATCCTCGCACAGCACAAGCAGATGGATCTGGACTGGGCTATACTCGATTCGCAACTTGATAAGATTGCCAACGGTTCCAGCGCAGCCCTGGACGCTGCCGACGTAGAACGCTTCGTGCAAGCCTATACCTCGCATATGGAAACCGAAGAGGCGCACATCGCGCCCATGGCCAAACGGATACTCAGTCCCGCCCAGATGACCATCCTGGGCGAGGCCATGCAGCAGCGCCGCGGCATCCTGCCGGCGGCCATCGCCGGCGGAATCGCCCTGGCGGACCTGCGCATGGATTATGGCCGCGCCAGCCTGTCGGAAGCCGACACCCTGGCCGACCCGATTGCGCAGTTTGCCAAGTGGTTCAATGAGGCCATGAAGGCGCAGGTGAACGAGCCCAACGCGATGAGCGTGGCCACGGTCGGCAAGAATGGCCGCCCCAGTTCGCGCATCGTGCTGATCAAGCAGTACGACGAACGCGGCTTCACCTGGTACACCAATTACCAGAGCCAGAAAGGCCAGCAACTCGCGGAGAACCCGCACGCCGCCATCCTGTTCTTTTGGCCCGAGCTGGAGCGCCAGGTCAGGATCGAAGGCCGCGTCGAGAAAACTTCCGCCGACGAGAGCGACAAGTATTTCTATAGCCGCCCGGTGAAGAGCCAACTGGGGGCAATTGCTTCACAGCAGAGCCGGCCGATCGCCAGCCGCGAAGCAATGGAAGAGAGTTATGCCGCCGTGGAAGCGGCCAGCGGCGGACAGCCGCAACGACCTGAGCACTGGGGCGGTTACCGCCTGGTGCCGGACCGCGTAGAGTTCTGGCAAGGGCGCGCCTCGCGTTTCCACGACAGGATAGTCTATGACTTGCAGGACGGTAGCTGGCATAAGGAACGCATCCAGCCCTGATCCGTCCTCTCACAGGGAAGGGGCAGGCGCATGTTTGTACAAAACCGCATCAATAGCTGGATCAGCAGCATTGCCCCGCAAGTCGCCCTGCCCCTGAGGATAGAGCTGTGGAATGGCCGCAGCTTCGACTTCTCGCAAGAAGCGCCGCGCGTGACGATCCGCGTTCCCAGCCCGGCCGCGGCGCGCTACCTGCTCAAACCTTCGCTCTCCAGCCTGGGCACCGCCTACGTTGAAGGCGCCATCGAAGTAACCGGGCGCGCCGTCGACATGATCAAAGTGGTCAACGCACTCGCGCGCAGCTCGCTGAAAGACAGCAGCAGCCTGGCCCGCATCGCGCGCAGCTTCCACCATAACCGCAAGGGCGATGCGGAAGCGATCCGCTACCACTACGACGTTTCCAACGAGTTCTACCAGCAGTTCCTCGACCCGAACATGGTGTATTCCTGCGCCTACTTCGAGAATGGCGACGAGGACCTGGCTACCGCGCAAATCAAGAAGATCGACCATATCCTGGCGAAGATCCGGCTGCAGCCGGGACAGGCCCTGCTCGATATCGGCTGCGGCTGGGGCGCATTGGTGATCCGCGCCGCGCAAAAGTACGGCGCGCGGTGCGTTGGCATCACATTGAGCGAAAACCAGTTCGCGCTGGCGCAGGAACGCGTGCAAGCCGCCGGGCTTTCCGGCCTCGTCGAGATTCGCTTGCAGGATTACCGCGACGTGCGCGGCAGCTTCGACCGCATCACCAGCGTCGGCATGTTTGAGCACGTGGGCGTCAAACACCTTGTGGAATACTTCGGGATTATCAACAAGCTGCTGGCCGACGACGGCTTCGCGATGAATCACGGGATCACGTCGACCGATCCGGATAACGGCGAAACGCCGTATGGTGGCGGAGAGTTCATCGAGAAGTACGTTTTCCCCCATGGCGAACTGGCCCATATCGGGCAAGTGCTGCATGCGATGCAGGAAGGCCAGCTGGAGGCATATGACGTGGAAAACTTGCGCCGCCATTACGCCCGCACTTGCACCATCTGGACCGAAAACTTTGAGGATCACGCAGACAAGGTGCGCGAGCTGGCTGGCGACAAGCGCTTCCGCATCTGGCACGTCTACCTCGCCGGCTGCGCCTATGCCTTCGACCAGGACTGGATCAGCCTTTATCAAATCGTATGCGGCAAGGCAGGGCGCCATCCCTCTGCCCTGCCATGGTCACGAAAATACATGTATGCCTGAATCCAAACACTTTGAAGGCGGCTGCCTCTGTGGCGCCGTCCGTTACCGTGCGACCGCACAGCCACTCCGTGGCGTTATCTGCCATTGCGAGATGTGCCGCAAACATTCCGGTGCACCTGCACTGGCATTTGTTCACTTTGCGAAGCATTCGTTTTCCTGGCTGCGCGCGCAACCGGCCTGGTATCGCTCATCCGATTTCGCGGAACGCGGTTTTTGTCCGGTCTGCGGAAGCACCATCGGCATGCGCGAGGAAGTGCTAAGCGACCGGGTACAGGTATGTGTTGGCAGCCTTGACGATCCCGGCAGCATCCAGATCCATGATCACGTCTGGACAGCATCACAAGTACCTTGGTTTGAAATCCAGGATGATCTGCCGCGCTTCGCGGGAAGTAGTTCTGCCATCCCATCCAAAGCAGGTCATAATTAAAGATATCGCTGAAGACCACTCAAATTAACGCAATCATGAAACGACTTCTGTTTGCACTCCCACTCGCCTTGACGTGCTTGTTGGCCTCGGCTGCACCAATAGATGAAGCGCGCTCTCTATTTCAGCGATATTCGTCGCTCGAAGCCGACTTCAATCCCGCTGTCGCTGATCTCTACGCCGACGACGCCCTGATCAAGAACAAGCGTATCTACCCAACCGGGCAAGTGCGTGAGCTGACGATTCCCGCCGTACAGTACAAGGCGTTGGTGCGCAACTCGATGCCCCTTGCTAAGTCGAGAGGTGACTTCAGCACCTACTCGCAAGTGAGTTACTCCGATGAGCGGGACGGCATCCGTGTCAAGGCGGTTCGTTACTCTGTACTCAAGAAGTACGAGAGTCCATTGGCCATACTAGTCGCGCCGGATGGACACGGCAAATGGCTGATCCGCGAAGAGATCTCCGAATCGCAGCCATGAGGAGTGCTCCCCTCTTGATCAAGAAAAATTCGTTGGCCGACATTCTCGGCGGTCTCACACACCTGCCGAACCGCACGCCAGAGATGGCATTTGACGGCGTTGCCGACCAGGCTTTCGCAGAAGTTTCCGCTTACCGCGAAGGCGGCATCTCTGTTGGCTACTACTCCGGCAGCAGCGAGTGGGAGCGCCATCCGGTGGGTGACGAAATCGTGATGGCGCTTGAGGGCAACACCACCGTCATCGTCCTGGTCGACGGGGAACAGCAACGCATCCAATTGAATGCCGGCGAATTGCTGGTGGTGCCGCAGAACCATTGGCACCGCTTCGAAAACTCTGACCACCTGAAGATCCTCGGCGTCACGCCGCAGCCCTCCGACCACAGCCTCACCATTCCAGCGCCATGACAGCGTGCTAGAATTTTTCGCGCAACGGATGGTCCATATTTCAGGAGAGTGATTGTGCTGTTGGAAATTGCCATTGGTGACGCTTATGGCGCGGGTTTCGAATTCTGCGGCCGCGAGAAGATTGAACGCCATAACAACCTGGCCTCGTATGTCCCGCATGAATGCGGGATGGAAGCCGGACTCTATACCGACGATACGCAAATGAGCGTAGCGGTCGCGGAAGTCCTGCTGGACTCCACTGACTGGACCAGCGATGCTTTCGCCGACGCGTTTGTTCGCTGTTATAAGCGCAATCCAAGAATGGGCTACGCCAAGGGCTTGCAAGGCTTGCTGGACAACTGTGCCAGCGGCGGCGAGTTGCGGACAAAAATCCATCCGGCCAGCCTGCGCAATGGCGCAGCCATGCGCTCAGTCCCATTGGGGCTGATTCCCGACGAACGCCGTCTATTGGAGACAGCACGCGCGCAAGCTATGGTCACGCACGATACGCCAGCAGGCATTCTCTCCTCGCAGGTAATCGCATTGATGGCGCACCAGCTGGTGCATAAAAAAGCCGCCATCGCGGACCTGCCGCGCGTGGTCCAACGCGAGACAAGCTTCGAGATGAGGGCAGATTGGACAAGCAATGTCGAATGCGACGCCATCCAGACAGTGCATGCAGTGAGTACCGCATTGCTTAGGAACCGGCGCATGTCCGACCTGCTGCGCGACTGCGTGAATTTTGGCGGCGACGTTGATAGCGTCGCGGCTATTGCCATGGGCCTGGCTTCGCTGACTGGGGAATATACGCATGATATTCCGCCGCAGTTGCAGCTTGGCCTGGAGTCCGACAAATATGGTTCAGGCTTCCTGGCGCAGCTGGATACGACCTTGGCCGCACATTTCCTGCAGTGAGCCATTCCCCACAGGTCCAGCCCCTGGCGCGGCAACGGGCTTGGCCGCCATAGCGTTTACACTATCGATTTCATGTAAACAATCAATTAGATCAATTACAACCCTTGCTTTAGCCTAAGGTTTCCCCGACAACAACGACAAGGAGAAACCGTGATGAGCAATCGCAAATTGGCCCTGCTGGCAATGATGGCAGGCCTGCTTCCACTGTTCGAACCGCAGCTCGCCTACGCTGCCGACAAGGTAGCCGGCGGGCAGAACTGGTGGCCCGAAAAACTGGACCTCCAAGCCCTACGCCAGCATTCCCCCGAATCCAATCCCTACGGCGCCAACTTCAACTACGCCAAAGAATTCCAGAGCCTCGACCTGAAGGCAGTCAAGAAAGACATCAACGCCATCCTCACCAGCTCCCAGCCCTGGTGGCCGGCAGACTACGGCAACTATGGTCCCTTCTTCATCCGCATGGCCTGGCACAGCGCCGGCACCTACCGCGTCGGCGATGGACGCGGCGGTGCGGCCAGCGGCCAGCAACGCTTTGAACCGCTGAACAGCTGGCCCGATAACGTCAGCCTCGATAAAGCACGGCGCTTGCTGTGGCCAGTCAAGCAGAAATACGGCCGCAAGATTTCCTGGGCCGACCTGATGGTCCTGGCCGGGAATGTAGCGATGGAAAACATGGGCTTCAAGACCATCGGCTTCGCCGGCGGGCGCACCGATGCCTGGGAAGCCGACAAGGTGTTCTGGGGCGCCGAAAACAAGTGGCTGGGTGCCGACCGCTTTTCCGGCAAGCGCGAACTGAAAGGCGCGCTGGCCGCAACGCAGATGGGCCTGATCTATGTGAATCCGGAAGGCCCTGAGGGCAAGCCTGATCCGATCGCCGCTGCGGCCGATATCCGCCAGGCCTTCGGCCGCATGGCCATGGACGATGAAGAGATCGTCGCCCTGATCGCCGGCGGCCATACCTTCGGCAAGGCGCACGGCGCGCATAAGCCCGAAGAGTGCGTAGGCTCCGATCCCGCCGGTGCGGCGCTTGAGCAGCAGGGCCTTGGCTGGCAGAACAAGTGCGGCAAGGGCAATGCAGAAGACTCGGTAACCAGTGGACTGGAAGGCTCCTGGACGTCGAACCCGATCGCCTTCACCACGCAATACCTGGACAACCTGTTCGCTTTCGACTGGGTGCAAAGCAAGAGCCCGGCCGGCGCCACGCAATGGGTGCCAAGCACGCCCGACGCAGCGAACCTGGTGCCGGACGCGCATATCGCCGGCAAGCGCCACGCGCCGATCATGTTCACCACTGACCTGTCGTTGAAGGAAGACCCCGAGTTCAACAAGATCGCCAGGCGCTTCCAGCAAGATCCGAAGCTGTTTGCCGATGCCTTCGCCCGCGCGTGGTTCAAGCTGACCCACCGCGACATGGGGCCAAGCGCCCGTTACATCGGCGCCGATGTGCCGAAGCAGTCCTTCCTGTGGCAAGATCCGATCCCCGCGCCAAACTATGCCGCCATCAGCAGCCAGGATGCGGCGCAGTTGAAGGAAAAAATCCTGTCGTCGGGCCTCAGCACGCAGGAACTGGTCAAGACGGCGTGGGCTGCGGCAGCGAGCTACCGCGGCAGCGACAAGCGCGGCGGCATCAACGGCGCCCGCATCCGCCTCGCTCCGCAAAAAGACTGGGCGGTGAACGAGCCCGAGCAACTGGGCAAGACGCT
>Ga0102591_1001548_pt1 | contig 30709 bp, 27 predicted proteins | sample AraplaCol_mCL_r2_2_FD_76860 | JGI IMG/M metagenome (GOLD analysis project Ga0102591, IMG submission 76860) | Arabidopsis root microbial communities from North Carolina, USA - plate scrape MF_Col_mCL_r2 (SPADES assembly) (version 2) | ecosystem: Host-associated > Plants > Roots > Endosphere...
CCAGGTTCGGGTGATGGGCGGCGTGGCAGCCATCGCAGAGGGTTACGAGATTTGAGGGTTCATCAGACCCGCCCATGGATCGCGGCAATAGATGATGTACGTCGGCGTCGGCGGAAGACGCCTTCGTTGAACACGATACGCATCTAAATCCATCACGTTGCAGGACAAAGCGGCGCGTTTGCTTCCAGTCTTCTGTCAGGCTCTGGTTGGTGGCTTCCTTCATTGGGCGGAGAATGGGGGAAAGTCGCTGAGAAAGCGTAACCAAGAGCAACCTGCTACACGGCGCCGCTCGCGAATGAATGTGACCCAGCACATCTCAACGCCGCAAATAGCTCTTCGAGCCGTCGTCGAAGACCAAGGCCCCTTTCGGCGGAGGTTAGTAGACCTCGAGGAGGAATGGGCTGACGATGGAACCCAGAGGAGACCACCAACGCGGTCGCGATCGAGGAGACAGACATCGTTGACACGCAAGCCGAGGAAAATGGATAAAGCTGAGCTGTATCGACGGTTTCAAGAGATCAAGACTGGAATAAATGGATGCCGGAAGCAGTGCGGATGTTCGCACAATTCCGATGACTTATTGACATAGTCGAGAGAGATATTGTGCAAAGTGCTTCACAACCACAGACGTCACTTCGACGAAATAACAACCTTCCCTACAATGGCGCCAACAACACTGTTCATAAGGTCTTGGATTGCAGCTTAAACCCAAAAAAAGTCCGCGACGGGACTCGACTTTACGAAGAAATTTGCAATTACTGTTTGTAAAGAAATGGGGCGCTGTCAAAGTCCAGTCCATTGGGCTTGTGATGGCTTGGGGATTGCTGGGGTTAATTTGAAATTCGTTTATATTTTGCGGCGCTGTCTCGCCAAGACTTCAATGCCAGCCACTGAGGCACTTTCCAGAAAACAACAAGCCCGGGGGGATGCACGTGAAACTTCTCCGTATATCCTGCGCCCGCTGAATCGAAAGGTCAGATCCTTTCTAGATCTTCGTTGGGCTAGCTTCAGCTATTTGCCGGTAAGCGCGAAAAATCGCTGCCTCGATCGGGCACAACCCAAACATTAGTCTACCTCAACCCAAATGAATTTCACCTCGAATGGGGCTAAAAGCATTGCTGCGCAGTAAGCGTGGGCTGCGCTTTTGAGGACTTTAAAATGCAAGAGAAATTATAGGCATTGTCGCAATGCATCGCGAGTATAACATTTCGCGTTTGTTTGTAACATTTTAACAAACTGAGGGAAGAACCGGTTCGATGTTATTCGGCAGGAAGAAACGTGGACATACATGCATGCGGTGTGGCAACGGCAAGAAGATTGATGGCGACGAGCTGATTTGCTCGTCTTGCATCGATGAGATTAACCTTCGGTCTGTGTCTAGCGTCAAGGCCCAGGAATCAGATGGCGAAAAGCTTGAGGCCGAGTACCAATTGGCAGTAGAGCGTCGGCATGGATAGTAAACTTAGGGATCAGATTGTCTGAATTTCCTGCTTCATCTGTCGTGTGGATCAACTGTATTTTCCGGCCCTTCGTCTGCGGATGCCGGCCATTGTCGGCACCTGTGATCCCCCGCTCCCTCCAAATAGAACTAGTCGAGAATTTAGGTATTGCGGCGCACTGCGTCGTCCATAAACGCAACAGCGGGCGACGCAGCCCAGGGCGCTCCGACATACGGTCGTGGAGCGCCCTGTTGATTCTCACGGAGAACTGATCAGGCATCCGACCGCTCAGCCCGGTCTTCCGCCTGTCGACCACAAGCCGGCTCTCCACCTTGGCACTTCGAGAATGAAGCCGGAGGTTGTCGGCATGTTCCGTGGAGATCTTTCACGCAAAAGGTTATCGTTGATGCTTCCTACTAATATAACCTTCAGCGCTTCCTTCATGCGGGAGCCGATCAGTTATAGTGAACACAAATTCCTCGGGGGTCCGATGGCCTCGACGTTTCTGTCATCACATGTTAGCCATTCCCTCATGAAGGCTTGGGGGGTGATTCATGAAATTCTTCACATCGGCATGGGCATACTTATTCGCGTTCTTTTCCGGTGTTCGCTGGAACCGGCGCGAAGCTGGGAAATCGCCCGATGATTTTCTGATCTGGTAAGCCGGGAACCGCTAGTCGGTAGCCGCGTGAATTAAGGTTAAATTGTCAACGCTGCGTTATTAATTTGACGTTAAACTGATGTCTAGTTACTTCCGATCCAATAGAGCGCAACGGTCGGAGAGAAATGATGAGCGACTCGACAAGTCGATTCATTCAGATGTGGCGGGGCATTGCTGTCGCCTTAGTGGTTCTTTACCACTTTCTAAGCAGGGTGCCGCCCGAAGCCTTCGGCTCAGCCGAGGCGCCGATTCTCCAGCTGCAAATAGGCAAGGTTGGCGTCTTGATATTCTTTGTCATATCGGGATATCTGATCACTAAGTCGCTCGCGAAAACAACTGACATCGCCGCATTCTATGCTAAGCGTATCGCTCGTATCTGGCCACTTTTTATTGTCGCTGCAATCACGGTCTTCGTCTTCATCCATTTCGCGCAGCCGCCGGTCGTTCTGGGGTCGCATAGTTTTTTCGAAAAGCAGCCAACGGCTTTTGACTTGATTGGCAATTTATTCTTTCTGGAAGACCTCGGCTTTACATGGGTTGACGGAGCCTACTGGTCGATCGTGGTTGAACTCAAGTTCTACCTGTTCATTGGGCTATTCGCGGTTGCCTTCAAGGAGCGGTTCATCCAAGTGTTTTGCTTGGTGGCCCTCTCCGTGTCTTCCATAGATTTGCTCATTCTGCTGGTTGATCGAACTCCCGGCATACCGTTGGACTTCGACAGCTCGAACCATCTACGAGTTCTGAGCAAGGTAATGCATGGAATATTCATCTCTCAGTATCTCCCCTTTTTCGCTTTAGGAGTAGCCATGGCGGGACGGATGCAAGATGGTGTGTTCAATGCCTTGCTTGCTCTGGCCGTCGCATTCTCAGTCATGGCGATCAATGATGATGCATTCGTATTCGACCAGAATGTGCAATTCTTGTTCATCCTGGCGGCGACCCTCTTGGCTGATAAGCTTGTCTTCCAAAGCGCGGTCATAGTTTGGATCGGTGACTACAGCTATTCCATTTACCTGTTTCACCAGGTGGTGGGCCTTTCGCTCATCAAGCTTTTCACGCCAATCATCGGCATCGACCTAGCCATAACCGTTAGTCTGGCTTTGGTTATAGCTATTGCATGGATTGCTTCGAACCTCTTCGAATTGCGATACCGCCATTTCGTAGCTGCACAGCTCTATCGCGTCTTCTCAATGGTCGGGCTCAATAGGTTGACCTTCAATTTCCAGAATGAAATGCCGTTCGTCCGGGACGTGCTTTCGCGGAAGGCGTAATGATGTGGCACCTCAATCGGGAATATTTAGAGTCGGCAATCCTTACCCGTATCGAATGCTTTTAAAGCGCTCGTCCAAAGGGAAATCTTTTTAGTTCGTGACAGATATTCTCGCACGGCGAGTTGTCGGCCACAGTGACAAGGTGCCGTCGAGTGTTCGATTAGTAAGTCTAAGCGGACGCAGGCCCTTTGCATTGTCGGCCAATCTCCCTAGTAAAGTTCATACTGTTTCGTCGAGTTGATTTCGATGTCTTCTTGCTTTCAGCAAGTGCAGACGGAGCAGCGGAGCGCCTCAAAGCCAATATATATACAATCCACCCAAAAGTGGACTTTGACGTTAACTCCGAATTAAGCAAATAGCTCACGGTGCTGTGGTCGATTATCGGTAGCGGCGAATTTATTACAGTGACTCAATCAGCGGTTGGAGGTATTGCAAATATAAAATCTTTGCTGAAATATTTACCTTGTCTATTTAGGTTAACCACTGATTAAATGGATTGCTATTTCAAACAATGTTAGTAGCGTCCCACGTGATGGAAGTTAAATCCTGAGATGTGGATTTAGCTGCCTCAAAAAATATGAGTAACACAAGTTAGCAGGGAGTACCAAAGTGACTACAATTAATCTTCTACCGGGCCAGGACAGCGATTTTTCTGATCAGGCGGGCCCCGTTAATGTTTACGGCACAGACGGTGACGATCACATTGTCGGTACTGACGCCAATGACAATCTGCGCGGCGGGATCGGGAACGACACCTTGGTCGGCGGCGCTGGCGACGATTTCCTCGATGGTGGCGAGGGTAACGATAAGATGTACGGTGGCGTGGGTAACGACACATATGTCGTGCAAAGCGCTCAGGACGTCGTGGTGGAACTCGCGGGCGAGGGTATCGACCACGTGAAGGCATACATCAGCTATACCCTGCGCCCTAACGTCGAAAATCTGACGCTGGTGGGCGAAGATAACATTAACGGCTCTGGCAATGAGCTCAACAACGTTATCAAGGGCAACAGCGGAAACAACACGCTGTTCGGCGGCGACGGCGACGACAGCTTAGCTGGTCTGGCGGGCAACGATATCATCCGTGGTGGCAACGGCAATGACTTCCAGGATGGCGGCGCCGGTGTCGACTTGGTATCGTACAAAGACGCGATCAATGGAGTGACGGTCGATCTTTCGATAAGCACCAAGGCGCAGGACACAATCGGCGCTGGCCGTGACACGCTGAAAAACTTCGAGAATCTTGAAGGCTCAATTTTTGCGGACAAGCTGTCTGGCGATGCTGGGGACAACAAGATCGCGGGCTTGGACGGCAACGATGTGATCCGCGGCGGTGCTGGCAACGATGATATCACCGGTGGAGCAGGGGCAGATACTATCGTGTTTGAGGCTGCGGGAACTGCGAACGGCATCGACCGAATCCGCGATTTCCAATCCGCCGCTGACTCGCTGCAATTCAATAAGACTGATTACGACGTCAACGCGCTGTTCACGTCGAGTGATAAAAGTGAAGCGGAAGGTGCTGGCGCACAATTCGTCTTTAACACGAAAACCTTTGCACTTTACTACGATGCAGATGGAGAGGGCGGAAACGCCGCGATCCATCTCGCAGATTTCACCCCAGTGACCGTGCACGCAGAAGATATCCACATCGTCTGATGGTTGGTACTGAACGCGCCGCTAACGAGCGGCGCGTTCTATCAAGTAATTAAATAATGTAGTTCTTCTTTAACGCCAAAACCACCTTTGCACTTTACTAGGATGCCAATGGAGAGGGGCCGAAACGCCACAATCCATCTCGCAGATTTCACCCCAGTGACCGTGCACGCAGAAGATATCCACATCGTCTGATGGCTGGTATTGAGCGCGCCGCTAACGAGCGGCGCGTCGGAGCAAAAATAACTTAATTAATCTGGCAGGCCACATCCTGATGCTATCAGTCCTAATTTGTACCACCGGTGGGGGCGACCTGAAGCAGGTTGTTGACATATTTCGGCGAGAGACCGATGTGCCACTGGAGATCGTCATCGTAGTCGACAACCCGAAGGCGGACGTTGCCTACTTCCATGAACTGGCCGCCTCGGACGAGCGGTTGAAGGTACATGTCAATGCTTCAAACCAAGGCTTGACAAAAAGCTTGAATGTCGGTCTTCGCCTAGCGAGCGGGGATGTGATTGTTCGAAACGACGACGATGACATTCCAACCGAGCAAAGACTTGCCAGAATCTATGCGCATTTCAAGGCAACCTCCGCTGATTTCGTATACTCATTTGCCGAAGGCAAATCTGAAAGCAACAGCTCGACCTGGTCGATCAAAGGTCCGATCGAGGGCGACCAGATCGTGGCCGCGCTCAGAAAAAGAAACTTCATTGTAGCGTCAACAGTTGCCTATCGCCGGAGCCGAGTGGTCGACATTGGCGGCTATTGCGAACCTTTCAGATACGCTCAGGACTACGAACTCTATCTTCGCTCCGCCCGCCATGGGCTAACGTTCTCCTGCATCCCGGAGCAACTCATCCAGCGTCGGTACTCGCCAGACTCTATCACCGTGGCGAAGCGGAAAAAGCAGGCATTATTTTCATTCGCGGCACGATTGATGGACATTTCGGAAAGCGGTTCCCTCTTGGACGCAGCCCTGACCATCATGAAATACTCAGTAATTCTTTTAACCCCAAATTCTTTAAGACGCCTTCGAAGGACAATCGGTCGTGGTAAGTAGAAAAAAGATGCTTGTAGTCGGTGCTCGCGGGATCACAGGACACGAAGGAGGAGTCGAGAAGTTTGCGGAGGAATTCTGCAAGCGAGCATCAGAGATTATCGACGTAGAGGCTACCTGCCTAAAACACGACGATCGTGCCCACTCGTCGGTAAGGGTTCACGTAACCGGCACATTTGGTTTCGGAAAGACCGATAAAATACTATATTATATGAAGGCAGCTTGGCTGTGCCTGACTGGTCGTTATGACTACGTCTTTTTGCTTGGCATAAATTCAGCGGCGCTTGGCTTGCTTGCTCGCCTTAATCCCCGTCGACGCCCGCTGGTTGCGGTGCGGAGCGGTTCCATAGATTACCATCTCCCAAAATGGGGCAGGTTAGCAAAGCTTTACTTCCGTTTTTCGGAAACAACCATGCGATTTGCTGATCACGTTATCGCGGTCTCGCCCAGTATTCAACGGCACCTTGGTAGAAAAGCGATAGCTGCTACCGTCGTCCGGAATGGCATTACTAGAGACAGGGTTGAGCTTGAAACTCAGCGGATTGGCGCTCTGGCTGTTGGTCGTATAACTAGCCAGAAGAACTATTCGGTGCTGGTCGAGGCTGCTAGCGTCTTGGGCTCAACACCGGTCACGATCGTCGGTGGGCCCGATAAGACAAATGAATTCGACGTTTTGTCTTCGGACATCGTACGCCGCGGGTTAGTAAACCTCAGGATGGAAGGTGCTCTCGACCGGAAGGAGGTCTATGACCGACTTCGCCAAGCCGCGGTTTTTATTAACTGCTCGATACACGAGGGTATGTCCAATTCGGTCCTCGAAGCAATACAATGCGGTGCGCCCATCCTGCTCTCGGACATTGACGCCAACCGCGACCTCCAGTTGCCAGATGTTCACTACTTCGATCCCCAAAATGGCACTCAGCTCGCTGACTTAATCAAGAAAGCCCTGCTTGAGCCCGAATCGTTCACGGTAAATCGGAGCCTATTTCCGGACTGGGATGAAGTCGTTGAAACAATATTGACCAAGATCGGTGTATCCAATGACAATGATATTCCTCGCTTCCGCAATTCCGACTCAACTGAAGTAGCGACCGCTTAATATTAGTCCGGAAGCGCCAAGTCCAAGAAGTGCAGGCAAAATGAGTCACACTCGACCCTTCCCCCCGCGTGTTTTTACCCCCGCCGTTGTCATGGCAGTGGTTCTGACAAGCTGCGTAAACCTTCTAGCGCTTATAGGTCCAGTCTTCATGATTGAGGTCTACGACAGGGTGATACCAAGTAAGAACATGCCAACGCTCGTGGCGCTGGGTGTTCTCGCTGCATTTCTCTATCTCTTCTCAGGTGTCTTGGACGTACTACGCGGCCGCATTATGGCTCGTGTTGCCGGCATCTTGGACATTGACTTAGCATCCTCTGTCTTCCGCATCATTGCTACGATGCCTCGTGTTGCAGCTGCACGGCAGAGTGCAACGAGACCGGCTGCGGATTTGGATCAGATAAGGCAGTTCCTATCTGGAAGCGGTCTCCTATCTTTGTTTGACCTTCCGTGGGCGCTTCTCTATCTTTTTGTATGTTTTCTTCTCCATCCGTATATTGGGATTGTTGCTGCTTCAGCACTTCTGATCCTGGTCGTGCTGACGGCAATAACTCATTTTGCCACGAAGCGAGAAGCACGAAACCTCAGCACAACACTCGCTGCCCGAGGTCGGATCGAGGAAGAGGTTCATAGAAATGTTGAAGCCATTACGTCGATGGGGCTGTTCGATCGCGCGTATGAGCGATGGTTCGACTTTCATCAGGCGCATGCGAAATCGGGTCGCAAGATAAATGATCTTGCAGGTATGGCTGCGAGTGCATCCAAGACGTTCAGATATGCCGTCCAGTCAGGTGTTCTCGCGCTCGGAGCATTTCTTGTCGTTGATGGCCAGTTGACTGGCGGGATGATCTTAGCGTCCTCAGTAATTGTGTCCCGCGCACTCGCACCAGTGGAGCAGGTTATCGGCCAATGGAAGTCTTTGATCGGTGCGATGCAAGCCTGGCGACGGCTCAGTGAGAGTTCCATGCTAGCAACGATCACCGAACATAAAACGAATCTGGCCGCTCCGCAGCTGAACTTGCAGGTTCGAAACGTTGCGATCGTGCCACCAGGCACGCAAAAGTTAGCTGTTAAAAACGCCTCGTTCGCGCTTGAGGCGGGAAGCATACTCGGTGTCATCGGTCCTAGCGGTTCAGGTAAGTCTTGTCTGGTGCGAGCGATTGCCGGGATCTGGTCGCCGGTAAGGGGAGAGGTCAGACTTGATGGCGCAACCTTAAACCAATGGACGGACACTGCGCGCGGCTCGCACATCGGATATCTTCCTCAGACAGTAGAGCTCTTTGAGGGGACCGTAGCGGAGAACATCAGCCGTTTCGCTAAGAATGCGAACGACGATGATATATTGGATGCAGCCCATGCGGCGGGCGCACACGAAATGATTGTTCACTTCGAGGATGGATATCAGACCGCGGTCGGAGAGGGTGGCAAAAACCTATCGGCCGGTCAACGGCAGCGTATTGCCCTCGCAAGGGCGCTTTTCAAGAAGCCATTCTTGGTAGTGCTGGACGAGCCGAATTCAAATCTGGATGTCGATGGAGAGCGTGCGCTCGCTAACGCTCTGCTCCGAGTGAAGGACAGAAATGGTATTGTTATTGTTGTCGCGCATCGCTCCGACATTATGAACATCGTCGATCATGTCCTCATGCTGCGAAACGGGGACGTCGCAATGTACGGGAAGCGGGATGCCATCATCAATCGTATATCTGAGGGTCCCCGGGCGTTGCCGGCGACAACGCTGAAGGTCGTTGATGGAGATCTGGGAGCATGAACGGAGAGACGCGAAACGGACTGCGAAAATCTCTGCGCATTCATATGCTGTTTGGCGTATCTGCGGTGATCTCGATATTTGGCGGTTTTGCCGTGTGGGCAGGGAATACGACACTCGCAACCGCAGTAGTCGCACCTGGAACGCTCGTTGTTGACGGAAACATCAAGCCGGTCCAACACCCTAGTGGGGGGATAGTAACTGAAATCCTCGTGCGCGAAGGCCAAGTCGTGCGTAGCGACGAAGTGCTAATCAGGTTGGACGCCACTGCTGCTAAGATGAACTATGAGATCTTGAAGGCCGCAATTAATCAGCTCTACGCAAGGAAGGCTAGGCTTTTTGCTGAAGCGATGGGACTGCAAGATATTATCGTCCCGTCGGAGCTAGCTCTCCGAATTGCGCCCGATAAGATTGACGGCGTGATGGAATCGGAGCGTCGCATCTTTCAGAGCCGCCGGGACGCGCGAGAGGGACAGCGTCAGCAACTCGGTGAACAGATCACCCAGTACCAAGAGCAGATCAAAGGCCTAGAAACTCAACAAGCCGCTAAGGCTCAAGAGATCCGTTTGATCGATAAAGAATTGGAAGGGACACGTCGTCTTTACAACCAGGGCCTCGTTTCACTCAACAGATTGAATAGCCTTGATCGAAGCGAAGCGCGCATTCAGGGCGAGAACGGGCAACTGGTTGCCTCTGCAGCGAGTGCGAAAGCTCGGATTTCGGAAATAAAGATCCAGCTATTGCAGATCGATCAGGACCTAAGATTGCAGGTTGAAACAGAGCAGAGAGACGTCCAGAGCCGCCTCGATTAACTGACTGAAAAAGAAGTAACGGCCCGCGACCAACTGAATCGTGTTGAAATACGCGCGCCAACAGCGGGCACTATTCACGATCTCAATATCCACAGTGTTGGCGCTGTTGTCACGCCAGCCGAAACGCTTCTTCAGATAGTTCCATCTCAAAGTGAACTGGTGGTGAGCGTGAGGCTTGCTCCGTCGATGATCGATCAGGTGGCCGTTGGTCAGTCAGCGTTCCTAAAATTTAGTGCGTTTGATCGAAACACAACACCTGATTTGACCGGACAGGTCCTAAGAGTATCGGCGGATCTCGAGATGGATGCCAAAACGAATACTGCGTTTTACAAATGCGACATTGCCATCCCCGCTGATGAGGTCGCAAAGCTGAAGGAATTGAAACTCCTTCCCGGCATGCCTGTGGAATCGTTCATTAGAGGGAACGATCGATCCGTCGCAAGTTACTTCACAAAGCCAATACGCGATCATATGGCGCGTGTATTTGTTGAAAGATAGCCAAATCGGATTGTCCCGTTATAGATTATTCCTCCGGGTATGCTTAGTGTCGGCATAACCCGAGGTAAATTTGCCGCACATAAAGAGAAGACAAAGATATGCAATTTCTAGTGACTGGAACTGGGGGCTTCATAGGCTTTCATCTTGCGAGACGCCTATTGGAGGAAGGTCATTCCGTGACGGGATTTGATGGGATGACACCGTATTACGACGTTTCCTTAAAGGAGCGGCGGCACGCAATTCTATCCAACTACAGCAATTTCTACCCGGTTATCGCAATGCTAGAGAACCGTGATCGACTGTCAGAGGCATTCCAATACGCTCGACCGGATGTTGTCGTGCACCTGGCCGCTCAAGCAGGCGTGAGATATAGCCTTGAGAATCCTGACGCATATATTGGATCAAATTTAGTGGGTTCGTGGAACATATTGGATTTGTGCCGGCAGTTTCGACCCAATCACCTGCTACTGGCATCGACTTCGTCGATTTATGGAGCAAATAGCAAGATTCCATTTGGGGAATCGGACAAGGCAGACGAGCCTTTGACCCTCTACGCAGCGACAAAAAAAGCTATGGAAGTGATGGCGCACAGCCAATCGCATCTTCATAAGATCCCCACCACTGCATTTCGGTTTTTTACGGTTTATGGCCCGTGGGGCCGACCGGATATGGCGCTCTTCAAGTTCGTGAGTTCCATACTCGACGGCAAGCCAATTGACGTTTATGGACATGGACAAATGTCCCGAGATTTCACTTACATCGATGATCTCGTTGAAGCGATTGTCCGACTCATACCTGTGATTCCGCAGTCCTCGACGCCTACAGATGACGCGATAGACACTATATCAATGCATGCCCCCTTCCGCATCGTGAACATCGGGGGCGGGCAGCCGGTTGGCTTGGAGGCATTTATCGAGACTGTAGAACAGGCGCTGGATCAAAAGGCGTTGCGTAATATGCTACCTATGCAACAGGGCGATGTGCCTCGTACCTATGCAGCACCTGAGCTTCTTCAGTCGTTGACGGGCTATACGCCACAGACACCTGTATCTGAGGGCGTTCGGCGCTTTGTTGAATGGTACTCGCAAGCCCACTGATTGAACAATAAGACCACGAACCTGTCGAGTAACGTCTTGCTGAAACCCATCGTAGCGACCCTATTTGCGATCAACATGATGCTTGCCGTTGTGTTGGTGAGACTGTCGGTTGGTGGCCTTCCCGTAAGATTGCTTTTCGTCGCGGTGTTACTTGCCGTGGTGGGCGCGTATGCGCCTGGACTTATCGTTCGCGCGGTTAAGGATCAAAGAAATCAGATATTTCTCATTGCGTTTTTGACTTGTTGTGCATTGATATCTAGTGCGCTTGTAGGGGACGGCTTCACTTACTCCATAGGTCAAGTTGTTCAGATCCACATTCAAGCAATCGTCGGCTTGATTGTGGGATATTGCGTGATCACTGTTGTTGGTTATCAATCAACGGTTCTAATTTTTTTGCTGCCGATCGCGATTTCCTCAATCTTTGCCGCCTTGCAATTTGCAGGATTTTCGCCCGCTTGGTCCGCCTACGACGCACTGTCCGCATTACAGCCAAGAGATTTCGCAGATTTTGAGGGATTTGACACACACTATCGAGCGTTGGGTTTGTCATATAGTCCGGTTCACCTCGGAACGCAGCTCTGCCTAGCCTTTGCTGTAATTTTCGCGTACCGCATCAGTCAAGTTGGTCGGAGTGCGATCATGAGCGGATTGGACCGAAGACTGATTGCGACGGTTGCAATCACTGGCTTCGTGGCAATATGCTCTGGCAATCGCTCGCCCATGCTTGGCTTGGCTGTATTCTTCTGCCTCTATTTAGCTTCCGCTAAGCCAATGCTCGGGCTGTTAGCTGGCCTCTTCATGGCGGCTGCAGTTCTTCTTGGAGATTCCATTGTTGAGGCAATGAATTCCTCCGGGCTTCGTACATTCAACACGGAAAACAGTTCGGGCGAGGGACGGTTGGTCCTTAGCGTCTATGGTTCAATGTTGTTCTTCTATAGACCATTCGGATATGGGCTGTCTTTCGACAGCGTCGCTCACTATTCCGAGTACTGGGATTGGCTGAAAAATTATCCCAATTCTCAAGCGATTACGATCCATGCACTCCATAACTACTATTTGATGTTTATCAACAAACATGGGGTGTTGGCGCTTTTTGTCGTTCCATACTTGCTACGTGCTTTCGCAAAAAATTTGGTGGGCGTGCTCGCATTCGTCCCGTATCTCGTGCACATATTTTATCACAACGATGGTCCGCTGCAGGCAGACTTCATGTTCTGGTACATAATACCCTTGGTGGCTCAAAATCCGGCGTTCTACCCGCAGCAAGATCGAGAAATGACCCGAACAGTAGCTGCTAGGGAACCAGTTCAGGTGACGACGGTGCGGTGACGGTTGTGAGGTCACGCATTTACGCACATTGGCTATGTTCCCTCGTAGCGCTCCCGGCATTAGCATATGGGGGCGTCGCCGAAGTCCCTTTCCAGTTTTTTGCTGTTCTGACGTTCGCAACAGGCACGGTTGCGTTCGTTGTGATGCCCCGCGCGGCCGAGACAAAAACAATATGGCTTCTATTCATCGTCAGTTGTACGCTGGCAGCTGCCGCCTATTCACAGGCTTTGGATATCTCGGCTTTCATCACGCTCGGCGCGTCTTCCGAAAGCTTCGAGGGTATTCAGCAGAAGTCGATTTCTGTGTCCCCTGGGGCAACCGATATCGCGATTTTGCGATTACTCGTGCCTATTGTCATTTTCTTTTTGTTTCGGGCCGTATCGACCGGCAATGACAGCGCGTTGCGCTTGCTGAGGCTGCTCGGTGCATGGGGCGCCGCAATCGTTGTTGGCGCGCTCGTCCAGTTCTTCGTGGACCCTGATCATATTGTCTTCGCAGACAAGCTGCATTACAAGGAGAGCCTAACCGGCCCGTTTGTGAACCGAAATAATGCGGCCGCCTATATTGGCCTCATTCTGCAGATTCTCTTGGCGTTCATGCTCTATGGGCAGCGTATCGCACCCAAGGGCAGGCCCATATCGAGATGGATGACACCCTCACTCTTCGCGCTAGGCGTATTTGCGCTGCTCTTGACAAAGTCGAGGGCGGGCATAGCAGCCGCTATATTTGGTTGCTTACTGATGGCAGCATTGCTCCGCGCATATTCTTCCGGCGGCCCGGCGCGCCAAAAGCAACCAATGGTAATGCCTTCATTGTTCATGGGTAGCTTCATTCTTTCGTGTATTGCGTTGTTTGGTCAAGGAGCGATCATTCGCCTGACCACCGAAAAACTTGCCGATAGCCGGGTGTGCACGTATGGCTCGATTTTGTCTGGTATTGTGGCTGACGCAAACTTTTGGGTAGGAACTGGTTTCGGCGCATTTCGCTCAGCGTTTCCACGTTATCGGAGCCCAGATTGTGGAATAAACGGCATATGGGATAGGGCGCACAACTCTGTTCTGGAGGGCACCTTCGGCCTTGGCGTTATTTTCCTCATTGCGCTGATGTGTGGGATGTGGATTCTGTGCCGCGCCTATCTCGGCGGTATGAAGCTCCGCCGACGCTTCCGCCCTTTTGCTGCATTGGGTATAAGCGCGACCATTGCGCTACTTGCCCATTCCCTGGTCGATTTTCCTCTCCAAATACCGGGCGTTAGCAATCTCTTTGCGGCGGTTGCAGGAATAGCTTTTGGGATCTCCTTTCAAGACAAAAGCAATATTAGACCGCATGAGATCTCAGGTAATACGACATTAAAACAACTCACATAGTCTTGTCGGGCCAACGTTGCCCGAGTGCAACATCTTTAAAATAAATCGCGGAGCGCTCGAAAACGGCAAGCTGATCTGTTAAACGATTTCAAAATGTTAGGTTTGAAGGAATAAGGTCTTAATGGAAAGTGGTTCTAAGGCTCTTCCGGCGGTTGGCGTTACGATTGGCTTTGGCCGGACGTACGCTTCGCCGATCCGACCGCGATGATAAGTCGCTGGACCAGAAAGCGACAGTTAAAGTCACGACAAAGGGCCGTAAGGTTGGGATCGATTGCGCCCAAGTCGACATAAACAACAACTCTCCTCCTTTTCGTCGAAGCGGGCTCTGCCTCCAGCAAAGACGGTTTTGGGTGGAGGCCGTGGCGCCGCGCCAGATGTTCCTTCGGTTTTGGGGCGCAACATCAAGCACCGTCACCACGCGCGATGTTTTTCGTGATGTGCCGGAAATTAACGATACAGTAACTAACCTGGGCCGGGAGATTGTTTAAATCACTCCCACAAAATATGGTCCCTGCGCGAAAATGAGGTGAGGGAATGAGCTATTTTAAACTACGGTGCGCAGCTGCTTTTGTGGTGGTGTTCGGTGCTGGTCAAGTACATGCAGCTGTTGACGCGGGAGCATCGTGTTTCATCGCTCCCGCGAAAGCCAGCCCGGAGCAGTTGGACTCGTTCTCCTCTCAACCTGCCGATCTTACCACAAAATATCCGACGGGCGGTGCAGCAATGTCCTTGGAGGTCAGGACGCTGGCTGGAAGTAGGTTTGATAACGTCGACCGGCTTGTCCAACTCGCCGCCGGCGCCTCGCCAGGCCAAAAATCAGCGATTGGCGCTGGTTTGGCTTGGACAGCTCGGGCATGTGCCGCATCTCAGCCGGAATATGCACTTCAAATTCAAGAGAAGATCGCCGCTAGCGGCCTAGAGGAGGTTATAACGGCATTTCTTGGTGCCGCCAATGACACCGCAACTGCCGCCTTGGGTAACGGTGCCGCTGCTGCCGCGGCAGGAGATATCGGCAATACGGGAGCGGTCGGCAACAGTGGAAATGTCGGTGGCGACGTGGCGACCGCAACGACTGCACCGGCACGGTTGGCGGCCAGAGGCGCCGGGAGGTCAACGACCATCGTGACGAATGTGATTAGTCCAAATTAATTGTAGTGTTGGAGTTAGAATGCTGTCCCCATTTAGAAATGATGCCGCTGAACTCGGCAGTGAGTTTCGTACCCGACGCGATAACTTCGACGTTGACGCTATCCTCGCGATAATTCGGCGGCGTTGGACTCTTGTCGCCGTCGCGCTCGCAGCTGGGCTCGTGGTGGGAGCAGCTTTTCTACTAAGCGCTGTACCAATGTACACCGCGTCGGCCACTCTGCTCATTGACAAAAGCAATAGCGGTCTCCTCAGCCAAATGAGCGAAACCGGAGCCGCGGTTAACGACGATGCCGCGGTTTTGAGCGAAGTTGAAGTTCTTCGGTCCGATTCGGTCGCGCTTTCCGTCGTCGACAAATTTAAGTTGCAAGACAACGCAACCTTCATGTCGCCAAGCCAATCACTACGCAGCAGCTTGGCTCAACTCCTTGATTTGCGGCGATTCTTTTCCAGTTCAACAGAAGACCAAGATGCCGCAGACGAGGCGCGTGAAAACGCAGCCGCAGCTGTAAAAGCGAACATGTCGGTAAGCCGCGTTGGCCGAACCTACGTATTGAACATAGAGTATACCTCCAGATCGCCCGCCCTGTCTGCGAAAATTGTGAATGCCATTGCAGAGGGCTACCTACTCGATAAACTGAACTCGAAGTATGATGCGACGCGCCGTGCCAGCGACTGGCTGGAGCAGCGAATAGACGAATTGAGACAGAAGGCGCTTGAGACGGATCTGGCGGTACAGAAATTCAAATCCGACAATGGACTTCTGGCAACCAGCGGCCAACTCATATCCGATCAACAGTTGTCTGAGCTTAACAGGGCGCTCATTGATGCGCAGGCGGAGACTGCTAAGGCAAAAGCTCGATATGATCGTATAAAGATAATCATCGACGCTCATCGCACTGACGCGATCGTTACCGACGTTTTGGACAGTTCGATTTCGAACGATCTCAGAATGAAATATCTCGAAGCCTCCAAGACGGAGGCGGAAATCTCTGCACGGCTCGGGCCCAATCATACTCAAGCGGTTCGGCTCAGAGGGCAGATGGCCGAGTATGAGCGCATGATGTTTGAAGAGTTGGGTCGCATATCGGAGAGCTATAAGAGCGATTACGATGTGGCCCTTTCGAAGGAAAAGTCGCTTTCCGACAGTGTTGGGCAAGCCAGCAAAGTAAGCGCAGCAGCCGGGGAAACACAGGTTCAACTGCGTGAGCTTGAGCGCAAGGCCGATACTTTTCGTAACCTGTATCAGACGTTCCTGGCGCGGTATCAGGAAGCCACGCAGCAACAGTCGTTCCCGATAACCGAGGCGCGGATTATTGAGAAGGCTCAAAATCCGACTGTACCAAGCTATCCGCAAAAGCCGCTGACGCTTGCGCTGTTCGGTATCCTGGGCATTGCCGCTGGCATGTCAGCGTCTGCATTTCTCGAGTTTCAGGACAAGTATTTCAGAACTGGGGATCAAGTTCGAAACTCCCTCGAAATCGATTTCCTTGGATTTATGCCTGCCATTAAAGATGGCGCGGCAAATCATGTCATGACGCATCCAATGTCGATGTTCGCGGAGACCTTGCGAGCTGCGAAGATCGCTATTGAATCCGATGAAACATCTGGTTGCCGGGTTGTCGGGGTGGTCTCGGCGTTACCCGGGGAGGGCAAGTCCACCGCTGCAATAAACTTGGCCCACTTGCTGGCGGCAGAGGGCAGCCGAACGTTGCTTCTTGATGCGGATTTCAGGCAACCAGGAACCTCCAAGCTTTTGGCGCCAAATGCAGAATCTGGTTTGCCCCAGATCTTGAACGGTTCCGCTTCGGCCGCAAATTTGCTTATCCGTATCGAAGAAAGTGGCGTTGAATTTATCCCAGCATTGGTCAACAAACGTGTCTCAAACTCAGCGCAATTACTGTCGTCGAAGGCAATGGCAGATTTTCTGGCAGCCGCTCGCACCAAATTCGACTACGTGATCATTGACCTCCCACCTGCAGGGCCGGTCATCGACGCTCGAGCTATGGCGCCCCTCATTGACAGTTTTATGCTGGTCATAGAATGGGGGATGACGTCGCGTAAGGTCGTGCAAGCTGTTTTGGGCAGTGAGCCTGCAATACATTCAAGAATGATCGGTGCGGTTCTCAATAAGGTCGACACTAAAAAGTTAAAACTTTATCGATCGCATGGTTCAGTCGAATACTATCACTCCAAATACTCAGATTATTACTTGGAAGAAAAGTAGCGCGTGAAATCCATTTTAGGTGGGGCGCTTTCGATCGCCTGCGGGCTATTGACAATATTCGCGGGAAGCGAGTTCTATAAAACACTTCGGTTCAGCGATCTAGTATCGACGGCTGCTCGTGTCGAGAGTGGCCGTCCTATAAGTCAGAAAGCAGCGCAGCGCGCGGCCGTGCTTGCGATGGAGCTCGAACAGTCTCACGGTTGTCGGGAAGATTTGGTGATGCCGGCGGTAACTGTCATGCTTCGCGCCGTCGATGAGGCGGCGGAGAAGCCAAATCTTTCTGCTTGGGTCGATACGCTCACTCGCGCCGACCGATATATGAAATTCGCTCTTGGGTGCTCGCCGAAAGAGGGAAACTATTGGCTCCGCTTTGCGATGCTTCGCAGGCTCCAAGGTGAAAACACCGCCGAGCTCGCGGCCTTGATGTCGTTGTCATCCAAATATGCGCCAGTCGAGCCCGACGTGCTTAGTCTTCGGATGCGAGTATGGCTTAGTCTTCAACCTGTCACCCGCTCGGCCGGCGCCAGTGCCCTCGCGTCGGATCTGGTGCACTTTCTGGAGCATGCGCCCGCTCAAGACATCAAGGACTTCAGCCTGGCCGCTGACTCGGATATGCAGTCTAGGCTGATAGACGCCAGACGAAAGTGACGCATTTAGAAAGCGTCTTCACGAATTTTCGCCTTCTTCTACCGGCATCATCTTGCGCTTTAAGAAAAGGTTTTTGAGACGACCGGGCAGCAGAAACAATAGTTCGGCCAGCAGAACCAGCGACTGTTTTCTGAAAAAAACAAGAATGATCGCGACATAAATCAGAGCACCGGTTAGTGCTGCTACCATTGCAGCAGCAATCGGCGGCATGTGCGACAGTAGCAAGCCTGCCAGGGGGAAGACCATGGCAAACATCGCCAAACTTGCGATACAATACGGCGCGCTTCCTTTGACGACCGATGCCCCCGAAATCCCAAATGACTTCTGGCTAGCCGACAGATAGAACGCGCAAGTCAGGAAAGCGCTTATGACAACCGCTGCCGCAACGGTTGAGGGGCTGCCGGTCGTCGCTGTCAATGCGAAGAGAGCAGACGAAACGATATCCAGGATGCCAAGCCTCCTCAATTTTGAGGTGCGGTCACGAGTTTTGAACAGCGTTATCGCGACCATTTTTAGAACGGCCGGCACGATCTGAAGCGAGAGAAATGTTAAAACGATGCTACTCTCCGCCCACTTCTCGCCATACAAAACATGCGTTAACTCAGGAGCAATAGCACCGCATCCGATATAAATCGGAGCAAGGATCGCGAGCAGCGCGGATGTCACGCGTATATAGGGCTCAATGGTGTCCCGGTCGCGGAGCTTTGCAAAGGTAGTGACAAGGACATTTGCGATTGAATCCAGCAAGAGCGAATTGACCGCCTCGATCAATCGTCCGCCGACCCGGTAAATTGCCAAAGCGGCTGGACCAGCGAAGGCAGCAAGAAGAAACTCAGGCATGCGGCCCGACAGATAACTCAAAAGCCGGAATTGAAGGATTGGCGCCGAATAGGACACTATGCGTTTTGCGTGCATAACGCTGAATACTAATTTGGGCCGATACGGTTCCTCATGCCAAAGAATCACAGCCGATCCGAGGGCGCCGGCGACCCTGGAAACAATGAGCGACCATGCTCCATAACCTAGCAAGGCCATGACGATTGCCACAATGCCAGTTAACAGCCCGTTGATGAAGTTCCGAAGAGCCGAGATCTTGAAGTTGAATTTCTTTCGGGCATTGGCGAGGTTAACGACACTCATTGCGTTCAGGACGATAATGGGTGCCATAGCGGCCAAGTACACCGACGTGTCTGCGCTGAAGAAATGGTCGACAAACGGCGCTATCACACCGCTTTGAATTGCCACGCACAGGGCGGCCAACATCAAAAGAAGCCAGAAAGCGGTGGCTGTAGTATCGCCATCAGGGTCATCGTCACTTCGGATGATGAAGTCGACAATTCCTTCCTTGAATACGATTGTGAAGACGTTGTTGATCAGCACTGCGAGCATCACCAGGCCGAACTGCTCCAGCGTTAAGTGACGAGCAAGTATTACGAAAACGATAAGTGTGGTTAATTGGTTAGCCGAATTGGCAAATGATAACCAGCCAATACCTGATAGGGATTTTGCCTTTATCGACATATTAGTTAAAAACACTTTCGAATATTGCGGCTTCCTGTTCGATGTAACGGCGTATACCGTAGCGTTCTTCAATTAAAGCACGCGCAGCGGGGCCGGTGTTTTTCCCTTCGGAAGCTCTTCGGAGGGCATCGGCGAGTTCGAGATCGCTCGTTCCGTCCGAAAGATACCCGGTCACGCCGTCTTCTATGAGATCGCTCGTGCCGGGAATGTTTGTCCCCACACAAATCAAGCCGGTTGACATCGCTTCGAGCAAAACCTTCGGCAAGCCCTCGTGCAAGCTTGGCAAGACAAAGTAGCGATAATTCTTCATCGTGCCAGCAAGCTCTGTATTTGGTATACTGCCCAAGAGGCTCACTTTCGCGCCGAGAGCTTCAACGAGTGCCTCTAGATCCCCCTTAAGCGGACCTTCACCGAACATATCAATCTCAAACCCGCCACGTTGGGCGGCACGTATCAGATTTGCGAGGTTCTTTTGCGGAGTCAGCCTGCCAACGTAGATAAATCGCTCTTTTTCTTCAACAGTATTTCCCGGCGCAAAAAGCTCAGTATCGACATAGGTCGGCACAAGGTGAACTTTCGATGAGGACTCCGTGCGTCCGCGAATTTCCGTCGCGGCCTGTTCTGAAGTTACAACGACCGCATCAGCGAGCCGAAGTCCGATCCGCTCTACTAGGCGCGCGAGGAACGCCGCCCGACGCTGGCCATTCAGGCGAAACCGCCGCGAAAGGATGTACCCAAATCTAAGCAGGAGGGGCCGGCGCGTACACACTTTTGCAATTAGAGCGGCCCAACTGCCACTTATCTGATTGGTTTTGAGAGCGGCAGACGCTGCAATCCGACGATAGTGATGCAATGGTCCGAAGATTGAATGCAACAAAATTACCGATTTGGTCGCCTTGCGTGAAGGCACCAGAACATCAAACTTCTCGTAAAGTGGGTCCGCGGCGCGCAAATCGCTCAAAAGCGTAAGGTCGGAGCGCGAGTAGCTGAAGATATTAATTTTATCGAACACGCCAACCCTTATATATTCGCTGAGGTGGAGAATTTCTCGATCGAGTATGCCAGCCTTTTTCCAAGCGGTTAAGGATCCAGACAGCGAAAGAAAAAATGTCAATGTCTGCATCTAGGGACAGCATCCTCGTAAGGTTTGGGTGCGACAACGTCAATCGGGACAATAGACGTGCTCTAATATAAACGGGTGAATAAAACATTCTTCAACATTGCTCCTACACAACGTTTGCGAAAGATAACAGATGTATATGAAGGCATTTTCGGTCTTTTCGGCTATTTTGATCGCCACGATGGTCGCCTGTTCGTCCCTCCGAGCAGAAGAGTTCGTACCGAATTCTCAATGCGGTCTTCAACCGGGGGCCAAAATAGTCCGTGTAACAACGCTCGATCCTAAAGGGAGGGGGAGCCTTGAGGAGGCAGTGAGAACGTCCGGAGCGAAGATAATTGTTTTCGATGTCGGGGGCACGATCAGGCTTGAGTCTGATATCGATTTGCGCACCCCGTTCGTAACCTTAGCCGGCGAGACGGCGCCTGAACCGGGCGTAACGCTTGTCGGCGGGACGCTTCGCGTGCATAGCCATGACGTCTGTATTCGCCACATCGCCGTACGACCTGGTCCGTCAAGCGATCCTGAGGTCTCAGGCGTGCGAGATGGCATCGCGATTGGCGGAAACCCCGCGAAGTACGGTGGTGCGATTCAAAACGTGATTGTGGAAAATGTTAGCGTGAGTTGGGCGATCGATGAGAACCTCAGCGTCTGGCATGCCGGCACCAACAATGTTCAGATTAGAAACTCAATTATATCTGAGGCTCTGCGAGCTGCGGGGCACCCCAAAGGGAATCATTCGATGGGTCTGCTGATTGGATCAGATGTGTTCGATGTTGACATATCTGGCGTACTGTTCGCACACAACAACGACCGCAATCCGCGAATTAGTCCACGGACGATTGTTTCGTTGTCAAACTCGGTTATCTACGACCCAGGCAAAAGGAGCACCGAGATATTTTTAGATTGCGCAACCGGGAAGTACCCGGTTCGTCTCCGAGATAATGTTTTGATCCCTGGATCAAGCACTTACAGGAAGCTTTCCCAGTACGAATTTGTTGATGATGCTTCTCGCGATTCGATTTCTCCGGATTCCGACTGCAAAACCGGATTTGATACGCTGACGATGGAGCGAGGAAATGAAGCGGAAATTACCGAGTCCGTTCTCCGGTACGCTGGCTCACGCCCAGCTCACCGGAATGAAGTTGACGCCAGAATCGTAAAAGAGGTTCGATCTGGTGGCGGCGCGATCGTGGACAGTCCACCAGAAAGTGTACAAACTTCGGAGGCGTCTTCGGGAGAGCGAGCGTTCGCTCTACCGAAGACGCCTTTCGCTAAGGCACCAGACGGGCGATATGAGATCGCTGTTTCATTGTGCAATGCCCATCTCAAGCTGGGCGGCGCGCCTTATCGAGGATGCGAGGCCCAAATGTAATTCGGCCCCGCACGAGTCGCGCTCAACTCGCTTTGTTCGCGCTGCTCTTCTTGCCAACAGCGAAATAGCTGAAGCCGTGGCGGTTGACTTCGGCGGCAGAGTAGACATTGCGCAGATCGACGATGGTTGGCGTCTTGACCGTGGTCTTCAAGCGCTTGAAGTCGAGGGCGCGGAACTCGTCCCATTCAGTGACGAGAACGATCGCATCGGTATCCTCCGCGATTTCATAAGGGTCTTTGCCGTAGATTACCGGTCCGAGCATGCCCTTGGAGGCTTCCATGCCTTCGGGGTCATAGGCGTGGACGGTGGCACCGCTATCGAGAAGCGCTTGGACGATGGTGATCGAGGGGGCATCGCGCATGTCGTCGGTGTTCGGCTTGAAGGTCAGGCCTAGAACGGCGATCTTTTTGCCGCGGACGCTGCCGCCGCAAGCTGCGACGACCTTGCGGCCCATGGCGCGCTTGCGGTTATCGTTGATCGCAACCGTCGTCTCGATCAGGCGCATCGGGCTGTCATAATCTTGCGCCGTCTTGACGAGGGCGAGCGTGTCTTTCGGGAAGCAGGAACCGCCATAGCCCGGACCGGCATGCAGGAACTTGTCACCGATGCGCTTGTCCATGCCGATGCCCTTGGCGACCTTCTGCACGTCGGCGCCGATCTGCTCGCAGAGGTCAGCGATTTCGTTGATAAAGGTGATCTTCATCGCCAGGAACGCGTTGGCGGCATATTTGATCAACTCGGACGTGCGGCGCTCGCAGAAATAGAGTGGTGCTTCGTTGAGATAGAGCGGACGATAGACCTCGCGCATGGCTTCGGTCGCGCGTGCGTCCTCTGTGCCGATGACGATGCGGTCCGGGCGCTTGAAGTCGGTGATCGCAGCGCCCTCACGCAGGAACTCCGGATTCGAGACGACGGCGATGTCCTTACCCGGAAATTCTTCGCGAAAGATGCGCTCGATCTCGTCGCCGGTGCCGACCGGAACGGTGGACTTGGTCACGACGACGGTGAAGCCTGTAACTGCAGCGGCGATCTCGCGGGCAGCAGCATACACATAGCTCAGGTCGGCGTGACCATCGCCGCGACGCGACGGCGTACCAACGGCGATGAACACCGCGTCGGCGGCGGCGACGGGAGCCGCCAATTCCTTGGAGAAGTCGAGGCGGCCGGCCGCCCGGTTATGTTCGATGATCGCGTCGAGGCCCGGCTCGAAGATCGGCACTTCGCCACGCTCCAGGGCATCGATCTTGGCTTCGGACTTGTCCACGCAGGTGATGTGGTGGCCGAAATCCGCAAGGCAGGCACCGGACACAAGGCCGACATAACCCGAACCGATCATAACAATACGCATTGATAGTCCTTCTATTGATCCAAACTCTGGTGTTGTTGGAAAGCTGAAACGGTCAAACGCATGACGCCCTAGACGATGCAGTATAGTCGTATTTGTCTGCGAGCAACGACGTCGGCGGTTTCAGCGGTTTAAGGGAGTTAGAAGCCGTTTCCGCCTCGCAGTTCACCGGCGATCGTCCCGAAGATGATCTTCAAGTCGAGCCAAAAACTGAAATTATCAATGTAGTAAAGATCCGCATTTATTCTGGCCCGGGCCTTGGCGGGCCGATCGGTCGGTCCTCGCAGACCACGCATCTGAGCGAGCCCGGTGAGACCGGGGCGCATTGAATGGCGCCGATGATAGGCTGGGACGAGTTCTTCATAGAGCATCCCGCCGGCGAGCATGCCGATTGCGTGGCATCTTGGGCCTACCAGCGACATATCACCGCGAAGCACATTGAAAAGCTGAGGTAATTCATCCAAATTCGTTTTGCGCAAGATCCTGCCTAGAAACGTTATGCGCGGATCGTTCTCGACAGTTTGAATAACGCCGCTCGGATCACATGCTTCAGACCGCATGGAGCGAAATTTGTATACCGTGATCTTCTTCCCATCTTTACCCCACCTTGTTTGCGAAAACAGCGGGGAGCCCCGCGTCTCAAGCCTGATAAGCACCCCGATGACGACAAGAAGCGGCGCCAGTATCAGTAACGCAGTGGAAGATGCATAAATATCGAAGAGCCTTTTTAAAAAGAAATCCCACCGAGCGGAGCGAGATGCCGCTTGTCCAATAGCTAGAACATCAATGCAATCTGATGGAGTATTTTTGTCGTTGTCAATCTCTGAGTAAATATTATTTACACTATCTTTCGTCGTTACCGTCAACATGTGCCGCTCTTAAACCGAATTCGATTTGTGCTTCCTTTACTTTCATCCCCAGCCGACGTCACCTCCAAAGTTAATCATTGGTTAATACCGAGGCGCCTTTTTTGGGTCAATGTTGGACCGTGATTTACCTCAATATTTCTCAGATTAGGATTGGATTTCGAGCGGTTTATAGACTCATTTTATTGACCAGTGGACAGAGAGCAGGAATGAGATGGGCAGCAAAGCTGAAAGCCCAGTCAATTAGAGGGCTTTAACAGCAAGTATGGAGAGTACGTCTACTTTTCTCGGCAAGGATTAAGCTCAAATATCTCGCAGGGCTAGAATGGTACACAGGTTCAACAACCTTATCTGCGCATTTGGAGTATCGACCTATGTAGGGAGGCGATGTTCTGCTCATATAGACTGGAAAGCAGCCCCCGGGGTGGCAATAGGGTTGATAACACGGCGACTGCAGCCAATGGTTACTTGTTTACTCCCCGCAACTGAGCAATCGTAGCCCGTAGAACGGATGGTCCGATCGCCCCAGCTTTGCGAACTCCGCCGCGCTCAGAAGCTTTCGCCAATTCATCGCATTGCCACCCCACCGCAACAACTCAGCATAGCGATACTTCTATTAGTGTGCCCGTCAGATCGCGAAGTCGGGAAACAAAATCCGCATGACAGTAGAAGATTGATCAGCGTGAGCGTCTGAGAGGGATAAACGAAGAATAATGTGCTTTCAGCTCCGTCTCCGGTGCCGTTGGCCGTTCACGATCATGCCGTCCCTCGCATCGCCCGCACTAAGGCGGCAACCCGGTCAACCGATTACCCTCACCACGAGGTCTACGCCCAGTTCCATTTTCACGATCTGCGAAGCGGCCGTGATCGGTTCCGTCGGCAGCCTCCTGGCAGGCCCGAATGGTCCGCTATCGTCGAAGCCACGGCTGGCATCGGTTCCGCAGGCAGCGTCAGAAGACTGCCCTTCTGGCTAACATCGCTCCGGAGAGGTTCAGACGCTTTGCAACGTGACCTGATTGCGTCTGCGCCACGGGCACGCATAACGTCGCGTAGATAACGTGGGAAGACTTTGATGGAGGGCCGCGGTGAAAGAGTTCACTGAGGCTGATAGCTCTCCCGACGCCTAACGTATCTGGCTTTGGGCGGGGGAGGGCTCTGCTGACTTCGGCGCGGACCACTTCTCCGATGATTTTTGATCCCAAGAGGCACCCATGTCGGTCGTCGCGGCCCGCTGACCAGACGACTTATTGAAAATAGGCAAAAGTCACAGTGATGTTCGGCTGGTGTTCGCCGTCGGCATTGCTGTGATTGATCTCAGCTGTCTCGGACACGGCTTCTCTGGCTGCTGACACAAATTGTGGCTCTTCCACGTTGGCCTTCACCTTGGCCCAGTACTTAGGATTGTCTCCGGTCTGTGCCATCACCCAACGTAAGTCCGTCTTACGCCATTCTTTGATGGCATTGAAGCGGTTGTCCAAGACTAGATCGCCTTCAGAGGTCTTAGCGACCAATACGGCGTGTCCTTCGCCGTTGCTCGTTATGGCAACAGCAATTTTCAAAGATTCTGATGACCAACCCAATTGCATGAGCTTCTTGCGTTTTGTTAGCGCAAAGTCCTCGCAGTCGCCCGCTGTGACGTCTATGCTCCAGACGTCCGCTCCGGGCTTGTCATTGATCGGACGTATAGTGTGATTTACGGAATTGTTTACCGAGATGAGCTGCGACTTGCGGTTTTTGTCGAGCACCATAATCAACGGACCACCCGTGTTGACGCATTGATCTTTGTGCTGCATGCAAAAAACAACGCTTGCGAAAGGAGCAAGAGTCTTTGGCCCTTCGCCGATACGTACTAAGCTGCTTCCGCTATCGCGCGTCAGAGCACTTAACCCCGTTGCAGTGAGAGGGCTCGTTGAAGCGACAACTGCTGTGGCCGCCACGAATGCAGCCTTCACGCCAATTGTTATTTTTCCAAATCTGGCCATTGCCCGTCCTCTTTGATGGGCCCAGCATGCATGCGCCCTCTAGAGATTTCGTGCGAGAAACCACTAAAATTCGAGCGAAATGTCTCTTTTTGGAGCCCTTGGGGCCCGCCTATCTACAGCCGAGTACGTACTGCGCTCACGTCGACAAGAGCGTTAAGGCGCCTCGCACAAATCTGACGGCAGGGAAATCATGCCATGAACACAAGATTTTGCCACTAGTCCAATGTAATTATTTGAGAAATCGCAATGCCCAGTCAGGCAATAGCTTCCAGTTTGTCGACGCTGAACATGTTTGCAGCGCGATGGAGTCGCGTCACTAATTCCGTCTTTAGAGACTCATCAGGGGGAACTATGGAGCACGTTCAGGTGGATGGACAAGCCGTGTCGCAGTTCGGCCCGTGTACGCTGGCGCATTGCCTCTGTTCCAGAGTCGATGCTGTTGCCGCTTGCATTCGGGGTGCCTACTAGGAACTGCCCCTTTAGGCTCGCCCCCGCAAGCGTCTTTCGAAAAGCGAAATGCTCCGAAGCCGTTCCCGCTGCCGAGGCCACGCTCCATGTTGTCCTAAGCGCCAGACCCTCTTTCAAGTGCGGAAGGTCTCCTACCCCACGGCCCGCACTCTGACGGTGGGTACATCGGCACGACGCCCTGTTGCGAACAGGGCGTCGTGCCTCGCCAACACAACTGCTGCTCGCTAAGGTCGGGATGGCTTGAACACACCCTGACAGGATCCGGTTACTAAACAATAAAATTTGGCAGGGTGCATCAAAATACCGATTTGCGCTATTAAGTAGTCCTTAGACAAGAAGAAACGGATGTCGGGCAAACTGGGATTCGGCGCCTGAAAAGAGCCAGATGAGACCTGTCGATCGACGCACTACTGCAGGGCCTAGAAAAACAGGTGGAGCAATCGATCTCTACCATCCGCACCCAAAAGGACCGTATCACAGCACTCGTGGATGATCAGCAGGTCCTGATCGCAAAAAACGAGGCGTTTCTGAACGATGGAAAAGCTATCTACAAGGGACGCCTGTGCATTCTTACCGCGCTCGCTGAGTGAAGGCACTCTTTCGAGTCTGGAGCCTCGCTGTCGGCTACAAACGTTCGAGTTATGAGTGGATGCTGAACTTGAGGTCCGGCCATTTCTATCCGCACGTCAACTTCCCTAGTGGTGTTTTCGCCACCACCATGTCAGACAGTTGCGTCGCCGCTTTCAGACGTGATCAATGAACGACTGTCAAACGAGCGATCCCCGCCTCATCGGCCGCACGCAATAGCGCTTCCCGAAATTGCTCTGGACCGATCTGTCCGTTAATCGCATCGACACAGGCTTTTACAGCCGCGGCATATTCCTCGCCCATACCGGAAGGCCAGTCTTTGATCAGAATATGTGCTGCATCACCGATTGTGCATATGATCTTGTGTGCAGTCTGACCGCGCAGTGCAAGCCCGACCGGCGTAAATGCCGACGATGTGTTCCAGTTCATTACCCTCGACCCCTCAAGGCACGGATGCTACTATCCCCAACGGCGATATACGTGTGTAATCTAAGTTTGGATTGAAGAATATGGCCGATGGCTGCTGCGTCGCAGAGCTGCCGTCTGCAAAAGGAGAGGGCGCTCTACAACCTCATGCCGGAGCGCCATGGGCTGCGTCGGTCCGTGTTGCATTGATGGGCGACGGTGGAGCGTTCACATGACGGGATTCGGATCAAATTGCAACTCTGGCATCGCAACCAATATATCAGCTACTTCATGCATCAAACGCCCGTCGTTTGGCGGTCGAGATCAGGTCCTTGAAGTGATTAACGATCCGACCTTCGCGGCTTGCGTCCTCAGCCTCCCAACCGAACTTCCACGCGTCGTGACGCGCAAGCCAATCCGCGAGAGCAACGGTACCATCAGTGTGCATCCTATGAGGTTCGAGGTATGGGTTTTCGTGGGCCCTCACTCCCAGCACCCGCGCCCTTGAGCCAGCCTCCTGTAAATCAATCAGCTTCAATTGTCATAGGCGCCCCCCACGATGGCGGCAACGGTAACATCGCGGTCTGCGCATGCAAGCGATTCCTAAATAATGGCTTAATATGGGACAGTTACGACTGGACGTAACTGCCGTGTCTGCTTCCACATTGTCTCCACAGCCCGATCTGTGATCGGCTTTCCATCAACGAGCGAAGGGGGTTCCTCCAACAGGCGCTGGACAACCCCTTAATATTTGGGGGTTGGGTTCCGAGCACTACACACTAATTTACTACCGCTGGCTGATTTGCCCGTATGCCTGACACCAGGCACCCCCATGCGGGCAAATCAGTCGGATATTGTTCGCTGCAGACCACGAGCGGTCATGCCGGGTGCCAAAGAATAGCTCACCCGGTCTCGGCCGCCGCTTCGTGACAGCCTCCTATCGAAAGGCGCTAGGGCTTCGCGCCGAGCGTCTTTGGACTTCTCTCGAAAGTCCTCGTTCGCTTTCTGACGACAACGACATCGCCTCTGGCGATTGGCGTTGCGTCATCTTCGTTCCACTGCCAGCACCATCGGCATGGCCCAGCTCTTGCCGAAAGGCCATCTGAGAAGCTTGACTTGGTCACCATCCACCTGAGCTTCCCACTGGGCGTAGAATTTTCGTTGAAAGCCGTTGAGGCGGACGCTTTGGCAGGCAATGGGGCCGCCATCGAAGTTAAGTGCAATCTTCAAATCCAACGGAGCGCTCTTCAAAAACTCCGCCAGGCCAGCGAGCGGGAAGAATGCTTCCTTGGTCGTCCCTACGATGATGCGGTGTCCGCCATCCTCCGCGACGAACGTTCGGTTGGCTAACCAGCGACTTACTGCTTTCACATGAGTTTGTCCGTCCGAACCAATTAGAAGGGGATAGGACACCATAGCATTGGTCGCGCCTGTCAATGCCGTCTGCCAGGTCTGGTTCGACAGTTCCTTGATGGAGGCAAAGCCATCGCCAGCAGTGAAGGCTCCTGCCTTTGCGTCGTACGTGGTTGGTCCTATGGCGACGCCATCACTGATTATTGGTGTGTCTGGTCTCCCTTTTAGATCATAATAGCTGCCGTTGACGATCAAAACGGCGGTAGGCAGCGCCTTCTCCCATTCGTCGATCCCCTTGTCCCCATTGGCTGAATTGAGTGCCACAAAACGAAAGAGGGCTGGATCGATACGATTAAGCAAAATGCGGTCGACTTCTTTCCCGTCCGCGATCACCGGCAATTCCGCTACCTCGAAACCCTTCTCGACCTCGCGCCAAGTGAAGGGCCCAGATTGAGCAATTGGGGGAGGTTCTTTGAGAGCCAATTGCATGGACGGCGAGAGGCGTGAATCGTCCGCCTTTAGGGTAATCCAGTACGTCCCACCGCGTCGGAGAAGGGTGTTGAGGCCATAAGCGCCGTGGCGTTGCCATACCCAACCCAGACAACCAGCAAATACAAGTACCAAAACGGCTGCACCTACCAGCGGTCGCTTGAGTTTCACAGACATTCTTCCTTGGCGAAAACCGCCCATTAGGCGGTGAAATTGGCGGGACCAAGTCTGTGATTGGTGAACACCCTCAGAACGATCCGGATCGGGAGGTCGCGTGGTCACAGATGGGTATTGGAAACAAGATGTAAAATTGCGCAACAATAAGGCGACCTTGGAGAAATAATTGACCGCTGCTTGTGGCATTCCTACCCACGGAGACATCTGGTTCTTTCTCGATTACAGAAATGGGATAGCATCTCGGACTCGGCCTTGGACACGAAGTGACATTGCCAGCGGGAAATGTTCGGGACCAATCTGCCGCGTTGGAAGGCCGGTCATCCTTGAGCAGGATATGCGCTGCTCGCCGACCGTGCATATGATCTTGTGCGCTCTCCGGCCGCTTAGAGCGAGCCAAGTGGCCTAAACGCCGACGTAATTCGGCATTTACCAGCTTTCAATCTAAAAGTACCTTCATCTTGGACGCTTTGGTTGTTTTGTTTACAATAAAATTGCTAACAAGGGTTGTGTTGCTTGCTCTTTATTAAAATTGGATTTCTCGTAGGTCGCTCCTATTTTTTCGTAGACCGCGCCCATTGGTGCAGAAGTTACAGGACATCCTATGGGTACTTGGGGCAAAGACGTTTTCGAAAATGATGCCGCGAGTGATTGGATGGCACTGTTCGACCGGCTGGGATTTCTTGCAGTGACCACCCCGCTTGCGGAAATTGCTGAGTATTCGGACTTAGGGAAACCTATTCCGGCGGAGACAGAACAAACCTTCTGGGCGATGTGTGAGGTTTTGGCAATCGCGGGAGGATTTCTAACTCCTCCATCCATCGACGTGGCCTGCTGCCGGTTTATCGGACACGAGATTAAGCTAATCCCACCTTGGTTTCAAAGTCATTTGGGCTGAGATACCCCAGTGTCGAGTGGCGACGTTTCGGGTTGTAGAAGCGCTCGATGTAATCG
>Ga0102591_1001549_pt1 | contig 30700 bp, 29 predicted proteins | sample AraplaCol_mCL_r2_2_FD_76860 | JGI IMG/M metagenome (GOLD analysis project Ga0102591, IMG submission 76860) | Arabidopsis root microbial communities from North Carolina, USA - plate scrape MF_Col_mCL_r2 (SPADES assembly) (version 2) | ecosystem: Host-associated > Plants > Roots > Endosphere...
GGGCCGCTCTTCGGCCTATCTGACGTTCAGGAAGATCTGAGGCTCAAGGAAAGTCGGCGGACAGACGCAATGTTCGGCGGCGCGAAGGATTGCCCGGGGCTGCTGGAACTTTCTGGTATTCCGTCACAAGTGGCACCAATGACTGCTGATGGCTCTCAGCTGCCGTTTGGCGCTCTCTGCATTCATGACCGCTTTGCGCCTCATTTCGGTCGTTGGGATCACCACGCCGATTCCCCAAAAGCTGCCGTTCAGATAAGACCGCCCATAACGTCGGAGACCGGGTGGTTTCCGGTCGTCTGCTTATGAGATAGCATATCAGCGATGCCGATTGCCGAAGACGACAGACCCGCGCCGCGAGCTATGGGCGAGATTGTGAGCGACTTGCGAGCGCTGGCGCAGGGTGATGGATCGTTGCACGCAATTGCCGCGATCATCTATCGCGATTGGGTGCTGACCGTTAATACGGTCGAGGCGCGGGTTACGGACGACCCCGCCGGGCGCTGGTCAACAGAAAAACTCAACACCAACGAGCTAATGCTCCTTCTCGGCCTCGCCGTTCAATCGAGCTCGGACAGGATCTGGAGCATCCTGCCTTCCGACGATCAGTTCGCCGGCAAAGTGGATAAGCTGTTGCGTGAGTTGCACGACCGGATCAACGAGGAGTCACCGTGGATGGACCAGGAGACCGGAGTGCTGGCAGAGCCTTCGGAGGTGATCGGAAGCATCGCGCGAGAGGCGATTTACTATGGCGCCGAGGGATTCTATCTGCACCAGTTTCGAGACCTTGCGCGGCATCGTTTTCGCAACGACCAAGAGTGGATGCTGCAGAATGTCGGCATCTCAATCCGGCCGATCGTGGAGATAGCGACCTTTATCGGTGAGCGCATCACCCAGCAGATGGACTATTCCGGCCAGCGCAAAGCGCGTGGATTGCTGGAGGCGGGCGAGCCCTTGGGCAGCCTTCTAATTAGCAAGAAGTCGCTAACTAAGCGCTTTGGCCGCAAAATCGATGCCTTTCTAGCAAAGTTCTCGACGCCAGCGGTCAACGCCAACCTGAATTTCATCGATCCCTTCTCGGTGAATCTGGTCGGCATCGCCCCCTTGATCGACATAGGCGATTTCATCTTCGTGCCGAGTCAGCACAGGCTGTTTCAGTCGGTCTATGAAAGCCCGTTCTACTGGATGATTGTCGACAAGGAGTACCGTCAGACCGCCTCAGGACACCGGGGGCGCTTTCTCGAGGCCACCGCCGCGCGCCTTCTAAAGCGTGTTTTCGGGGCTGAGCACGTGCACCAAAATGTCACGCTGTACCAGGGGAAGAATATTGCCGGCGAGATCGACGTTCTCGTCACCTACGGTGAGTTTGTCATCGTGGGCCAGGCCAAGTCCAAACGCGTATCGCTCAAGGCGCGGGCGGGTGACAAAGAAGCGCTCGAGACCGATTTCAAGGGAGCGGTGCAGGATCCCTATGAGCAGGCGTTAAGCTGCGCCGAGCTTATTGCCTATGGCGCTCGATGTGTGACGAACGACGGTCGCACGATTGATTTCCCAGCGCTGCCGCGGCTATTCCCCATGGTGATCCTGAGCGATCATTTCCCCGCCGCCACGCAGCTTTCGGGGATGTTGCTGAAGCGCTTCGATGAAACACCGCCCGCGATCTGGGATCTCGGCTTCCTCGATTGCGTCACTCGCATCCTCGCCTCACCCGTCGAGGTGATCTTCTACCTGCAGGCGCGCTCGCAGTATTTCGACAAAGTGGTATCAGACAGCGAGTTCAACTTCCTCGGCTATCACGTCCGCTCGAAGCTCGCGATGCCCGATGATGTGGACTGGATGATGCTCGAGCGGGACTTCGCGACGGTCGTCGATGACTTTATGATCGCAGCCGACCTCGGGATCGAGGCGCAGCGCCCATTGGGTGTCCTTGAGCAACTGGACATTCCCGTGATCTCGGAGCTGTTCGCAGTCCTTAGGAACGGTGAGCCGAAACTCGCCGGCGTGGTCGTCGACCTCTATGACTTATCCGGCGCGGCGCTCGCCGATCTGTCTGCAACTATCCTCGATATGCGCGGGGAAGTTCGCGAAACGGGCAAGGCCCTGAAAGCCTTCTCGATCCAAACGGCGACCGGCGGGCTCACCTATGTCGTGACAAGCAAGAGAAATGCGAACGCCGCGCGGTCTGCTGAACTGCTGGGGGCGATGCACAAGTACGATACCAAGAGCAACCGCTGGTACGTCATTGTTGACTCGATCGAGACAGACTTGCCCGTCGATGGGTTGTTACCCCTGATCTGGCCGTGGACAGAGGATGAGGATGAGGCGGCTCGATCGAAAAAGGTTGCCGCGATGTTCAAGTCAAGGCAGGAGGCCGTGACCATTGGTGAGGCGGCAGCCCGGCGAGTAAAAGTCGAGAGGAATCAAGGTTGACCGAAAATTGGCTCATTGTGAAAGGCCAATCTGCTCAAGCTTTACACGGAAACGGTCAAGATTTTATCATACCGACCCGGAATGCGCGCAGGCCATTCGCTTTTTACGGCCCGGATGCGGTGTAGGCCGATCTGTAAGTCGATATCTCCGGTGTCGTGCCAAGGAACGGCGTTGCCGGTGGCGGCTCGTATCAGGATGTCGCCAAATTCCTTGAAGCGGGATTCTGCACCATCGGCATTGTCAGGCTCGTTGATGTTCAACTTCAGTTTGAGCGTCGTGACGGCGGTTTCAGTACCTTCGATATAGTAAGCGATATTGTTCGGGATATTCCCGTCTCCAATATCGAGCATCGATGAACTGGCATACCACTCCGCTTCGCACGAGCGATGATAGTCGCGTGTTGGCAGGCCGAGATCATGCAAGAAATCCCTGGCGATGGCGGGTGGCCATCCGAGCGCGGCTGCCACCGGCGGTTTGGTCCGCTCGCGGTGACGCGCCTCCTTGATTTCGCTGATGCCCGCTTTGATATCATCTTTGGACTGCGGGCGATGCATGGCAACGTGGCGTTGCCAGCGACGCATCAGATCAACATCGGGACCGAAGGCTAGAATGGCGCGCCATTGAGCCGACCGCCTGAGCTTTGTGTCCTCGATACTGAAGTACAGACCTACGAAGGCGCTCTCATACGACATCAGGACGTAGAGGACGAAGATGAACGGCAGAAACAGAAGCGTCAGCACGATCGGCGTGTAGAAGTCCCGCCATGTCTGGATCGTGGCGTAGTTCCAGAAATCCTCGACCGTCATCACCAGTGCGAGGCCGAAGAAGCCCAGCATGAATAGCGCGAGGATGTTGGTTAGAACGAAGACGGCCTGCTTTGTTTTCGGATCGCGATCGCCCACGGCGATCATGCCCGTCAGCAGTGTGACCAAGGGTATGACCAACAGCTCTACCCATAACGGATATGTGTAGAGGGTGACCAGAAACTGGATGAATGCCAGAAGCTGGAAGTTCTCGGTGATCCACCTACGAAAATAGCCCGGTTCATCGGGAAACTTGTTGCCGCGAAGCACGGCAATCAGCGCGACCGAAAACGTCCAGACGATCGTATTTTTGAGTTGATCCCAATCCCAGATGCAAACCGCGTGAAGAAACCAGATCATTGCCCCCACATAGAGGGCGAAGAATGCGAGAACTTGCAGAATCTTCCTCTGTGTGAAGGCGCGCAAGAGGCCGCCAAGTGACTGACGCATTGTCGGCATCACCAGCAGGATCGCAACGACGATGCCAAGCCAGATAAGCGTTGCGATTTCGCGGGTGTTTAGCTCCATGGGGCGACAGTAATGCCCCCGTCACCGAAGTCAAAGTGAGCCGGTCGGAACCCTGGGAAAGTCCTCGGCATCGAAGAATGGGGCCTTATCCCAATTCATTTCAATCGCCATGATTTCGCGTAGAAGTACCAACTCCCAATGTTGCAGGAAGCCGTTCGAAGCGGCGAAGTCAGGCACCAGGATTTCCATTCTGAGGCCGACCCTGTCATAGCTCTTCTGCTTTCCGAATACCGTCTGGTTGGAAATGCCGAAACGGAAGAGATCGCCGGAGGGATCGATAGCTTGAAACGCCTCGATCAGCCTCTCAGTCTGATTTAGGCGGGCGTCCTCACGAAACCGGTAACCGGATTGGTCGAGCCAATCTCTGCTGTGTGTCCAGATGGTCTTCAGGTTATGCGAATGGAGCGGCCTTGTTTCTATCTTACCGCCTCTTTGACCGATCATGTCGAACAATGCCTTCAGGCGGAGCTCCAGCGCCTGGCGCACTAGGTGGGCCAGTGGAGCGGTCCAGTTTGCCATCTCGCTCTTTTGGTAGGCTTGAATGACCAGGTTGGCGGCCATCTGGAAGTCGAGAGCTAATTCGGCCTAGCTGCATTGGACGCTGTGGTTCTCGACGTAATATATGCCGGAGACTGTATCAGCGCTTTCGGCAGTGGGCCCCGTCCATATCTCGTGATGGAAGCGGGGATCGTCTGCCAGAGGTTTCATCGGATTTCCTGAGCTGATAGCGCCAGGGGAGCGCCGCCCACCGGCTCTCCGTTAAGGCAGGCTGCGGTAATCGGAAACGCGAAGTTAAGCGTTTCGCGCGGGATCAGGCGAGGCCAAGTTTTCAGCAACGAGATTGCTGATCGGCTCGGGGAGCCAAAGCCACCCTCTTAAATGGCGGCTATCTTGCACGTCAGACCTGAAAGCGGAATGACCGCTGCCGGCCCCAATGCGGTCACTAATCCAACCCGACGCCAATCTCTACTACTGGCGCACAGTTGCCATAACCCTGTCAGTCTGGTGGGATTTGATACCGAATCCTGGAGCTTCCAACATCATCGCACGGAAAACGTCGAAAGCAGGCTACGCGCATATATCGTGACATCAGCCCCGACCGCAGCAAAATCGGATAAGCGACCGCGCACTGCAAGAGCGGTGAAACGCGACGGACACCATCTGACGGTCAGTGCAGGCTGACCGTCTTCAGTTCGTCCTCGGCAGCCTTGAAAAAGGTGCTGGAGCGGTTGTCCGTCAAGAGGATCGGCGTGCCGTCGGCGCCGAAGAGTGCCCAGAGATCGACGTTCGGATCGATATCCGGCGCCTCGGGAAAGCACTTGGCGACCTCTTCGGTGCGCATTTTTCTGATGTAGGCGACCTCGCCGTTGCCGATGTGGGCAAGCTCGGATTTGGTCAAGTGAGACGTGGCTTCTTTCATCAACATTCCTGTTCCTCCGGAAGAAGGGACCAACGGTTCGACAAACCGTTGTGCTACTGTGAAACCGAAATGTTAATTTTCTTGACCATGCGCGCGGGTTCCGGACGAATTAGATCGACGGAGAGCAGACCGTTCTTCAGGCCGGCGCCGAGCACCTGCATGCCGTCGGCAAGAACGAAGGTGCGCTGGAACTGGCGGGCGGCGATGCCGCGATAGAGATAATCCCGCTCGCCCTGTTCGACCTGGCGGCCGCGGATCAGAAGCTGGTTCTCCTCAATGGAGACATCGAGTTCCTCCTCGCTGAAACCGGCGACGGCAAGGGTGATGCGCAGACGTTCCGGGGCGCCGTTGTCGGCGGCGATGCGCTCGATATTGTAGGGCGGATATCCGTCGCTCGCCTTGGAAATGCGCTCCAGCGTCTTTTCCATGGCATCGAAGCCCAGAAGCAGCGGGCTGGCGAAAGGGGTAATGCGGCTCATCTCTTTTCAAGTCCTTGATGCAAGCGACCATCCCGGACCTTAAACGCAGCGTCCGGATGCCGCTAATATGGGGAGAGCAGCCCAGTGCTGCAAGGCACGGTGCGACGTGCCGGCGGCGCCTCACAATTTTAAAGCGGTGCCGCCGGCTGCTTGCTTGACAAAGCGGCGGCTGCCTCGCATCAAAACATGCCCGCACGGACTGTGCTGATTTGTGACGGGAAATGAACAAATCGGTGCATGCCGAGGCAAAGCGCACCCGCGAGGATGGAACGATCGGAATGGCAAGCGCAAGAAAGATCATCATCGACACGGATCCCGGCCAGGACGATGCGGCCGCCATCATGCTGGCCTTCGGCAGTCCCGAGGAGCTGGAGGTGCTGGGGATCACGACGGTCGCCGGCAACGTGCCGCTTTCCTTCACCAGCCGCAATGCGCGCATCGTCTGCGAGCTCTGCGGCCGGCGGGAGACAAAGGTTTTCGCCGGCGCCGACGCGCCGATCGCCCGCAATCTGGTGACGGCCGAACATGTGCACGGCAAGACCGGCCTCGACGGGCCCGACCTCAGCGAGCCGACGATGGCGCTGCAGCCCGACCATTCGGTCGATTTCATCATCGAGACGCTGCGCCGCGAGCCGACAGGCACGGTGACGCTCTGCACGCTCGGGCCGCTCACCAATATCGGCCTGGCCTTCCAGAAGGCGCCCGACATCGTTCCCCGCATCCGCGAACTGGTGATGATGGGCGGCGGCTTCTTCGAGGGCGGCAACATCACGCCGGCCGCCGAATTCAACATCTATGTCGATCCCGAGGCCGCCGATATCGTCTTTCGCTCAGGCGTGCCGATCGTGATGATGCCGCTTGACGTCACTCACCAATTGCTGACCCGCAAGGACCGGGTGAAGCGCATGGCCGAAATCGGCACGGCGCCTGTTAAGGCCATGGTCGAGATGCTGGAATTCTTCGAGCGGTTCGATATCGAGAAATACGGCTCCGACGGCGGGCCGCTGCACGACCCGACCGTGATCGCCTATCTGCTGAAGCCGGAGCTCTTCAGGGGTCGGGACTGCAATGTCGAGATCGAGGTCCGGTCCGAACTCACCGTCGGCATGACCGTCGTCGACTGGTGGCATGTGACCGAGCGCAAGCGCAATGCCAAGGTCATGCGCCATGTCGATGCGGACGGCTTCTTCGATCTGCTGATCGAACGCTTCGCCCGCATCTGAAGCTTTGGTTTCCCTTCCTCAGCGGAAGGGAAACGACCTTAAGCGTCCTTCTCGTCGAAGACGGAGTTGGTTTCGGCTTCGGCCGGCTTGGGGCCGCCCTTGGCGACGCCGACCATGGCCGGGCGCAGCACGCGTTCGCCAATGGTGAAGCCTGCCTGCACGACCTGGACGACCGTATTGTTCGGCACGTCGGGGTTCGGCACCTCGAACATCGCCTGGTGGAAATTCGGATCGAACTTCTGGCCGACCGGCTCCAGCTTGCGAACGCCGTGGCGCTCAAGAGCCGACAGCATGGCGCGCTCGGTCATCTCGACACCTTCGATCAGGGTGCTGAGGCCGGCATCGGCCGCGGCCTTGGTCTCCGGAGAGATGGCATCAAGCGCGCGGCGCAGATTGTCCGAGACGGCGAGCATGTCGCGCGCAAAACCCGCGACGGAATAGGACTTGGCGTCCTTCACTTCGCGCTCGGTGCGCCGGCGCAGATTGTCCATCTCGGCGGCAAGGCGCAGATAGCGGTCGCGCAGCTCACCGTTTTCGGCTTTCAGAAGCTCGAGCGGGTCTGGCTGGGCAGCCTCTTCCTGCGCAATATCGTTCTCGACGTAGGCGGCAGCGTCGGCTGCGGCATCGGCCGCAGTTGCGTCAGGTCCGTTTTTCGTCGTGTCATCGGTCATGACGGTCTCCGGTTGGTGTCTTCAGATGCGCCCGATATCGAGGTTTGACCGAAAAAAATCAAGTCTGCGTGACAAAGAAGCGAAAATTCCGCACGTTCGCCAGTTGCGGCGTCAAAGCTGATTGCGCGAAAGGCGGGAGACGAGCTGGGCGGTGTAATCCACCATCGGCACGATGCGGGAATAATTGAGCCGCGTCGGGCCGATGACGCCGACGGCGCCGACGATGCGATCGTCATCGTCACGATAGGGCGCGACGATCAGCGACGAGCCGGACAGCGAGAAGAGCTTGTTTTCCGAACCGATGAAGATGCGCACGCCGGAACCGGTTTCGGCGAGATTGAGAATCTCGATCAGGCTGTCCTTCTTCTCGAGATCGTCGAACAGCAAGCGCAGCCGGTCGAGATCCTCGGCGCCGGCCAGCCCCTCGAGCAAGTTGGCGCGGCCGCGGATGATCAGTTGCGCGGGCTTGCCCTCGTCCGGGCTGCCGGCCCAGACAGCGATGCCGCGCTCGACGAGATCGCGCGACAGGGCATCGAGCTCGTGGCGGACGTCATCCTTCAGCCGGCTCAACTGCTTGCGGAGTTCCGGCAGCGTCTGGCCGGACATATGGGCATTGAGAAAATTCGCCGCCTCGGTCAGTTGCGAGGAGGTGACGCCCGCCGGCAGCTCGATGATGCGGTTTTCCACCTGATCGTGATCGCCGACGAGCACGGCCAGCGCCTTGGTCGGTTCGAGCCGGATGAACTCGACATGTTTCAGCACCGGATCGCTTTTCGAGGTGATGACGAGGCCGGCGCCGCGCGAAATGCCGGACAGCATGCGGCTTGCCTCGTTCATCATCGATTCCACCGGATTGCCGCCGCTTTCGGCCCGCACCTGCCGGTCGATGTTGGCGCGCTCCTCGGCGGAGAGGTCGCCGACCTGCATGAAGGCATCGACGAAGAAACGCAGGCCGATCTGGGTCGGCAGCCGTCCGGCGCTGACATGCGGCGAATAGATCAGGCCGAGTTCTTCAAGATCGCTCATGACGTTGCGCACCGAGGCCGGCGACAGCGACATCGGCAGAAGACGGGACAGGTTGCGCGAACCGAGCGGCTCGCCACTTTCCAGATAGCCTTCGACGATGCGCCGAAAAATTTCCCTGGAGCGCTCGTCCAGTGCGGCAACAGCATCCGAAACCGACGTCGACCTGATGCCCATGAAGCTTAAGAACCCGCGCTGATGATACTTCCCGAAAAGTAAGTCAAACTCGCACCCGTGGCAAAAGGGAATTTGCAAATAGGCGCCGCCAATCGTAGAAGCGGTCAACAAACCCCAGGAGATAAGAATGCGGCCTTCAGGCAGAAAAATCGACCAGATGCGCAAGGTCTCGTTCGAGCGCAATTTTTCCAAGCATGCGGAAGGCTCCTGCCTGGTCAAGTTCGGCGATACGCATGTGCTCTGCACGGCCAGCCTTGAAGAAAAGACGCCGCCCTGGCTGCGCAATACCGGCAAGGGCTGGGTCACCGCCGAATATGGCATGCTGCCGCGGGCGACCGGCGAACGGATGAAGCGCGAGGCCGCCGCCGGCAAGCAGGGCGGCCGCACCCAGGAAATTCAGCGGCTGATCGGCCGGTCGCTACGCGCCGTCGTCGACCTGCAGGCGCTCGGCGAACGGCAGATCACGCTCGACTGCGACGTCATCCAGGCCGATGGGGGCACGCGGACCGCCTCGATCACCGGCGGCTGGATCGCGCTTTACGACTGCCTGAAATGGATGGAAAGCCGCAACATGATCAAGGTCGACCGGGTCCTGAAGGATCATGTCGCCGCCATCTCCTGCGGTATCTTCGCCAGCCAGCCGGTGATCGATCTCGATTACCTCGAGGATTCCTCGGCCGAGACCGATGCGAACTTCGTCATGACCGGCACCGGCGGGATCGTCGAGATCCAGGGCACGGCCGAGGGCACGCCGTTCAGCGAGGGCGAATTCACCTCGCTGATGCAGCTTGCCAGAAACGGCATCGGCGAACTGGTGGCGCTGCAGAAGCAAGCCGTCGAAGGATGAACCCCATGCTGGAAGGCATGTTGGAAACGGCGCTCTATGCGCGGGATCTCGATCAGGCCGAGGCGTTTTACGAAGACGTCCTCGGACTGGAGAAGATCGCCCGCGCCGCCAACCGGCATGTCTTCTTCCGCTGCGGGCCCGGCGTTCTGTTGATCTTCAACCCCGAGGAAACGGTGAAGCCGCCGGCGCCTGATGCCCTGCAGGTGCCGCCGCACGGCACGACCGGCCAGGGCCATGCCTGTTTCCGGGTATCCGGCCGCAATATCGACGCCATGGCCGAGAAGCTGACGGCGGCTGATGTGGCGATCGAATCCGAGGTGCGCTGGCCGAACGGCGGCCGCTCGATCTATTTCCGCGATCCGGCCGGCAACAGCCTGGAATGCGCAGAGGCTAAAATCTGGGGCATCGAACAGGATATCTGAATGCGCAAGCTTGAAACGAAGACCATCGTCGTCGCCAGCCACAATGCCGGCAAGATCCGCGAGATCCAGGAATTGATCGGGCCGCTCGGCTTCACCGCCAAATCGGCGGCGGAGCTGAATTTCGTCGAGCCTGACGAGACCGGCACGAGTTTCGAGGAGAATGCGACGATCAAGGCGGTCGCCTCGGCCAATGCCGCCGGCATGCCGGCGCTTTCGGACGATTCCGGACTGGTGGTCGACGCGCTCGGCGGCGATCCCGGCGTCTACACCGCCAACTGGGCGGAGAGGGCCGACGGCACGCGCGATTTCGACATGGCGATGGCCAAGGTGGAAAAGGCGCTGCAGGATGCCGGCGCGACGAAGCCGGAACAGCGCACCGCACGTTTCATCAGCGTGCTCTGCCTCGCCTGGCCGGACGGGCACACGGAGCTGTTCCGTGGCGAGGTGGAAGGCAGCGTCGTCTGGCCGCCGCGCGGCACCCAGGGCTTCGGCTACGATCCGGTCTTCCAGCCTAAGGGTTACGACATCACCTTCGGCGAAATGAGCGGCGAGGAAAAACACGGCTGGAACGTCGGCAAGCCGCAAGCGCTGTCGCACCGGGCCCGCGCCTTCAAACTCTTCGTCGAAACCTGCCTGGAGGCATAAGGTCGGTACGTGGGCACATCAGACACGCCAAGCAGCTCGCGCGATGCAGCACTTTTGCCCGATACCGGTGAGCCCGGCTTCGGCGTCTATGTGCATTGGCCCTTCTGTGCGGCGAAGTGTCCCTATTGCGATTTCAACAGCCATGTGCGCCACCAGCCGGTGGATCAGGAGCGCTTCACCGCTGCCTTCTTGAAGGAGATGGCAACGGTGCGGGCGATGAGCGGGCCGAAGACGGTCACCAGCATCTTCCTCGGCGGCGGCACGCCCTCGCTGATGAAGCCGGAAACGGTCTCGGCCATTCTCGACGGCATTGCCCGGCACTGGCACGTGCCTGCCGGCATCGAAATCACCATGGAGGCCAACCCTTCGAGCGTCGAGGCCGACCGCTTCCGCGGCTATCGGGCCGCCGGCGTCAATCGTGTCTCGCTCGGCGTGCAAGCGCTGAATGATCGGGACCTGAAATTCCTCGGCCGTCTGCATGATGTCGCCGACGCGCTGAAAGCAATCCGGCTGGCGCGCGACATTTTTCCCCGCATGTCCTTCGATCTGATCTATGCCCGGCCGCAGCAGACGGTCGAGGAATGGGAGAAAGAGCTGAAGGAGGCTATCTCCTATGCGGTCGACCATCTCTCCCTCTATCAGCTGACCATCGAGGAAGGCACGCCCTTCTACGGCCTGCACAAGGCGGGCAAGCTGGTCGTGCCGGACGGCGAGCAATCGGCATTGCTCTACGAGGCGACGCAGGAGATCACCGCGCGCGAGGGCATGCCGGCCTATGAGGTTTCCAATCACGCCCGGCCGGGTGCCGAAAGCCGGCATAACCTGACCTACTGGCGTTACGGCGATTATGCCGGCATCGGCCCCGGCGCCCATGGCCGGCTGACACGCGGCCCGGAGAAGATCGCCACGGCGACCGAGCGCAAGCCGGAAGCCTGGCTCGACATGGTCGAGCGCGACGGCCACGGCATTCTCGACGAGGAGCGGCTCGGCTTCGAGGAACAGTCCGACGAGCTCTTGCTGATGGGGCTGCGGCTCCGGGAAGGTGTCGATCTTGCCCGCTGGCAGCAGCTTTCGGGCCGCGACCTCGACCCGAAACGCGAGGAATTCCTGCTGGAACACAAATTCATCGAGCGGATCGGCAATTCACGCCTGCGCTGCACGCCGTCCGGCATGCTGATCCTCGACTCCGTCGTCGCCGATCTCGCCTGCTGACCTCAATACGACGAGCGAATTTACAACGCGGCGGCATCGATATCGCCGCCGCGCTGGAGCGCATTTATCAGCCGTGGCTGGTCGCGCCTGATTTGAACAGGCTGCCGGTCGGCGTCTTCAAGAACATCTCCAGCGGAATATGCTCCTGGTGCAGGAAGCCGGTCGCCGGCAGCAGGCCGTCGCGGACCATTTCGATGACGGCCACGACCGAGGCCGAGGTCGTCCAGGCAATTGCGGTGCGGCGGGCGCCGGCAATCTCGATCGGGTAATAGGCGCGCACGAATTCCTTGCGGCGCAGGCTGCCATTCTCCGTCCCTTCGGCGGCGACATGGACATAGACGACATCGTCTTCAACCGGCGGCTTGGCGTTGGTCAGGATCTCGCCGGCGAGCTTGCGCTTGTCGCGCATCAGCAGCTCGTGGAAGAAGAAGTTCATCAGCTCCATATGGCCGGGATAACGCATCGTCTTGTAATCGAGATTGTCGATCTTGCCGAGCATGGTGTCGCACATGGTGCCAAGACCGCCCGAGGTGGTGAAGGCTTCGAGCTTGACGCCGCCGACATAGACGGTCTCGTGCCATTCCATCGGCGAGACCAGCTTGCGGACACCGCCCTCGATCACCTCGCAGTCGTTCAGATATTCGTTGACGACGCCCTCGGGCGACCAGTTGAAGGCGTAGCCGAGCAGCCCGGTCGGGTGCTGCGGCAGGGCGCCGACGCGCATGCGGATCGAACGGCAGCGATCGAAGCCGTCGGCCAGGCTTGCGCCGACGATACCGACGAAACCCGGCGCCAGGCCGCATTGCGGCGCCATCAGGCCGCGGGCGGTCTTCGACAGTTCGATGATGAAATTGGTTGTGGGAACATCTTCGGTCAGATCGAAATAATGAATGCCGGCAAGATGGGCGGCGCGCGCCAACTCGATGTTCAAATGATAAGGCAGGCAGGAGAGCACCGCCTCGACACTGGAGAGCAGTTCGCCGATCACCGCGGGATCTGAAATATCGCCGGTGCGGCACTTGAAGGGGACGTCGCTCAGCGGCAGCTGCGCATCGACGCCGATCACCTCGAAGCCGCCTTCATGCAACAGCGTCGCCGCCAGCCGTCCGACCTTGCCCAGGCCGAGAACGGCGATCTTTTCGAAACTCATTCATTCCTCCCACGCGCTCATTTCAGCGCTTCAGTCTTTGACATGCACTGGATGCGCCGGAGGTATAGAATAAAAAACTTATAAAGGAAAACGGCCGGAATCGCTTCCGGCCGTCGAATTCAGAAGAGAATCGTCGATTATTCGTTGATCAGCCGCTTCAGAAGCTCGACTTCGTGCGAAAGCTTGGTGTCTCCCGAAATCAGTTCCTCGATCTTGCGCACGGCATGCAGCACGGTCGTGTGATCACGACCGCCGAAACGGCGGCCGATCTCCGGGAAGGAGCGCGGCGTCAGCGTCTTCGACAGATACATGGCGATCTGGCGCGGCTTGACGATGACGCGGGTGCGGCGGTTCGAGACCAGTTCCTGGCGCGAGACGTTGTAGTGCCTGGCGACGATGCGCTGGATATCCTCGATGCGCACCCGGCGCGGCTCGCCGGAGCCGACCAGATGGGCGAGCAGTTCGTCCACGCGCTCGATCGACAGGTTCGGCTCGAAGGAGCGGCGGAAGACCAGCTGGTTGAAGGCGCCTTCGAGTTCGCGGCCGCTGGCCGTGACGTTGCGGGCGACATGCTGGAGCAGTTCGGCCGGAATTTCGAGTGATGGATCTTCGAGCCGGGCTGCAGCAAGGCGACGCCTGAGGATTTCGAGACGCATCTCGTAATCCGGCGCGTCGAATTCGATCGCGACACCGCCCTGCAGGCGCGAACGGACGCGGGGATCGAGCGACTCCAGCTCCCAGGGCGCACGGTCAGCAGCAACGACGACCTGCTTGGCGCTGTCGAGCAGCATGTTGAGGAGATGGCAGAATTCATGCTGGATCATCTTGCCCTGCAGGAACTGCATGTCGTCGATGATCAGGAGATCGATGTTGCGCAGCGAATCCTTCAGCGTCAGCGCATCATTGTCGCGGATTGCGGTGGCGAAGCGCCACATGAAATATTCGGCCGTCAGATAGACGACGCGCAGCGCTCTCGGGTTCTGCACCGCCGCATTGGCGACCGCCTGCAGCAGATGGGTCTTGCCGAGGCCGACCGTCGAATGGATGAAGAGCGGATTGAAGCGCACGGCGCCGGAACCGGCTTCCGCGATCGTCTTGGCAGCCGCAAGCGCGACCCGGTTCGAGCTGCCTTCCACGAAGGTATCGAAGGTGAAGCGGCTATCGAGCGGCGAGCCAAAGAGCGGCGAACCGAAGCTTGCGGGCCTTGCCGCAGCAACAGCCGACACCGCCTGCTGGACGGCCTGACCGGCCGGCTGGGCGCTCGTCGGGCGGCGCATCTGGGGGGCAACGACCGGCTCGGGCTGAACCGCCTCGTCGAGCGCCTTGGTGCCGCTGCGCGTTGCCGTGCGCACCAGGACTTCGATCTTGAGAATTTCCGGGTCCTCGGCCTGGAACAGACCGGTGATGAGATCGAGATAACGATTGTTGATCCACGACTTCAGGAAGGTCGTGGGAACCGAGAGACGAACGACGCTCTTCGATACCGAATGCAGCTTCAGCCTGGCGAACCAGCTGGCATAGACGTCAGGACCGACCTGGGCCTTCAAGCGCGCGCTGACGCGCTCAAACAAGATGCTGTGCTTCATGTCCGCCTTTGCTTCCCCCACTTCCAGGCGAATGGTGCCGAACGTCTGCGGTGCCGCATCCCCATTGTCGAGCCCGCCCGTCGTCATCGTATTCATGTGCATAATGCCGCCTTTCAATTCCACCGGGCGGCTTCCGCTAAAATAGCCGCCCGATCATTCCCCGCTTTGGCGGGCTGACGGCATCCTCATGAAGCCGCTCACCTGCCGGTTCACTCAAACACTGCCCCCGAAGGGACCGGCAACAGAATTCCGTTGCAGGGACCGCATTCATGCGGAACCTTCAGCGGCTTTCCGTGCCAGGCTGGCGGTCGATCCTCGTTTTCGGCCGACCAGCCCGAACGCAATATCACTTTAACCCTCTCCTGCGGTCTCGCCTTAAACGTGTGGCCGCTGAAGGCACAAAACATCTCCGCTCCGTAACAGCCACGTTACGGCCCAAATCCGTCAAGTGCTTGAAAAAACGGAAACGCAATGCTCCGTAACAAAGGGCACAAACTTATCGCCCTGCCGACGTGGCAGTTAAGACCGAGCCTCTGCAGGTGATGTCCGCGCCCTTTGTTGAAAGCCATTTAGGCAGGATCAAAAGGCAATATCAACGATGAATTTTACGCAAAATTAAGAAGCGGCCATTGACTCCGCCTGCCCTTTTCGGGCGTCACACCAGCGTCAAAAAAGAATCGCTTTTGAATCAAGGAGATTCCCCGTTCGGGCTATTTTGACACGCATGGAAAGAAAAAAAATAAAAATCTTCTTGACTCACCCCTGACCCCGAAAGCGTGGGGTAGAGTCGCGCGGCGTGAAAGCATCCTAGCGCAAGCCATTGTTTTTAAACAATTTTTCCTGTCATGGCACTGACACGAAACAGTCGTGAGATTAACCATGCAGGGGCTGATTGGCGGAATCGAAAAAGCCCGGTAAAATTACCGGGCTAATCATAAAGAGGAAGTCGTTAAAGGAAGATTATGCGGTCGTGGTGACCGAAAGAGCCTTCACACGAGCAGCCAGGCGCGAAACCTTGCGCGATGCCGTATTGGAGTGCAGCACACCCTTGCTGGCGGCGCGGGCAAGCTCGGGCTGAGCCGCCAGGAAAGCTTCCTTCGCCTTGGCGGCGTCACCGGATGCGATGGCCTCTTCGACCTGGCGAACGAAAGTACGAACGCGCGAGCGACGAGCCTTATTGACGTCGGTACGGCGGGCGATCTTGCGGGTCGCTTTTTTCGCCGAAGTTGTATTGGCCATGGATGCCTCTCTCAAGAATTCGAACAAACTCCGCCATTACCGCGGGCCCTGCGGCCACAAAATCCAGCAATGCGGGAGCAATCGCGGAAAACCAAACCGGCTTTCCGAACCGTGGGCGGGCATATAACTCTAAAGCCGGCCCACGTCAACGCGGATTTTCAAGCTTTACCACCGGCAAGCGCCGAAAAACATTCAACGGTGCGTAAAAGCCGGTTTGCGCTTCTCGACGAAGGCCGCCATGCCTTCTTTCTGGTCGTCGGTGGCAAAGAGACTGTGAAACAGCCGGCGCTCGAAACGCAAGCCCTCCTCCAGCGTCGTCTCGAATGCGCGGTTGACTGCCTCCTTGGCCATCAGGACCGAGGGACGCGACAGCGAGGCGATCTTTTCGGCCGCGGCAAAAGCCTCGTCGAGCAGACGCTCGGGCGCCACCACACGCGAAACGAGTCCCGATCGTTCGGCTTCCGCCGCATCCATCATCCGGCCGGTCAGGATGAGGTCCATCGCCTTCGCCTTGCCGACGGCGCGGGTCAGCCGCTGCGACCCGCCCATGCCGGGAATGACGCCGAGGGTGATTTCCGGCTGGCCGAACTTCGCCGTCTCCGAGGCGATGATGAAATCGCACATCATGGCGAGCTCGCAGCCGCCGCCGAGCGCAAAACCGCTGACGGCAGCGATGACAGGCTTGCGCGCCTTGGCGACATCATCCCAGCCGCTGATGAAATCACTCTTATAGATGTCGGCAAACTGAAGCGCCTGCATTTCCTTGATATCGGCGCCGGCGGCAAAGGCGCGCTCGGAACCGGTGAGCACGATCGCGCCGACCGTCTCATCGGCGTGGAAGCCGGCATAGGCCACCTTCAGCTCCTTCAGCACGGTGGAGTTCAGGGCATTCAGCGCCTGCGGACGGTTCAGCGTGACGAGGCCGACATTGCCTCGGGTTTCGACGATCAGGGTCTCGTAGGTCATGCTGTTCTCCCGGTTTCTCACTCTTACTTCTGGCAGGCGGCGCAATAGAAGGTGGAGCGACCCGCCTGGACGATGCGGGCGACCGTACCGCCGCAGCCGGGCATGCGGCAAGCCTGACCTTCGCGATCGTAGACGGAGAAGGAATGCTGGAAATAGCCGAGCGATCCGTCGGTCTGGATATGGTCACGCAGCGACGATCCGCCGGCCGCGATCGCATCGGCGATGACGTCGCGGATCGAGGCGACGAGCAGGTCGAGCTGCGCCTTCGGCCGGCCGGCCGCCGTCACCAGCGAGCCGGCGGCGCGGACCGGCGAAAGATGCGAGCGCCACAGCGCCTCGCAGACATATATATTGCCGAGACCGGCAATGTTCTTCTGGTCGAGCAGCGCGCTCTTCAGCGGCTGCGCCTTGTCGCGGAAGCGTTCGGCGAGATAGGCGGCGCCGAGTTCGTTTCCCGTCGGCTCCGGGCCGAGATCGCGGAAGAAGGGATGGGCGGCAAGATCGGCCCGCCCCACCATATCCATGAAGCCGAAACGGCGCGGATCGTTATAGACGACGCGGCGTGGGCCGCTTGCACCCTGCAAATGGAAGACGACGTGATCGTGCTTCTCGTCCTTCGAGCGGGCATGATGGAATTCGCCTGGCGCAGCGGAGGCAACCCCCTCCTCGATGCGGCCCTCCTCGATGCGAAAGGAACCGGACATGCCGAGGTGGGAAATCAGCGTGTTGCCGTCGTCGAGGTCGACCAGCAGATATTTGGCGCGGCGGCCAAGACCGACAATAGTGCGGCCGGAAACCCTGTCGGCGAAAGCGTCGGGAAAGGGGAAGCGCAGATCGCCGCGCCGCAGTTCCAGCCTGGTGATGCGCGTGCCTTCCATCGCCGGCGTCAGGCCGCGTTTCACCGTTTCGACTTCTGGCAATTCCGGCATCTTAACCCATCTATATCTAACGTGTTTCAACCGACGACGATGTGCGCTATAGCGCCAGTGTGCCGCGGAGAACGCGGTCCATAGATAACGTCGCGCACGGTCTTTCGCTATGGCCGCCGCGCCCGAATCTTCAGGAATGGAGCAGTCTGATGTCAGAAAGCCGCACTTCCGCCGATGGCGGCATGGAGACCTCCTACGGCTTCCGCGAGGTGCCTGACGGCGAGAAGCAGGGCCTGGTCAACCAGGTGTTCCACAAGGTCGCCAAGCGCTACGACATCATGAACGACGTCATGTCGATGGGCATGCACCGCGCCTGGAAGGATGCGATGATTTCGGCGCTGAACCCACGCAAGGAGCCGGGTTACAAGGTGCTCGACGTCGCCGGCGGCACGGGCGATATCGCCTTCCGCATCGTCGAGGCCTCGGGCCGGCAGGCGCATGCCACCGTGCTCGACATCAACGGCTCGATGCTCGGCGTCGGTGCCGAGCGGGCGGAAAAGAAGAAGCTTTCCGGCAATCTCACCTTCGTCGAGGCGAATGCCGAGGAACTGCCTTTCGAGGCCGGCAGCTTCGATGCTTATACGATCGCCTTCGGCATCCGCAACGTGCCGAGGATCGACGTCGCGCTGTCGGAAGCCTATCGCGTCTTGAAACGCGGCGGACGGCTGCTGGTGCTGGAATTTTCCGAAGTCGATATGCCGCTTCTCGACAAGATCTACGACGCCTGGTCGTTCAATGCCATTCCGCAATTCGGCAAGGCGATTACCGGCGATGCCGAACCCTACCAATATCTGGTGGAATCGATCCGCAAGTTCCCGAACCAGGAGAATTTTGCGGCCATGATCCGCCAGGCCGGCTTTTCGCGCGTCACCTACACCAATTTTACCGGCGGCATCGCCGCTCTCCATTCCGGCTGGAAGCTCTGACGCATGACGTCGAAAAATGTAGAGCGGTTTTCGGATAGCGTCGCGAGAGAATCACACAGGACATGAGCACTTTCGGGGCATATTTCAGGCTCGTTCGGGTCGGCTGGATTCTTGTGCGCGAAGGCGTGATCTCGGCGCTGCCGTCGGAGGGCCTGCCGCCCCCGATCAGCCTTGCCAAATCCTTCGTCGGCGTGTTTGCGCGCAACCGCGCCAAGGCGATTGCGCGCAGCGACCGGCTGGCGCAGGCCGTCGAACGGCTCGGCCCCTCCTATGTGAAGATCGGGCAGTTCCTGGCGACGCGGCCGGATGTCGTCGGCGTCGAATTTGCCAACGACCTGTCGCAGCTTCAGGACCGGATGGCCTTCTTTCCCTCGGCCGCCGCCAAGGCCAATATCGAAGGCTCGCTTGGACGGCCGATCGGCGAGCTCTATGCGAGCTTCGGCGAGCCGATCGCCGCCGCCTCGATCGCCCAGGTGCATCCGGCCGAGGTCGAGACATCGGCGGGCCGCAAGAAGGTCGCCGTCAAGATCGTGCGGCCGGGCGTGCGCCAGCGCTTCGCCCATGACATCGAGGCGATGTATCTCGTTGCCCATATGCAGGAGCGTTTCCTGCCTTTCAGCCGGCGGCTGCGGCCGGTCGAGGTGACGAAGACGCTAGAGCAGACGACCAAGGTGGAGATGGATCTTCGCCTGGAGGCGGCCGCCCTTTCCGAGATCGCCGAGAATACCGAAAAAGACCCGGGCTTCCGGGTGCCGAAGGTCGACTGGGAGCGCACCGGGCGCGACGTCATCACCATGGAGTGGATCGACGGCACGAGAATGTCCGACGTCGAGGGCCTGCGGGCGGCCGGCCACGATCTCAACCTGCTTGCCGATACGCTGATCCAGTCGTTCCTGCGCCACACGCTGCGCGACGGCTTCTTCCATGCCGACATGCATCCGGGCAATCTCTTCGTCGATGCCGACGGCATGATCGTCGCCGTCGACATGGGCATCGTCGGGCGGCTGGGCAAGAAGGAGCGGCGGTTCCTCGCCGAAATCCTCTACGGCTTCATCACCCGCGACTATATCCGCGTCGCCGAGGTGCATTTCGAGGCCGGCTATGTGCCCGGCCATCACAATGTCGAGAGCTTCGCCCAGGCGATCCGGGCGATCGGCGAGCCGATCCACGGGCAGCCGGCCGAGACGATCTCGATGGGCAAGCTGCTGACGCTGCTGTTCGAAGTGACCGAACTGTTCGACATGGCGACGCGGCCGGAACTGGTGATGCTGCAAAAGACCATGGTCGTGGTCGAAGGCGTGTCGCGCATGCTCAATCCGCGCTTCAACATGTGGAAGGCCTCCGAGCCCGTCGTCGGCGACTGGATCCGCACCAATCTCGGGCCGAAGCGGATCGCCACCGATATCAAGGACGGGCTGAAGGCAGCGGTCAAGCTCGCCGAAGCCGTGCCGGAAATTGCGGCGAAGACCGAAAAATTCCACCACCAGCTTCTGCATATGAGCGAGCACGGGCTGCGCTTCGATGCGCAGACGGCGGATGCGATCGGCAAGGCCGAGGCGCGCCACAATCGCTCGGCCAGGATCGCGCTGTGGATCATCGCATTGACGCTTCTCTATATTGCCTGGATGCTGAGCTGACCGTCTGCCAAAAACATGCTGTGTTCGGCATTTGGGATATCCCATGTGACGGAGGGCTCGCTTAGTCTCATTTTCAAGGAGATAGGCACATGAAGCACGAACGCCTTGGCATCGAACTTTCCGGACGACCGCTCGGTTTTGCCGAGATGGTGACGATTGGTGCGGGCAAGGCTGCGATTTCGGCTTCGGCGACAGGCATGGCCCGCATCGCGATCGCCCGCGAGATCGTCGAGGATGCGATTGCCTCCGGCATGCCCGTCTACGGCTCGACGACAGGCGTCGGCGCCATGAAGGATGTGGAGTGGTCGGCCGACGAACTCGACACTTTCAATCTCGGCCTGGTGCGCGCCCATCATTTCGGCACCGGCACACCCTTTTCCTGCAACATCGTGCGCAATGCCATGGCGATCCGCATCAATACGGCGCTGACCGGCCAGGTCGGCTGCACGCCGGAGCTGATCGAGGCCTATATCCGGATGCTCGAGGCCGATCTCATCCCGGTCGTGCGCCGCACCGGCTCCATCGGCTGTGCGGATATCGGGCTGATGGGACAGATCGGCGCGGTGCTGACCGGCGTCGGTGAAGCGATCTATCGCGGCAACCGGATGCAGGCGGCCGAGGCCTTCCGGGCGGCCGGGCTGGAACCGATGCGGATGGCGCCGCGCGACAGCCTCGCCTCGCTCAGCATCAATGCGGTGAGCTTTGCCTCGGCGGCGGAAACGACGCGCAATGCCGCGGCCTCGATCCGCATCCTGCTGGCGACGGCGATGATGGCGGCCGGCGCGCTCGGCGCTTCCCGCGATCCCTGGAAGGCGGTCCGCCATGTCGGCACGGCGCGCGAAGCGCTGATCGGCGCCTGGCTCTGCAATGCTTCCGAAGAATGGAACTGGCCGGTCGCGACCCATGTGCAGGATCCGCTCAGCCTGCGCATGATCGCCCAGGTGTTCGGCGCGGTGATCGAAAACCTTTTGTCGACCGGCCACAAGATCCTTGCCGCCACTGGCCGCTCGGACGACAATCCCGTCGTCGTCGAGGGCCGGGTGATGACGTCGGGCGGTTCGCTGCCGCTCGATGTAACGATCCTGCTCGAATCGGCCGCGCTCTGCATGGCGCATGCGGCGCGCAACGCCTTCAATCGCTGCGTCATTCTTGGCAACGGCCAGCGGCGCGACCTGCCGGTCAATCTCGTGCCGCCGGGGCGGATCGCCACAGGTTTCGGGCCGATCATCAAGCTTGCCGGCGAGATCTTCTCGCGCGTGCTGTCGATGTCCAATCCTGTTTCGGCCCAGTCGCTGGTCGTCGCAGCCGGGTTGGAGGACGAGGCGGCCTTCCTGCCGCTCGTCATCGAGCGCTTCGACCGGCAGATGCGGGCGCTGAAACGCCTCGCCGCCCTCGAGGCGCTGCTGTCGGCTCAGGCGATCGACATACTCGGCGATGAACCGAAGGGTGTTGCCGCCATGCTCTACGAGGTCGTGCGCAAACATGCGGATTTCTATATTGTCGACCGGCCGCTTTCGGCGGAAGTGGAGGCGATCGAGGAGGAGCTCGGTTCGGACGACTTCGTCTCGAAGCTGACCGAGCAGGTTCCGATCGCCTCCTTCGACGACTTCTTCGCCCTCGGCTCGCTGGAGCGTGTCGAAGAGCGGCTGACCCATCACGAGCCGGCAGCACTCTGATTTCAGTTTAGGGAGGAAGCGGCATGGACTTCGATCTCGTTCTGCAGGGCACGGTGGTGCTGCCGGACCGCATTCTTGAACAGGGCTATGTCGCCGTGCGCGACGGCAAGATCGCCGAGGTCGGCCTCGGCGTGCCGCCGGCGGGCCGCGAACGGCATCTGCTCGGAAAAGCGCTGATCCTGCCCGGCGCGATCGACGCGCAGGTGCATTCACTCTCGCAGAAGGACCAGGAGGATTTCATCTGGTCGACGCGCTCGGCGGCGGCCGGCGGCGTGACAACAATCGTCGACATGCCCTATGACGAGGGCAATCTCGTCTGCTCGGCTGCGGCGCTACAGCGGAAGATCGACCATGCCGGACCGCAGGCGCGCGTCGACTTCGCGCTTTACGGCACCATCGATCCGGAAGAAGGTCCGGCGCGGATCCCCGAGATGGTGGAGGCAGGCGTTGCCGCCTTCAAGTTTTCGACCTTCGGCACCGATCCCAAGCGCTTTCCGCGCATTCCGCCGGCCCTGCTCGACGCCTGCTTTGCCGCGATCGCGCCGACGGGGCTGACGGCGGGCGTGCACAATGAAGACGACGAGGCGGTGCGAACCTATATGGAGCAGGTGAAGGCGAGCGGCATCACCGACTGGCGGGCGCACGGCCTGTCGCGGCCTGCGATTACCGAGCTGCTGGCGATGCACACGATCTTCGAGACGGGTGCGGCCACCGGCTGCCCGGCGCATGTGGTGCACTGCTCGCTCGGGCGCGGCTACGATATCGCCCGCGCCTATCGCCGCGACGGATTTGCGGCAACGGTCGAATGCTGCATCCACTACCTGACGCTCGACGAGGAAAACGACGTGAAGCGCTTGGGCGGCAAGGCGAAGATCAATCCGCCGCTGCGGGCGCGCGCCGAGGTGGAGACGCTCTGGCGGAAGGTGGCCGAGGGTAATGTCTGGCTGGTCTCGACCGATCACGTCAGCTGGTCGGAAAACCGCAAGATCAATCCCGACATGCTCGCCAACGCATCCGGCGTTCCCGGCCTGGAGGTGATGGTGCCGCTGTTCGTCAAAGGCGCCAGCGAGCGCGGCATCCCCTTGACATGGGCGGCCCGGCTGATGGCGGAGAACCCGGCGAAGCATTTCCGGCTCGACCATATCAAGGGCGCGCTGGCACCGGGCAAGGACGCCGATATCACCGTGCTGGAGCCGCACGACAGCGTCTATGATGCCGCCGCGAGCGGCAACAACGTCGTCGGCTGGAGCCCCTATAACGGCATCCGCCTGCCCTGGACCGTCTCGGCCACCTATCTGCGCGGCGAAAAGATCGCCGAGGGCGGAAAGGTGCTGGCCGAGCCCGGCACCGGCCGGTTCGTGCGGCCGCTGCCGCGCCAGGTCATTGCAGGAACTGCCGCATGAGCCGCAATCTTCCCGTCAATGCCGGCCGGATCGCTGGCGATATCGAGGCGCTGGCCGCAATGACCGAGCCGGGGCGTCCCTGGACGCGGCGGGCCTTCTCGCCGCTCTTCCTCGAGGGCCGGGCCTATATCGAAGCGCGGATGAAGGCGGCGGGACTGGAAACGCGGATCGATGCCGCCGGCAATCTGGTCGGCCGGCGGACCGGCCAGAAACCATGGCTCGGCACGATCATGATCGGCTCGCATTCCGACACCGTGCCGGACGGCGGCCGCTTCGACGGCATCGCCGGGGTGATCTCGGCGCTGGAGGTGGCGCGGGCGCTTGCTGAGCAGGATATCAAGCTCGATCACGATCTCGAAATCGTCGATTTCCTGGCCGAGGAGGTCAGCATCTTCGGCGTGTCCTGCATCGGCAGCCGCGGCATGACCGGCCAACTGCCGGAGGCCTGGCTTTCGCGCGTCAGCGACGGGCGCGACCTGGCCGAGGGCATCGCTGAGGTCGGCGGCAGGCCCGATGTGCTGATGCAGCAGAACAGGCCCGATATAGCAGGCTTTCTCGAGCTCCATATCGAGCAGGGTCCGGTGCTCGAAGCCGAGAGGCAGGATATCGGCATCGTCACGGCGATCTCGGGCATCACCCGGATCGAGATCACCGTCGAAGGGCGGGCCGACCATGCCGGCACGACGCCGATGGACCGACGGGCGGATGCGCTGGTGGCGGCATCGCAGCTGGTGCTCGACATCCGCAACGCCGCCGCAGAGCTTGCCAAAACGCCGGGGCATTTTGCAGCGACGGTCGGGGAATTCCGCATCGAGCCGAATGCCGCCAATGTCGTGCCGTCGAAGGTCACGCTGCTGATCGATGGGCGCGCGGAGATCCGCGCCGACATGGAGGCTTTCTGCCGCTGGCTCGACGGCCATGTCGAAAAGCTGGCAGGAGCCTACGGCGTGACGATCAAGACGCCGAACCGGGTTTCCGACAATCTGCCGACGCCAGGCGATGCCGGGCTGCTGTCGACACTGGAGGCGGCCTGCGAGCGGGTCGGCGCAAAAAGCCGGCGCATCGCCTCAGGCGCGGGACACGATACGGCCTGGATCGCCAAGGTGGCGCCGGCGGCGATGATCTTCGTGCCCTGCCGGGAAGGCCGCAGCCATTCGGCCGACGAATGGGCCGAGAATGACGATATCGCCCTCGGCGCCGCTGTGCTGTTCGAAGCGGTGCGCGAGATGGACACGAGCTTGAGGCAGGAGAGGACCGATGGGACGCATACTCGTTGAGAAGGACGTGGAAGCTGCCGTCAAGGGCGGCTCCGTCTATGCCGCCGGCGGCGGCGGCTGGGCCGATCATGGACGGATGCTTGGGCTTGCCGCCGTCAATGTCGGCAAGCCGGAGCTGGTCTCGATCGACGAGTTGCAGGATGAGGACTGGATCGCCACCGCTGCCGCGATCGGCGCGCCGGCCTCCACCACCCCCTGGGAAATGCAGGGCATCGACTATGTGAAAGCGGTGCAATTGCTGCAGGAGGCGCTTGGGGAAAAGCTTTCCGGGCTGATCATCGGCCAGAACGGCAAATCCTCGACGCTGAACGGCTGGCTGCCGTCGGCCATCCTCGGCACCAAGGTGGTCGATGCGGTCGGCGACATCCGCGCGCATCCCACGGGCGACATGGGTTCGATCGGCATGGCCGGTTCGCCCGAGCAGATGATCCAGACCGCGGTCGGCGGCAATCGGGCGGAGAATCGCTATATCGAACTGGTGGTGAAGGGCGCGACGGCGAAGATCTCGCCGGTGCTGCGCGCCGCCGCCGATCAATCCGGCGGCTTCATCGCCAGCTGCCGCAATCCGCTGAGGGCTTCCTATGTCCGGAGCCATGCGGCGCTCGGTGGCATCTCAATGGCGCTGGCGCTCGGCGAGGCGATCATCGCGGCGGAGAAACGCGGCGGATCAGCTGTCATCGACGCGATCTGCAAGACGACGGGCGGACATATCCTTGCCGAGGGGATCATCAACCGCAAGGACGTCGTCTACACCAAGGAAGCCTTCGACATCGGCACGATCACCGTCGGCACGGGCGAAAAATCGGTGACGCTGCATGTGATGAACGAATATATGGCCGTGGACGATGCGGATGGCGGGCGGCTTGCCACTTTCCCGGCCGTCATCACCACGCTTTCCCAAGAGGGCGAACCGCTCAGCGTCGGCCAGCTTCAGGACGGCATGCACGTCTTCATCCTGCATGTGCCGATGGACATCATTCCGCTCTCGGCAAGCGTGCTCGATCCGACCGTCTATCCCGTCGTCGAAAAGGCGATGGGGATCGAGATCGCACGTTATGCGCTGGCAACGAAAGCCTGAGCCATGGCGCGCGATCCCGGTCTCGAAGAACTGATGCGCGAGGAACTCGGCGATCGGCCGGGCCTTACCGAAAAATCCATGTTCGGCGGCTGGGCCTTCATGCTGAACGGCAATCTCCTCTGCTGCGCGCGCCATGACGGCATGCTGATCCGTCTCGGCAAGGGCAATGACGGCTGGGCGCTGGCATTGCCAGGCGTGATCCAGATGCTGTCGGGCGAGCGGGTGATGCATGGCTGGGTGCGCGGTGGTGCCGAGGTTTACGGCGACGATGCCCTGAGACGGCGTTTGCTCGATGCGGCACTTGCCTATGTGGAATCGCTGCCGAGTAAGTGACGATCGAAGGCAGAGCAAAACGAGGAACCCACGATGCCGAAGGCCAATCCACGTCATCCGAAATTTCCGATTCCCGGCGGGCCGGAGCTGCGCGCCAAGGGCTGGCGGCAGGAGGCGCTGCTGCGGCTGCTCGAAAACGTGCTCTCCGTCGGCGAGGATCCCGACAACCTCATCGTCTATGCCGCGCTCGGCAAGGCGGCCCGCAACTGGGCGGCCCACAAAGGCATCGTCAAGGCGCTGACCGAAATGGACGAGGACCAGACGCTGCTCATCCAGTCCGGCAAGCCGATCGGGCTCGTTCGGACGCATGCCAAGGCGCCGCTCGTCATCATGGCGAACTGCAATATCGTCGGGCAATGGGCAAAGGCCGAGGTGTTCTACGAGCTGCAGCGCAAGGGGCTGATCTGCTGGGGCGGGCTGACGGCCGGCGCCTGGCAATATATCGGCAGCCAGGGGGTCATCCAGGGCACCTACGAGATCTTCATGCGCATTGCCGAGCGGCGCTTCGGCGGCGATCTCCTCGGCCGCTTCGTGCTGACCGCCGGCCTCGGCGGCATGGGCGGGGCGCAGCCGCTGGCCGGCCGCATGGCGGGGGCGGCAATCCTCTGCGTCGACATCGATCCGGAGCGCGCCCGCAAACGCCAGCAGATCGGTTATCTCCAGGAAATCGCACCCGATCTCGATACCGCCCTGCAGATGATCGATGCGGCAGTGAGGGAGAAACGGGCGCTGTCCGTCGGGCTGGTCGGCAATGCGGCGGAGGTCTATCCCGAAATCGCCCGGCGCGGCATCGTGCCCGACATCGTCACCGACCAGACCTCGGCGCATGACCTCGTCTATGGCTACGTGCCGAAAGGCATGAGCCTCGATCAGGTCAAGGGCCTGCGCGACGATGGCCAGGGGCAATTGATGGCGGCAAGCCGCGCCTCGATCGTCGAACATGTGACGGCGATGCTGGAATTCCAGAAGAAGGGTTCTGAAGTCTTCGACAACGGCAACCTGATCCGCACGCAGGCCAAGGAGGGCGGCGTTGCCAATGCCTTCGACATTCCGATCTTCACCGAAGCCTATCTCAGGCCGCTGTTTGCCCGGGCGATCGGCCCGTTCCGCTGGATGGCGCTATCGGGCGAGGAGAGCGATATCGCCCGGATCGATGACCTGCTGCTCGAGATGTTCCCCGACAACAAGATCATCACCAACTGGATCCGGCTGGCGCGCGAGCATGTTCCCTTCGAAGGGCTGCCGGCCCGCATCGCCTGGCTCGGCCACGGCGAACGCACGGCACTCGCGAGGCGCGTCAACACGCTGGTTGCGAGCGGCGAACTGAGAGGCCCGGTCGCCTTCTCCCGCGACCATCTCGATGCCGGCGCCATGGCGCACCCGAACATCATGACCGAGCGGATGAAGGACGGCTCCGACGCGATCGCCGACTGGCCGCTGATCGATGCGATGATGCTCTGCTCGTCGATGGCCGATCTCGTCGTCATTCATTCCGGCGGCGGCGGCTATGCCGGCTATATGACGAGCTGCGGCGTCACCGTCATCGCCGACGGCACGGATGCCGCCGACGAACGGCTCGACCGTGCGCTGACCAACGATACTGCGCTCGGCGTCATGCGGTATGCCGATGCCGGTTACGAGGAGGCGCTGGATGAAGTGGCGAAGAAAGACGTGCCCTATCTCCGGCTTGGCTGATGTGCGGGAGCAGACATCCAGACCCTTTCCAGAATTATCAGGCATCAGGCAATCAGATTGGAGACTTCGAGGAGATTGCCGTCGGGGTCTCTGAAATAGACCGAGCGCAGACGCCCGGTCGCGCCGGTGCGTTCGACCGGACCCTCTTCGATCGCAACGCCGGAGGCCTGCAGATGCGTGATGACATCGGCGAGCGTCGTCTCGGCGATGAAGCAGAGGTCGCCGGAGCCGGCTGTGGGATGACTCGCCTTGGGATCGAATTCGCGGCCGGCTTGGTGCAGGTTGATCTTCTGCCAGCCGAATTTCAGCGCCTTGCGGCCTTCCGCGAAGGTTTCGACCGACATGCCGAGGATGCGGGCATAGAAATCGCAGGTGATGGCAATATCGGCGACGGTCAGCACCAGATGGTCGAGGCGGTCTATGCGGATCATGCTGTTCTCCTCGCGAGATGCTTTGCAAGACAGGCGGAGACAAAGGCCAGCGCCAGCATGGCAAGCGTGAAGATAACGACGGCGGTCCAGCCTTCAACCGCGAAGAACCAGCCGCCCGCCGAACCCATCAAGCTGGAGCCGACATAATAGGCAAGCATATAGAGCGATGAGGCGTGGCCTTTGGTGCCATGCGCCAGCCTGCCGACAAGGCCGCTGGCGATGGAATGGCTCATGAAGAAGCCGGTGGTGAGCACGATGATGCCGAGGATGATGACCGGGAGCGAGGCGAACAGCGTCAGCGCGCTGCCGGCGGCGGTGAGTGCCAGACCGAAGAGAAGCACGGAAAAATGGCCGATCCGGTCTCCGAGGAGGCCGCCGATCGAGGAGGCGCCGATGCCGAAGAGATAGACGGTGAAGATCAGGCCGAGTTCGGTCTGGTTGAGGCCGTAGGGCGGCGCCACGAGGCGGAAGCCGGCATAATTATAGATCGTCACGAAGGAGCCCATCGCCAGGAAGGCGATGGCGAAGAGGAAGGGCAGCGCCGGACTGCTGAGATGGCCGCGCCACGCGTTGAGATGAAAGCGCGGATCGAAGCCCGGCCGGCGGACGAAATTGCGTGACGGCGGCAGCAGGGCGATGAAGCCGATCGCAGCGGCAAGGCCGATGGCGCCGATCAGAAAGAGCGCCGGACGCCAGCTGAAATATTCGGCGAAGATACCTGTCAGCACGCGGCCGGACATGCCGCCGAAGGCCGTGCCGGCGACATAGAGGCCCATGGTGGTGCCGAGGCCGCGCGGATCGATTTCCTCGGCGAGATAGGCCATGGCGACGGCCGGCACGCCGCCGAGAACGAGGCCCTGCAGGGCGCGGATGACAAGCAGCAGGTGCCAGTTCGGGGCAAAAGCGGTGGCAATTGTCAGCAATGCCGCGCCGACCAGCGATATCGACATCAGGCTGCGGCGGCCAAGGCCTTCCGAGACGGCGGCGGCACAGACGATGGCGACCGCCAGGAAACCGGTGGAGAGGGAGAGCGACAGCGAGCTTTCGGCCGGGCTGACGGAGAACTCCTGCGAGAAGATCGGCAGCAGCGGCTGGACACAATAGAGCAGCGAGAAGGTGGAAAAACCGGAAAGGAAGAGCGCCAGGCTGGCGCGGCGATAGGCGCCGGTGCCACGGGTGAGATAGTGCTTCTGCCCTGGGATCGCTGATATCTCGGAGGTCTTTAATACATGCGCTGACGTCGGCATCTCTTCATCCTTCCGGTCTCCGATCTAGTCAACGCCGCTCCATTTGTCCAATATATGAAACTGGCGATTTCGATATGTTTTGGAGATGACGATGGAGTTGCGGCACTTGCGATATTTCCTCGCGGTGGCGGAGGAATGCAATTTCACCCGTGCGGCCGCCAAGCTCGGCATCGGGCAACCGCCGCTCAGCCAGCAGATCCGCGACCTGGAGAGGGAAGTGGGTGCGGCGCTGTTTCACCGCGTGCCGCACGGCGCCGAATTGACGGCGGCGGGCGCTGCCTTCCTCGGCGAGGCAAAGGCTTCGCTGGCGGCTGCCGAAAAGGCAAAGCTTGCGGCGCAAAGCGCCAATCGCGGCGAGACCGGCCGGCTGTCGCTCGGCTTCACCGCATCCTCGGCCTTCAACCCAGTGGTCAGCACGACGATCCGCCGATTTCGTGCCCGCTGGCCCGATGTCCGGCTGGCGCTGACGGAAATGAATACGCTGGCGCTGATGCAGAAGCTGGAAGGCGGCGAGCTCGACGCCGCCTTCATGCGCCCCAGCCTCGACGACCCCGCCGGCGTCCGGCTGCGGCGATTGCCGGATGAGCCGATGGTGATCGCCCTGCCCGCCAGCCATCCTCTGGCACGGCGCAGCAAACTGCCGCTTGCGGCACTGGCGGACGAACCCTTCATCCTCTTTCCCCGGCTCGTCGGCTTGAGCCTCTACGACGATGTCGTGCTGGCCTGCCGCAAGGCGGGATTCGAGCTGACCGTGGCCCAGGAGGCGCCGCAGATTTCCTCCGTCGTCAATCTGGTGGCGGCAGAGCTCGGCGTCTCGATCGTGCCGGCCTCGATTTCGCAGATCAGGCTCGAAGGCGTCGCCTACCGGCCGATCGAGGGGCCGCCGGCTGTGGCGCGCCTGGCGCTGGCAATGTTGAAGACACATCGCTCGCCGGTCACCGAGAACCTGATGAGCCTGCTGAGCTAAAGCGCGTCGCGATCCTTCAGATTCGCTCTTCGCGCTTTAGAGCCTTTCCGGGTTAGATTGCAGCATTCTGCCGGAGCAGGTTTTCGTCAGGGCAGAGGCGATTGGCGAAGGGCATACCTCTTGGTACGGTCGAGCCGATCGCCTTTGCCCTGGCGGAAAGATGCCCGGCCCTTCGGGTTGGCTGAAACGGGCCGGCTGATCGACCGGCCGGCTTGGCCGTAGAGCTGGGCTACGACGCGCGCCGGCCGGTCGACCATCCGACTCCGTTTGAGCCAACAGAATG
>Ga0102591_1001550_pt1 | contig 30693 bp, 30 predicted proteins | sample AraplaCol_mCL_r2_2_FD_76860 | JGI IMG/M metagenome (GOLD analysis project Ga0102591, IMG submission 76860) | Arabidopsis root microbial communities from North Carolina, USA - plate scrape MF_Col_mCL_r2 (SPADES assembly) (version 2) | ecosystem: Host-associated > Plants > Roots > Endosphere...
TGAAACTTATGCGGGAGAAAAACATCGGGGCTCGCAAAATTGGCGGTACAGATATGCCAATTTATCCCGATCCCCTTAGCAAAGCTTTAAGCATTCGGGTTCCGCAAAGGGCCCACACCGGAGGCCTGCGGCCGCCCACCGCTTTCGCATTCCGCCGACACGGTCCCGCATCCCAATGTAAAACTCTTCAAATCTAGAACACCTCGATATCGCCCTTCCGCGCGTTGACTTGCAGAGGGCTCTGGCCGAACGATCGATGCAGACAATCAGCGCCAGCTGTGGCGTGAGCGCAGCCAAGGGCGAGAGGCTTCATGCATTCATCGACATCATCAGCGTCGCTCGACCTTCCCGCGCTCTGCGCGGCGGAACGGCTCTTCATCTGGGGATTTCGCGCCAAGGCGCGCAGCGGCGGCGCCGTTCCGAACGCCGCCGACATCCAGGAGGTGTACGACCATTTCCGCGTCGGCGATGCCGTGCTCTCGCTGGAATCGATCGTCGAGATCTTCGCCTGCACGGCCCATACGGCCATCGAGGTGCACTGCCCGACCTGTCCGCGCATGTCTGAGAGCGAGCACGGAATTCTGCACGCCATTGCCGCGGCCCAACAGGATCGCATCGACGTCGTGCGCGAGCAATTCGAGAGCTGGCTTCCGCCGGTCGGCGCCGATTGGGCGCTCGCGCCCGTGCGGGGCCTGGCGACGATCTTCCGCATGGCGGGTCTCATCCTGCCCGACCGGCGGGTGCGGTCCATCGACCATGGCCGGACCATGGCGATGAAAAGCTGGCTGGTCGGAAGCCCGACATTGCACTGACGAGGTCGTTCATGAACCCGGATGTCTGCGGTTCTGCGGCGACGCCGGACGCCGGCCAGATGCGGCTCTGTCCGCTGCAGGCCGCGCTTGCGGCGCGCCCCTTGGTCGACAGCTACGATGATTTCTGCCGCGTCGCGCTGTCGCTGTTCCGGTTCATCGGCGCAGCCTATACGACCGGCGCGTCCGATTGCTGGGAAGCGGCCTATCGCTTTGCCGACGAAGCGCCGGGCATCTCCGACAGTCCGCTGCTGGTGGCCCGCGCCGCCGCGCTGGTCAGGATCCTGCGCAGCGGCCGGCCCTGCGAGCTGTGCTTCATGCCGCCGTCGTGCCGGCGCTTGTCGAAGGACGAGGCCGAATTGATGCGATTGCTCGCGGTGGCGCGCCGCACGCAGCCGGGCGAGATCGAATCCATCGTCGGCCAGTTCGTCGGCTCCGGCAAGGAAGCTGCGGCAACGCGGGCGGTCAACGCGCTGGTCTCGTGCTGACACCTAGCCGCCTTTCTTGCCGAGCACGAGATCGATGGTATGCGCGGCGATCTTGCGCAATTGCGGCTCGTCGCCGAAGGCACGTTCGAGCACGGCAAGGCCGCGCGTCACGGTGACGATGTGCAGCGCCGCGGCCGCGGCATTGCCGTCGAACTCGCCGCGCGCCGCGCCTGCCGACAACGTGTCCTGAACCAACGCGGTGATGCGCGCGATGAGGCTTGCAAACGCCTCGCGCGCGTCGTCGTCCAGCCCCTCGCCTTCGGCGGCGCCGAGCTCCATCAGCCCGCGCGTCGTCGGACAGCCGCGCGGCGGCGTGCCAGAGCGGAAATTGGTGATGGTGAGGTCGAAGAACGCAGTGAGGCGCTTGCGCAAGCTGCCCGCGCCGAGCGCCTTTTGCAGCGCCGCGAGATAATCCCCCGCATAGCGTTCATAGGCCTGCAGGAACAGCGCCTCCTTGCTGCCGAAGGCATTGTAGAGACTGCCGCGCTGCACGCCGGCATCGCGCGCAATGTCGGACAGCGAGGTGCCGCGCACGCCGTTGCGCCAGAACTGGTCGAACGCGATGCGCAGCACCTCGTCGTGATCGAATTCGCGCGGCCTCAAATCCGGCTCCTCAAAGTATTTGACACGATGTCAAGAACATGCTTTCTCGACATCGTGTCAAAAACCAGACGGGATTGATAGTCCGTTCCGTCGATCGGACGAACCGGCGAGGCGACCAGCGCCGCCGGATCGAGCCCGCATGCAAAGGGACCCGCTCATGCCTCTGCTTCACATCGCAATGCGCGCCGGCAAGTCCGAAGCCTACCGGCAGGCGATTCTCGACGGCCTCTATCACGCCATGCGTGATGCGCTCGACGTGCCCGAGGACGACGCGTTCATGTCCATCACCGAACACGAGCCTGCGAACTTCCGCTGCGGCACCGGTTACGGCGTCGCGCGCAGCGATGACGCATTGATGATCCAGATCACCGTGTTCGCCTCGCGCACGCCCGAGCAGAAGAAGGCGCTGTATCGCCAGATCGCCGATCGTCTCGGGGCAAATCCGGGCATCCGGCCGGAAGACGTGTTCGTGAACGTGCTCGATGCGCCCAAGGAGAACTGGTCGGTCGGACACGGCATCGCGCAGTTCGCGTGAGGCGCGAAGACGTGGAAGCGATAGCGCTCTGTTGAGGCCGACGGAGGGCTGAAGCCCGGCATTACCGGCATCTCCTCTATATCGGGACGGACAGTCCTCGTTCAACCCCTCGTACGGGTCCGTCGCCCATGCTATTCTCGGTATATGGAAGAGCATTCGGATCTTTCGTTGCAGGAGACGCCCATCAAGGTCGATCCGCAGTCGAACGCCCCGGTTTGGACACCCCCGCGACAGGCCCTGTGGCAGCGCATTGCGCAGCATGATTTCGAACCCGATACCCCGCTGAACTTCACCCGCCGGCTCGCACGCGATCACGGCTGGCGCCTCGACGAGGCCCGCGCGGCGATCGATGCCTATCGGCGCTTCTGCTTTCTTGCTGTCGTTGCGCCGGCACCGGTGACGCCGAGCGAGGTGGTCGACGAGGTCTGGCATCAGCACCTGATCTACTCACGCGACTATTGGACGATCTGGTGCGGCGAGGCGCTCCGGGCACCGCTGCATCATGATCCAACACCGGGCGGGCCCGAGGCGCAGATGGTCTATCGCCAGCAATATGCCGAGACGCTGGCGCTGCACGAGCAATTCTTCGGGCCGCCGGCTGCCGAGTTGTGGCCCGCGACGCATCTTCGCTTCGGACGTCCGCGCTATCACGTGACGGACCGCAGCCACTGGCTGATCTTTCCAAGACCGACGGCCTGGATCCGACGTTTATCCAAGAGGTGAACCGATGATTTGGAATCCTTTCAACTGGACTGCCGGCCCTTTCCTCACGCTCTATCTGGCTCTTGCCTTCACGATCTTCTGGCTAAGCTTCCGCCTCAAATCGGAGATCGGTCCGAGCGCGCAACCGAGCGGCCGGCTGGGCATCCTTGAGCTGGCTTATCTCGCCGGGGGTGCGCGCCGGCTCGGTGACGCCGCGCTGTTCAGGCTCACCTCCGAAAACGGCGCCATCATCGAGCCCAACGGCCGCAAGATCAACGTGATCGACCAGGCACCGCTGGCGAGCCTGGTCGGGCAACCGCTGCGGATGCAATTCCAACCCGACATGACCCGTCAGCAATTCCAGACGGCGATCGAGCCGATTGTCGAGCGCATCCAGCAACGCCTGCAACGGTCCGGCTATTGCCCGAGCCAAGAGCAGATGGCGTCCTTCCGCATGACGGTCCTGCCCTTCGTCGGGCTCCTGATTTTGTTTGGGATCACCAAGGCCTTGATAGGCTCCTCGCGGCATCATCCCGTCGATTTTCTGGTGTTTCTGATCCTGGTCACAGTGGTCGCCGGTATCGTGCTGGCTACAGCGCCACGACGCACGCGGGCCGGCACCAACGTACTCGAGGGCTATCAGGCCTCGCATGAGCGCGCCTCGCGTGCGCCGCTTGACAACGAGCTGCTCCTCGCCGTCGCGCTGACGGGCGCCGTCGTCCTGACGGGGACCGCCCACGCCTCCGTCTATAGCGCGTCGCAGACGATGAGCAGCAGCGGCGACGGCGGCGGTGGGGGTTGCGGAGGCGGCGGCGGTGGTGGTGGTGGCGGGTGCGGTGGTTGCAGCTGAACGATACGGCGCGGCCCGACCGGGAGCACAGACGATCGGCACGGATCGAGATAGGGCGGTCACCTCAGTCGTCCGCAACGCACGCCGCCATGACGCTGTCGAGCTCGGCGCGCGAGAGCACGCCGAGCTCCGTGATGAAGACGATCCGCGCGCGTGGCACGCCCGGTGCGGGCGCATCGCCCCGGGCGAGCGTGGCGCGGCCGGCGGCGAACTGAAACACCATCTGGCGGCCCGGTTGCTCGACAGTCTCGAACAGGCCTTTTGCACGCGCCAGCTTCGGCGCCAGCTTGCCGATCGCCTGCTGCAAGCGCGGTAGCGAGAGCGGGCGCTCCGAGATCCAGCTTAAGGTCTCGAAGCGTTCTTCTGCCGGGCGCTTTGGCCCAGGCTCGCGCGGCGTAGGCCCGCGATCGACATGCGCGGGAAACAGCAGCGCGGTCGGAATTGCGCCGTGTGGCGCATCGACCACCACAGCGGGAAGACGCTGGGCGCGGAGGGCCTCGCGCATCCGCACGCCCGCGCCAGTGTCCGCCAGATCGAGCTTGCTGAGCGCAATGATATCGGCGACGCGCAGTTGCGAGCGCTGGAGCGCGTCGTCCAGAGCTGACGGCGGCGTGCCGGCGTCGATCACGCAGAGCACCGTTTCCAGCGGCGCCTCGCGCAGGATCACGGGGTCCATCAGATTGCGCACGATGTCGGCGGGGTCGGCGACGCCGCTGGTCTCGATCACGATAGTGTCCGGCTTCGGATCGCGCCGCAGCAGCGTCGACAGCGTGCGGAGCAGGTCGCCTTCGAGCGAGCAGCAGATGCAGCCATTGGCGAGGCTGACGACGCCGTCGGTGGCGCCGGCGATCAATTCCGCATCGATGTTGATGGCGCCGAAATCGTTGACGATGGCGGCGATGCGCCGTCCTTGCGCATGCGCCAGCAGATGGTTCACCACCGTGGTCTTGCCCGCCCCCAGAAAGCCCGTGACCAGCAGAATGGGGACCGGCATCGGTCAGCTCTCGGCGACGGGACGGCGCACGGGCTTTCCCGGCCGCGCCGCGACATCGAGAATGCCGTCGCTGATCAACGGCTGGCCGCTGACGACGAGGTGCCGCACGCCTTCGGACGGACGGTTCATCGCCGTGAAGGTGGCGCGATCGGAGAGCTTCTCGTAGTCGAACACGACGATGTCGGCATCGGCGTCTTTCGCCAGCCGACCCTTGGCGCGCATCGCGGGCGTACTCTGCGACAAAATCTCCGCCGGGATCAGCGCGCATTTGCGCACGCCTTCCAGCAGCGACACGGTCTTGCGCTCGCGCACCCATTCGCGGATGAATTTGGTGAAGCAGCCGGCCGAGCGCGGATGCGAGGTGGCATCGTCTGGCAGCGGCCAGGCATCGCCGGTGTAGGTCTTGCCGTCCGACGTGGTCCACGGCATCGCGTCGGAGGCGATGGCGCCGCCGGGATACAGCACCGACATATCGAGCAGGTCGCGGTGATGCGCGTTGTGCTCGGTGTCGAGGATGTGCCAAAGCACCAGCGAGGACGGCTCGTCCGCTTGCGCCTTCAACAGCTCCTCGCGGTCGTGGAAGCGATAGCCGTCGGTGACGCGCTGCACGGAATCGTATCCGGTGCCGTTGCGCTCGACGAATTCGGGGTCGCTGAAGAAGGCGGCGGCCAGCACGGTGGAGCCGGTGCCGTAAGGATAGGCCTCGACCGTAATCGGCAGGCCCTGCGCTTGCGCCTTTTCGATCAGCGCGCGGCAGCGCTCGACGTCGGTCTTGCTCGACGAGTTGAAATGGCAGATGTGCATGTGCGCGCCGGTGGCGCCGGCATAGCCGATCAGGCGAACATAGGCCTCCACCGCACTCTCGGGGTCGATGCGCGACATGAAGGCGACGTGGGTGAAGGTCGGCACGTCCTTGGCCGCGGCGAGCTGACACACCGCCGTCAGCTCCTGCACGCCGGCGCCGGGTGCGTAGGCATTGAGGATGCCGATACCGATGCCGCCCTCGTTGAGGCCGCGCGAAAGCCGTTCGAGAACGCCGGCGACCTCGGCGTCGGTCGCGACGTTGTCCATCCAGCGGCGGTCGCGCATGGCGTTGCCGAACGCCTCCAGCGAACTCTCGGCATTGGAGCCCGTCATCGCGCCGATGCGGGCAAACGCCCAATTGGTGGCGGCGCCGTAGTTCAGCACGCGGCCTTCCCTGGCCTGCCGCTCGTACCAGGAGCCGACCGGAAGCACGCCCGCCTCGAGATCCAGCGTGGTCGTGACGCCGTCGAACGCCTGCATGCGGTCGGCGGGGACCGACTGGCCGTGCGCGTGAAGATCGATGAAGCCGGGCGCGACCACGAGGCCGGTGGCGTCGATCACCCGCTCGGCGCCGCCGAGGCCCGTGCCGACGGCGGCGATCCTGCCGTTCACCACCGCCACGTCGCCGACGGCGTCCATCCCACTCGCGGGATCCACCACCCGACCGCCAGAGATCACCAAGCCGCTCATATCGTCACTCCCTCCACCTCGAAATCGCATCAAGGCAGATTCCGGAAGCGACCACCACCTCCACTGAAGCCGACGCAGCATGCTCATAGGGAAGATCATCCGGCGGGCAGATCGCGGACAAGCGCGCGCATCCTCGCGGCATGATTTACCCGAGTGATGCTTTTCTCCTCACCCTCTCGAAGGAAAGGGCGCAGGGAAGGCCGGGCGCCGGCTGGCACCCGTAAAGACCCCCGTGCTGAACAGATGCGCACGCAATGCACAGGGGGAGACACAGGGCAGCCGAAACCAGGCCTTCCCTGCGCGGTGGTTTGACGGCCTATGCCGCGCTCTCCCGGGAGCCGACCTTTCCTTTGGCCTCCCTCGCCCCGCGAATTGGATGATGCAGTCTGCCCGGTCGGGCTCGCTGGCATCTCCGCAAGAGGCTTGACCGTAGCAACGACGGCCAGGACCACACAGTTTCGCCGTACGCGAGAGGCGCCGTTCGTCTTTGCGGGTCACGCATGCTCACGAGGTGATCCCCTGCACGCGCAGGCTCCGCCTTTAACGCCGCCCGCGTCCATCGCAACTCCCAGCCCGCGCTCGAAACAACGTACGACCGCCCCTTTGGTGAGCTGGGATGGCCGGTACATACGACAAATCCGAATTTCGGTAAAGTGGAATGTTATCGGCTGGAGGGGTTGACAGTGGATCTGGGTGTTTTGCCCGACGGACGGCACTTCGTCCCAAACTGTGCTTGTGTTCTTGTTTGGCCGCTTCCCTGTATGCTCGCCGTGATGGAGCCGATCATGCCAGTTCGCTTTGGAGACATCCTTCAGGCTTTCGAGTTCGCCGACGCCAGCGGCGGCATGGGTGGGTGCCGCACCTTCGTCTGCAGGCAGACAGGAAAAATCTACTACCAGTTCGACGACGACAGCCTGCAGGAGCTCGAAGACGACGAACTGCCTGACGATATCGACGACGAGACCAAATACCTGCCGATGCCGAACTCGCGAGATCTCAGCCTCGGCAAGCCGCTTGTGCTGGATTTCGTCCGCGAGCACCTGCCGAGTGACCTGGACGACGTTCGCGACATCTTCAGCAAGCGCGGCGCCTATCAGAAATTCAAGAACCTCCTCTCTCGACGGGGAGCGATCGATGCTTGGCATGACTATCGGAACAGGGCGACAAAGCGGGCATTGCGGGATTGGTGCGAGGTCCATTCCATCGAGATCGTCGACTGACCGGCCAATCACTCGAACACCAAGATGTACGCGAGGAGGCTCCCGCCGTCTTCTCGCCCCCATTGTCATTCAGGGGATAGACGGGGCGGCGTTACGGTGGGCAAGTTCCCTGAGGTTCCGTGTGATCGTCCGACATCTTCCACAATTTGCGTCCCGTCATTCTGCTTCGCGCCGCGCTTTCCTCGGCGGATTGCTGTCGGCGGGCAGCGCCCTTGCGCTCGGCGGATGCGCCGGGCTCGGTGCGACCGGCGCGCGCTACGATGCATCGTCGCTCTCCGTCGATCCCACGTTGCTCGTCGCCACCACGCGCAAGCCCGTGAACGGTGCTCGCGCCAAACCCTGGTTCGGTCCGGAGCGTGCGACGAGCATGACGGTGGCGCGGGCCAAGCTGGTGGCGCCCGATGAGAGCCGCCTGTCTCTCGCCTCGGTCGGACTTGGCGGCTGGCGTCTCGATCGGCTCGAAACCGCGCCAGCCGACGCCGGCGAGCTCGCGACCCAGGCCGGCGGAGGCGACGTGCTGATCTATGTGCACGGCTTCAAGCAGACGTTCGAGACGGCGGTGCTGGATGGCGCCTATCTCTCCGATGCGATCAGGTTCCGCGGCCGGACCATGGTGTTCGCCTGGCCCTCCAAGGCCGGACTGTTCGACTACGCCTATGACCGCGACAGCGCGATGTGGTCGCGCGACGAATTCGAGCGCGTGCTGTCGGCGCTGGTGTCGGCACCGGGGCCGGGCCGGGTGCACATCGTCGCGCACAGCATGGGAACCATGTTGACGCTAGAGAGCCTGCGTCAGCTCTACGGGCGATACGGCGACACGGTCACGAGCAAGATCGGCGCGGTGGTGTTCGCCGCGCCCGACATCGACATGGACGTGTTCTCGTCGGCGGTCCAGCGCATCGGCCCGCTCGCCGGCAAGATCACCGTGATCGCCGCGACCAACGATCGCGCATTGGCGCTGTCGGGACAGCTCGCAGGCGGCATGACCCGGGTCGGCGCCGCCGAGAAGGCGGTCATCGCGCGGCTCGGCGTCCGCGTGGTCGATGCGTCGGCGGAAGGCTGGGGCATCGTCAACCACGATTTGTTCCTGTCGAACGCGGAGGTGCAGCGGGTGATCCGGCGGTCGATCGACGGCACGACGGCGTGAGGGAGCCTGTACGGCACGCGTTCGATGCATGCCATCAATCACGCCGAAGCGATGACCGGCTACGACGGTAGCTTTCGCTCGGCGATGATCCGCACGGGCGGAAAGACAACGCAATCCGCGACGTCGAACAGCACTTCGATGCGGCGATCAAACGCCCTGGCAAAGGCAATCGCAGCGTCGCGCCGTTCGTCGGCAATGGCGGTGCCGAGCGTGCAATGCGGCGTCCAGGCGCCGGGGCGATAATGTGGACGACAATGCGCTGGATCGATGGCCGCGCTGATCGCGCGGTGGATGCGAGCCAGGGTTTCGTCGGCCTCCGGCTCGGCCCAGAGGACGAGCGGAGAACCTTCGAACCAGCGAATTCGGTTGAATGCGATCCGCAACTGCGTCTCGCCGGCGACAGCTGCCAGCATGACGTCCCACACGGCCTTCTCGTCGACCGCAGGCTCGTCGTAGATCGCGAATGTGAAATGTGGCCGATAGCCGAGGGCGCGCATCGAAGGCTCGGCCTCGAACACGGCAACCTGATCCCACAGCCGCTCGATCTCGCCTGCTGACTCGTTGTCGGCCCGGATATTGATCGCCAATGCCACAGGCTCACCCAAAGGGCGGAACAATCAAGTGGAGATCAAGGGAAAGACTGTCTTAAAGACAAATGGCGCTCCCTAGGGGAATCGAACCCCTGTTTCAGCCTTGAGAGGGCCGCGTCCTAACCGCTAGACGAAGGGAGCGTGAGGGCTAGCCAATAGCCTCGAAATTTGTTCGCCGCAAGGACCCCGACAGGCCTTTTAGGGCTCATTGGCGAATTTCAGCCGTCCGGCCGGCTTCAGGGTATGGGCATCGAAGGTCCTGATCTCGGTGACCCCGTTAAGATCCAGCGTGATCACGAGGCGGTCGCCCGCAACCCCTGTCGAGACGATTTTGGCGCCCTTGGGCAGGGTGGCGGTGACGTCGCCGACCGGCTCGGCCGCCCTTCCCTCCGACTTGAAAAGGCGGTAGCCCACCGCGATCAGCACGGCGCAGATCGCCAGCGCCGTGGTCAACCCCGCGATCAGCATCATCCGCCGCACCCGCGCGAACAGCGCGGCCTGCTCGGGGGTCGGTTCGGGAACAGCGGTTTCAGACGTCGTCATGGAAAACTCAGGCTCTGCGCAAAGGTTGGAGGTTGTCGTCGCCGGCGACGAGGGCTCGGCCCGGCTCGACCGCGTGCTGGCGGCGCGCCTGCCGGACCTGTCGCGATCGAGGCTGAAAGCCCTGATCCTGGCGGGCGCAGTACACCTGAAGGCCTCCGCGGTCCGCGACCCCGCTTATCACGTCGCATCCGGCGATACGATCATAATCGACGTGCCGGAGGCGGCTCCGCCGGAGCCGAAGGGGGAGGATATCGCCCTCGATATCGTGTTCGAGGACGACGACATCGTCGTTCTCAACAAGCCCAAGGGGCTGGTGGTGCATCCCGCCGCCGGCCACGAGACCGGCACGCTGGTGAATGCGCTGATCGCCCATTGCGGCACCTCGCTCTCCGGCATCGGCGGGGTGCGCCGGCCCGGCATCGTGCACCGGCTCGACAAGGACACGACCGGGTTGATGGTGGTCGCCAAGAACGACCTCGCCCATGCCTCGCTGACAGCGCAATTCGCCGACCATGGCCGCACCGGCCAGATGCGCCGCGGCTACATGGCCTTCGCCTGGGGCGTGCCCGGCCGGCATCGCGGCACCGTCGATGCGCCGATCGACCGCCACCCGCATGCGCGCGAGAAGATGGCGGTGCGCCAGGGCGGCCGCGAGGCGGTGACCCATTGGGAAATCCTGGAGAGTTTTACCGGGCGCGACGGCAAGCCGATCGCGACGCTGCTCGCCTGCGAGCTCGAGACCGGACGCACCCACCAGATCCGCGTCCATCTCGCCCATATCGGCCATCCCCTGATGGGCGATGCGGTCTATGGCCCGCATTTCAAGACCAAGGCGAACCAGCTCGGCCCGGAATCGCAGGCAGCCCTGACCGCGCTGGGGCGGCAAGCACTGCATGCCTATTTGCTGGTATTGGAGCACCCAAGGACCGGAGAATTACTCCACTGGGAGGCGCCTTTGCCGGAGGATTTGCTTCTCCTTCAAGCTGCGCTGAAAGCGGCGCAATGACGCAGGAGCTTTAAGAAAAGCGTTACATTACAAAAAGTTATAGCTGCCACACGGGGACGTGACGTCAGCAATCCTTCCCTTTTTGACCCTCCATGGGGTATATTGCGCCTGCGTTGGAAATGACCAACGCGGAACATCGCAGCTACGGCCGGCTTTAACACAGCGGTCGTCTGCCTGGCCCGCCGCTGTCGGGGGCCTGAACCTTGGAGGGCTTCAGTATGGCCCGTACCGCTGCTCTGCCGGTCCTCAATGGAGAATCCGGCTTATCTCGTTACCTCGCCGAGATCCGCAAGTTCCCGATGCTGGAACCCCAGCAGGAATACATGCTCGCCAAGCGTTGGCGCGAGCATGACGATCGCGACGCGGCGCACCAACTCGTCACCAGCCATCTCCGCCTCGTGGCCAAGATCGCCATGGGCTATCGCGGCTACGGCCTGCCGATCTCCGAGGTCGTCTCGGAAGGCAATGTCGGCCTGATGCAGGCGGTGAAGCGTTTCGAACCCGAGAAGGGGTTCCGTCTCGCCACCTACGCGATGTGGTGGATCAAGGCGTCGATTCAAGAGTACATCCTGCGTTCCTGGTCGCTCGTGAAGATGGGCACCACCGCGAACCAGAAGAAGCTGTTCTTCAACCTGCGCAAGGCGAAGAGCAAGATCAACGCGCTGGACGAAGGCGATCTGCGCCCCGACCAGGTGAAGATCATTGCCAAGCGTCTCGGCGTCACCGATCAGGACGTGATCGACATGAACCGCCGCCTCGGTGGCGACGCGTCGCTCAACGCACCGATCCGCGACGACGGCGAAGCCGGCGAATGGCAGGACTGGCTGGTCGACAACACGCCCAACCAGGAAGCCATGCTGGCCGAGCACGAGGAATATGACGAACGCCGTGACGCGCTGAACGGCGCCATGGGCGTGCTCAACCCGCGCGAACGCCGCATCTTCGAGGCCCGCCGCCTCGCCGATGAGCCGATGACGCTGGAAGACCTCGCTGCCGAGTTCGGCGTGTCGCGCGAGCGCGTCCGCCAGATCGAGGTTCGCGCCTTCGAGAAGGTGCAATCCGCGGTCAAGGGCACGATCGCAAGGGCCGAACAGGCCGCGCTGGAAGCCGCGCATTAAGCGGGGTTTTGACAGCACCAGAAATTGGCGGATCGAAAAGACAGAAAGCCGGCGGCAACGCCGGCTTTTTTGTTGGCTGGGTGATGCGGGGTGCAACTCCGCATTCCAATGAGACGACGCTCACAGTCCCCGCTCCGCGTCCGTCCTAAAACCGTCCCGACTTGAACCCACGCGGCCGATCGACCGACGCAACACGATCGGACCGACAGCATCGATTGGACGGACACCGTGGCGATCATCCTGCAATCCACCGTCGGCGGATTCTCCGCCCAGTTCATGCGCAAGCTGCCGCTGGTCGAGCAGGCGATGCGCGAGCACGGGCTCGAGCCGTCGGAATTCGTGATCTCGAAGGACTACGCGTCGACCGCGACGATCCCGATCATGGGCCCGTTCTTCTTCAGCTACAGCGTGTTCTTCGGCGAAGAGCAGTTCACCGTCACCGAGCCGAACGACATGGTGTTCCTGGATTACTTCTTCAAACGCGTGCTGGCCGCGGACGAGCCGCCGCAAGTGCCGCGACGGCCGGGCCTGATGCGGCGGCTATTCGACTGGATGTCGCAGCCGGTGTGACTGCTCTCGTCACTCCCCCCACGTCCGCGCCAGTGTCGCAAGCCAGCAGCCTTCGCAATAGCGCGCGTCCTTGTAGTCGATCCAGTTGTGCGCATAGACATGATCGAGCGGGATGCCGTAGCGGGCGCGCAGCACCTTGACGAGGATCTTCCACGCCGCGACCTGCGCTTCGGTCGGGCCCGTCGTCACGTCGGGATAATTGCCGGCGAATTCGACGCCGATCGAATTGTCGCGCACGACCCGGCGGAAGGTCGCGCTGTTGTCGATGTACTTGTTGTCGTTGCGGTTGGCGCCGTCGCCATGGGTCGGCACCAGGTTTTCCGCGACCGCCCAATAGACCGTGCCGTCGGTCTCCACCCACACCGTGACGCCGCGCCGCGTCGGGGCCTTTGCCTGCGCCTGCGCGCCGCCGCGCGCCGAGCCCGCCGGCCCTTCGGTCTGGTGCACGATGATGTTGCGCCAGGGATTTGCGTCGCGGACGTCCCCCCATGGCGCGAGCCAGACGATTCTGAGGCCGGGAATGTCGGGCGTGCCGGAGGCGCGCGCGAGCTTTGTCAGTTCGGCATCGTCAGCGGTTGCGGGGACGATCAGAAACAGTGCGGCGACAGCGGCCACGAGCAGGCGAGCAATCATCATGCGGATCCCATCACGGACCCTGATCTAGCACGGCTCCAAAACATGATCCGGAAAAGTGCACCGCGGTTTTCGAAAAGATCATGCTCCAGCAACCACCTGAAACGCGATGGCGGTTCATCCCGATCGCATCGCGTTTCAGGCGAATTTGTGCGCGGCCTGGCCGCGGCCAACCGGCTCGGGCGAGAGCGGCGGCGCCGGATCGTAGACGGCGAAGTCGTTCTTGCCGTTCTTCTTGGCGGCGTAGAGCGCGTGGTCGGCGTTGGCCATCAGGCGGTCCGGGAACGCGCCGATGCCGTGATCCCACTGCGCGACGCCGATCGAAATCGCGATCGGGATCTCGTCGCCGGTGCAGGCCTCGGCATCCCGGCGGCAGACCTCGAGCACGCGGCGGGCGATCATGGCCGCCTCGCGCAGGGACGAGGACGGCAGCACGACGCAGAACTCATCGCCGCCGGTGCGGGCGAGCATGTCGCCGGGCCGCAGCCGCGTCTGCGCCATCAGCGTGAAGTGCTTCAGGCAGGCATCGCCGGCGGCATGGCCGTGGGTGTCGTTGATGGTCTTGAAGCCGTCGAGATCGATCACCAGCAGCGAGAACGGCGCGCCGCTGCGCTCGGAGCGGGCGCATTCCTCGGTCAGGCGCTGCAGCAGATGCCGCCGGTTGGCGACGCCCGTGAGATCGTCGAGCAGCGCGAGGTCGGCAACCTCGCCCCGCAGGCGGTCCATCGCCATCAGCAGGAAGCCGAAATTGAGCGTCATCGACAGGAACAGCAGGCCCAGCACCATCACGGCATGAACCTGACCGCCGGCGCGCGCCGAGAAATCGTGACCGAGCAGATTGCCCAGCGTGCGGACCAAGAGGATCGCAATGATGGTGAGAATGACGAGGCCGGACAGTCGGGCGCCCGGACTGACCTGGCCTTCCGGCGGCCACAGCAGCAGACGCAGCGCCAGTACCAGCGGCAGGGCCTGGCCGAACGTGTAGCTGAGCATGCGCAGCTGCATGTGCTCGACGCCGACCATGAACACTGCGACGCCGGCAAGGCTCAGGATTCCCGTCCCCGTCATGAGGCGCCACGACACGGTGCGGTCATAGAAGCGCTGAATGCCCATGGCCGCCAGGCAGCTCGCCGCGATCACACCGGCCGCGCCGAGCAGAAGCGGCAAGGGAGACACGACGAACAGGCGCGCCAGGGCCGTCATCGCCCCGATTGCGCCGACAAAGGACGACGCCATCCAGAACCGCGCGGCGGCAAACTTCGGATAGGACCGCGTCACGTAGGCCCAGATCACGCCAAGCGCCAGGAAGTTGACGACGAAGACGGTCCACAATGTCGGTACGTTCAGCATGACGCGTGCGCCGTGCGCAGCGTCGCGCTCCCCGTTCCTGGCAGCCGTCCGTCCATGACCCATCCCCGTTTTCTTGCGGACAAGATGCGGCCATTGCGCTTAATGGAGTCTCACTGCGATCCTCGAAAGTTCCGCTTTGGTTTTGGATTCATGAAGGGCGCGGGGCTGTTGGCGGATCGTTAAGCCTGTCGCCGGCAAAGGCATCGCCGCCCCCGTGATGCGGATTCGCGGACCGAAATCACCCGAAAATGCATCTGAGCTGTGGATAACATCATGACAGGGATGTGACTGCGCGGGGCAGTCGCCTGCGAATCTGCTGAGTTTGTCGTCGAGGATGTTGCGAGGCTGGCCCTCCGCCGAGCATCCCTCGTGTCGCGTTTCACCATTAACCCTGAAGAGGATCCTATGGCTAAGAAAGCGAAGAAGGCGACGAAGAAGAAGGCGAAAAAGGCCAAGAAGGCGAAGAAGAAGTAACGAGGCTTGTTCTTTGCCCGGGTGGAGCCTCGCTCCGCCCGGGCGTCGGGTAAGAGGTGGCGGGCGCGAGGCCCGCTTTTTTATTGGCCGGAGAAGACTACCGCTCCGCGAACGCCAGCTTGGCGCCGAGCGCGGCGAAGCCGGCCGCAAAACTGCGGCGCAGCCAGGCCATGACGCGCGGGCGGGAGATGACGCGCTCGCGCACGGAGGCGGCGCAGAGGCCGTAGACGACGAACACCGCGAAGGTCATCGCCATGAAGGCGCCGCTCAATTCCAGCATGCGCGCCAGCACATGGGCCTCGTCCACGGCGATGAACTGCGGCAGGAAGGCGAGGAAGAAGATCGACAGCTTCGGATTGAGGATGTTGATCAGAAAGCCTGTCACGATGACGCGGCCGCTCGATTGCTCCTTGATATTGCCCTCGACCGAAAGCGCGCCGCTCTCGCGCAGCGTCTGCCAGGACATGTAGAGCAAATAGAGCACGCCGCCCCATTTCAGCGCGGCGAAGGCCAGCGCGCTGGTGTGGAGCACCGCGGCGAGGCCCAGCATCGCCGCACACATGTGCGGCACGATCCCGAGCGTGCAGCCGAAGGCCGCGGCGACGCTGGCGCGCGAGCCGCGCGTCAGCGCGGCGGCCAGCGTGTAGAGCACGCCGGTGCCGGGCGAGGCGACGACGATCAGCGAGGTGAGCAGAAAGGACCAGGACATGGCCGGACCTTAGCAGCCCGCCGCGCGGCGAGGAAGGTGGCCGTCCAGGCGCTTCAAGACAGCTGCGCGATCTCGGCTTCGCGCAGGACGTCGAGCGGCGCCCAGGGCTTGGCCCAGAATTTTGCGCCCGCGGGCAAGGGCTGCCGCAGCGGACGGCCGGAGGTGACGACGACGTCGAGCTTGGGATTGCGATCCTTGGCGACGTGGGCCAGCTCGACCCCGTTCATGCGGCCGGCCAGTTGCACGTCGGTCATCATCAGGCAGAGCGCGCCGGCGCTCTTGTCGAGCACACGCTCGGCGGCTTCGGCGCTTTCGCACTGGATGACCTGATAGCCGCTCTCTTCCAGCAGGAGACTGAGCATCTCTCGCTGCATGGCGTCGTCCTCAACGATCAGAGCAGTTGCACGAAATGGCTGTGCTTGTCCCATGAGCGTCTCCCAATGCTTGCTTTCGTAACGTAGGTTAAGGAGCAAATTCCCAGGTGGTTCGGTTCCATTCTGAAAAAATGTAAAGCATAGTTCCACGATCCGGGCTTGACGGGGGGGCAACATGACGAGGATTCGGGGCGCTGCGGCCATCACGGGAGCGGCAGGCGGCATCGGCCGCGCGCTGGCCATCGAGCTTGCGCAGCGCGGCTGCGATCTCGCGCTGGCTGATCGCGACGAGGCCGGACTGAAGACGCTCGCTGCGGAGATCGGCGCAACACGCAGGGTCAGCGTGCATCGCGTCGACGTCGGCGAGCCCGATGACATCGCGCAATTCGCGGCGGAGGCGACCGCGGCGCATCCCGCGCTCGGCATCGTCGTCAACAATGCCGGCGTGGCGCTGATGGGCTCGTTCGAGGAGATCGACCAGGCGCAGATGGACTGGCTATTCGACATCAATTTCTGGGGCGTGGTGCACGGCACGCGCGCCTTCCTGCCGCATCTGAAGACGAGGCCCGATGCGCACATCGTCAACCTGTCCTCGATCTTCGGCATCATCGCGCCGCCGGGACAATCGGCCTATGCGGCGGCGAAATTCGCGGTGCGCGGCTTTTCCGAGAGCGTGCGGCACGAGCTCAGCGTTGCGGGCAGTCCCGTCAAGCTGTCGGTCGTGCATCCCGGCGGCGTCGCCACCGCGATCGCGCGCAACTCCCGCACCGGCGTCGGCGTCACCGACAACGCCCGCCGCGCGCAGTCGATCGAGCGGTTCGAGACCGCGGCAAGAACCACGCCGAAGGATGCCGCGCTGCGCATCATCAGGGGCATCGAGAAGAACGAGCCGCGCATCCTGATCGGCAACGACGCGCGCTTCATGGACCTCTTGCAGCGCTTCCGCCCGGGGACCTACTGGGCGCCGCTGCAGCGGAAGCTGGAGAGGATGGCGAAGGGGACGTGAGCGTTGCCTGCTCTTTCACCCTCCAGGGGAGGGTGAAGTCACTGCCCCGCCAGGCGATCGGCGAAATAGCCGATGGTCTTGCGATACACCACCGCCCTGTTCCACTCGCGCATCGCCTCGAAATTGGCGGTGCCTTCGCCGTAGGGCTGGCCCATCTTGAAGCCGTTGGTGTGGAGCAAATTGGCGGTGGAGGCGAGCACGTCGGGGACGCTGTGGCGGAGGTCGACATGGCCGTCGCCGTCGAAATCGACGCCGTATTTGATGTAGGACGACGGCAGGAACTGGGTCTGGCCGATCTCGCCGGCAAAGGCGCCGATGAGATCGCGCAGCGGCAGGTCGCCGCGCTGCACGATCTTCAAGGCGGCGAGCAGCTCGCCCTGGAACAGATCGGTGCGGCGGCAATCATGCGCCAGCGTCGCCAGCGTGCGGACCACCGGCATCTTGCCGATGTCGCCCTTGCCGAAATCGCTTTCCAGGCCCCAGATCGCGACCAGGATAGTGCGCGGCACGCCGAACTGCTGCTCGATGCGCGAGAGCAATGCGGCATGGCGCTGCAACAGCGCGCGGCCGCCATTGATGCGGCCCGGACCGACGCGGGTCGAGACGTACTGCTCGAAACTCTTGTTGAAGGTGTGGCGCTGGCGCCGGTCGAAGGCGAGCACCGCGCCATCAGGAGTCACGCCACTGAGCGCTGCGCTGGTCACGCTCGCCGAGACGCCGGCGGCCTGGGCCTCCTGCGCCATGGTGGCGACGAACGCGTTGAAGTCGCCGCCGCAGCGCGCGGCCTGCGCCGCTCCGCCGGCCAGACACAGGACGGACGCGGCGGCGAGAAGCAGTCTCAGCATGTGGAGCAATCCCTTGAAGAAAATCGTGGCGCGAAGCAGCGCGCGGATCATGCCCGGGAAAGCAGCGAGCGTCAAAGCACCCGGCTTGATCCGCATCAAACTGTCTCACGCCCCCGCTCCCTAGATTGCAGCGAGCAGGAGCCGCCCAGGAGAAGCGCCATGACCGGAATTACCTTGACCGCCGAGCAGATTCGCAACGCCCCCGCAGCGGTACGGCAGTGGATCGAGCAGGAGGTGACCAGTTCGCTCGGCCTTTCGCCGCGCGCGCCCGTGACGATCCCACCCCAGGCCTCGCATCTCGTCGCCTGCAGCGTGGAGGACGTCGCCGGCGTGCTCGAGCACATCAGGGGCGTGCCTCCGGCGGTCAACGTGCTGCTCGAGCTCGGCCGTCCCGGCATCAGCTTCGGCCAGCCCGCGGTGATGACGTTCCGCCTGATGGATATCCTGCATCACACCCGCCTGCCCGATATCGGCGGGGTGCTCACGTGCCTGGAGATGATCAACCAGGCGCTGATCGAGGTGAAGAAGGATCCGTCGGTCCGGTTCTGCGGCTTCGACCATGAAGGCCATTGCCTGATCGCGCCGCAGACGCAAACGAGCATCGCGGCGCTCTGGCAAAGCATGATGGAGCGCCAGCAGGCAGCGCAGGAGCGCGCGGCCGCCGGCCAGGCCGCGCCGGCGGCGTGAGGCAGACGGCAATTCCGCGGCAATCGGATCGGGAATGGCCCGTCGGTTAGAACCGGCGGGGCGGCGCGCGAGACTAACGCTTTGCGCCCCTTCCCCCGCAACCGACAGAGAGTGCCGATGTCCGCGCTGCACAACATCCCGGGAATGCTCGTCATTACCACCCTGCTCTGCCTGCACGCAGTTCCCGCCTCCGCGCAGACGCGGGACGTCGCCGGCAGCCGCGACTATCCCGGCATCGGCCGGTTCGCCGGCAGCGTGATCACCGGCTATGCCGTGAAGGACTTCGACGCGACGCGGATGCAGGCCGCGAGCTTCAGGGACGGTCAGCCGACCGATGCCCGGCGGCTCGAGGGCCGCATCGTTCGCATCGCCTATCGCACCAATCCCGGTCCCTCGATCCTGGAGGTGTCGCGGAATTTCGAAACGCAGCTCGCCAAGGCCGGCTTCGAGATCTTGCTCGCCTGCGACACCGACACCTGCGGCGGCATTCCCTTCACCGAGAGCATCGACACGCTGCCGGTGCCGCAGATGTGGGTCGACGGCTTCAACTACCGCTACTTCGCCGGCCGCAAGACCGAGGGCGGACGGGAGACCTATGCCAGCGTCCTCGTTAGCCAGAACAACCAGGACATCACAGCGCAGGTCACCGTCGCCGAGCTCGGGGCGATCGCGAACAAGATGGTCGACGCCGCCGCGATGGCGAAGGGCCTTGGCGAGACCGGCCACATCGCGCTCTACGGCATCTATTTCGACACCGACAAGGCCGTGCTGAAACCGGAAAGCCGCCCGACGCTGGAGCAGATCGCAAAGCTGCTGGCGAGCCAGCCGCAGCTCGGCGTCTTCATCGTCGGCCACACCGACAGCCAGGGCGCCTATGACTACAATCTCGATCTGTCGAGGCGGCGCGCGGAGGCGGTCGCGGCCGAGCTGGTGAAGAGCTTTCGGATCGTGCCGACGCGCCTGCGCACCGCCGGCGTCGGATTGCTGGCGCCGGTCGGCTCGAACGCGACGGATGCCGGCCGTGCACTCAACCGGCGCGTCGAGCTGGTGGCGCCATGAAACGTTGCGTCCGGGTTTGATGCGGGTCAATATCGCGGCACGGACGACATGAGATGGATGGCCGCAGACATCCATCTCCTCTGTCATCCCCGGCGCGACAACGTCCGAGGCAACCGGCCATGCCCGACCATCAGAACAAGCCGAGCCGCCCCGCCCTGCTCCGCATTCCCCTGTTCCGCCTGCTCGCCATCAACCTTGCGATCGGCGCCTGTGCCGCGACGCTGCTGGTCGGCGGACTGCTCTGGCTCAATCCCGGACATCTGCGCGAGCTGATCTTCGCCGACCGCGCACCGGGCATTGCGCTGGTCCTGCTGCTCGCCTCCTTCCTCATCACATTCGGTTCCGCCGCGATGGGCAGCGCGATCATGGCGCAGGGGCGCAAGGAGGACAGCGGCAAAGGCGGCGGACACGGATCGCGGCTCGCGGTGCAGAAGGTGACGCAGCGTCCGCGCGCGCATTGAGACGCGCACCGTGACGATGGAACCCACCAAGCGAACACCAAGGGCACATTGCATCACATTGTCTGCACGCCGCAGGGAAGACATGCAGGCTCGCGCACCTTCACGCACGACGCGCGCGACACACGGCGTCACCGGGATCGCCAAGATGAACAAAGTGGTTTGACAATCCAAACAATTGCTTCGATCTGGTTCCACATCACACGTCGCGACCAACGCATATCTGATGCGCTCGCTGCGACATCAACGCCGCCTCGATTTGCCTTGCCATCGCAAAGCGCCTTCTATAGAATTCTATTCTAGGTTGTCGCCCCGCCAGCCCCGGGTGACGCTGAAGACCAAAAATAAACGGCGGGCTTTGGCCCGCCGTTTATTGAGGGCCGCGCGATTTGCGCAGGTCGACATCGAGCTCACCTGAGCATCGAACTCACCTCAACGTCGAACGCACCTCAACATCGAACTCACCTCAACGTCAAACTCACTTGGTCTGTCTCGTCTGTTTCGCGATCCAGGAGGCGTTCTCCGCCGACAGGATATTTTCGCAGTCGTTGATGAAGTCCGACAGCGGTGCCTTCGCGCCGTCCACGCGCCGCTGCAGCTGCAATGCCGTTGCGCGATACGTCACCACGAGAAAGCTGTAACGCTCCGCCTCGATATGGGCGATCACGGCGCCGCCGAGCGTCGTGAGCACCGCCGTCAGCGCGGCGAAATCGAAGTGGACGCCCAGAATGACGGGCTTGGCAACAACGCTGGCAACGGCCGTGAGCAACGTCGCCGCTCCCGCCAAGGTCAGCTCCAGAGACCTGAGCCGCGAGGCCGTTGATTGGTACGTCTTGGCGCGGTCCTCATAGAACGCGATCTGCTTGCTGGTCCGCCTCGCCAGATATTCGTCGAGCCCGAGAAAAACGCGCGGCGATGATCCCTGGTCCTTGGCCGGGATCTGCTGCTCGAGCAATTCCTTGGCATCTTCATCGATCTTCTGCAGCTCGGTACGGAGAACGTCGTCCGCCTTGGCCGGATCGTCATAGGGCGCAGCTTTCGTCGCGTAGCGGTAGGCCTCGCGCTTCAGGCGTTCCGAGATGGCGCGAGAGCGAACCCAGGCCGTGATACGCTCGGGGCCGAGCAGGCGCTGCGTGAAGAGGGTCGCGAATGCGAGGCATATCGCAGCCGTGATCGCGACCCAGGTGCGGGGATTGGCATTCCCCTCCGGCAGCTGGCTCGCCACGGACGCCAACACCGCGCCGAGCGACGACAGGGCGAACACGCACCACCGCGCACGATCGATCGTCGACTTCATGCCATTCGCGGTGGTCGACCATTTGGCCTGACTATCCGCAACGGACTCCAAGATGGTCATCGTCGTCTCCCCAAGATGTTTGCATTGAACTCACGGGCAATTGGCGCGATCGGCGGCGCACGTCGCCCTTGATGAGCGAAGGCGTGTTCGGTCACGTCGACGGCAGCTTCTTCTCCAGCTCCTCCAAGCCCGCCTTCAATCCCGGAAGCTCGCTCTCCACGGGCAGCAGCCCGCGCAAAGCGTCGATGAAGGTCTTGCGCTGCGAGTCCACCGTGTCGAGATTGGCAAATCCATCCTTGGCTATCTGGAGAAAGGCGGCGGCATCTCCCTGGTAGAGCTTGATCTCCGCGAGGTCGAAATAGCACCAGGGCCGGTCGAATGGCGGCACCTGTTTCAATTGCGCCTCCCGGATGCGGGCCGCGCGCGCCAGGGCAAGCTGATCCGACTCGGACAGAGCAAGACGGCCATTGATCTGCGCACGCAGCTTCAGGGCGTTGAGCAGCGGATAGGGATGTCCGCCCGAGACTTTCATCGATTCCTCGTAGGCCGCAAGGGCGGGCGCAAGGCGCTTGGCGCGCCTGAGGACTCCGCCGAGCGATGCGAGCGCGTCAAACCCCTTCGGGTTGAGCCTGATCGCCTCGCGAAGGGATGTTTCGCCGGGCGCCGGATCGGAATCGAGTGGCGGCTGCTTGGCGATCTGCGCGACCTTGTTCTCGGCGACCCCCTTCTCGCGCCAGGCTTCGCTATAGGTCGGCGACGCCGCGGCCGCAGCGGTGAACTGTTCGAGCGCTTCATCCCAGATGTCGTTGTCTCGGCACAACAGGCCGAGCTTCATCCGCGGTAACGGATTGTTGGGATCGACCGCGACCACCTGGCGATAGATCTCCATTGCACCGGTCACGTTGTAGGCGCGGATCTCATTCTCGGCCTGTGCCAACAGGTCGTTGACCGGTGGAGACTGCCGCTGCACGTTGAGAGCCTGCCGTACCGGACTGTTGATCCGGTTGCGCTTGAGCGATTCCGTCAACACCTGCGTGATCAGCTCGCGCGATTTCTGCGCCTCCGTCGCCGGCGCATACTCGTAGGGAAAAGCCTTGACCGAGGAGATATCGAAGGGCGGGGCGGCGTTGCCCTGGCGAAAGATCGCGGTGCCGGCCTCACGGGCGCGGTGCCGGACGCCGAGCTCGTACGCGACGTTGAAGTTAAGCCCGCTGATGTCGGCCAACGCGAAACGCGAGTATTCCAGATACTCGAACATGTCCTGCGTGATCAATGCCGAGAAGAAGTCCTGATCGGTGCGTCGGGGCTCGAGCTTGCCGCCCTCAGGCAGATCGACCGCGGCGATCGCGGGGACGAAGATGTCACTGTAGATCGCATTGAAATCGACATCCTTGTCGCCGACCTTCTTCAAACCGAACGGCATGATGACGAAACAGATTTTGGAATAATCCATGGCCATATCAGGCATATCGCGCGCTCCCAAATGCAGCGGAGCAATTGAAAGCTTCATGTTTGCGCAAGATCAACTTCAGGTCAAGCGCGCCGCGGCAGCTGCGATCCGCCGACGGTGGCAAGCCCTGGCGCTTCTTGCCGGCCAGCGGCACGGTTACCGTGCATCGGGGACGTGGCGGCTACCCTGCCCCCTCGGGCGAATCCCGCCTCCAGCTGGCCCCAAAGTCATTTGACTACGGCGCCCTTATCGACGACAAGCCGCCATGGCCAAGAAACCCGGAACCAATCCCAAAGGCGAATTCGCCTTTTTCAACGTCTTCTATGAAGACGATTCCCAACGCTCCAACCGCCGCGTGCCCTCCGAGCTGCTCGGCGGCCTCGACGGCGACGAACCCGCCCGCGCCTTCATCATGGAGCAGGACCGCGAGATCGCGGAGAAGAGCGGCAAGCCGGCGCTTGAGATCAAGCGGATCGAGCGGGTCGGGGTGAAGAAGAAGTAGGGCGACACAGGCAGGCGTTCACCAACGCCCGCACCATTTATTCCAGGCAAACAGCAGATCGGCAAACCGGTCGTAGCCAAACCGCGTGACCGGCAGCGCGACGCGATTGCCGAACAACGCCGCGAGCCAGCCCTCCCCCGGCGTCAAGCGCCAAAGCGCAATCGCGACATCCGCACCGACGATGAGCCGCCCGGCCTCGTCGGTCGCATGCAGGCGGCGCCTGATATCGTCGAGCGAAGCGCCGAAATGCGCCAGCGCGTCGGGCTGCTCGTTGATGTCCTTGAACTCAACCGTGCCCGCGCGCACCAGCGCCAGCAGCTTGTTGCGCTGCCAATCGATGCCGGCGTCGCAGACGGGGCAGCGGGTGTTGTAATAGACGGTGAGGCGCTTGGTCACTGGATGCCAACTCCCCCTAAGGTAGCATCCCATTCATTGTCGACCTAAAATTATGTTTTGGCTATACCGGTAGCAAGAAAATCCAGGTGAGAGATTGAGGAAACGATGATCGATTTCAACAATCTAAGGAAGCCCGACGCAAGGACAACGCCGACCGATCCTCGCGAAATATTTAAGAGGCGGCCTTCTGGTGAAGGCGTCGCCAATGACTTGTGGCGCGGTCAAGCCGAAGCGCTTGAGGGTTGGTTCAAAGATCAAAAAGATGAAACTCTAATCCTGCTCAATACGGGAGCAGGAAAAACGATCATCGGACTCTTGATCGCCCAGAGCCTAGTAGCCCAGGGAACCAAAAATGTTGTCTACGTATGCAGCACCATCGACCTCATTAAACAAACTGCGGCCGAAGCGGCGAAGCTAGGAATTCCTGTAACTATCCGGGCGGAAGGAGACTTTGACAACGACCTGTTTAGCCAAGGAAAAGCCTTCTGTATTGCAACTTATCCAGCCCTATTCTTCGGCTTCCGCTCGAACAAGCCCGGAGCTCTTATTTTTGATGACGCTCATGTTGCAGGAAAGTCGATACGCGATGTCTTTACGCTATCGATTTCAAAGAAGGATCACCCTGAGCTACACGCTGAATTGCTAGAATTCTTGAGGCCCATTTTCACTGATTACCATCAAAAAATGGAGTTTGAAGCGGCGATCCGAGAGAACGAAGAGTCGGGAACAATACTACTTAGCCCACCATGTGCCACATTCGACATGGCAGGCAAACTCTCGTCGGTAATCAATCCTCATATTAATGAAAAGGATCGATCCCTCTTCTTTCCATGGCCATTTGTCAGAGACCATTTGAAGTACTGCGCTGTCTTTGTGGGGCGCGGAACGATTGAAATAACCCCACCATTTCTTCCTACACTTACCCTCCCCGCGTTTGGCCGAGACGTAAAGCGGGTTTATCTTTCGGCGACCATAAATTCGAGAGCCGACTTCACGAGAGTGTTCGGCCACAAGCCTGACAAGACAATTGCCCCAGATGTGGATGCCGGAGACGGAGAGCGCCTGTTCGTTTTTGCCAGCAAGTTCGACAAAGGCACCGTTGACAAGGCCATCGTGCGCAATATGGCGGAGCAATCCAAGGTCTTAATTGGCGCACCGAGTCGACACCGCGGAAAGCAATGGGATTTTGCGATCCAACCAACCGCAAAAACGTTTACGAACGACCTAGACCGTTTTCGACGACAAACGACTGGGGCCTTTGTACTCGCGGGACGGTTCGATGGTATTGATTTGCCTGGCGCCCAATGCAGATCAATGGTCGTAGATGGCTTGCCCTCTGGCGGCAACCTGATCGAGCAATACCTTTTCGAGAAGCTGCAAATGGATCAGTTGCGCTCGAATACCTTGAGCGTCCGCATAACGCAGCTGCTTGGACGCATCATCCGTGGAAGACAGGACTTCGGATTCTTTATAGTCGCGGATCGCCCGCTGGAGAATTGGCTCAAGAATGAACGGAATCGAGCTCAACTCCCTGAACTGCTCAGGAGACAGCTATTTTTGAGCGAGGCTATTGAGGATCAAGTTCCAGGTAAGCACACCACGAAATCAATAATCGATACGATGAACAAGGTGATTAGTCGTGATTCAGGTTGGGTAAATTACTATCGAGACAACATCAACGATATGGACGTTCCGAAAGGGAAACTGCAGGAAAACGAGCAGAACAATTTGGTCCTGGAGAAAGCTGGGAAGAACGAAGTCAGATTTATGACGAAGCTCTGGGACAATGATCCCGAAGGTGCAGCTAAGGACCTCGAAGAAGAGATTCGAGAGGTCGCGATAGTCGATCCCATGTTAGCCGGATGGTATTCCATTTGGGCGGGCGTCGCCTACTACGCCGCAAACAAGACCGATGCAGCTTACGATTTGTTCGACGAAGCTCGTCGCAGAATCGGAAGAAACCTGCCTCTTCCTCGCAGAGCCGTGAGTGAAATTGAGAAGAAAACAGATCCACAGACTCTGATGGAGGAGGCGGTTCGACAAATTGTTCTGACGGATCTTGCCAAGATAAACGACAGAGTTGCCAAGGCGCGCATCCTCGCAAGGAATGCATTCTTGGATGCAGCAACCCACAAGCAATGTGAAGAAGCGGTCAGGGCGATTGGAGCGACTCTAGGATTTGTATCAACCAGGCCTTGCACTGATCACGGAAAGGGACCTGACAACCTTTGGCTGGACTCTCACAGCAAGCAGATGATTGCTTTTGAGCTCAAGACTGACAAGACCGCAGAAAGCACTTTATCGAAGGATGACGTTGGCCAAGGCCACAATCACATCGAGTGGTTGAAGACACATTATCCGAACACCAAGCTCCATGGTCTTGTCTTTCTCACTGATGCTCAAAAAGTATCCACCAAAAGTGACCCTTCTGAAATGATGTACTTCGGGACACAGGCCCAACTGCTAAAGGTGTGGGAGGAGTTCTTTACTGCGATCGATAGAATTAAGACACTTTCTCCAATAGAGAAGCTTGCTGAAGCAGACAAAGTGGGGGCTCTGTCGGAATGGAATCCCGAGGGAATATTTCGGCGACTAGTTGCAAGAAGCTGCAAATCTTAATCAGCAAAAACAACGGCGGGCTTTCGGCCCGCCGTTGTCGTTTACGTGGATGCAGGGTCAGCCCCGGCCTGACCATCCGAATTAGTTATCCAGGAAGCTCCGCAGCTTCCGCGACCTTGACGGATGCTTCAGCTTCCTTAGCGCCTTCGCTTCGATCTGGCGGATACGCTCGCGCGTCACCGAGAACTGCTGGCCGACTTCTTCCAGCGTGTGGTCGGTGTTCATGCCGATGCCGAAGCGCATGCGCAGAACGCGTTCTTCGCGCGGCGTGAGCGAGGCCAGCACGCGCGTGGTGGTCTCGCGCAGATTGGACTGGATCGCGGCGTCGATGGGCAGGATCGCGTTCTTGTCCTCGATGAAATCGCCGAGATGCGAATCCTCTTCGTCACCGACCGGCGTCTCCAGCGACAACGGCTCCTTGGCGATCTTGAGGACTTTTCGCACTTTCTCCAAGGGCATGCCGAGCTTCTCGGCGAGCTCTTCCGGGGTCGGCTCGCGGCCGATCTCGTTGAGCATCTGGCGGCTCGTGCGCACGATCTTGTTGATCGTCTCGATCATGTGCACGGGGATGCGGATGGTGCGGGCCTGGTCGGCGATCGAGCGCGTGATCGCCTGCCGAATCCACCACGTGGCGTAGGTCGAGAACTTGTAGCCGCGGCGATACTCGAACTTGTCGACCGCCTTCATCAGGCCGATGTTGCCTTCCTGGATCAGGTCGAGGAACTGCAGGCCGCGGTTGGTGTACTTCTTGGCGATCGAGATCACGAGACGGAGGTTGGCTTCCACCATCTCCTTCTTGGCCTGGCGCGCTTCGCGCTCGCCCTTCTGCACGGAGTGCACGATCTTGCGGAACTCGACGATCTCGAGGCCGGTCAGCGCGGCGAGCTGATGCACCTCGTGGCGGAGGTCCTTGATGCGGTCCTTCTCGTGGTGGACGAAGTTCTTCCAGCCCTTGGCCGAGAGTTTCGACACACGGTTGAGCCAGCGCGGATCGAGCTCCGAGCCGGTGTAGTTGCGCAGGAAGTCTTCGCGCGCGACGCCGTGGCTGTCGGCAAGGCGCATCAGGCGGCCCTCATGCGAGACGAGGCGCTTGTTGATGTCGTAGAGCTGCTCGACCAGTGAATCGATACGCGCCTGGTTGAGACGCAGCGACTTCACCTCGACGATGATCTCGTCCTTGAGCTTGCGGTACTTGCGCTCCTGGTGCGGCGACAGCGAGGGGCCATGCGAGGTGCTCTCGAGCTGGTTCTGGATGTCCTGCTCTTGCAGCTTGCGCAGCTTCTTGTAGCTCTCGGCGATCTTGTCGAAGATCTCGACGACCTTCGGCTTGAGCTCGGCCTCGATCGCCGCCAGCGACATCTGGTTCTCGAACTCGTCGTCCTCGTCCATGTCGGCTTCGGCGGCGGTCTCGCCCGGATCCTTCTCTTCGCCACCCTGCCCGCCGGCGGCAGGCTGCGCGGCGCGGAACGGGGTCGGCGACGGCGGAGCCGCGGGCGGCGCGACATGCGCGGGCGCACCGACTGCAGCGGCCTGGCCCTCGGCCGGAGCTTCGCCGTTCTCGCCGGTGGGGCCTGATATCATCGCGTTGTTCATGCCGGCCTTGGCGTCAGGACCGGCATAGGTGGCTTCGAGATCGATGATGTCGCGGAGGAAGATCTTGCCTTCGTTGAGCTCGTCGCGCCAGATGATGATGGCCTGGAAGGTCAGCGGGCTTTCGCACAGCCCTGCGATCATCGCCTCGCGGCCGGCCTCGATGCGCTTGGCGATGGCGATTTCGCCTTCGCGGGACAGCAGCTCGACCGTGCCCATCTCACGCAGATACATGCGCACGGGATCGTCGGTGCGCTCGCCGGGCTCGCTCTTCTTGACCTCGGTGACGGCCTTCTGGGTGACTTCGACGAGCTCGTTGTCGGTCTCGTCCTCGCCGCCCTCGTCCTTTTCTTCCTCGCCTTCGCTATCGTCGGCTTCGGTGACGTTGATGCCCATGTCCGAGAGCATCGACATGATGTCCTCGATCTGTTCGGGCGAGGTCTGATCGGACGGCAAGACTTCGTTGAGCTGATCGAAGGTCACGAAGCCGCGCTTCTTGGCCTGCTTGATCATCTTCTTCACGGCGGCGTCGGACAGATCGAGCAACGGCGAGGGCGCGTCCTGGGAATCCTTCTCCGGAGCATCCGCTGCCTTGTCGTCTTTTTCCTTGTCCTTCGCCTGCAGCGTCTTTGCCTTGGTGGCCATCCATTGCTCCTAAACGCGCTTCATGCGGGGCGCTTTTTCGCGCCTTGCGTGAAATCACTTGAACCTGTTGCTCGACGCTCTCGCTTCGACAGTTCTCGACACAGAAAGGGCGGCGCGCATGTCTCTCGCCACCCCCAACTCTCTCTCGCCGGAATTGCCTAACGCTTCGTCAGCCTCTTTGTCGCAGCGGATGCAGGTGTAGTGCCAACAGCGATTGCGCGGATTCATTCCTGACGCGTCTGTTCTGCCTGCGGCCGCCTCTGGGCCAAAGTGCTACAAGACCGTTAAGCCTCGATTAACCCTGTTTTTGCCGCCAAACCCAGGATTTGGCGAGTCTTTTAGCGATACCTAGCCCGGCCGTCCGCATGATTCTTTCATCACATGCTCTTCTGGAACCGGCCCGACAGCTCGCCAAAACCCTCGATCAGGGCTTCGGTGCCGTCGACCTCGGCCAGACGCGCCTTGACGTCACGCAGCCACGCCAGATTGGCCTCGCTGGGATCCTCCCCCAAGGCCAGCTCGGCGTCTTTCAGCTCTCTAAGTAGTGAATGGTATTGCCGATGCAAGGCAACCAGCTGATGCCAGGTGGCGAGGACATCGTCCCTTGCCGCGCCTTCGCGGGCACCCCACACCGCCGCGGTGGTGATCCCGCCCTCAACCCGTTGAAGAAGCTGTGAAAATCCGCCTTTTTCGAGGTCGCTGCGCATCTTCTCGGCGAGCTCGCCGGGGTCTGGCGAATGGTGATGGTCGTTGGCGAAAGCCGCGATGATGCCGGCCCGGAGCTTGTGGGCCTCGGGATGGGCCAGCTCCAGGGCCGCGACCTCCTCGAGATGGTCGTGCAGCAGCCAGGGGTGGTTGATCAGGCTTTGCAGGATCAGGGCCTCCCGGCGGGAGATGGCGCTGCGCTGGCCGCGCATGATCGGGCTCGCTGCCAGCTGTGGGCTAGCCGCTTGGTAGGGACCCGACGGTAACGGGGTGGGGCCGGGCGCACCGCGCCGCCCTCCGAAGCCCTGTCCCCCGAAGCCCTGGCCCCCGAAGCCCTGGCCCCCGAAGCCCTGGCCCCCGAATCGATTCGCGCCCGCCCCGCCGCGGGGCTGGAATTGGCGGCCGCCGCCACCTTGGCGGAAATTGCCCCGGCCGCCGAAGCCGCCGCGCCCGCCCTCCGGCGCAAAGGCGCGCTGCAGCCGCTCGACAAATTCGTCGCGGTAATAGCGCCGCACCACCTCGTCGCGGATGCCGTTAGTCAGCTCCTTGATGCGCGCTTCCAGCGCAGCGCGGCGCTCGGGCGTCGCAAAGTTGCCGCCTTCGAGCTCGCGCGACCAGATCATGTCGGCGAGCGGGCGGGCTGCGCCGATCACCTCCTCGATCGCGCCGCGGCCGCCGGAGCGCGCGAGATCGTCGGGGTCCTGTCCCTCCGGCAGCAGCGCGAAGCGCAGGCTCTTGCCGGGTGCGAGGAAGGGCAGTGCGAGATCGGCCGCGCGGTACGCCGCCTTCTGCCCGGCGCGGTCGCCGTCGAAACAGAGGATCGGCTCGTCCGCCATCTTCCAGAGCAGCGCGAGCTGGTTTTCGGTGAGCGCGGTGCCGAGCGGTGCGACGGCGCCGGGAAAACCTGTCGTGACCATGGCGATGACGTCGACATAGCCTTCGACCACGATCAGCGATGCGCCGTCATGCGTCGCCTTGCGCGCGGTCTGGTGGTTGTAGAGATTGTCGCCCTTGTGGAAGAGCGGCGTCTCCGGCGAGTTCAGGTATTTTGCAGCGACGTCCTTGTCCAGCGCGCGCCCGCCGAAGGCGATGACGCGGCCGCGCAAATCCGTGATCGGAAACATCACGCGATCGCGGAAGCGGTCGTAAGGCACGGGAATATCGTCGCCGGCCACCAGAAGCCCGGTCTCGACCATGTCCTCGACGGAGATTCCGAGCTTGCCGA